>Ga0208193_1000118_pt1 | contig 57081 bp, 44 predicted proteins | sample June2015DPH_17_2_FD_184716 | JGI IMG/M metagenome (GOLD analysis project Ga0208193, IMG submission 184716) | Peatland microbial communities from SPRUCE experiment site at the Marcell Experimental Forest, Minnesota, USA - June2015DPH_17_10... | ecosystem: Environmental > Terrestrial > Soil >...
GCTCACGTCGCAAGCGCATCGCCGCCGGCTCCGGCACCAGCGTGCAAGACGTCAACATGCTCCTCCGCCAGTACGCACAGATGAGCAAGATGTTCAAGCAAATGGGCAAAGGCGGCCTGGCCAAGCAAATGATGCGCGGCGGCATGAGCGGCATGATGGGTACCCGCCAAAAATTCGGCCGGTAGAATTCTTAAATCACGGAGGACGGCATGGCAGAGCAAGAAACAAAACGCCCAACACGCAAACTAACCGTCAAAAACTTCTCCGTAATCAAAGACGCCGAATTGGAATTCGGCAAAATCACCATCTTGATCGGACCACAAGCTAGTGGCAAAAGCTTGCTTTGTAAGCTTGCATATTTCTTCGAGCAGTACGTCTCTGAACTTGTTCTCAATGCGGGAAGAAACCAATTATCTTTGAATCAAACAGAAGAACAGATTATCGAGAGTTTCCTTTCGTATTTCCCTGAAAATATTGAAGGAAAAACATTTCATATTCAGTATCAAATTGACCCATCATTTTCCCTATCTATTGGAATGACCGATACTTCTCGCACACCTTATCTTGAGTGGAAGAATCGAGAATTCATCTACTCCTTTAAGAATTGGCTGTCAGCAAGGTCCCAGAGGCCTCCGAGCTTCAACAGTGATAGGCGACGTGAGTTGATGTCGGGCGTTGACATTGGTCCAATGCCAATCGAGAGCGATTCAGTCTATATCCCGACAGGAAGAGCATTCTTTTCTACTCCCAACAGGGCATTGGCGGCTCTTTCAACAAAGAATTTGGATTGGATCACCAATCGATTTGCAACTGATTTTGATGCTGAATACAGCGCTTTACGCGAATCGTATCAAACAAATCGCGTCCTCTTGCGCAACATCGGTTCTTCATCGACCGAGATTCTAAAGGGAAGAGTAATAAAGGATGACAGCAGGTTGATCTTCGAATCCATTCAAGATGGTAGAAGGCTCCCTTTTGAGATTCTGTCATCCGGCACGTTAGAGCTGTTGCCTATTTTCAATATTCTTGCTCAGGTTGCCAAAAAGACGGGTGATCCTGTTCATCCAAATATGCCATCTCCGACGGTTGGTATGGTGTTTACAGAAGAACCTGAGCTTAGCGTATTCCCTGAGACGCAATATCAATTTGCCAAGTTAATCGCCTTATTAGCAAAGTCCGATTTACTTTGGAAGTCCTACGCAATCACCACCCACAGCCCTTATATCCTGTCCTCATTTAACAATCTCATCTTGGCGGGGCAGCTTGGTATGGACAAACGGCTCAAGAAGAAGATCAAAATTGATGAACAATTCTGGATCGAACCAGACTCCTTCAAGGCCTACAGTATCCACGATGGCAAATTGGAGTCGATCCTTTCAAAATCAGGCCTGATAAACGGTGAATACCTTGATAGCGTTTCCGAAGCAATTGGAAAAGAATTTGATGAGCTCCTGAGGCTGGAATATGGCAAGCAAAAGGCCTCATAAGATTGCGGCCCTCGATCAAAAGGCAGAATGCATCGAATTGAGCAATATATCCAGCCTGACCGTCGAAGAAAAAGGGATTGCAGCGACTTTCAAGAACTATCGGCGGAAAGAAATTCGGAAGATTAGATACGATGGCTGCTATCAGTTCGTAGCCGCGCAGGGGCATGCGGATTACATCATCGGATTTGATGGGAAAATAGATGTCGTTCTTGAGCTTAAAGGCTCAGAGCTGAAACGTGCAGTCATCCAGGTAGGTGACACGCTGGACCGATGGAAAAAAGATCCGATTCACTATTCACAGATTGTTTGTCTCATTGTCTTCGGTCATACCTTCCCGCGCATGAGGTCGAATCTTGGCGTTCTTGAGCGTGAATTCCTCGCTGAGAAATGTACCTTTCTACGGATACGGCAAAGCGGAGAAGATAAATTTAGCTTCAACAAGCTCGCGGGGAAATACTGATGACTACCACCAGCCTCCAGAACCAGCTCGACGAGATCACCGCCAACCCGTACGGTTTCGCCCGCATGATGGCCGCCCGCCAGAAATTCAGCCGGTAACCTGCTGCGCCATGTCAGCTCGCGCGACGCAATGGCACCGGTTCAAGCAACAGCACCAGATCTGGCTCAATGCGCGTACGAAACTCCGGCGTGACACTGTTCAGATCGACCACATCGACCTTGAACGGCAATCTCGATTCATCAAGCGCGTCCGAGAGTCTGCCCCGAATAGTGAGCGTCAATTCTGCACCGCTAACTGCAAGATCAAGATCGGAGAACCGCTTGACGCGCCTGCCAGTGGCCCGCGATCCGAAGGCCCAAACCTTGTGCCCAGGCAGATGGGTCCGAAGAATAGCGGCAAGCTCTTCCCACTGGTGAGGATCAATCACGATGGATGGTATCTCCGCCGATTTAGCTTCCACTGCCATCGCCGCATGTCCTTTCCAGTTCCATATAAAGAAACTCTGCTTCTTCCATAAATTCTGGAATCCTTTCCAGCACTTGTCGAGCAGTTTCCTCGTTATAGGTATGGCTGGTGAGATTCCGAGCCTCTCGAAATTTAAACCAGGTATCCCATCCAGACCGCAAAAGACCATACTCGCTTGCAGTGCGTATAAGTGTCGGGAAGGACATCTCCCTCTCAACTTGAGCCTCAGCAGCATGTTCCAAATAGCGCTTCAGCATCGCAGCGCACAGCCCGTATGTAAACTCAAACCGCTGAATTACCGCATCGCGATAAAGCGTATTCTCCGGCTCGCGCTTCAACGCATCGAGTCCCTCCCGGAGCCGCTCAACCGCCTTTCCGAGCGGAGAAAAATCCAGCGTTGCCATACGCACATTCTACGCCACGCATATCTGCGAAAATGAAAGCGATGTCTCTTCCAATGAGCAGCCTTCAAGACCAACTCGACGAGATCACAGCCAACACGCGCAAGCTCGTACAAGCCGAGCGCCTCGCCATCAGCGAGCGCTCCGTAGAAGACCTCTTCGCAAGCGGCATAGAAGACCGCATCCTCCCCATCGGCGCGCAAGTCCCCGAATTCTCCCTGAAAGACGCAAGAGGCAAAGCCGTCCACAGTAAAGACCTGCTCTCCGTCGGCCCGCTCATCGTCAAATTCTTCCGTGGCCGCTGGTGCAGCTACTGCGCCACAGAGCTAGAAACCTGGCGCGACCTCTACGGCCGCATCCGCGAGCACGGCGCAGTCATGGTCGCCATCAGCCCGCAAACCGCCCGTCAGAACGACTTCATGGCCGGCCAGCACGGCCTTCCCTTCCCGCTGCTCTCCGACCCCGGCAACAAAGTAGCCACTCAATTCGGCCTCACCTACACACTCTCTGAGACCATGCAGCAGTACTACAAATCCATCCTCGTCAACCTGACCTTCATCAACGGCGAACCCAGCGGCACGCTCCCACTCCCAGCCACCTACGTGATCAGCCGCAAGGGAAACATCCTCTTCGCAGAAGCCCACTCCGACTTCCGCGTCCGCCCCGAACCAGAAGAAGCCCTCGCCGCCGCCTTCTCAGCGCGGTAGCTGAAAATGGGCAGGGACATGAACGCAGAAACATAAAGGTAGGCCGGGGATTTATCCCCGGCAATAAAGCTGTAAATGGGATCGGGGCTTTAGCCCCTGAGGTATGCTTTCGAGCTCACTCCACCGGCCCAGTCCAAGGCGCACGCTTCCCAAACAGCGCTGTCCCAATCCGAACCCGCGTTGCACCCTCCTGAATCGCCAGCGCAAAATCCCCACTCATCCCCATCGAAAGCGTGTCAAATTTCAACCCCACATGCTTCTGCGCCCACCGATCCCGCCACTCCCGCAGCGCCCGAAAGCAAGCCCGCGTCTCCGCCTCCGCCACACCAAACGGCGCAATCGTCATCAGCCCACGCACATGCAGATGTTTCAAATCCGGCAACCGCTCCAGCAGCGCCGCAGCCTCCGCCGATTCAGGCTCAAGCCCATCCTTCGATTCCTCCGGACTTAGCTTCACCTCAATCAGCACCGGCAGCCGCTTATGCAGCTTGCCCGCCGCATCATTCAGCCGCTCGGCCAGCTTCAGCGAGTCCAGCGAATCAACAGCATCAAACAACTCCACAGCCCGCGCCGCTTTATTTGACTGCAAATGCCCAATCAGATGCACAAAAATCGGCTCATCCGTAGCCGCCATTGGCCCCGAGCAGCGGCACGGCTCAAGCTCCGGAGCCTTACCCGCAAACTCCTGCACGCGGTTCTCGCCAAACAGCCTCAGCCCCAGCTTCTCAGCCTCAAGAATCGTCGCCGCAGGATACGTCTTCGAGACCGCCATCAGCTCAACTTCATGGCGCGCGCGCCCAGCAGCCTTGCAAGCCGCATGAATCTGTTCTTCCACTTTTGCGAGATTTTCTTTCAGTGACATTACGATGATTGTTTCACCGCCAGCCGTCCCCGCGCATCCTGCATCCGCCCCATCGCAGGCACATGATTCACAGCCGCGCCAAGCCCAAACCGCGGCATATTCGCATACACGGTCTCAAACTTTCCCGGCTCCACAAGATAGCTCTCATGCCAGATTCCCACTGTGCCATTGCCGCCAACACGCCGGTTAAACTCCGCCCACGCCGGCAAATGCTTCGCCTCCCGCGCATGCGCATAAGCATGCAGATGCTCAAAGCTGCGCCAGTACTGGAGGACGGCAACACCACGCCAATAAACAAAGTAATGCGCATGTAACAGCCCAAGCTCCGGCTGTTTCATCAGCTCAGCAATCATCGCCGGCATAGCGGAAAACACCCGCGGCCAACTGCCCAGCGCCAAAATCTTGTTGACCCGCGCACCAATGAGAAACACCACAAACGACTCATCGCTCTGCGCCGCATAACGACCAGGAAAGATCGGCATGAATGCCTCCTCTGCGCCGCGCTCTCGACAGTGTCTGACGAATCGACCAAGGCCTGTTTTGTAACAGGGCACGACTTTAGTCGTGCCGAAAATGAGCGAAAAACGGTCGGGCTTTAGCCCCTGAGGGACGCTTATTGTGGTGCAATACGCTCGAAAAAAATCCGTCCGGCATTGTCTTTAGTGCCCGTGCTCTTCCAAATACTTCTCCACCTCAAGCGCCGCCATACACCCCGTCCCAGCAGCCGTAATCGCCTGCCGATACCGCCGGTCCTGCACATCCCCGCACGCATACACACCCGGAACAACCTGCCCGTTGCGCGTAGTAAGGACATTGTTCTGCGTCAGAATGTACCCCTCGGAGTCGAGATCGATCTGCCCATGAAACATCTTCGCGTTCGGCTCGTGTCCAATCCCGAGAAAAACCCCGCTCACATGCAGAGTCTCCTCTACCCCGGTAACAGTGTCCTTCAGCCGCACGCCACACACTTCCTTCTGATCCACACCCAGAACCTCTTCCACAATCACATTCGTCCGCAGCACAATCTGCGGATGCGCAATCGCCCGCTCCAGCATGATCTTGCTCGCCCGGAAGTTCTCCCTGCGATGCAATATGGTCACCTTCGTAGCAAAGCGCGACAGGAAGATCGCCTCCTCCATCGCCGTATCGCCGCCGCCAATCACAGCAATCTCCAGCCCACGGAAAAAGAAACCATCGCACGTAGCGCAGCTTGAAACCCCATGCCCAATCAGCTTCTGCTCGCTCTCCAGGCCAAGCCACCGAGCACTCGCGCCAGAAGCCACAATCAGCGACCGCGTATCGATCTCACCAATCGAGGTGCTCAGCCGGAAAGGATGCCTATGCAGGTCCGCGGCCTTCAAATGCGCCGTCTGGAACTCAGCGCCAAACCGCTCCGCCTGCTTCTTCATGTTGGCAATCAGCTCCGGCCCCTGCACACCCTCCGGCCAGCCGGGAAAATTCTCCACCAGCGTGGTAATCGAAAGCTGCCCACCCGGCTCATGGCCTTCCAGCACCAGCGGCTTCAGCCCGGCGCGTGCGGTGTAAATGGCGGCAGTGAGTCCGGCGCAGCCGGAACCAAGAATGACTGTCTCTCGTGTCTCGCTCATCAATAATTTCCTGAGTCGATTCTATTCGTACAAACCCACTCAGGACTCCAGGAATATGATGATGTACATGGCAAATTTGACTCTTGTCTACGGAATGCGCCTCCTCCCCGAGGGCGAAGTGACGCAGATTCAGGACGCAACCCTCCAACTCGCCAACGGCAATCAAGCCCACGTCACCATGCACGTCCTTGAAGGCTCACGCGAGCAGATCGAAGCCCAGCTCAAGCAAAGCCTCGACGCCTTCTTCGACTTTTACCCGGAGATCTGACCCATTTCTCCGTTTCTAAGAATTCTCTAATCCCGTCGCAGCCCAAATGGTTAAGCTTTTGCAATCCCTGCGAGTGCCCGGAACAAATCCTGGTATTTCCCTTCAGGACGCACTCGCATGTTGGCTCTTTCTCATTCCAGGGCGCATCTGGCGCTCGTCTGCATTCTTTTCGTCTTCTCTCCCGCCATCATCCAAGCCGGCGGCCCACGCGCCGTCGCCGGAACCACTTACTTCAACTCTTCGGTCATGGGCCAGCCGCTCTACTGGACCGGCGGAAAGATCAATTACTACGTCGATCAGGGCGCGCTCAGCGCCACGGTCAGCAATCAGCAGGCTATCGCAATGGTGGACGCAGCCGCCGCGCTCTGGAACGCCGTTCCCACCGCCGGCGTCACTCTCACCGACAAGGGTTCGCTCGCTGAAGACGTAAGCGGCTCCAACACCACTCCCGGCAGCAGCAACACCTTCGCCGCTCCCGCCGACGTAACTCCATCCTCCACCGGCTTTCCAGTTGGCGTGGTCTTTGACGCGGACGGCTCGGTCCTCGATACCCTGTTCGGCACGGATACCAGCGACCCTGCCAGTTGCGAATCGAACGCCGTAACCATCTGGACCGACAACATCGCCACCAACGCCACCATCAGCCACGCCATTATGATCCTCAACGGCCTCTGCACAAACACCGCCAATCGCCTGACCATGATGAACTTTGCCCTCGATCGCGCGTGGGGCGAAATTCTCGGCCTCGGCTACGCGCAGATTTATCCCAACGCCGCCGCCAGCATCAACACCGCGGAGCTGGATGCCTGGCCCGTCATGCAGCCTTTCATGGGCGCATGCGGCTCAGCCGGCGGCGTGTGCATTCCAGAGGAAGGCCAGCTCAGCCAGGACGACATCGCCGAGCTGAACCGCATCTATCCCATCACCACGGCCAATCTCGCCGGCTTTCCCGGCAAACGGCTCACCGCGGCCAACACCCTCTCCATCCAGGGCACCATCAGCTTTCGCTCGGGATACGGAATGCAGGGCGTCAACGTCCTCGCCACCCCGCTCGACTCCAGCGGCAATCCGCTCTACAGCTACACCGTCAGCGCCGTCTCAGGAGCCTATTTCAGCGGAAACCACGGCAGCATCATCACCGGCCTGAATGGAACCAACGGAATTCCACTCTCGCAGTATGGCTCAAGCGACCCCACGCTGCAGGGCTACTTCGACCTGCGCTACATACCGCTCCCGCCCGGCATGACCTCAGCCAGTTATCTGCTCACCTTTGAGGCCATCAACCCGCTCTATATCTACGGAAACGCAGTCGGCCCCTACCTCGACGGCTCGCCTGACCCCTCCGGCACGCTCGCGCCCGTCACAGTGGCCGCTCTCAGCGCCGGAGGCTCGCAAACCGTCACCGTCAACGTATCGGACTCCGCCGTAAGCGGCTTTGACGATGCCATCTCCACCGTGGAATCCCCGCGCATGCTCGCCCCCAGCGGCGTCTGGACCGGCCTGCTCGGCCAGGTGCAGCAGACTGACTGGTTCACCTTCCCTGTGCGCGCCAACCGCACCTTCACCATCGTCACGCAGGCTCTCAATGAGCAAGGCGTGCCCTCGCAATTCAAAGCCATGCCGGCCCTCGGCGTGTGGGATGCCTTTGACGCTTCCACTGCCGGTCCCGTCGGCCTGGCCCCTGCGCTCAACGGCTCCGCAGTCGGCGAAACCTGGCTCCAGGTCACCGCCAGCGCCGATGACACCGTGCGCCTCGGTATCGCCGACATGCGCGGCGACGGACGGCCCGATTACGCCTACTACGGGTGGGTGCTCTACGCCGACACCGTCCAGCCCGCGCGCCTCGCCGCCGCCGGCGGTCCCATTGTCATCGACGGCATGGGCTTCCAACCCTCCGACACGGTAAAGATCAACGGCCAGGCCGCGCAGATCACCGGCATCTCGCCCAACCAGATCACAGCCATCGCTCCCGCCGCGGGCCAGGGCATCACCGGCTCGGTCAATGTGGAAGTCGACGGCCTTCCCGCCTACAACGCCGTGGCAATTCTCATCAACGGCATCAGCTATGACGCGGCCACAGGCGACTCGCTCACCCTCGTCACCGCGCCCTCAAACACCGTTCCCATCGGCGTCCCGCTGGCCTTCACCGTCACCGCGCTCGGCGCAGACCTCGCGCCCGCGGCGGGAGATACCGTCACCTTCGCCGTCTCAGCCGGAACGGCCACTCTCGCCTGCGGCCAGCCCGCCTGCCCGGTCACCTCCGGAGGAGACGGCAACGCCACCATGAATGTGACTGCTGTCGCCGCCACGCCTACAGTTGTCACAGCCACGCTGACCAATGGCGTGCAGCTCCAGGCGCACTTTGAAGGCGGAACCCCGCCCGTGCTCGCCGCCCTTACGCCGCAGCTCTCGCTCGCCGCCGGAGCCGGCATCGCCTGGCCCACGCAGGCGCTCGTGCTCAACAACAGCCTTCCCGTAGCCGGCCAGGCCGTGGCATGGCAACCTGCCGCAAGCTCCGGCATCTCTGCGGCGGGCTCCGCGGCAGCCATCACCGCCGGCAGCGGCATCGCCACCAACACGCTCAACGTCGGGCCGCTGACAGAAGGCCAGCAATCCAGCGTCCAGGCCTGCCTCAACGGCACATCGCAGTGCGTCAGCTTCTCGGCCCTCGGCGCAAGCCCGGAATCTGCCACCGTCCAGGCGCTCTCCGGAGCCTCGCAGAGCATGGCCGTCACCGCCACTCCCAGCCAGATCGTGCTGCTCGTCAAAGACGTCAACGGAAACCCGATGGCCGGCGCAACCGTTACCTTCTATCAGTCCATCTACGCGTGGAGTCCGCCCTGCCCGCCGCATGGGCTCTGCGATCAAGCGCAGTTGCTGGCCGTCGAAAGCTCGACAGGAACCTCGGCCATCGACGGCACGGTCAGCTTCACCCCAACAGGAATCTCCGGCGTAGCCACCAACACCATCGGCCTGGCAGCCACCGGCAACACCGGCACCGCCGGCGTAACCATCGAAATGCATCCGTAAAGCAGCTGTTAGCCTCTAGCTCTTAGCTTCAAGCACCAAAGACACCGGGTGCCCCATCCTCGCGGCGTAGTTGTTTTTGCCGCTAGGGTGGGACAGCACTCCCGGGTACTGGCTCAGTTTGAATTGTTTTGTAACAGGGCACGACTTCAGTCGTGCCGAAAATGATTGAAAAACATCCGGGCTTTAGCCCCTGCGGGATTTCTTCAAACTGAGCAGGTGCCCCATTCATGCGCAGCTTCATCGCGCATGAGTGGGACAGCACTCCCATCCGCTCTCCCACCACCAGACTAAAAGCTAATAACTAACAGCTAAAACCCATCCTCCCGCATCTCTACAATCAGACCAGTTCGAGGAGGAAGATTGAGCCAGCTCACCACTCCACGAGTTCCCGGCGCGCGTCCGCGTGTCGTCATCGTAGGCGGCGGCTTTGCAGGAATCAACGCAGCCCGCGCGCTCGGCAAGCTGCCCGTCGATCTCACCGTCATCGACCGCCGCAACCACCACACCTTCCAGCCGCTCTTGTATCAGGTAGCCCTCGCCGTCCTCTCACCCGCTGACATCGCCCAGCCCATTCGCGGCATCCTCGCCAGCCATCGGAACACGCAGGTTCTCATGGACGAAGTCACCGCCATCGACACCACCGCCCGCAGCCTCTCGCTCTCCAGCGGAGCCACCATCGGCTACGACTACCTCATCCTCGCCACCGGCGCCACGCACTCTTACTTCGGCCACGACGAATGGGCCAAATTCGCTCCCGGCCTCAAATCCATCGAAGACGCCACCGAAATCCGCCGCCGCGTCCTCCTCGCCTTTGAACTCGCCGAGCGCCAGATGCAGGAACACGGCTGGCACCCGCCGCTCAACTTCGTCATCATCGGAGCCGGTCCCACCGGCGTCGAGCTCGCAGGAGCCATCGGCGACATCGCGCAGTATTACCTCCAGCACGACTTCCGCCACATCGACCCCCGCAAGAGCCGCGTCCTGCTCCTCGACGGCGGCGACCGCATTCTCGCCACCTATCCGCCGCAACTCTCCACCCGCGCCGCCGAAGAACTCGCAGCTCGCGGTGTAGAAGTCCACACCAAAAGCCACGTCACCGGCGTTGGCCCCGGCTGGGTCGAGGCCAACGGCCAGCGCACCCAAGCCGCAGTCATCCTCTGGGCCGCCGGCGTGCAGGCCTCGCCCCTCGGCAAGCTCCTCAACGCGCCCGTCGACAAACGCGGCTGCGTCCTCGTCGACGACGAACTCAACCCGCCAGGACAAGAAACCACCTTCGTCCTCGGCGACCTCGCCCACTTCGAGCAGAACGGCAAACAAGTCCCTGGCGTCGCCCAGCCCGCCATCCAGATGGGCAACCACACTGCCAAAATGATCGCCGCCGACCTCGAAGGCAAACCCCGCCAGCCCTTTCACTACTTCGACAAGGGCGACATGGCCACCGTAGGCCGCTTGGCCGCCGTCGCCGACGTAAAATGGCCCTTCACCGCCCTCATGAGCGGCTGGACCGCCTGGTTCGCCTGGCTAACCGTTCACATTTTCTTTTTGATCGGCTTCCGCAACCGCTTCTCGGTCCTCTGGTCCTGGGTCTGGAATTACCTCACCTTCTCCGGCACCGCCCGCCTCATCACCGGCGACCAGACCCTCCCCGGCTGGCAAGAACAAATCGAAGAAGGCAAAAAAGCCGCCAACCCGTAGCCTGTTGCACCACAAAGTCGGGTGCCCCAGGTCTCGATTTTGAGACCTGGGATAGCACTCCCGCTCACTCCCACAGCATCGCCATCCTGATCTTGCAGCACAGATTAATTCCAAATCGCCGCTCTCACCTCCGGTAAACTAAAAAAGTCATGCATGACATAGGATTTGTCCGGTCCAACCTGGACCTGGTAGAAGCAAAACTGCGTGCGCGCGGAGCCGACCCCGCCGCGCTCCTCGGCGACTTCCGCTCACTCGACCTCCGCCGCCGCGAAGCTATCCGCGAGTCCGAGACCCTCAAAGCCCGCCGCAACGAGCTTTCGCAGCAGGTAGGCCAGCTCAAGCGCCAAAAGCAGGACGCCACGGCGCTCATGGACGAAACCCGCGCGCTCAAAGACAAGCTGGACGATCTCGACAAGACCGCCACAGCGCTCGACGACGAGCTGCGCCTCGCGCTCTCCCGCGTGCCCAACCTCACCCGCGACGAAGTCCCCGCAGGCAAATCTGAAGCCGACAACGTCACCGTCAAAGAGTGGGGCACCAAGCGCACCTTCGATTTTGAAGCAAAACCGCATTGGGAGCTAGGCGAACAGCTCCGCATTCTCGACCAGGAACGCGCCGCCAAACTCAGCGGAGCCCGTTTCGCCGTCTACTACGGCCCCGGCGCGCGGCTTGAACGCGCCCTGGCCGGCTTCATGCTCGACCTGCACACCACGCAGCACGGCTACACCGAAATCCTGCCGCCCTTCATGGTGAACTCGAAGTCGCTCTTCGGCACCGGCCAGTTGCCCAAGTTCGCCGACGATCTCTTCCGCACCTCGGACGCCGATGCCGAAAGCGCCGCAAACGGCGAATTCAAAGACGCCGACCACTGGCTCATCCCAACGGCAGAAGTCCCCGTCACCAATCTCTATCGCGATGAAATTCTCGACGAATCTCGTCTGCCCATCGCCTTCACCGCCTACACGCCCTGCTTCCGCGCCGAAGCCGGAGCCGCAGGCAAGGACACGCGCGGCATCATCCGCCAGCACCAGTTTCAAAAGGTCGAGCTGGTCAAGTTCGTCAAGCCGGAAGACTCAGACGCCGAGCACGAAAAGCTCACCCGCGACGCCGAAACAATCTTGGAACTTCTGGACCTTCCCTATCGCCGCGTCCTGCTCTGCGCCGGCGACACCGGCTTCTCCGCAGCCAAGACCTACGACCTCGAAGTCTGGCTTCCCGGCCAGGGTCTTTATCGCGAAATCTCCTCCTGCTCCAACTTCGAGTCCTTCCAGGCGCGCCGCGCCAACATCCGTTACCGGGCAAGCGGCGCAAAGGGCAAAAGCGAGTTCCTGCACACCATCAACGGCAGCGGATTGGCCGTCGGGCGCACCTGGCTCGCAATCCTCGAAAACTACCAGCAGTCAGACGGCACAGTGCTTGTGCCGGAGGTTTTACGCCCCTACATGGGCGGACTGACTACAATCAATAAGCAGAACCTCTGATTTTTAACGAACGGCAAGCATGAACAGGATTCTCAAGAGCTACTTCTACTGGACCTATCAACGCGGCAGCTTCCATTACGACGTCATGGTGACGCTGATCCTCGCCTTCATCTTCATCACCCCGCAGTTTTGGGATTACGGTGATAAGCCGCCGAAGACAGGCGGCCCATACCAGCCCATCCAGGTGCTCGGCGATGGCGGCAAAGGCCTCATCCTCACCGTCCCCGCCAGTGAAGTCCCCATCCCGGCAAGAATCACGGACTACACCATGCGCCGCGCTCTCAAACGCGCCATGCAGCCCGTCACCGGCGACGCAGTTTCCATCGAGCGCTGGGAGCTCTCGCGCGATGCCAACGGCAATCCGCTGGCATGGAAGGTCTGGCTGCACAAGTAGTCAATCGACCGGCGCATAAACGCAATACCCCCGCGGCGGCGCAGGAAACTCAGCACTGCCTTCCCCGTCCGTGGTTCGTTCCTCCGGCTGCGGAGCCTGGTAGCCATCCCAGGCCACAGGCTTGAACTTCTTGTTAACCCACTTGGTCTTGACCGCCCGCCCGCTCCACTGATTTCCAAGATTGTTGAGCACGTAAATGAGACCCGTCTGCGACTCCGTGCCGGCGCGCTGCATGACATAAAGATCAGGGTCGGCGTGCAGAATCGAAGATTCCCCGCCGGCGTGGGCATGATGTGCCGCCACAAGCGCATCTATGCCATTCGGCGTATTCGGCCGCGCCAGTTCATTGTTGAAGTAGTCGTACCAGTACACACACGGATAACCGTCACCGGTCAGGATGAATGAATAGGCCAGCAGCTTGTCGTTGACGATTTCATTGTTCTGCATGTCATGGTTGTCCACAAAGGTGACGGCATTGAAGGGTCGCGCCGCAGACACTGATCCCGCGTCCGTCAGTTTGCGCAGATCATAGCTCGGCGTGTCGCACATATCTTTCAGCTTGTAGCGCAAAGGAAAATCGAAAGCGGCAACCTGCTGGTCGGTAACAGCATGCACCTTGTCCAGCCAGTCGCCAATGTCGTCAGGGCCGGACCAGTACTCGCCCACGACGAAAGGCGCAAACTCGCGGCCATCCTTCTTCTGGTACTGATACTTGGCAAGCAGGCCAATCATCCACGCCCCATAGCCTTTCACAAAGTCGAACCGCAGCCCATCGAAGTCCAGTTCTTCAATCAGCAGCCGCGCATATTCAAACATCGCGGTATACACCAGCGGATTGCGGTGACAAAGATGCGGAAAACCAGCGAAGTTCTCCCCTTCAACCATGTGGCGTTCGTACCTGCTTGGATGAAAGCAGTTCCAGTCGCGAGGAAATTTACCGCTCTTCGGGCGGAACTTCGTCCACATCTTCTGCCCGTTCAACGGATTGGTCTCTTCCTCGTCGGCGCCGGAATTGTGGTTAATCACCATATCCGCAATAGCGCCCATATTATGTTCGCGCATCGTGCGGATGAGATTCTCAAGCTCCGCGCGATTGCCGTAAAGCGTCTTCACCGAACCCTTCTGGTCAATGTCGCCCAGGTCGAAATAATCGTATGGATCGTAGCCATTGGAGTTAGGATCGGCAGCCTTGCTGATCGGCGGAAGCCACAGGGAATTGAAGCCGGAGGTCGCCAGTTGGGGAACTTTTTCCCGAACGGTATTCCACCATTCGCCGCGCTTATCTTCTTTCACTGGCGCATCCCAGTAAAAAGCCTGCATCATAACTGCCATCAGCGTCTCCCAGTCGTAGCTGCATCGTATGGAATGGATAAATACTGCGTTTCTACTCCTTTGCAGATGCTATTTCCGGTAGCGAAGTTGGCTTCGGACGCAGTCAGCCTCCTTCCAGCGCCCAGCCCAGGCGAATTTTCTCGCTCCTTTGAGTTCCACCGGGTATCTTATTGAGTTGAGGATTATGCGCGCACGTAAACTGCTTTTTTTTCTATCGCTGGCCGCCCCATTTCTGTTTGTGATCGCGGCGCCAATATCCGCCAAAGCCGACGATCTGCATTCCGTCCTGGATCGTCTCAACGCCGCGGCAAAGAAATTCCATTCCGTCTCCGCAAATCTTGTCTTTGACACGGAGACGCAGGACCCCATCCCCGACTCCGACATCCAGAAGGGCATCGCGTATTACCAGCGCGACGGAAGCAACTTCAAGATGGCTGCACACTTCAATGATCGCAATGGCCATCCCGTCAAAACCGCCTATAACATCTCCGGCGGCGCAATTCATTTCTTCGATGGCACTGAAGTTCACACTGTCGATGCAGCCAAGTGGCAGAGCTACCTCATCCTCGGCTTCGGCGCCAGCGGCACGGAACTGGCCGACAAGTGGGACATTAAATACCTTGGCTCGTCAGTTCTGGATGGTGTCAACGTAGCGCAACTTGAGCTGGTTGCCAAGGACCCGCAGGTCCGCAAGAACATCGCCAAGGTTATCATCTGGATCGACCCCGATCGCGGCGTGAGCCTGAAGCAGCGCTTCGATGAGAGCGCTAGCGCCTACCGCATTTGCACCTACACCGACATCAAAGTCAATACGCCGCTGCCGAAGAACGCCTTTGATCTGAAGTAGGCCCTGCAGTCAGCCGCGCAACAGCAACGCCGCCCAGCACAAACCACATCGGAAAAAACTCCAGCGTATAGCGCGCTTCCGGCCCTTCGACAGTAGCCAGCAGCGCGCAGCGCAGCACAAAATAAAGCACCATCCACGGCCACAATCGAGGCCGCAAACACAGCCCCATCACGCCCAGCGTCAGATACGCCAGGTTCAGCGCCACATAAAACCAGCTAAGAATCGTCTCATCCCAGTGGCGTCTATAAACCCACCAGTCCTGATCGATCGGCAGATTCTCCACGCGCGGCCTCAGCAGCATATCCGCCACACGTGCCGCCGGCAACAGCACGTAATAGCGTATCGGGTGCGCAGCAATGCGCTCATCAGCCAGCCGCCCAAGCCGCGCATCAATATCCACATTAAAACTCTCGTCGTTATTCTCGTAGTCGCGCGCAATCGCAGCCGTCCGGTCCCGCTGCTCCTTCGAGTCAAACGCCCGCGCCGGAATCAAGGTCATATCGAATGGCCCATCCGGCACATTCCAATAAATCTCGTAGGTGTTCTTGAAATCCAGCGACCACGTCTTCACCCACCTCTGCCATCCCTGCCACGTCGGCTCGCCAGGATCGGTAGCATAGCGCGGTGCCAGCGGCTGAAAGACATGAAACTGGCTCCAGTTATGCGCCGCCCAAACCCCAAACGGCGTCGCGGCAATCAAAAAGCAGACCAGCGCCATTACGATGCGCCGTTTATCTACAATCCTGATCCCTGACCCCTGTTCCCTGACCCCTGTTCCCTGATCCCTGTTCCCTGCCGCCCACAAGGCGGCCCCAAACGCCACACCGATTAACGCACCATCCGGCCGCAGCAACGCAGCAAACGTAATGACCAGCGTGAACCCCAGCGCCGCGGCCCATCTCTGCCTGTCCTGAAACCGCACCGTCAGCCACATCGCTACCGTAATGCAGAACAGCGTCAGCGACTCCGTCAACGGCGACGCGGCATAGCTCGCAGTAAACGGACACAGCGCCGCAATCCACAGCGTCACATAAAAAGCGCGCGACCTCGCCGCATCCGTCCACCCAGCCGGACAAATCCTCCGCGCCGTCAGCGCCAGCATCACGCAGCCTGCCAGCTCGCAGAAGATCTGCACCACCACCGCCGGAAAAAACTTGTCCACGCCAAAGAACCGGAAGCAAGCAGCCAGAAACAGCGGATACCCCGGCAAGCGAATCAGCGTAGGATGCAACACGCCGCTGCCATCTGCAATGGAGTATTGCCCGTGTAGCAGAATATTCTTAGCCAGGTTGGCATAGAGATGCCCATCCACGGTCACCTCAAAGAACTGCGCCACAAACCAGAAGCGTAACCCAGCGCCGGCAGCCAGCGCAGCCGCAATCCACATGGCCGCACGCGGCCTCACGCGGCCAGACCGCCCCTCTGTCGTGCCCTGGCCTGTTTGACTCCCGGAAGCAGCTTTCATACGATTTCTACTGATAGTGTATTAGCTTAGAACCTTTATCGAGATAGCGCCGCAGCGGAACCGGAAACAGGCCCCTTAAATGCCCGAGAAGCAGATTTTTTACGATCCACAACGCAAGCGCTGGAAGCGCCTGCGCCGCATTCTCGACGCCAGCGCCGTCGCCGTCACAATCATTGTGGCCGGAGTGATCTTCAACACCCTCCGTGTTCAGACGCTGCCGGAGCTTTTTTTTCCCAATCAGAAGCACAACTACAAGGCGCTCAGCGACCGGACTCCACTGTTGAGGGGCACACGTTCTGGCCAGCCCAACCGCCGCAAATCCACAAAAAAACCATCGCAGATCACGCTCAACAACGGCGAAGGCCTGCGTGCCGCTTACTACGTCCCCGACGACGCCACCAGCTACTCGTCTTTCAAGCAGCATATTCACCAGATCGATATGCTCTTTCCGGAGTGGCTGCACGTCAACGCGCCCGATCCCGTGCTTTACGCTGTTGGCACGGATGCCCGCGAATATCGCGTCATCGATGGCAACACTGTCCACGATCCTGACGATCTGGACAAGATCAAGCGCGTCATTCAGGCAGCGCGCGAAGACACCGAAGTCTTCCCGCATATCAATAACTTCAACGAGCAGACCCAGCAATGGGATCCATCCATCGGTGACATGCTGGCCGATCCAGCCAAGCGCGCCGCACTGCGCCAGCAGCTTGTTCGGTTTTTTACCGCACTGCCCACCTATCACGGTCTCTCGCTGGACTTTGAAAACCTGAATGAGCCCGCGGTTCCGGCTTACATGACCTTCGTGCAGGAGCTTTACCGCGATCTGCACTCGCGCAACCTTCGCCTTTACGTCAATGCGCCGGTCTCACTCCAGGATCGGTTCTTCAAGCAGCTCGCCGCCAACTCCGACGGCATCATCCTGATGAATTACGACCAGCACGAGCTCGAGAGCGAGCCCGGCCCCATCGCTGCGCAAGACTGGTTCATCGCCAATCTCCGGCACGTACTTACTGTCGTCCCCAAAGAAAAGGTCATCTGCGCCATCGGCAACTACGGATACGACTGGTCCCTGTCCATTCCGGCCGCCGCAAAAAAAGGAAGTAAACCCGCCAAGCCCAAGGTCCTTGCCACGGATGATCTCTTGGACTCTGAGGTCTGGCAGCGCGCCTCCGATGCGAACGTCGATCTCGATCTCGACTACGACACCCTCAATCCCCACTTTGAATACATTGACCAGGACAGCAACGTCCGCCACGTCGTCTGGTTTCTCGATGGCGTAACCGTCCTCAATGAGATGCGTGGCGCGCGTCAGCTAGGCCTGCAGACCTTCGCCCTTTGGCGGCTCGGCGCAGAAGACAGCACCCTGTGGAACATCTGGGACAAGCCCAGCAATCCGGACTCGCTCAACGCGCTCAACACCGTCCCGCCCGGCCACGATGTCGATACCGAAGGCGACGGCGAGATCATCCACGTCACCGGCCTGCCCAAAGCCGGCAAACGCACCGTCGAGATCGATACCGACGAGCCCGACCCACGCAAAAAACTCCTCGTCGATGAGCACATGGATGTCTACCCCACTCAATACACCATCCGCCAGTACGGCTACCATCCCAATCAGGTAGCCATCTCCTTTGACGATGGACCCGATCCCAAGTGGACTCCCCGCATCCTCGACGTTCTCAAAAGCAAAGGCGTCCACGGCACCTTCATGCTCATCGGGGAAGAAGCCCAGCAGAACATGGGCGTCATGCAGCGCATCGTGGATGAAGGCAACGAGATAGGCAACCATACCTTCACGCATCCAGACATCAGCGAAATCTCTCAACGCCAGCTCGATCTTGAAGTCAGGCTCACCAACCGCCTCTTTGCCGCGCGGCTGGGCATACAGCCGCTTTACTTCCGTCCGCCCTATGACATTGATGAAGAGCCGGAGACCGACGATCAGGCCGCGCCCGTAGTACACATTCAGCAACTGGGCCTCACCGTCGTCGGCAACAAAATCGACACCAATGACTGGGATGAACGCATCCGCAAAACGCCGGCGGAGATCGCCCAGTCCGTGCTCGATCAGTTGAATCGCATGAAGGTCAAGCCGCAGTTCCGCGGCTCCATCATCCTCATGCACGACGGCGGCGGCGACCGCTCCGTAACAGTGGCCGCGCTGCCAGTGATGATTGACACCCTGCGCGCCCACGGCTATCAAATCGTGAATGTATCTGCGCTCATGGGCAAAACCACGGCGGAAGTCATGCCGCGGCTCACCTTCTGGCAGCGCGCCGGCACCTTGCCTGACCTTGCAGCCTTCACAACCCTCTCCGCCATCGCCAACTTCATTGTCCTGGTCTTCTTCCTCGGCGACATTCTCATGAGCGGCCGTCTCATCCTCGTCGGCCTCTTCGCCATCATTGACCGCCTCCGCCGCCCGCATAAAAAAGCCTCCGCAGGCTTCAACCCCCGCGTCGCCGTTCTCATCCCCTCTTATAACGAGGAGAAGGTCGTCGTTCGCACCATCCGCTCCGTGCTCAACTCGGATTATGCCAACCTGCGCGTCATCGTCATCGATGACGGTTCAAAGGACCGCACCTCTGACGTAGCCCGCGAAGCCTATGCAGTCGAAATCGCCGCGGGCCACGTCACCGTCCTCGAAAAACCCAACGGAGGCAAAGCCGCCGCGCTCAATTTCGCGCTCAACTTCGTCGATGAAGAGTTCTACGTCGGCATTGACGCCGATACCGTCATCGCAGCCGACGCCGTCAGCAAGCTCATCCCCCACTTTGAAGATCCCCGCATCGGCGCCGTCGCCGGCAACGCCAAGGTCGGCAACCGCGTCAACCTCTGGACCCGCTGGCAGGCTCTCGAATACATCACCAGCCAGAACTTTGAGCGCCGCGCGCTCGATCTCTTCCACGTCGTCACCGTCGTACCCGGAGCCATCGGCGCATGGCGTACTGAAGCGGTCAAAAAAGCCGGAGGCTACCCGGAAAACACCGTCGCGGAAGACGCCGACCTCACCATGAGCCTCCTCGAACAGGGCCTCCGCGTCGATTACGAAGACCGCGCGCTCGCCTTCACTGAAGCTCCCATCAACGCCAAGGGTCTCATGCGCCAACGCTTCCGCTGGTCCTTCGGAACACTCCAGGCCGTATGGAAGCACCGCGCCGCCTTCACCAAAAACGCCGCGATGGGCTTCTTCGCCCTGCCCAATATCCTCATCTTCCAGATGCTGCTGCCGTTGGTCTCGCCCTTCATTGACATCATGTTCGTCTATGGCATCTTCCATTACTTCATTGACCGCCATTACCACCCGGAAGCCGCCTCCTCCGCCAATTTCATGAAGCTCCTTACCTACTTCGCGGCCTTCCTCATGATCGACTTCATCACCTCCGCCGTCGCCTTCAGCCTCGAACGCCGTCACCCCGCCAACAAAGGCGACGGATGGCTGCTCTTCCACATCTGGCTGCAGCGCTTCAGCTACCGTCAGCTCTTCTCCGTCGTGCTGTTCAAGACCCTGTGGCGCGCAATTGACGGCAAGCCCTTCAACTGGGACAAACTCGAACGCACCGCCAAAATGAGCAAACAAACCGAAGCGCTGACCGAAACACGCTGATCTTGACGCAACTACGGCTTAGCCGTACCATTCAGACATGCGCTACGAGTGGGACTCGCAGAAAGATGTCCTGAATCAGCGCAAACATGGATTGCGACTTAAGGACGGCATTCCCGCGCTTGAAGATCTTCGAGGAATTAGTTCTCCTGATGATCGATTCGACTACAGTGAAGAGCGAATGATTACTCTCGGTCTCGGTAAGGAGGACGTCTTGGCGGTCGTTTCGGTTGAAAGAATCTGTTCCGCTGACGGTGAAGAAATAATCCGTATCATCTCCGTCAGAAAGGCGGTGAAACATGAGCAGGAAGCCTATTATTTCGGTCGAGCATAACCCCGGCGATCCGCCAATCGAAACGGATACCGATTGGGACTATGTTCACTCATTCACGGATGAGCAGATCGCTGCCGCGGTCGCAGACGATCCAGACGCCGCCCCTATCAATTTTTTTGAAAAGCCGGGCTTTATTCCCATCGTGAACGTCCTCAGGCTCCGCACGAAGCTCGGTATGACGCAAGAGGAGTTCGCTGCGCTCTATAGCATCCCCATCGGGACACTGCGCGATTGGGAACAGCGCCGCAAGAGACCGGACGCTACAGCGCGAGCGTATCTGAAGATCATCGAGCGCGACCCTGAAGCAGTGGCAAAGCTGCTCGGCAGCGCTGCATGAGAAGACAAACGGCGAATGAGCTTCCACTCTCATCCACCCAGCCTGATGAAAAACCCCATCTTCGCTTTTCCGGAGGGAGCGTGAGGCTTCAGCCTCACGAATAAGGCCAATGTATTCAAGAGGGGCTTTAGCCCCGGGCCCTTCCTGAAAACCGGCAGGTGGCCCACCCATAGTTTTTTAGTTTTTCATCGTTAGAGCATCTCTCCCGAAGGTATAAAGTTCGGAGATACAGGCTCAGTTTGAATTGTTTTGTAACAGGGCACGACTTGAGTCGTGCCGAAAATACGGCTGATAAGGTCTCTGGGCTTTAGCCTTGTCCCTCGTACATTACTTTCGTGCAAAACCTCCTTCAGATAATTTGCATGCAATTACGCCCTTTTGTGCCATGCTCATAATGAGCAACAAGAAAAGCGGCCCGATTCCATTACAGAATCAGGCCGCTTCGTTTTGCACAAACCATCCGCCTTCTTTTTTAGAAAACCCGTAATCTCTTTAAATCAACAAAAAGCGCAGAAAAAGCGAACAAAACTGTTGCAGTTGAAAACACCCGTCAACTTGTTTCCCGTCAATGACCTGCGCGGCTTGTGCGCAAATTGTTTTATTTTTTTGGTAACCATCTTCTGTTATTTAAATGGTAAACACCGTGGTGCTCAAGTCAACCGCAGTCTGAACTCCGTTCAACCCTTAGTGGTGATGGCCACCGCCGCCGCCATGCCCGCTTGAGTGGCTTTCCTTCGGAGCCTTGTAAGACTGCATCTTCGCCATCTTGGGCTCCTTGTACTTCGGCTCCTTGAACGATTGGCCCTTCGGTTCCTTATAACCGCCGCCGCCAAAGCCGCCGCTCGCGCGCCCGCCGCCGTACGCTTGCGCCCCACCACGGTCCTGCCCAAAGCTAGGCGTTCGCGCATAAGCCATATTCCCCGGCCTGCTCGTATTCCCGTAGCCGCCCATATATCCATTCGGCGAGGCCGCACGCGTACCCTGCGGAGCCAAAGCCCGCGGCGCATAGCCGCTGCTCACAGACCCTCTATTCCATGTATCCGGACGCGCAGTCTGCGGCGCGCGATTGAACGCCGGCTGTTGCGAGAATGCCGGCTGCTGCGGCCTGTTGTTGTTCATCCATCCCTGCGGATGAACAGTATTGCCGCCAAACCTGTCGCCGCCAACGCCAGCGCCGCCATGCACCGCAATCGCCTGGTGGTTATACCCTCCGCCAAACCCGGCCCGCTGCGACTGATACGACGCCGGATAAGCTCGCGCCATATATCTCGGTCCGCCGTGCGGCATTCCCCAGTCGCGCACTGACGCGCTATGCGTGTAGTAATCCGAGTGATGGAAGGTCAGCGCATTGAATAGCCAGTCCAGACCCCAGGCAGCCAGCCCAAAGGGAGTATGGTTAAACGCGCCCAGCGCAAAGCTTGCCAGAAACTGCAACCCGCCGCCGCCATAGCCACCACCGCCGCCATACCCGCCATGGCCCCATCCACCTGCAAACGCGCCCGCCAGGGTCCTCAAAATCCCCGTAAAGGAGAAGCCCGGATACGCCTGCACCGGCGCGCCGTAGACAGTCCAGGGGTTATACGTCGGCACATACACCACGTCGGGATTCACCGGCTGCAGCGCAATGTACCCCGGATTCTGCACCACCTGCATCTGCGGAGTGCTCGTCAGCGTTCCAGCCTGCTGTGCCCGCATCCGCATCACCTGCACCGTCTGCAATACATCCTGCGGCTGGTTGTAATAAGCATTCCCCAGCGCCGTGGACCACTGCAGGTTTCCAGCCAGCATATCCAGCACCTGCGGATACGCCGTCAACGCCTTGATACTCGGGTCCCACGTCGTCTGCGCGCTCGCCCCCGCAGCCACCTGGTCCGGGCTGGAGTATCCCATCGTGCGCACCCACTGATCAGCCGCCGCCAGTTGCGCCGGATACGTCGCCCCAGCCAGAATCTGCGCCACCAGCGCATCCGGATAGAGCGCAATCGGAGCCACAAGCTGCTCCAACTGGTCCGGACTCATCGCCTGTGCCGAAGCACCCTGCGGATCATAGCCTTGCTGCTGCTGAGGCACATACCCCTGCTGGTCGGCATAATTCTGCGGCTGAGGATACTGGGGCTGCGGATACTGCTGCTGAGGATACTGGGACTGGGGATATTGCGGCTGCTGGTACTGAGGCTGCTGCGGGTATTGCGGCTGAGCATAACCGCCGCCTTGCGGCGGATACCCCTGCGCCATCAGCGGACCAGCCGCCAGAGAGACCAAGGCAACAACCAGAACGCCGCCAGACAGGCGCATCTTCGGGAAAAGGGAACTCATGCTTCCTCCAGGCAGCGCAGCTATGCCGCTCACTACCCTCCCTCGCCCGTCCGCATCTTGGCGGATCAAACAGGGCTCAATTCAATCTTGGGGACGCAGCGGTGACAAACTAACGTCCCCTTCATCCACGGGCAGTTTCGCCGCATAGATGAATGCAATGTCAATCCAGACCCTATCGCGCCCGATTAGTTTCGTTCAGGGAAGAAAATCGCGGAGATTCAGCCCTGGACACCGCGCTCCGCAGCCGGTTTACAGTCTTTTCACAGCCAGTCCATTGTCCCCGCTCCAGGCATTTCGGACTACAATCAAGAAGCTATGGCTACCGTAACTCTCTCCACCACAATTCAGCCGCGTTCGCCCCAGGGCGACTTCCGCAATGAGCCTTTCGTCGACTTCAAAACCCCTGACAACGCCCGCGCCATGCGCGCCGCGCTCGATCGTGTGGCCCTCCAGCTTGGCCGCGAGTACGACCTCGTCATCGGCGGCGAACACCTCAGCACCTCAGGCAAAATCGAGTCGCTCAATCCCGCCAGGCCCGCGCAGATCGTCGGCATTCACCAGAAGGCCGGCCTCGAACACGCCGAGCAGGCCATGACCGCCGCGCTCGCCGCCTACGAAACCTGGAGCCGCACCACGGTCGAAGAGCGCGCCTCGCTGCTCCTCAACGCCGCCGCAATCATCCGCCAGCGCAACTTCGAATTCTGCGCCTGGCTCACCTACGAGGTCGGCAAAAATTGGGCCGAAGCCGACGCCGACGTAGGCGAAACCATTGATTTTCTTGAGTTCTACGCCCGTGAAGCCCTTCGCCTCGCGCAGGCCACCACGCCCATCCAGTATCCCGGTGAGCGCAACCAGCTCCTCTACATTCCCCTCGGCGTCGGCGCAGTCATTCCGCCGTGGAACTTCCCCTTCGCCATCATGGCCGGCATGACAGCAGCCGCCATCGTCGCCGGCAACACAGTCATTCTCAAGCCATCCAGCGACTCGCCAACCATCGCCGCCAGGTTCTTTGAGGTTCTCGAAGAGGCCGGCCTGCCGCCCGGCGTCGTCAACTTCTGCCCCGGCTCCGGCGCCACCTTCGGCAACGCCATCGTGCAGCACCCCAAAACCCGCTTCATCGCCTTCACCGGCTCCAAGCCCGTCGGCCTCGACATTCACGAGCGCGCCGCCAAAGCTCAGCCCGGCCAGATCTGGATCAAGCGCACCATCCTCGAAATGGGCGGCAAGGATTCCATCCTCGTCTGCGCCGACGCCGAACTCGACGCAGCCGTCGATGGCGTCGTCGCCTCGGCCTTCGGCTTCAGCGGCCAAAAGTGCTCCGCCTGCTCCCGCGCCATCGTGGAAGCGCCCATCTACGACGTCTTCGTTGAGCGCGTCCGCGAGAAGGTCGCAAAGCTCACCATCGGCAACCCGGCAGAAAACCCCAACATGGGTCCCGTAGTCAACAAGGCCGCGTATGAATCGATTCTCGACTACATTGAGCAGGGCAAGCAGGAAGGACGCCTCGTCTCCGGCGGTCACGCCGTCGAAACTCCCGAGGGCGGCTATTTCATCGAGCCGACAGTCTTCTCCGATATCCAGCCCAACGCAGTGCTTTCACAGGAAGAAATCTTCGGACCCGTCCTCGCCATCATCAAGGTAAACAGCTTTGAAGAAGGCCTGGCCGTCGCCAATAACACCGAGTACGGCCTCACCGGCGCGCTCTACACCGGCGACAAAGCCCGCCTCGACATCGCTCGCCGTGAATTTCACGTCGGCAATCTCTACTTCAACCGCAAGTGTACCGGTGCAATGGTCGGCGCGCACCCCTTCGGTGGCTTCAACATGAGCGGAACCGACTCCAAAGCTGGCGGCCCGGACTACCTTTATCTCTTCACCCAGGCCAAGTCCGTAGCAGATCGCATCTAAAAATAAAACAGCGCGCCTTCCGGCGCGCTGTTTTATTCCCTTTTCCCTCTTTTACGCCACCGCCGAAGACTGCTGCTCCTCTGCTTCTGCTTCCAGTTTGCTGCCCACCTCGGCCGCGGCCTGCGCCAGCACCCGATGGTGAATCGTAAACAGCGCCAGCTCCAGCCGGTCGCTTACGCCTGTCTTGTCGTAAATCGATCGCAGATAATTCTTGATCACCTGCTCGGTAGTCTTCAGCCGCATGGCAATCTCGCGGTTCTTGCACCCCTGTACGATCAGCGCGACAATCCGCATCTCCTTCAACGTGAGCCGGTCGCGTACCCGCCGTCCCACCGCGTCCTCATCATGCGCCTCAGTAACCACAAGCTGCGGAGGAATCCAGGTATTGCCCGCCGCCACGCGCCGCACGCAATCCACCAGCGCATGTCCTGTCACTGAACGGAAGACCACGCCCTTGAATCCCTGCTGCATGTACTGCGAGGCAGTCTCATTGTTCTCCGCAATCACCACTCCGCGGCTGCCCGCTTCCTCCAGCGCTCTCCTCAGTTGCGGCATCTCAGGTTTAAGCGATGCTGAAAACAGAACCACCGAACCCGGAAATGTCGCAATCGCATGAAGCAGCCGGTCCATGTCGGAGCATTGCGCGATGATGCGCAGATCCTCGTCCATGGCAAGAACCTTGGCCGTGCCCGCTCGAAATATCGCCTGTGAATCCGCAAGTATGATCTTGGTCATGACGTGTGTCTCATTCCACGTGCCTGGGGTATGCGCTCACGGGGCATGCTTTCGGCATACTCATCGCGTCCCCTCGCGCATCTGACTGCCTGAAATGGTCCAATTGCGGCCCACCAGTTGCTGACAGCGGATGCGCCCCCTATTGCACTTTGTATCGACTGTCACACAGAAATCTCTGCCTTGCGTCGAATTGATACACATCGAGCGGCGAAGTAACCCCCTCCTCCGCCCCGTACCATTGATAACGCTCCGGTCCAAGTTTCTATTTGGAAGATACCAAGGAACACTGCCCTGAGCCAACCAAAAATCGTTATCACGTCTTTCATCCGCCAGCATGTACCCCTCTGAGCCGCCCATGCGCCCTGTACACTGTTGTGCATGGCACGCCCAATACTCCTTGCTGTAGACGACGACGTACATGTGCTTGAAGCCGTTGTCCAGGATCTCCGCCGTCAATACGGCAACGAGTATCGGATCATGCGCGCAGCCAGCGGACAGGCAGCGCTGGATACTCTGGCACAGGTCAAGGCCAAAGAGGAACCCCTCGCTCTCATCGTCAGCGATCAGCGCATGCCCGGCATGACCGGCGTTGAGTTCCTTGAGCGCGCCCGGCTCATCTATCCCGACGCCCGCCGCGTCCTGCTCACCGCCTACGCCGATACTGAGGCCGCCATCCAGGCCATCAACACCGCGCGCATTCATTACTACCTCACCAAGCCCTGGGATCCGCCCGAGGAAAAGCTCTACCCGGTTCTCAGCGACCTGCTCGACGATTGGAAAGCCGGCTACCGTCCGCGTTTTGAAGGCCTCCGCGTCATCGGCCATCGCTGGAGCCCGCGCGGCCACCAGATGCGCTCTTTCCTCACCTCGAACCACGTCCCCTATCGCTGGCTGGACGTAGCCAGTGACGAAGCAACCACATTTCTTAAAGAACGCGGCGTCGATTCCACATCCCTCACCTCCGATCAGCTTCCGGTCGTCCTCTTTTCCGACGGCAGCGCTGTCATGGCTCCTACTGCTGAAGCGCTGGCAGAGCGTGTCGGGCTCCGCGTCCAGGCCAGCCAGGAGTTCTATGATCTTGTCGTCGTCGGTGCTGGCCCCGCCGGCCTGGCCGCGGCGGTGTATGGCGCCAGTGAGGGCCTCCGCACCCTCGTCATTGAGCCGCAGGCTCCGGGCGGCCAGGCCGGAACAACTTCCAGGATCGAAAATTACCTCGGCTTTCCTGCCGGCATCACCGGAGCCGATATGGGCCGCCGCGCGCTCATCCAGGCCACGCGCTTCGGCGCCGAATTCGTCACCCAGAGTGCCATCGGGCTGCGCATTGAGGGACAGTACCGCACAATCCAGATGGCCGATGGACGCTCCGTCTCCACCCATGTCGTCTTGCTCGCCCCCGGCGTTCAATACCGCCGCCTCGATATACCCGGCTGCGACAATCTCACCGGCTGCGGAATTTACTATGGCGCGGCACTGGTAGAAGCGGCTTCCTGCAAGGGCGAGGATATCTATCTTGTCGGCGGAGCCAACTCTGCGGGACAGGCTGCGCTGCATTTCTCCCAGTATGCCAACCGGGTTACCATGCTCGTCCGCGGCCCCGGCCTCGGAGCCACCATGTCCCGCTACCTCATCGACGAAATCGAACGAACTCCCAACATCGTTCTCAAGCCGCATACGCAGGTCGTCGAGGTCACCGGCACAGACCATCTGGAACAGCTGCGCCTCAGTGGACCGGAAGGGGAAACTGTCGTTCCCGCCACCTCGCTCTTTGTCTTCATCGGCGCGGCGCCGCGCACCGAATGGCTGCCCAGCGCCGTCCACCGCGATGACAAAGGCTTCCTCCTCGCCGGACCCGACCTGCGCATCGATGGCAAGCTGCCGCCGGAGTGGAAGGAGGCGCGCGAGCCATTCCTGCTCGAATCCAGTGTTCCCGGCGTCTTCGTTGCCGGCGATGTCCGCCACGGCTCCGTCAAGCGCGTAGCCTCTGCGGTCGGAGAAGGCTCTATCGCCATCCAGTTTGTCCATCAATACCTGGCCGGCTTTTAAGCTGTGCCAACAAAGTCATTGGTCCTTCGGTTTCCGGGATCACATTTTTACGTTTTCGGTCGAAAAACTATGCGAAGCTCGTAAAAATGCCCCAAGAAACTGAATCATTTACGAGAAAGCGGAATCACTTTTAGATGGGGGATTGCGGGATAGCTCCGATGAGTGAAGGTAGCCAATCGATCCAGGCGGAACACGTCGCGTTAAGGGAGATCGCTCCCCGGATCGCCTGCATACCCGCTTTCGCGCAGTCCAGTCTCTGCACCACATTCGGAGACGATCGGATTGATCTCTTTCATGTTCCTGCTGGTACCGTGCTGGTCAAGTCCGGCGATTCGCAGATCTACTATCTGATTGTTCTTGAAGGCAAGCTCCGCGCCGACCGCCTTGAACAGGACGGCACTGTCACGGTGGTTGGCTTCATATCGTCGGGCGAGGGCTGCGGTGAAACAGCCCTCATGCAGGGCAAAGCTTATGCCACCTTTAACATCGTTGCTCACGAAGACTCCGTGGCCGTCCGCTTCACTCGCGAGCAGTTCTGGCAGCTTCTAGCCTGCTGCCCTGAGATCCGTTCTGTCGCTATCCGGGACATGAACAGCCGTCTGCAGGCCTACCAGGTAGAAGCTCTGCACCGCGAAAAGCTCGTCACCCTTGGCACACTTGCAGCCGGTCTCATGCATGAGCTCAACAATCCTGGCTCCGCTGCCAAGCGCGCCGCTGCCACGCTCCGTGAAAACCTCGTTCGACTCCAGGAGCTGAGCCTCCGCGCCTCCGAGCACCCCAAGACCCCCGAGCAGATCGGCTGCCTGAAATCCCTTCTCGAGCACGCCGTCAGGAGCTGCCGCCTGCAGGCCCTGAGCAGCATCGACCAATCTGAAGCAGAAGAAGCGCTCTCCGAGTGGCTGGCAGCTGCCAAGGTAGAAAACGCATACATCATCGGTCCCTCGCTCGTGGAAATGGGCTTTAATCCCGAGGAGTTAGCCTGCGCCCAGCAGGCATTCGACGCGCAAGCCTTCTCGAATGCGCTCAACTGGCTCGGCTCGCTCGTCTCCAGCTTCTCTCAGGTCTGCGCTATTGAAGAGAGCATCGGCCGCGTCACGGACCTCGTCATGGCCGTGAAGAAATTCGCATGGGACGACCGCGCTACTTCCCGTTCTCTCGATGTCCACGACAGCATCCAGTCCACGCTCACGATTCTCAGCCACAAGCTCCGCATCAAGCACATCAAGGTAGAAAAGCGCTTTGACGCCTCCCCGTCCATCATCGAAACCCGCGGCTCCGCGCTCAGCCAGGTCTGGACCAATCTCATCGACAACGCCGCTGACGCCTCGCCCATGAACGGCGCCATTGAAGTCTCCACGTGGACCGAGCCGGACTGGCTCGTTGTCTCCATCGGCGACCACGGCTCCGGCATCCCCAAAGACGTCATGCCCCATATCTTCGAAGCCTTCTTCACCACCAAGCCGCAGGGCTCCGGCACCGGCCTTGGTCTCGAAATCGTCCACCGCATCATTACACAGGTCTTCGGCGGACGCATCGATGTGGAATCCGGCCCCGGCAACACCTCCTTCGTTGTGCGCCTTCCTCGCCAGGCCGCTACCGCCGAAGCAGCCCAGCCAGTCCAAGTCGCAACAGCCTGAACACTCCTGCGATTTCAAAATTTCTACAGCCAGCGCTATAGAGTCTGTGCGAAAATTGCCTCGCAGAGCATGATCTGTAGAGGAGACTCCATGTCGCTAAAGGGAGCTCGTTGTTCCATCTTTGGTTTGGCGCTGCTGATTGCAATTTCATCGATGAACGCCCAGAGCTGGCATTTGGAAACTCCGTATAGCCCACGCAGTCCTGAGGTTGTGAACGATTCGCACAAGACGATAGAAGCTTACAGCTCTTTTCATCTGTGCCCTAACAAGGCATTTACACCCGGCAAGATTTGGCACGATCAAGATGCTCTGGATAGCTCGGGTATCACGACCGGCGATATGAAGGCTGCAGATGGAAAACAGATGCACTCGATCGGCATTGAGCCGGGCGGTCGATGGATTATGCCAGGCACGCCGGGGCAAATCGTCAATGAAAAGGAGATTTCGTGCGAATTGCAGGTGGACGCCATCCTCTTCACCGATGGTAGTTATGAAGGAGATGAGGCCTCAGTGCGCGCCCTTCAGGCACGCCGCGATGGCATCCGCGCAAGCGTTAACTATTGGTCTGAAAAATTCAACATAGAAAATCCCGACCCATCTGATTTCGCCACTCTGAGAAACCAGGCGAAGGACCGGCTCAAGCAGGAGCGCGATATTTTCGACAAATACCTCTATGCCGCCCTCAACTCCGAGACGCAACCCTTATCGATGGCATATTGGAACGGCAGAATACAAGTAGATCAAAACGTGGAACATTGGATTTCCGACAGCCTTAGCGGAGAAAAAGCGCTCAAGAATTACCAGCGCTCTGCCAGCGACATTGCGCGCTGGCAGAAAAAGATCGAAACCGACATCTCCATGCAGAACCTCAGCGCCGAGTTCCCGCCAGTCACAGAAGACTCCGTAAAACCGGAGAACCTTGCCGCACAAGAATGACACACTGCATGTACGCTTTTGCGGCACTCCCCAAGCTGCGAATAGAGAATACTTAAAGCCTTCTAAATCTCTTGTTTTTATCTAATAACCCTCGATCTCTCAGCCGTTCTTATCCTTGTTCCCGCCCTCCTGAAGTTACTTCCGGAACTGCCGATAGATGCGGAAAGGGCAAAGAGTCCGCATCACAGTGGAATCCGCATATCGCCGGATTATTCTGGGGCCGGATATCTGTCTGTCTGCGCTGCTTGGGAGGCAGTTATGTTCGCCATCGTCGGCATTGTGGTCGTATTCTGCGCCGTTCTCGGCGGATATCTCATGGAGAAGGGCCAGATCCTGGTCCTGCTTCAACCTGCGGAACTGCTCATCATCGCTGGATCCGCTGCCGGCACGGTTCTGGCCGGCAATCCCGTGCATATCCTCAAGGGAATTGTCGCCGGGCTCCTCAGCGTTCTCAAAGGCTCGGGCATGAGCGAGAAAACCTATCTCGCCACGCTCAAGATGATGTACCAGCTTCTCAACAAGGTCCGTAAAGAGGGCCTGCTCAGCATTGAAGCTGACATCGAAAAGCCCGAGGCCAGCGCCTTCTTCAAGTCCAATCCGGAGTTTCTGGCCGATCACCACGCCCGCGACTTCGTATGCGATACCCTCCGCGTCGGCCTGACCGGCGGAGTGGAAAGCTTCGACATGGACCAGATGCTCGAACTGGACATGGAAGTGCATCACAAAGAGGCGCAGTTGCCTGTAACCGCGCTTTCCACGGCCGCCGATTCCCTGCCCGGTCTCGGCATTGTGGCTGCCGTTCTCGGCGTTGTCATCACGATGGGATCGCTCGGTGGCCCCGCTGAAGAGGTGGGCAAAAAGGTCGCGGCCGCGCTCGTCGGCACATTTCTGGGCATTCTGCTCTGCTACGGCGTCTTCGGCCCTATCGCCGCTCACATGTCCAAGATCTCGGATGAGCATCACGCATACCTTCACGTGCTGCGTGTCCTTCTGATGGCCTTTATGAAAGGCTCAGCGCCGCTCATCGCCATAGAAATGGCTCGCCGAGCCATTCCTGCCCGCGTCCGCCCCAGCTTTGACGAGATGGAAAAACACTGTAAGGGACAGACCGCTAATAAGGCCATCGCTGCCTGACGCGCCTGAAGACTTAACGCGCCTGGAGAAAAATATGACACCCGTGCCACCCCCCACCCCACCCCGCACGCAACCCATCATCATCAAGCGCAAAGCGGCCCACCATGGACACCACGGTGGCGCATGGAAGGTGGCTTACGCGGACTTCGTGACCGCGATGATGAGCCTCTTCATCGTTCTCTGGCTCATGAGCCAGAGCTCCAAGGTCAAGGCGGCTGTCGCCGGCTACTTCAATGACCCTCGTGGCACGGCCAGCCAGCTCGGCACCACTATGAACGGAACCGGCATTCCCACACCCGTGCCAGCCACTGACCTTAACGCGCTCAAAGCTCGCCTGGAACAGGAGATCAAAGCCAGCAAGGACCTTCAAAAACTCTCCAAGCAGATTGAGATCACTATAACTTCGGAGGGACTACGGATCGAATTGCTTGAGGATAAAAATGGCACCTTCTACGAAAGCGGAAGCGCGCATTTGAGCGACAACGGACAGCAGTTGCTTGCCTTGCTGGGACGTGAGCTTAAGACCCTTCCCAACCATCTGCTGATTGAAGGGCACACCGATGCTACGCAGTATTCATCGGGCGCGGAGTATACGAACTGGGAGCTCTCAGCCGACCGCGCCAACGCCGCGCGCCGGTTAATGCAGGCGGACGGCGTTCGCGGCGACCAGGTGACACAGGTTCGTGGCTACGCTGACCAGTTGCTGCGGGTCCAGTCCAATCCTTACGATCCCTCCAACCGCCGGATCACGATTCTCGTAAAAAACGAGGCTGGCGCTCCGGCTCATCTGCCGATAAAAGCGCAGCCTGCTGTGGCTGTGGTTCCGCAGAGCGCTCAGAAGGCTGCTTCTTCGCCGCCTGTTGCGAGCGCGGCGGTAAAGCCGGTGGCCCTGCCTGTTTCAAGTGAGGCTGCAAAGAAGGCCGGAAAATAAAAAGCCGGAGGGAGCATGAGGCTTCAGCCTCACGAATAGGGCCAATGTATTCAAGAGGGCTTTAGCCCCGGGCCCTTCCTTAAAGCCGCCAGACTGACTTTGTCCGCAATAAGAAGCCGGAGCGGCATTCGCCGCTCCGGCTTCTTCATTAACTTCCACTTGAGGCTAGAAGTCGTACCGCAGGCTGAACTGCATGCGGCGAGGCTGCGTTAGCTCGGCACTGGCAACACCCAGGTTTCCGCCCAACAGACCCGAACCAATTGAAGCCGGATCGAAGCGCACGGTATTGGTGACGTTGTAAACCTCCCATGCGAACTTGAGTCCGCCCCATTCACCCAACTTCCAGTTCTTGGTCAGCCCGGAGTCGATGTCAAAGTAGCCGTCGCCACGGAAGTTGTTGCGTTCGCCTGCTTCTCCGGGATACGGCAGGCGAATGTTCCCACCATTGCATCCCCCACACGTAACATCCGTGTTGATCGCACCGGGATTGTCAAAGAACTGCGGCTCGCCGTTCGCATCGAAGTGGCGGCGCATCTTAACGGGCCCTGTTTTAACGCCGAAGCTCTCAATCTGCCAGTCGGTCGTGAATCCCGGCTCAAAGAGCGAGAAGGGCAGACCGCTGGAGACACGGCTGATGCCGGACAACTGCCAGCCGCCGATGAAGCCGTCCAGCAGCCTGTTACCGCCGCCGGACAGCATCTTACCGCGGCCAAAGGGAAGCTGATAAACGCCATCGACCGTGAGCAGATGATGGGTATCGAAATCGGAAATGCCACGGTTCAGATACGGCCTCCAGGTGTTGAGAATGCTGGAGAATGAACCCTGGCCGGAAAACTCGGTGTTGCGCTCGGCATCCGAGCCCATATCAATGGACTTGGACAACGTATAAGCAATATCGAGCTCCAGGCCGTGGCTGGTAGGATGACGCAGCACCACCTGCCCGGCATTGTAGTAGCTCATGCCGATGGTCGACAGCGCATAGAGCGAAGAGAACTGCCCCTGCCAGAAGTGCGGCTGCCAGTTGGCAGGCGCCGGATAGAAACCATCCAGTGGCCCGTAGAAGTCGAGGTCGGATAGCGAGGTGGTCGCGCCGAGGTTGTAGCGATACGGCGCCCATTCGTTGTTGTAGATTGCCTGGGTCGCGCTTTCGCCGGCATAATCGAAACCCTGCATGAACGAGAAGACATTCTCAAAGTACGGAATTGCCGGTACGTTTGCCACAGAACCGCTGCCACTGGCGTTCAGGCCAAAATTGCCCTGGTGGGCATCCACAAGTTTGGAAAGCTGCGTGCCAGCGGTAAAGTAGTCACCTCCGCCCTGCGGGTCAACATAATTGACCGGTTCAGCCAGGTCGAGCTGTTGGATCAGGTGGCGTCCAAGCGTGCCCACATAATCCACCTCCAGCGTGAACCCTTTTCCAACCTCACGTTGGACGGAGAAATTGAATGCCTCCGAATACGGCGTCTTGAGCTTGCTGTCAAGGCCCCAAGTAATGGCAAAGCCCTCTGTAGGTCCCGTTGGCGGCGAATAGGGAAAAACTGCGGTCGGCGGCAAGCCGGCGTTGCTGAACGGCAAGGCATTGCGCGCCGTAAAGCGCGGTGAGTCTTCGGAGTTATAGGTTGCCGCGGGATTGGTGATGGCGGTGCTGAGGCCGAAGGCGCCATTCTGGTCGAAGACATTGACCAGCGATTGGCCGTAGTGGTTGTAGTAGATGCCTGCACCCGCGCGGATGGAGGTCTTCGAATCCGGCGCGTAGGCAATGGCAAGGCGCGGAGCAAAATTGTTCTTCGACTTGGGCCAGAAGCCTGGCTTGCCGTAGTATGGGCCGGCGGGCGCGAAGGCCAACTGAGGCTCATAAATCTGGCCTTGCTGCGCCTCGGCTTCGCGCTGCAGATACCAGGCATGCGTATCGATGGTGGGTGTAACCTCTTGTCCGCTCGTCTCCCACGGCGTTTGCAGAATGCTGTGGCGAAGGCCAAGTGTGACAGTCAGATTCGGTAGAATGCGCCAGGCGTCCTGCACATACCACTCGAACTCATTTGCGGTGAAGTGGCGCGTAAGATTTGCGCCGTCTGACATAAGCGTGCCCGAGTTGCCGTTGAGATGGTAGTTGTAAACGTTCGTAACTGAAGGAACGGTGCCTACCAGATTCGCATAGGCAATCACATACGAGTTCGTAAAACCGCCATCAACCGGGTCCAGACCGAGAACCTGATCCGGCTGCGGCGGATTACCGCCCAGCCAGTACGGATTCGAGCTGCCGCTATTGAACGAACTGGCATTTGAGATGCGGTTCTGGTGAATCAGGCGCCAGTTGCCGCCAACCTGCACTGTGTGGTTGCCCTTGGTCCACGTAAGGTTATCCACGATATTGTTCACCGGAACCCAGTTGATGGTCGAGCGGGTTTCGGCAGTCGTAGTCGCAAGAAAGCGAAAATCGACATAATCGCCGGAGCCTACGCCGCGGGTGCTGTTGCCCTGGCGAACGTAGCCATAGCGAACATCATTGATGAGGCTCTGCGTAATCGTCCACGTATCGCCGGCAATGACGCCCTTGCTGTTGTCCTCAAATAGGCTGGACGGTCCCTGGCCCGGGAACTGCTCCGTGCCCCCCGTGGTGTCCTTCTGCAGGTTACCGCGGACAAAGATGCGATGCCTGTCCGACGGAGTGTAATCAATACGGGCAATCGATGTATTTTCCGTCTTTGGATTGGGCGAAGAAAAAGAGTACGATCCCGAGTTCAGTCCGTCGCCCTCGGTAAAGCCATTGGACGCGGGCATCGACTGGAAATAAGCCAGCGCATTCGGGTTGGTGCCCGGCGGATTAGGATACGCACTGCTATTGCAAACCTGGCAGCCTGCGTCCAGTTGCGCAACCTGTGTGGGTGTGAGCGTGACGTTCTCAAGGCTTCCACTCGCCGCGTCCCCCTGGTAGAGCAGATTACCCATCTGGTAGGACGCAGTGGGAACGGTCTGCGTAATCTGAGTATTTTCCGCAATCCGCTCAGCCTCGTAGTTCACGAAAAAGAAGAGTTTATCCTTCTTGATCGGTCCGCCCGTATCGGCTCCGAAGATATTACGGATCAGCTTGCCGGGAATGTTCGGCAATCCGCTGTTGAATTCTCCCTGCTTGTTGAACCAGTCATTCGCTACGGTAATCGTAGGGCGGTTGTATTCGTACGCGGCGCCGTGGTACTTGTTCGACCCCGACTTTGTCACCAGGCTCACCTGAGCGCCGGCCGAACGGCCCTGGTCGGAGTTGGCGTTCGCCGTCGCCACGCGGAATTCTTCCACAGAGTCCTGCGTTTCCCGTAGAACGCCGGTAAACGCAAAGCCGTTCACCTGATCGTTGTCGTCAACGCCGTCCATCGTCACATTGCCCTGATCGGAGCGCACGCCGTTTACCGAGCCGCTCCGGCTATCGCTGCTGTTCGGCAGGTAGAGCACGCCGGGCTGCAGCGAAAGCAGGTCGGGAACATTACGCGTCTCCGAAGGCAGCGCCTGAATCAGGTCGTTATTCACGGCATTGCCAAGCGAGGCGTCGGTCGTGTTGAGCGTCTGCGCTTCAGCGGAGACGTCCACCGTGACAGTGCTGGCCTGAACTGTCATCGAGAAATCAATGGTGGCCGGCTGGTTCACCAGCAGTTCGGCCAGCTTGCTCTGGTCGCCGAATCCCATCGCCGAAACCGTAATCTTGTACTTTGCCGGAGGAATCTGGGCGAACTCATAGGAGCCGGCCGAATTTGCCGCGGTGCTGTACGAACGGTCAGTGTCTGTGTCGCTGATGGTGACCTTTGCGCTGGAGACCAACGCGCCGCTCGGGTCCTTGATAGTACCGCGCAGTGAAGTCGTTGCGTTTTGACTGAATGCAAGCGAGGTAGTAGAGAGGATGCAGAGAAGCACCCACCCCAGAAAAGTTCGTTTCACGTCAGTTCCTCCAAGAAAGCCCGTCTATGCGGCGGCATGCATTTCTGCCGCTCGTTGTAATTGCAATGCCGCGCCGACGTGCGTTGGTTGCGCGCGGTGTCTTCGATCCAATCCGGGCTGCGCTTCTGGTGCGTTCATCGCTCCATACGCGCGCCTGGATCCGTGAAAATCTTGCTCGATTTCAGCCTTTCCGTTCCCTGGCGAGCACAAGCAAAAAAATCAACGGGGAATGTCCGCCATTGTCCCGCAAACTCGCTGTTTATGCAATTTAAAAAATTTACACGACAGAATCAAAAGATCACATAAAGATCTTTAATTTCGCCTATTGCTGTTGCTGCATTTGCTGAATCTCTATATTGGACATGGCATGCGTTATCGGTTCCTGGGCTCGCTCCACCAGCACAGACCAATCCTCCGGGATCGGCAGATTGCGGTCCAGTTCGGGAGCCTTTTCACCCGCATCCACATGCACCGCTACATAAAGCTCGCTCTCCGTCTGGCCGCGAAAGATGCCCCGCGTCGGCGGCACATCCGCATAATCGCGGCCTACGGCGGTACGAATGTGCCGATGATGCGCCACCAGATTGTTCGTCGGATCAAAACCAATCCATCCAAAATGCGGCAGAAGCACATCCACCCATGCGTGTGAGGCATCCGGTGTTGAGCGGTCATGATCCTCGCGGCTCCGGTACAGATAGCCGGAAACATACCGCGCCGGAATCCCTACGTGCCTGAGCAACGCAATCATCGTATGGGCGAAATCCTGGCAGACGCCCTTGCGGCTTTCAATCGCAAAATCGATCGGAGAATCCACTCTTGTGTGCTTCGGCACGTACTCGAAATAATTGAAAAGCCTCTGGTTCAACTCGTGTACCAGCATCACGGGGTCGTCACGCCGCCTTACCTCCAGCTTGCCGGCAAGTTCCAGCAACGCCGGTGACTCTACTGCGTAAGTCGAAGGAAGCAGCATCTCCGAGTAATCGCCGCTCTGCACCATCTCATCCAGCGCCCTCCATGCATCCGGCGCCAGAAACGCCGGTACATCCGGAGCCGGCTGCTGCTCCACCACGCTCTCCGCCACAATAATGAGCTGCGTGTGATCGCCTGGGATGTCAAAATGATGCACGTTGTTGCCAAGATAATCGCGATAAGTAAAGACGCGGCAGCGCGGGCTTACCGAAAGCGAGAACGCCAGGCAATGCTGCAGCGCATCCGAACGCGGATGCATGCGCGTCTCCATGATGCTCTCACTGATGGGCCGTGAATAGCGGAAGCGGGTCAAATGCCGTATCGAATAAAAATTCATGCTCGCTCTCGCCTCTTACACCGTCAGCGCTGACTGAATCGAATAATGCACATAATGGCGATAAATCTGCTCGTGAATTGCCATGCACTGCCTGCGGATCGCATGCAGAAACGCAGCCGCATCCCCGGCCAGAATCTCACTCACTGTCGTGTACCCCAGCATCGCATGCAACCGCCCAATCGCCGCACGCAGTTCCTCCGGCGGACGCCGTCCGCCGCTGCGCTGAATCGAATCGATCGCCTGCAAAGTCCCGTCGACGCAGTAGCGGATCGCATGAGGAAAATCGCGATTGAGAACCAGAAACTCAAGAATGCGATCCTCATCGATGTCGGCCGTATAAACCTGGCAGTAAGCCTCAAATGCCGTGCAGCACCGCAACAGACCCACCTGCTCCAGGTATTTGTAGCCAGAGTGTTCGTGATCCGGCAGGCTCACCAGATCCGGATGAAAGACCTCCAGCAGCGTGGCCGTCGCGTATGCCCGCTCCAGGTATCGACCCAGCCGGATAAACTGCCATCCCTGCCCGTGAAGCATCGTCGTATCGGTCACGCCCTTGAATAAATGTATGCCGTCCAGCACACCCGCCAGCACATCGCTCAGATTGTGGCGCGCCTGCAATTGCGTGCTCGGGGAGTGAACGTGATGAAAAAGCCGGTTCAGCCTCTGCCACTGTTCGCTTGAAATCTCTTCTCTCACCTGCCGCGCGTTTTCACGCGCGCAATTCACGCAGTAGATCACCGATGCATGATTCGATGTATCAAAAACCAACCCGCGTGTCATTGCTTCCAGATCGCCGCTCCATTCAAGTCCCTGCGGCCTGCCCAGCGCTGCCACAAAGCGCTGCCAGCGCGTCTCCGCGCTCGCCCCGCCAGGGTCCAGCATCAGGTTCATCGTCACGTCAAGCTGGCGCGCGGTATTCTCCGCCCGCTCCAGGTAACGGCTCATCCAGTAGAGGCTGTCGGCAACCCGGCTCAGCATCCGCGCATTCTCCCGAACTGCGTGCTTACTTCCGAAATCAATTAATCCTGCAATACCCATGTATCTTTACTGCCGCCGCCCTGCGATGAGTTCACCACCAGCGAACCCTTTTCCAGAGCCACCCGCGTCAATCCTCCAGGCACAATGTTCACCTTGTCGCCAAATAAGATGTAGGGCCGCAGATCCACATGCCGCGGCTCCAGTCGCTCGCCAATCAGACATGGCGCTCTTGAAAAATCCAGCGTCGGCTGCGCGATATAGTTCCGTGGATTGTCTTCAATCCTCCGCGCAAATTCTTCCCGCTGCGCTGCCGTCGAGTGCGGCCCGATCAGCATCCCATAACCGCCGCTCTCGCCCACAGCCTTCACCACCAACTTATCCAGATTCGCCAGCACATGCTTCCGTTCCCTGTCGTCCGTCATCAGGAACGTCTCTACATTCGGCAGAATCGGATCTTCGCCCAGGTAAAAGCGGATAATCTTTGGTACATACGCATACAGCGCCTTGTCGTCCGCCACGCCCGTGCCAAACGCATTCGTCACAGTCACATTCCCTGCGCGATACGCGTTAAACAGCCCCGAGCAGCCCAGGATCGAATCCGACCGGAACACAAGCGGATCGCTGAAGTCGTCGTCCACGCGCCTGTAGATCACATCCACGCGCTTCAACCCATCCGTCGTCCGCATGTACACAATGTTGTCGTGCGCGACGAGGTCGCGGCCTTCCACCAGGTCAATGCCCATCTGACGCGCCAGGTACGTGTGCTCAAAATACGCTGAGTTAAAAACGCCCGGCGTCAGCAGCACGATATTCGGCTCCGGCCTGCCCTCTGGTGCAAGCGACCGCAGCGTCGAAAGCAGCAATTGCGGATAGCGCTCAATCGGCCGCACACCGTAGTTATGAAAGAGCTGCGGGAAGGTCCGCTTCATCACCCTTCGATTCGTCAGCATGTAGCTCACGCCGCTGGGCACACGGAGATTGTCTTCGAGCACCACAAACTCGCCCGTATTGAGCCGCAACAGGTCTGACCCAATCACTGCGATGTATACATTCCGCGGCACCTGCAGCCCGCGCATCTGCCGCCGGAACTGCTTGCAGCTGTACACCAGCTCCTGCGGAACCACCTTCTCGTTCAAAATTCGCGCGTCCGAATAAATATCCCGCAGAAAATGATTCAGCGCCGTAATACGCTGCGTCAGCCCGCGCTCAATATGCTCCCATTCCCGTGCCTTAATCAGCCGCGGCAGCATGTCGTAGGGGAAAATCCGCTCCGTGCCTTCATCGCGCCCGTACACGGTGAAGGTAATGCCCTGTGTCAGAAAGGAAATATCCGCCGACTGCTTCCTCCGCTTCAGCTCGTCCTTCGGCAGCCTCGCCAATGTCTCCGCCAGCGCGCAGTAATGCTCACGCAGCTCGCCGTTCGGCTCGCGCAGCTCATCATAGGCGTGGTCAAGCGGGTAGTCCCCAAACAGACTCTCCAGCTCGGCGGTAGAACCAGCGCTCATAGACAGAGAAGAACTTCCCTTGCTGCAAATTCAAGGTGCAGGCCGGTTGCACCAGACAAAAGCCGCATCTGCCTGCTCCCTGTTCTTCTGCTTTTAACATGCGGGGTCTAAGGGAGCAATCAGAAAGCAAGGGCAAAAACTCGCTCTCAAGCAGCCTTCTTTCGGCGTCGGGGATGCACAGGCTGAATCAGGACCTCTGCAGGTATATGCAATTCCGCATTCAACCGCCGAATCATCGCCAGCGAAAGCGCACGATCGCCGCGCATCACCTCGTAGACCCGGGTGCGATTGCCGAGGATGCCGATGAGCGCCTTCATGTCTTCGCCCTTCTGCTCAAGGCGAAATTTAATCGCCTCTATCGGGTCGGGCAGATCGATGGGAAAATTTGCTTCTTCATAGGCCTCAGCCAAAGTCATCAGAACTTCGAGATGATCGCTTTCGGGGGTGCCTGCCACAACGTTCCACAGGCGTTCAATCTGACGTAGCGCCGCCTCATGGTCCGCATCGTTCTTAATTGGTTTCAGATCCATATTCGACCGTCCTCACATCGATCCCGTCGTATTCCTTATGCGTTCCGATCCATTTGATAAAGACACTGGAACGGATATAGTTCACCGCAACAACCAACCGATACGAATTTCCTTTAACGTTGAATACAATCCGGTCAGCCCCAACAATGCTCGCCTGGGAATAGCTTCTTTTAACATCTGCGGATGATTTCCACGTAGCTTCTCGAACTTCGTAAAACCAGGCATCCAGCGCCGATTTCACTGCACGCTGGTCTTTATGGCCCGCCAATTTTTCAGCGTACCTGGTCAGGGTGTTTCGAGAAAACACTCGCACAAGAGAAAACAATATCACGTTCCCATTTCGGGTACAATCATATCGAAAACGGTCCTTGCGCCCCATGCGATACCCTTTCTTCACAGGAGTATTCATGCACAAGTTTCGCTTCCCTGCCCGTCTCGGCGCGCTCGCTCTTTGCGCCCTTGCTTCGTTCGCAGTCGCGCAAAAAACGCCCATTCAGATCACCGCCGACCTCACCGATGCCCCGCGCAAGCTCTACCACGCCGAAGTCGACATCCCTGTCACCGGCGGCCCGGTCACCCTCACCACACCGCAGTGGATCCCCGGCAACCATCGCCCCACCGGCCCCGCGGAAGACATCACCGGCGTCGTCTTCACCGTCGATGGCAAGCCCGTCGAGTGGCGTCGCGATGACGTCGATCTCTACCAATTCCACGTCAATGTCCCCAAAGGCGCAACCACTCTTCACGCGCATCTTGACTGCATCGTCCTCGCCCGCGTCACGCAGAAGATGGCCGTCCTTGAGTGGGAAAAGCTCCTGCTCTATCCCGCGCACACGCCTGTCCGCGACATCGCCATTCAGCCCTCGTTGAAGGTTCCCGCCGGCTGGGGCGTCGGTACCGCGCTACAGCCGGAAGGCTCATCCTCATGGCCCGTTCCCGCCGCCGGAAGCACCACCAAATTCGCCGTCACCAACGTCGAGCAGCTCCAGGACTCGCCCATCATCGCCGGCCAATACTTCCACGAATTTCCTCTCGCGCCGGAGATCAAGCCCGCGCACTACCTTGACGTCGTCTCCGACGATCCCGAAGACTCGAAGATGCGTCCCGCCACGCTGGCTGAAGTCTCGAACCTCGTCCGCGAAGCCGACTCTCTCTACGCCTCGCATCACTACAACGTCTACCACTTCCTCCTCACGCTCTCTGACATCGCCGGCGGTGAAGGCCTGGAGCACGGCCAATCCTCCGATAACGGCGTCGGCGAAAAAGGCTTTGCCGATGATGCCCATCAGCTCGCCGAATCCGATCTGCTCTCCCACGAGTTCACTCACTCCTGGAACGGCAAATACCGCCGCCCAGTCGGCCTCTATCAGCCTGACTTCGCCACCATGCAGCAGGGCGCTCTGCTCTGGGTCTATGAAGGCATGACGCAGTATCTCGGCAACGTCCTCGCCGCCCGTGCCGGCCTCAAATCACAGACCCAATACCGCGATCTCCTCGCCGCCAGCGCCGCAAGCCTTGACTATCGCGTGGGCCGCGAATGGCGCTCCACCGGCGACACCGCCATCTCCGCCAGCATCCTGCGCGGCGGCAATCCCGCATGGTCCAACTGGAAGCGCGGCCAGGACTACTACCAGGAAGGCGAACTGCTCTGGCTCGACGCCGACACCCTCATCCGCAAGCTCACGGACAACAAGAAATCTCTCGACGACTTCCAGAAAATCTTCCTCGCCAAGGGCGGAAACACTGGTCCGCTCATCGTCACCTACAACTTCGACGAGCTCGTCACCGATCTCAACCAGGTCGCACCCTACGACTGGGCCAAATTCCTCCACGACCGCGTCGATCACATCAATCCCCGCGCCGATCTCGAAGGCATCGAGCGCGGCGGCTACAAGCTCGTCTACAAGGACAAGCCCTCCGCCTCATCCCGCATGGTCGCCGCCGCCTTTGCGCGTTTCGGCTTCGGCATTGATGTCTGGTACTCGCTCGGCCTCCGCATCGGCGGCGAAGGAACCATCTCCGACGTTCGCTGGAATGGCCCTGCAGACAAAGCCCGCCTCGCGCCCGGCTACAAGGTACTCGCCGTCAACGGCCGTACTTTTTCGCCGGATGCCCTGAAGAATGCCATTGACGCGGCAAAGGGAACCAGCGAGCCCATCCACCTCGTCGTCCAGTCCGAGAGCTACGTCAACAACTTCGACATCGACTACCACGATGGCGAGCGCTACCCCGTCCTCGAGCGCGTCGAAGGCACGCCCGCCTACCTTGACGACATCACCAAGCCGCTCACCACTCCGGAAAAACCAGCGGAAAACAAGAAGGCCGACGAATAAATTACCAAAGGAAGCGGCGTTGGCAGACGGTACTGGTTCAGTTTGAATTGTTTTGTATCAGGGCACGACTTGAGTCGTGCCGAAAATCCGGCTGATAAAGTCTTTGGGCTTTAGCCCCTGCGGGATTCTTCAAACTGAGCCATTACCTGGCAGACAGAGCGGATTTCGTCCGTCGCCAACGTCACCCTGCGATACACTTGAAGAAACGGAATCTGCCATGAGCGTGATTGAAGATACCCGAAGGCTGCTTCAGGATTTTCTAGCGCCTGAGCTGCGCGAACTTACAGCACGAGTAGATGCTTTGGAAAAGCGTATGGACGAACGTTTTGATTCGTCAGAACGTCTCGCCTCCGAGCGCCATACACAAGTCATGCAAGCCATTGCCCGCCTGGCTGACGTCTACGAACTGCGCGAGCGCATCTCCCGCATTGAGGCTCGCGAAAGAACTCAATAGCCTCACCCTCTTCCCTGCTTTAATCTGTTCTCTCAAGGAGAACCACGAACCCAATGCACAGATTTCTCTGTCGCGCCCTGGCCGTTCTGGCCCTCTGCGCCCTCGCGCTCGCCAAGCTCCCCGCGCAAGACTCCGCAGACAGCTTCGTCAAATCCCACTACACCAAATACGAATTCCGCATTCCCATGCGCGATGGCAAGCATCTCTTCACCTCCGTTTACGTGCCAAAAACCGGCGCATTCTCCGACGCAGGCCCGTACCCCTTCCTCATGGACCGCACCCCATACAGCGTCGCTCCCTACGGCGAAGACCGCTACCCGACGCACCTCGGCCCGTCAGACGAGTTCGAGAAGGGAGGCTACATCTTCGTCTATCAGGATGTCCGCGGCCGCTGGATGAGCGAAGGCGATTTCGTCGAGATGCGCCCGCACATAGACAACAAGAAGAGCCCGCAGGATGTCGATGACGCCTCCGACACCTACGACACCATCGAATTCCTGCTCAAGAACGTGCCCGCCAACAACGGCAAGGTCGGCATCTGGGGCATCTCCTACCCTGGCTTCTACACGTCAGCCTCGATGATCGACTCTCACCCCGCTCTCGTCGCCGCCAGCCCGCAGGCGCCCATGACAAACCTCTTCAAAGGCGACGACTCCTACCACGGCGGATCCTTCATGCTGGAAGCAAACTTCGGCTTCTACGTCTTCTTCAAGCCTCAGCACAACCCTGAAGATCCCGCCCACGCCCAGCGCGACAACTTCGACTTCGGCACGCCCGACCACTACCAGTTCTATCTCAAAGCCGGCAGCCTCGCCGACATGGAATCGAAGTATCTCAAGGGCTCCAACTGGCTCTACAACGATCAGTTCCAGCACGACACCTATGACGCCTATTGGAAATCCCGCGACCTCGCCCCGCACATGAGGAACGTCAAGTGCGCCGTACTCGTCGTCGGCGGATGGTATGACGCGGAAGACCTCGCCGGACCCTACGGCACCTTCTACGCCGTCAACAAATTCAACCCCGAAACACCTACCACGCTCGTTGAAGGCCCCTGGGTCCACGGCGGCTGGGCGCGCGGCGACGGCTCTCACCTCGGCGACGCCCAGTTCAATGCCAAAACCGCCGAATACTTCCGCGCTAACATCCAGTTTCCTTTCTTCGAGCACTATCTCAAGGGCAAATCCGCAGGCGCGCAGCCCAAAGCCGTCGTCTTTGAAACCGGAACCAACGTCTGGCGCAGCTTCGATGCCTGGCCGCCCAAGGCCGCCGCGCCAAAGACGCTTTACTTCCACGCCAACGGCAAGCTCAGCTTCAATCCTCCCACTGAATCCAAAGGCGCAGATGAGTATGTCAGCGACCCCAACCACCCCGTTCCCTTCGTGGGCTATACAACAGACACCGTTCCGCAGCGCTACATGGTGGACGACCAGCGCTTCGCAAGCTACCGCCCGGACGTTCTCGTCTACCAGACCGATCCGCTGGAAGAAGACGTCACCATTGCCGGTCCCATCTCGCCCAAGCTCAAGATCGCCAGCTCCGGCACCGACTCCGACTTCATCGTCAAGCTGATCGATGTCTACCCCGATGACGCGCCCGACGTTGAAGGCACAGCCAGCGGCAACAAGCGCGTCCTCGATGAAGCTCCGCTCCACATGGGCGGCTATCAGCAGCTTCTGCGCGGCGAACCCTTCCGCGCAAAGTTTCGCAATAGCTGGGAGAAACCGGAGCCACTCACGCCCGGCAAACAGACAGAGATCGACTACACCATGCCGGATCTCTTCCACACCTTCCGCCGCGGCCATCGCATCATGGTGCAGGTGCAAAGCTCATGGTTCCCGCTTACAGACCGCAACCCTCAAACCTTCACCGACATTCCGCATGCCAAACCGGAGGATTTCGTCAAGGCAACCGAGCAGGTCTTCCGTCAGAAAGACGCCGCAAGCGGCGTAGAAGTGCTCGTCATGCCTTAGGCGGTCTGTGACGAATCAGACCTGGTAGTTTCGGAGGGAGCAGGGGCCTTCAGGCCCCTGAATTGAGGCAGGATTCTTAAGGGCTTCAGCCCCGGGCTCTTCATCGGACCCGCTGCCTTGAGGTCACTTCAAAAGGATTCGTCAGACCCTGCTTAAAGCAGGCCGCACAGGACACGTTACTTTGGTCCATTGTCCTTTCGTACCGAACCTTGGCCCAGATAGTTTGCACAAAATTACCGCCGTTTATGCCACACTCATAATCAGCAGCAGAAAAGGCCCGGTCTCATCGACCGGGCCTTCGTATCTTTGCACCCTATGCAATTTTTTTATTTCAGGGGGTGTCCGGCCCAAAGTAACCACTACCTATATACAAAGAGTAAACAGGCAAAGAAGCCCGTAAATCGATGCAAAAACGCCGGTTAGGCAGCTTTTTCTATATTTCTATGATCCGGGCCGCACTACCCTGCATTTGCAGCCGGAGAATTAACCGGGATGCCCACCCCCTCCCCCCTGCCTCACAGTTTCAATAATTCTGTAAATCTGTAAGGGCCCGCGAGAGACCTCAAGCATCCGTTCTTTGTCGGACCTGCACCAGCGGCAACAGACAAATCATCACCACCAGCGCGGCTGGGACCGTACAAAGTCCCAGCCGCAAGCTGTTTGTGCTCGAAGAGATCATTCCCGTCAGCCACGGCAGTGCCGACCCGCCAAATCCGGCCACCGAAAGCACCCACCGCGAATGCCTCACCTGCGCCCGCGCAAAAAACCGCGAGATCAGCAGCGGAAACACCGGTGCCAGCGCCGCGCCCAATAACAGCATCGCCACAGGAGCCGCGTCCACAAAGCCAACCAGCGCTCCAGCCGCCAACAGCGCAGCCACAACCACCACGCTCAGTACGCGCATCGCATTCATGCGCGTAAGCAGCAGCGCCGACAGTCCTCGCGAAACCAGAAACCCGCACCAGTACAACGAAGAAGATGCCGCCGCCTTTGCCGCCCCCGTGCTCGCCGCACGCATCGCATAAGAAGCCAGCCACGTCGCCGTCGTGTTCTCAATCCCCACTTCAAGAAATGTCAGAAAAGCAAAGAGCACAACCACGCCCCACTGCCCCACCCCGGATCCAGTCTCGCGCTCCGCAACAGCAACAGTCGCTTCCTCCGGCGGTTCCTGCAACCCCACCCAGCACGCCACCGCAGCCACAGCCGCGGCGGCAGCCAGCAGCCCGTATGCCACGCGCCATCCATGCCCTGTCAGCACCCGCGCAGCCAGCAGCGGAGCAGCCAGCGCGCCGGCACTCCACGTAAAATTCAACAGCGTCAGCGGCGCCGCCGTCTCACCCGCAAATGCCCGCCCCGCATACATGCTCACCGCAGTCATGGGAATGCCCACTCCCACGCCCATCGCAAAAAACAGCACCGGCAGCACATTGGGCGATCCCGCGGCAATCCCCCAGCACACCGCAGCCGTCAGCAGAAAGCCCACTGTCAGCAGTCGCGCGTACCGCCCCACGCACACCAGCGCGCCCAGCGGCGTTCCAAGGTAGTAGCAGAGAAACAGCGTCCCGGAGCGGCTGTCTGAAAGCCCAAAGGAAGCCGCAATCGCCGGCAACAAAGCCCCGCCAATCGCATGCAACACGCCCGTCAGCCCAAACGCTACATGAAGAACAACCAGCCTGCCCCTGTGCATCCTCATGCGCCATAGTTTCGCTTGTTTCGATTACGCTTCGGATTCGGCGGGCACGTGGACTCGCGAATCACCAGCTCCGGATGAATCGGCACAATATCGGGAAACGTAGCCTGCCCCCGAATCCTCTGCAACAGAATCCGCGCCGCCACCGCTCCCATCTGGTTCAGGGGCTGGCGTATCGTCGTCAGGCTCGGGTTGTGAAATGCGGCTCCCTGAATATCGTCAAAACCCACAACAGAAACATCTTCCGGCACCCGCAGCCCGTGATTCATCAATGCGCGAATCGCCCCAATCGCCGCAATGTCGTTATACGCCAGCACTGCCGTAAAATCCCCACCGCGCGCAATCAGCTCATTCATCGGCCCAAACCCCAGCTCAGGCGTTGAAACGCGCAGTTCCAGCGTCACGCACCGCTCCGGCGTTACCTCAATCTTCAGATCCTTCGCCACCGCCATCAGGCAGATCCATCGGTCGTCCGCGTCAGAGCTGTGGCTGCCGCCGCGCATAAACGCAATCTTGCGGTGCCCCAGTTGATACAGGTGCCGCAGTGCCAGCTCCGCCGCGCGCTTCTGGTCCAGCACCACATTCGTCACGCCCTCAATCTTTCGATGCCCCGCCACCACCACGGTCGGCAGGCTAAACGCTTCCTCCAGAACCGTATCGATAAAGATGAATCCCTCCACGGAGCGGTCCATCAGCAGCCGCGGATACTCCTGAATCAGATCCGGCTTCCTCCGGTGGCTCGCCGTCAGGTAAAAGTATCCCTCCTCCATCAGGAACTCCTCTACCCCCGCCATCACTTGCGTGGCATAGCTGTCACTTAATTCCGGCACCAGCACGCCAATTGAAAAACTCTGCCGTTTCCTGAGCGACCGCGCATAGAAGCTCGGCCGGTAGTCGAACTTCGCCGCAGCGTCCATCACGCGATCCCGCGTCTCCTGCGGAATCGACCGCACTCCCGGTGCATTGTTCAGCACCAGCGAAATCGTCGCCGGCGAAAGATTCAGATACTCGCCCAGTGTCTTCAGGCTGATTGGCTGTCCCGGCTGAGGACTTCGTGGATTGCTTCCCGATGGAGCTTTCTTAGGCATCTCTTTCTATGGGCCCCCGCGACAGTCTTAATTGCGGCTGTCCGCGCAACGAAAGAATACGCCATCGTTCTGGCCCCGTCCCCGCATTCCCAAGTACAATCAAATCAGTCCTGCCGCGGAGAGGTGGCCGAGCGGTTTAAGGCAGCGGTCTTGAAAACCGCCGAACCTTTACGGGTTCCGTGAGTTCGAATCTCACCCTCTCCGCCATGTTTGACTCCAAGCCATCCAGTAGGGTCCAAAATTCCTCAAAAACTCAATAAATACGCTGGTTTGGGCTATCGTCGGCTAGAATGTTTGGTACACCGAACAATTAAGTTAAAGAGAGATCGTCGAGAGAGCCTGACGGAGGAATTTCAGTGAACTATCGAATAGCGATTCTGGTCTCCGTTTTGCTGGCAGGCACTTGGCATACCATTTCAGCCCAGACCGGGAGAAGTGACATTCAGGCCGTTAACGGAACATGCGATACGTCTAGCCACACGGCGGAAGGACCAATCGATAGCGATTTAACAAAGCGACAATCACGGTTCTTCTGCGATTCAGCTGTCATCACTTTTTTGGACGACTACAAAGGTCATGTGATGATTCAGTTTGCACAGAAGGAATCCCACCATTCTCCGATTCTTGGTTTTTCTGGCCGAGTTGAGGATGATGGAATCATGATGCCGGTCGACCACGTGTATCTAGTGCCGGGGCAAGCGACTATCGTCAGTGACGGATGGTGCAAGTTCTTTTTAAAGGATCGGCAGCTTTCGGGAATCATGTGCGGCATGAAAGTAGATGAAACCGGGCGGCGAACGACCGCAGTGGTGGTGTTCAACGCTGCGCCTCGTCAGTGAAGTAATGCTCTGAGCCCCAACGCAAGCACCGCCTGAAGATGCTGTGGCGCCACAAAAGCCCCAGCCCCGCACATCTGGCGACCTAATTGGGGGCCCATATCTAATTTGAATTTTAACTATATGGTTTTGCGTGATTTATAAAGTAAGGCGAATCCATCTCCATTTCGCAGCTCAAATCTGTGTGGTGTTTGTCACTCTTGTACGCCGAATTCGAAGACAGTAGTGGTATGCAGCGTCTGCCCCGGACGCAGAATCGTAGACGGAAACTCCACCTCATTGGGAGAATTCGGAAAATGCTGGGTCTCCAGGCAAAACCCTGCATATTTCGCGAACGGCCTTCCATCGCTGTCGGTGACTGATCCATCCAAAAAATTGCCGGAGTAAAACTGCACGCCCGGCTCCGTAGTTGTAACGGTGAGCATCCGGCCGCTTTCGGGATCGAACGCTTTGGCGGCAAGACGCAGTCCCTCTCCATTGAGAACAAAGTTGTGGTCGTATCCGCCCGCCAGTTTCAACTGCTCGCCTTCAACCCCGCTTTCAGGCTGAATACGCTCCCCAATAGAATGGCTCTGTTTGAAATCAAAAGGCGTGCCACTGACCGGTTCAAGCTCCCCCGTAGGAATCATCACAGCATCAATCGGAGTGTAACGATCCGCGTTCACCATCAACTCCTCATCGAGCACGGTGCCACCGATTCTACCCGCCAGGTTGAAGTAGCTATGATTCGTCAGATTCACAACAGTCGGCTTATCTGTCGTAGCGGTGTAATCGATTCGGAGGCAAGAGGACTCCAGCGTGTAACGAACATGCACCGTCAGCGCGCCCGGAAACCCCATATCTCCGTCCGGACTGATAAAGCTGAGTTCAACTCCGTCAGGGATAATAGCAGCACTCCATACCTTACGGTCGAAGCCAACAGTACCGCCATGCAGCGCCTGCCCATTATTATTCACAGGAACGTCGTATACATTGCCATCGATCGAGAATCTTCCATTGGAAATGCGGTTCCCATAGCGGCCCACGATCGCTCCCATATACGTCTTCGCATCCCGCAGATAACCATCGAGGTTCTTGAACCCCAGCACCACATTGGCTCTCACCCCATTCCTGTCAGGGGCTTCGATACTCGCAATGTGTGCTCCAAAATTTGTGATGGAGACAGTCAAAGCAGAGTTGGAAAGGGTGTACAGATCGACCAGCTTGCCATCGACCATTCCCCAATCCGTCTTATGTATATTTGCCTGCGTGGCTGGAGCACTCATGAACAATACCGCGCCTTTAAGAATGTTTTTGTCGCCATAATCTCCCGCGTGCTGCAGGCTTATCGAAGCTTACTTCGTTTGCCGAGCCGCAATCTCGCGCAGCTCGCGCAACACGCCGGAAAGATCCTGGGGCTTCGCAGAGCGATCGCCGAAGCTGAAGTAAACTCTGCGGTAAAGCTGGTATAGATCCTCATAAATAGCTGCCGCGTCCGGTTGCGGCGTGAAGATACGATGACCGGGAGCCATCTTGTCCTGAGCGGCCTCAACGCTCGGATAGATGCCGGCTGCAACGCTCGCGAAGATTCCCGATCCCACGCTTGTAGGTGTGGAGTCGGGAACCAGCACCGGCTTGTTCAAAACATTGGCATATACCTGGTTCAGAGTTGCATTGTTCTGCGGAATGCCGCCTGCATTGATGACTCGCTCAATCGGCACTCCATATTCCCGCATGCGCTCCAAAATGATGCGGGTATGAAATGCAGTGCCTTCAATCGCGGCAAAGAGTTCATCCTGCGCCGTGTGCAGAAGATTCCAGCCCAGCGTGATGCCCCCAAGTTCACTATTCACCAGTACGGTTCGGTCGCCGTTATCCCAGGAAAGCCGCAGCAGACCTGTCTGCCCGGCACGATATTGATCAAGCCCATCCGATAGCACTTTCGCAGTCGTGCCCGCGCGGCGCGCAATCGCTTCAAATATATCTCCCGTAGCGGAAAGCCCCGCTTCAATGCCGGTCAATTGCGGATCAACACTCCCCGGAACAACTCCGCAGACTCCTGGAATCAATGGCGTCTCTTTGGCCATCGCAATGATGCACGTGGAGGTACCAACAACATTGACCACATCGCCTTCCCGGCAACCCGCACCAATGGCGTCCCAATGCGCATCGAAGGCACCCACGGGAATCGGAATGCCGGCACGAACCCCGAGCTTAGCGGCCCACTCCGGAGAAAGAGTTCCAGCAAGATGATCGGACGTAAGCACCGCGCTCTCCATCTTCACGCGAATCCCATCCAACAGCGGATCAAGCTCAGAAAGGAATTCCTGCGGAGGCAAGCCGCCCCATTTTTCGCCCCATAGCCACTTATGGCCCATGGCGCAGGCGCTGCGTTTCACCAGTTTTGGATCTTTAATCCCGCAGAGCGTTGCAGCCACCATGTCGCAGTGCTCGAACGCGGAAGCAAATGCGCCGCGCTTTTCAGGATTATGCCGCAGCCAGTGCAGCAGCTTTGCCCAGCCCCACTCGTGGGAGTACACCCCACCGCACCATTCAATAGCTTCGAGTTTTCGTTCATGCGCCAGCTTGGTAATTTGCTGCGCCTCGTGAAGCGCACGATGATCGCACCACAAATAGTAATCGTCCAGCGGCTCCATAGCGCTATCCACAGGAATCACGCTTGAACCCGTTGTATCGAGTGCAATCGCTTGTATGCTCTCGCCATCCACTCCCGTTTGCTTCAGCACATCAGCCATCGCTGCAACCAGCGCGTTCATCTGGTCCGCATGAGACTGGGTCGCGAAATTCGGATCCTCTTTCTTTCGCTTCAGCGGATAGGAAGCAGCAGCGGTGCCAAGGCGACCGCGATCACGTTCCAGAAGCGTGACACGCACACTCAACGTTCCAAAATCAACACCGGCGACAACTTCCATCTGCGATGCTCCTCAATCGACTGCATTTAACCTTCTATTGGACGGCCAACTCCTGGACCGGGACGCCTCGGATCATCCCTCAATAACATCCGCATCATACGGAATCGACCGATCATTAGCAAACGTTTTCCCAGCCCATTACACATAGCCCTCCATATAGAATTTGCGCTGCCGGAACACTGCCCGATGCGTCGATCCCGCTCTGCGCCTTCTCAGCGCAATTTAGTTTACTGCGCGCTTCCTGTGCGAGTCGGTGGAAAGATCCCGCATCGCACCCGGTGGATACCCCGTCGACTCCCGCACCACGAGCTGCGTGTCAATGCTGTATTCCCGCTGAGGCGCCGTGTTCTCAACGTGAGATCGAAGCGCAGTCACCGCTGCGCGGGCCAGATCCACCCGCGACATTTGTATCGAGGTAAGCGGCGGAATCATCACGCGCGCCATCTGTACGTCGTCAAATCCAATCACCGAAAGATCATCAGGTACACGCAGCCCAGCCCTGTACACCTTGTGCAACACGCCAATCGCCGTCATGTCGTTCGAGCACATCACCGCTGTCGGAAGCCGACTCCCGGCCAGCAACTGCTCTGTCGCCCGAATTCCGCCCTCCAGCATGTGATCGCCTTCAATGATCCATTCGGGCTGCGGTGGGATGCCGCATTCCCGCAGCGACTGAGTAAAGGCTTCAAGACGAGCATGGGCCGAGCTCAGCCGCCCAGGGCCAGAGATGAATCCGATATTTCTATGACCAAGAGCCGCCAGATGCTGCACACCTTGACGAATTCCATGATGATAATCCACCTTCAGCAAGCTCACTTGCGAGCTGTTCGGACCGCTGTCAATAAAAACTAGAGGTACGTTGCGCTCAGCCAGTTGCTCAAGAAGCGGTTCTTCAATGCCGAAGGTCATCACGGCCACGCCCTCGACCTTGCGCTCAAGCATGCGCCGAATGCAAAGCTCCCAGCGCTTGGGATCGTAGTTGGTTGAACTGACCAGGATCTCGTAGCCATTTTCAACCGCCACATCTTCAAATCCCTGTATCAGCTCAGGAAAAAACGGATTGGTAATTTCGGAAACAATCAGACCGAAAACGCCGCTTCGTCCTGAGACAAGAGCCCGTGCCTGCGTATTCGGAAAGTAATTAAGCTCGCGAATTGCATCCCATACTCGCTTCGCCATCTTGGCGTTGACCGTGGGAACGCGGTTGATGGTTCTCGAAACAGTGGCAACGGAGACATTCGCCCGTTCAGCTACGGTGCGTATGTCCATCAAACCGCTTTTGGAGCCAGGACTCCGTCTTGGCTTTGGCATAAGGATTAACCGACTGGCGAGAATGCGTTTTCAGAATAGGAGCAATCCCAAAAAATATCAACCTCAATAGGTTGTTCCTGGCAGCACATGGAAACAACATCTATTTTCAGATTCCCGAGAAAATGTTTACCAATCCGAAGCGCAATGGTTATTGACCTATGCCAGAGCAACTGCATGACCCCAGCAGGCATCCGATTTCCAATGTTCGCAATCATTTTGCATTTCCTGCAGCGGCGACGCTAGCGATTCAAGTTATAGTGGACGGGCCACCTGCTCCTGCAACCTTTCGGTTGATTGAGGCAGAGGCATTCGATTTCAAATAAATTCTGCTCGCAAATCCTCGGGTGAAAATCCAATGACATCACGCTTCGACTCAATCGTGATTGGCGCCGGTCAGGCTGGTCCAACTCTCTCATCACGTCTTGTAGCCGCCGGAGAAAAAGTTGCCCTCATTGAAAAGGGCTGGCTTGGCGGAACCTGTGTCAATGTCGGATGCACGCCGACCAAAGCACTCGTCGCCAACGCGAGAGCCATTCAACAAACGCGCCGTGGCGATGAAATGGGATTCAGTATTCCGGGCGACGTGGCTATCAACATGCCCCACATCAAGGCGCGCACGCAGGAAATCGTTCTGAAATCAAGAAGCGGCCTCGAAAAATGGCTCGGAGAAATGGAGCATCTCACTCTGCTCAGAGGCACAGCCTCCTTCGTCTCCAGCCACACACTCCAGGTCAACGGTGAGCACTACGAAGCAGACAAAATCTTCCTCAACGTCGGCGCACGCCCTACCATCCCAAATCTACCCGGAGTCGATTCCGTTCCATACCTCACCAGTACAACCATTCTTGATCTCGACACAATCCCTGAACATCTTGTAGTAGTCGGCGGAAGCTACGTTGGCCTGGAGTTCGCGCAAATCTTCCGCCGTCTCGGAGCAAAGGTAACTGTCGTCGAGCGCGGCTCCAGGCTCGTCTCCCATGAAGACCTTGACGTCAGTGATGCTGTCGCCAAAGTGCTCACCAGCGAAGGAATCGATCTGCGCCTCGATGCGGAATGCATCCGGCTGGAGCGGGCAGATGAAAAAGTTCTCGTGCATGTTTCCTGCCACACTGACCCACCAACTGTCACAGCCTCGCACGTGCTTCTCGCAGTGGGCCGCACGCCGAACAACGATCTACTCGCACTCGACAAGGCAGGAATTCAGCTCGACCCTCACGGATACATTCAGGTAGATGATCAGCTTCGCACAAATGTCACAGGCATCTGGGCTCTTGGCGATTGCAACGGACACGGCGCGTTCACACACACCTCCTATAACGACTATGAAATCGTGGCCGCAAATCTACTCGACGGAGACTCTCGCAAACTCAGCGACCGCATCCCCGTTCACGCTCTCTATATTGATCCGCCGCTGGGACAAATCGGCATGACTGAAGAGCAGGTGCGAAAGACCGGAAAGCCCGCGCTCATTGGCACCCGCGCCATGACCCGCGTCGCTCGCGCCACGGAACGAGGCGAGACACAGGGCTTCATCAAGATTCTCGTCGATAAAGAGTCCCAGCTTATCCTCGGCGCATCCATCCTCGGCACTGAAGCCGATGAAGCAATCCATTGCATTCTTACGGCCATGTACGCGCGCAAACCTATATCACTCTTACAGCGCTCCATGCACATACATCCCACCATTGCTGAACTCATTCCAACAACAGCACAAGATTTGAAGCAGCTTCAATAGTCCTCCTTGCTGAACTCTACTTATGCCAAAAGCGAGCCCGCTGCCGGAACCTCTGCTCTCCCGCGCGCAAGACCCGCGTGTCACCGTGCGCCGCGCAGGCTCTCCACTCAAAGACGGCAAGTGCATCGTCTACTGGATGCAGCGCGCCCAGCGCGCTTTAGACAATCCTGCACTCGATCTCGCTATCGCTCTCGGCAACGAGCTCAACCTTCCCGTCATCGTCGTTCTCTCCATCATTGCCAACTATCCCAACGCCAATCTTCGCCACTACGCATTCTTGAGCCAGGGGCTTGCGGACATTGAAGCCGACCTCGCCGAGCGCAACGTCGCCTTCATCGTTCGCCGCCCACCGGACAATCAGCTCGAAAAATTCCTTCAGGAGGTCGATGCCGCGCTTCTCATCGGCGATGAAAACCACTGCCGCGAACCCGAGCGCTGGCGCAAAGTTCTCGCCCGCCGCCTCACTCTACCCTTTCTCACCGTCGACGCCGACGTCGTTGTCCCCTCAAGTCTCTTCGACAAACACTTTTACGCGCTTCACATCTTCAAGCCGCGCCTCTTCGCGCATCTGCCCACATACCTCGTCCCGCAGCCCAATCTCAAAGCCACTCACTCCTGGCTCATTCCAAAGAATTTCCTCCGCTACGATCTCCAAGGCGACATTACCAAAGGCTGGACAAGCCTCGACCGCTCCGTCCAACCTGTCGACACCTTCACAGGCGGAACGCACGCCGCTCTTGGCCGCCTTAAACACTTCGTCTCCAGCCTGCTTCACGCGTATCCGGAAAAACGCAACCATCCCGAGTTCGACGGCACCAGTTGCCTCTCGCCATACCTGCACTTCGGCCACATCAGCCCCATCACTATTACCCTCGCCGCACAGCGCGCAGTAAAGCAGGGCAAAGCCACCGCTGCTGCCTGTGAAATCTTCCTCGGCGAGCTCATCGGCTGGCGCGAGCTCTCCGTAAACTTCGTCAAATTCGTTCCCAATTACGATTCCCTTGACTGCGCCCCCGACTGGGCCGCCAAAACCCTCCGCGAGCATGCCAGTGACCCTCGCCCCACGCTCTACACCCTCAAAGAAATGGAGCAGGGCCGCACGCACGACGATCTCTGGAACGCCGCGCAACTCCAGATGGTCCACTACGGCTGGATGCACAACCGCATGCGCATGTACTGGGCCAAGAAAATCCTCGAGTGGTCCCCATCGCCCCATCTGGCCTACCAGCACGCCGTCCTCTTGAATGACCGCTACGAACTAGATGGCCGCGATCCCAACGGCTATAGCGGAATCGCCTGGTCCATCGCCGGCGTCCATGACCGCCCCTGGTTTGACCGCCCCATCTTCGGCACCATCCGTTACATGTCCGGCCAATCCACCGGCAAAAAATTCAACTCCCGCCGCTATATCGAAAACGTAGCCGCAGGCCGCTGGCGCGGCGACTCCGAATAACTCTCCGCGTACAATGGAAACAAAGGCCCACCCATGCGGAAGTGGTGAAATGGCAAACACACCAGCCTTAGGAGCTGGCGCCCAAAAGGCTTAGGGGTTCAAGTCCCCTCTTCCGCACCAATCCTGCCCAGCCGCGATAATCTGTATCCATGAGCGCCCCGCAACAACCCAAAATCACCGTCACCCCCTCGCCTGACTTCCGCGAAAACTACGCCAACAGCGTCCAGGTCCGCGTCTCCGTCTGGGACTTCCAGCTTTTCTTCGGCCTCGCGTCCTCTGACGCACCCGATGAAGTCACCATCCGCAATCATCAGGCCATCTTCCTCAGCCCGCAGCAGGCTAAAGCCCTCTCGAATCTCCTCGCCCAGAACCTCGCCCAATACGAACAGGCCTTCGGCGAAATCAACCTTGAGCCGCAAAACCCAAACCTGCCTGTCAATTTCCCGCAGGGCCCCGTCAATTAGTCCCCGAGGATCAGTACGCGTGAGCCGGAAACCATCACTCATCCCGCGAGCTTTGGAGCCACGACTCAACGCGCCCTTCCCCCTCTGGATGATCTTCCCCGTCCTCTTCGTCGCCCTCTACGTCACCCACTTCAACCTCCTCCGCCTGCCCTACTACTGGGACGAAG
>Ga0208193_1000119_pt1 | contig 56593 bp, 53 predicted proteins | sample June2015DPH_17_2_FD_184716 | JGI IMG/M metagenome (GOLD analysis project Ga0208193, IMG submission 184716) | Peatland microbial communities from SPRUCE experiment site at the Marcell Experimental Forest, Minnesota, USA - June2015DPH_17_10... | ecosystem: Environmental > Terrestrial > Soil >...
GTCCGGGCAACAAATCCTTGATCCGATCCCACTGATCGTCCCGTAATCCATAGCGCCTTACAGTCATGACCTCAAGCTAAAATCTGCCCAGGCTCCGCGCATATAACCAATTAGATGACACGCCCTAGGGAGAAGAATGAGGCATTCATTGTGGGAATAGAGCGAACTTTCTGAAGCTATAGATCGAGATCGTCGTCCGAACCGCCGCCGTTAGCAGTCCCGCGGCGCTTGGCAAGCAGATAACCGCGCAGGAAAGGTTCGAGGTAGCCGTCGAGAACCTTATCCACATCACCCACTTCGACCTTGGTGCGGTGGTCTTTGGCAATGCGATACGGCTGCAGAACATAAGACCGAATCTGCGATCCAAAGTTGATTTCGAGCTTCGAGTCTTCTAGCTTCTTGGATTCAGCCTTCTTCTTTGCAAGCTCGAACTCATACAGGCGCGAGCGCAGCATCTTCATCGCCTTTTCGCGGTTTTTGTGCTGCGAGCGCTCGTTCTGGCATTGCACCACGATATTGGTGGGCAGGTGGGTGATGCGAACGGCAGAGTCCGTGGTATTGACGTGCTGGCCGCCTTTGCCCCCGGAGCGGTAGGTGTCGATGCGGAGGTCATCGGCCTTGATGTCGACGTGGATGGAATCGTCGATTTCCGGCGAGACATAGACGGAAGCGAAGGAGGTGTGACGGCGCTTGGCAGAATCAAATGGCGAGATGCGAACAAGACGATGAACGCCGCTCTCCCCAGCGAGCTGGCCGAAGACGTAATCGCCGGTGATCGTGAAGGTAGCGGATTTGATGCCCGCCTCTTCGCCATCCTGGTAGTCGTTCATCTCCGTTTTAAAGCCCTGCTGCTCAGCCCAGCGCAGATACATGCGGAGAAGCATTTCTGCCCAATCCTGCGATTCCGTGCCGCCCGCGCCGGGATGGACGGTGACGATGGCATTGAGCGGGTCGGCTTCGCCAGAGAGCATGGTTTTGGCTTCAAGTTCCTCCGCGAAGGTGCTTAGAGACTTGATGTCGCGCTCCAGGTCGGAGAGTACATCCTCACCTTCACGGGCTAGCTCGAAGTAAGCCTCGATATCGCCGGAGCGGCGGACAAGCTCCTCATCATGGGCAACAAGGCCTTCAAGGCGCTTGCGGTCGCGCATGATCGGCTGTGAAGCAGCGGGGTCGGACCACAGCGCCGGATTGGCTAGCTTGGTTTCTACTTCAGAGAGCTCGCGGCGGATGCGTGCAGGGTCAAAGATACTCCCGCAGGTCGCGCACCTGATCGCGCACGGGAGCATAGGCGAACTCGAGATCGTTCAACGTCATTTTTGCTCGTTTGACCTGACTTTGGTTTGGACTGTGAATCTGCGTTATCTTTACTGCCTTCCAGAATATCATTGCAGTGGATGCCGCAGGTTTCGCGCCCTGTGGTGCAGGCGAGCTCCCATCCGAAATCTTGTTCCAGCCTATCTCCTTTTTCCAAGGCTTGGTAGTCCTCCGGATAAGAACCCACTCCAATCACGTTCAACAGGCGGAGGACCAGTAGGCGGTGGATCGAAAACAACCAAGCAGTTAATTCTGTAAAAGGAGACGAAGTGTTCCCAACTAATACATGGTTTACCTGTACCGGTCTGATTCCAAGGCAACTGTTCGTTGATTGTTTCATTTGAATTGATCAATGGTATTTCAAGCCTAAGAATCTCATGGCCGAAAGAAAAACTAATCTGCTGAGTTTGTCCGGCGTAGAGTTTGTCGAGAGCGAATTGAGAGTTTGAAGAGTGCAGGCTGGCACGATGAGGAAATACGCTAACGCGAGCCCTCAGGGTGTAATCAAATCGCCAGGAAATTTTTATCTCTTCACTGAAGCAAAAAGTCTTCTTCTTTGCTTCCCAAAAATCTTTGACTCGACAATCCAGATTCAATGCTCGCTTAGAAGACCGAAATGAATAATCAATTCTTGCCATGGCACACCTCAATTACATTGTTCAGCAGTGCCATTTTGCGCTAGTCGACCCTCGAAGTCAACACATAATTTATTCATTTTAAATGACTTACACGCGCGACGCGCGCACGTACGCGTGGGGGTGGTATCTATACGCGCGCGTACGTGTATAGGCTATGGGTGGCACTCCTGTAAGCATGTATAAGCAACGCCACTACAGAGTCCGTATATGGCCCGGTATAAGCCTCGTATAAGAAGCGACAGAGCATGAGCCACTCTAATTCGATATGCGCCTTCCGCCGTACTAGGCGACCTTGATCTCCTCTAGCAAGTCGGGATGGCGGTCCAGCACTTGGAGCAGTTTGATCAGTGACAAGGGCGGTTTGGTCTTGCCGTTCTCGTACCGGGAAAAGGCATTGACGCCGCCGCCAAAGATTTCGGCTGCCTGGCGCTGGTCGAGATCGAGCTTCCTGCGTACTCTGGCAATAAACGCGGGGTCGACGATGGCGGAATTCACCTGCCGCACGAAATGCCGCATCTCATGCATTACGCGCTCGGAATCCTCCCTATCGTGAATGGATTCGCCACAAGCCGGGCAGAAATCGCCTGTCGTCTTCAAAATGGCAGTCTCGCCCTTGTAGCTAAAAGGGATGTTACGGGTATCGTGAACCAGCTCGGCCGCGCCGCAAACAGGACATTTCATAGTCATAACTCCTTGAACGAGACAATCAGCACATCGTCGATGACAGTCAGCTTCAGATACACATCGCCGGCCTCGGTCCTGGGGCGATAGACATCCTGCCAGATTCTGTGATCGGCGTAGGTGGTCATGCTCTTGTAGAAATCCCCCGGTTTAAGCGCCAACACCACGGCCAGCATCTCAGAGTACCCAAATCCCAAAGCCACGGCTCCTGCTAGCGCCGTTTGCGTGGTCCGCACCTTGCCTGCTTCGACCAGTATTTTGATTCGCAACAACGGACAATGCGGAGTGCGCTTTTCCATAAAGATACTAACCTACTTGGTTAATTTTTGCTAGCAATCTGCTGGCACAACGGTCGTCCTCCAGCCCAGGCCAAAATTCCGAGGCTCAATATGGCACACAGCCATGCAAATACGTCGCCGTGGCGGGTGTAGAAGGTGGTCTCGGAGTTAAAGCCGTACTGTGCGACGAGCGCGCCGACCGTGTGGCGCGGGATCGATTGACGGACGCGGCCGTAGGGGTCGATGACCGAGGTGACGCCTGTGTTGGTGTCGCGAAGAATCCAGCGGCGGTTCTCAATGGCGCGCATGCGGGCCATGTTCAGGTGCTGCCAGGGCGCTGATGTGTCGCCGTACCAGCCGTCGTCCGAGATGTTGACGAGGACTTCAGCTCCGTTCAGGGCGAAGTGGCGGATCTCGTCGGCGAAGACGGATTCGTAGCAGATGAAGATGCCGTAGCGATGATTCTGGCCGTTGCGATCGGTGAGTAGGAAGGTCTTGCGGTCCGTGCCGCGGGAGAAATCGCCGATCTGGGATGTGAGCTTATGGGCGAAGAAGAAGAGGTCGCGGTAGGGGACAAATTCACCGTAGGGAACGAGGTGGATTTTGTCGTAGCGGCCAATGCGTGAGCCATCGGCTGCCCAGAGCATGGCGGAATTGTAGTTGTATTCGTTGTTGCCGACCACATCGGCCCCGATGCCGCCGATGATGAGGGCGGCGTTTTTGTCTCGAGCGATGGAGGACATGGTTTGCGTGAAGCGCGAGTCGGCTTCGTAAAAAGAGAGAGACGGAGCTTCCGGCCAGACAATGAGGCCTGGCGGCGGCTGCGTGGGGCAAGCGGCACGGAATTCCGGCGCGTTGGTTTGTGGGAGTCCCGCGGTGGACGGCTGGCAGTGGTCTTTCGCGAGGCTGGCGAACTGGCTGATGTGGTCGTTCCATAACTGAGGTGAGTTCCATCGATTATCGACACTCACGTCGAGATTGGGTTGGAGGAGGATGGCAGTGGCGGTGGTATTTTCGGCAAGAGCAGGAAGCACCGGACGTAGCGAGACATTCATCCCGAGAATAACCAGAAAAATGGCGCAAAGCCGCAACCACCTACTTTTGAACGGTCGCAGGATGCCGTACGCGAGAATTGCATTCTTGCCCACAAGCAATAAAGTGATGCCACAAACACCGGTCAACGTGGCAAGCGGGGTAAAAAAGTCGTTGTCCACCTGTGAATACCCAAGCTGATCCCACGGCACGGATGTGATGCGCGCAGCGGCTAGATCGAGTGCCGTCCAAAGAAACGGCGCGGCGATGAGTGCGAGGCCTATGCTGAGCCGGCTTGCGATGAATTTGACGCCCAGCGCGAAGAGGCCGAAGTAGAGGCCGAGGACCAGTGAGTAAAGAAATAGCAACCCCACAGAGCCGGCGGGTGGAACACCGCCGTGAATCAACATGGTGTCGTAGATCCAGTAGCAGTTGCCCGCATACCAGAGGACGCCGCAGAGATAGCCGAGCAGGAACGAATGACGAAGCGGGCGCGGGGATTCGGTTGGGGCAAGGATAGCCCACAGTAGCGGGACGAGTGCGACGAAGGCGATCAGACCGCGCCAGGCCGGCATGGGCCCGGCAAGCGGAAACGGCAGTTCGAGCAGCGCCGCAGAAACAACAGCCGCAGCCCACGGCATCCATTTGGGAACTGGCATACAGGGATGAGTTTAGCGGAGTATGGCTGAGAAATTGAATTCGGAGGTAGAATGACGTCATGGCGATTGCTTTATTTGCGATGAGGGTTCTGGAAGTAATGTTCTTTGTGGGGCTGGCGGGGTCGACAATTGTGATCCTGATCAGCTTCGTCGAGGACGGCAAAGAGCTTTTTGGGAAAGATTGACGCGCGTCACCATTCTGCAACTGCCAGCGTCTAAACCCTTTCGCTTGGGCCATTGACACCCGCCCCAAACAGCCCTAGACTCTCCTAGGGCGCAAGCAATCATAAGAAATCGTTAGCGCCTACGAGATTGAAACGCGCCGGTGCAGTAGAACCGGCCCTTTGTGATGGCCTCCACTCGAACGACCGTAGCTCCTCCGCCCGACCGGGTGCGGCTGATCGTAGCATCCAGCGTGATGCTGACGTTCATTTCCTTCTGGCGCGCCGCCGCCATTGTCCTCAATGATCTTGGGTCTTCCGCGTTCTATGCAGGCGGCATCGCCGAGCATGCCGTAGGCGCTGCTGCGCCCTGGTTCATCCTGGGAATCATGTTGTTCAGCTTTGCCGTACGCGCAGTGTACGTGGAAAGCTGCTCCATGTTTACGCGCGGCGGCGTGTACCGCGTGGTGAAAGAGGCACTGGGCGGGACGTTCGCCAAGTTGAGCGTTTCAGCGCTGATGTTCGATTACATCCTCACGGGGCCGATCTCGGGGGTTTCGGCGGGACAGTACATTGTGGGCCTGATGAATGAGCTGATGCTGGTCGGCCAGAATCATCACCTGCTGCCTCAGGCGCTGATTGGCCCCAATGGCGCTCCTAACTATTTCCCTGTCAACCATACCTCAGCTGTCTTTGCGGCGATTGTCACAATTTACTACTGGTGGCAGAACACCAAGGGCATTGAGGAGTCGAGCGACAAGGCCCTGCGCGTGATGCAGATTACGACCGTGATGGTGGTGATTCTGCTGGCGTGGGGCGCGTTCTCGATTATTCAGAAGTATGTGGCGAACCCGGCGAGTATTCAGCTTCCGCCGCCGCCGACTCCGGCGCACCTGAACTTCAGCGACGATGCGCTGGGATTCCTGAAGGGCACGAGCATTCTCAAGTATATGGGAATGTTCGGCATCCTGATGGCCTTTGGGCACTCGATTCTGGCGATGAGCGGCGAAGAGAGCCTGGCGCAGGTGAATCGCGAGATTGCGCACCCGAAGCTGAAGAACCTGAAGCGCGCGGCGATTGTGATTGCGATCTACAGCCTGATTTTTACGGGCGGCGCAACGCTTCTGGCTTCCATCCTGATTCCGACGCTGGAACGAACGACCATATACAAAGACAACCTGATTGCCGGCCTGGCAATGTACATGGTGGGGCCGGAGGTTCTGCGAATCGGGTTCCGCATTTTTGTGGTGGTGGTGGGCTTCCTGATTCTTTCAGGCGCTATCAATACGTCAATGATCGGTTCGACAGGCGTGCTGATGCGCGTGGCTGAAGATGGAGTGCTGACGGACTGGTTCCGCAGGCCTCACAAGCGATTTGGCACGAGCCACCGGATTGTGAACCTGGTCTTTGCCCTGCAGATGTTCACGATTATTGTGAGCATGGGCAGCATTGACATGCTGGGTGAGGCGTATGCCTTTGGCGTAATCTGGTCATTCACTTTCAACAGCCTGGCAATGCTGGTGCTGCGTTGGAAGTATCACGGCGAGCGCGGCTGGAAGGTTCCACCGAATATCAAGATTGGTAAGACGGAAGTGCCGGTGGGGCTGATTTCAGTCTTCTTCGTGCTACTTTCGATTGCGATTGTAAACCTCTTCACGAAGTCTGTGGCTACTGTAAGCGGCATAGCCTTTGCAGCGGCCTTCTTCGTCATCTTCACTATCAGCGAGCGCATTAACAAGAAGAAACATGCGCTGGCAGAGCGCCAGATGAAGGATCATTTCCAACTGGAGCACCAGGATAAGGTGAGCCGCGATTCGGTAGGCATTCGATCGGGCGGCATTATGGTGACGATGCGGGATGCTGCGAACCCGTTTGCGTTGAAGTGGACTTTGGCAAAGCATGCGCACGACGAAAGCCAGGATGTGGTGGTATTGAACGCTCGCATCATGGCGGTGGGCGGACCGGAGTTTATTACCCCTGAAGAGCAGAATTTTACCGAATACGAACAGATGCTGTTTACCAAGGCGATCTCCGTGGCGGAGAGCTTTGGTAAGACGGTTTCCCTGCTGGTAGTACCTGCGGGCGATATTTTTGCGGCGCTGGCGCAAAGCGCCACTTCGCTTGAAATTGACTCCGTGGTTTCGGGAATCTCAAGCAAGATGACCGCAGAGGAACAGGCTTACTACCTGGGTCAGGCGTGGGAGGCGCTGCCGCAGCCCAAGCGGCAGTTCAACTTCTACGTGGTGGACGAGAAGGGCCAGTTCAAGGTCTTTTACATTGGACCTCACGCGCCAAACTTGAGCCCGGAAGATGTGCAGCTTGTGCATCGGCTATGGCTGAACATGCGGCGCGATCCGGCATTTGCGCATCTGCACCACTCCGACATTATTACCTTTGCGCTCACGCGGCTGGCGGGGCAGTATGCGCGAGACAAGGGTGAAATTCTGAACGATCTGCGGAACTGCCAGGCTTGCCCGCCCACGCCGGCAACACCGCTGGATTTGAACGGCAAGGATCTGGCGGCTCTGCAGACAAAGCGCGAGCGGGAAACGCTGAAGTTGCATTAGAAACAAGGGCTGGAAAACAAAGGACGAGGAAACCGGGAGCTGAGTCTTCCGGTTTCTTTTTGGGCTCAGAAAACCCTGCAAATACACTGTTGGCAGTCGTTTGCCGTACTCCGCGTAGAATCCTAGAACATTTCTCCTCTTGCTGTAGAGCGCCCCCCGCCTGGCCGCAAAAACAAATACGCGGCCAGGCTGGGGCGTCCGAATTTTATATCTTCGGGAGAGATGCTTTAATGGGGGCGGCATTCGAACTGCGAGCCGCTGAGATCAGCGCTTTTTGGCGTGCTTTTTTACCGGCTTGGCGCTCTTGTGAGGCTTTGGCTTTACGGCTTTGGGCTTGGCGTGCGGCACGACCTTCTTCGGCTTGGCAGGCGTCACCCTTGCTGCTGCTTTTTTCAGCGGAGATTTCTTTGCCGGTGGCTTGGGAGCAGGCTTGGCCGCAGCCTTTTTGACTGGAGCTTTGACATGCGGCTTCGATGCCGGCTTCGGCTGAACCTTTTTTACGGGAGGCGCAGGCTTGGCAACTATAGCCGGGGCCTTTACCGGTGCGGGAGCCGGCTTTGCTGCCTTAACGGGAGCTTTCACCGGGGCTTCCGACTTTATTGGGGCGTGCGATGGCACTTTCTCGGCTTTGGCCGGAGCTGGAGTAGGAGCCGGGGCGGGTTTTTCCGGCGTGGTAGCTGGTTTGGCTGCTTTGGGAGCGGGAGCAGATTTGCCGCGCTTGACGGGAGGAGCCGGTTCGTCTTCTTCTTCCTCTTCCTCGTCTTCGTGATCGTGGCCGAGTTCTTCTTCGCCTTCGCCGGTCGGATCAGTCCTCGACAGGCCTAGACCAACCTCATCCTCGCCACCCATATCGTCCAGATCATCGTCAGAGGATCTGTGGCCAGTATCCTCCTCCTCGTCCTCTTCAAACTCCCGGGAACGTGCCTCAGCGGCTTTACGTCCGCGGGGACGCTTGATGGTGACGGGCGGCGGCGGCGGCGGCGGGGAGTGCGGCTCAAGATATGACTTGAGATCCTCTGGAGTGGTCAGCTTGCCGTCAATCAGTTGAAGGAAGATGGCGTGCAGAAGATCGTTGTAACCAGGCAGCTCCGGACGGATGCGCATCTCCTGCAGCAAGGCAAAGGGAATCTGCTTGCGGGTCTCAGGCCAGACCTTGAGGAACTGGTTGTAATGCTCCTTGACGACCGCATCCTTGCTGGTAAATCCAAGCCAGAGAATGGCTTCCGGGTCATAGCTGGTGAAGAGCCTGTAGGCCGCCGAAGGGGTTTTATTTTCCTTTGCAAGCAGCACTTTGGAAAAGGCCGCGGCGGCCGCATCCAGCCCATTCCACTCTTCCACGAAACCGGGACGCAGGAGCACCTTCTTGAGCGCGGCGAGGTCCTTGGGTTGAAGCTTGGCCGTGAGCAGCTGCATCTGCGCGGCGGACATGTCGGCATGGACGCCCAGCATCAGTAACTCGACGCGCAGGTCATGCAAAGCATGAAGCCTTGCGGCGTCCACCTTGGCATGCGTCCATTGCGGAAAGAGGACCTGCATCCAGCCTTCTGCTTCAAATGCTTCAAGCACCTTCAGGCCGTCGTCTTCGTGACCGATTTGCTCCAGTTCGCGGCTGCGGGCCAGCTTGGAAAGGTATTCGATGGCGCCGTCGGCCCTGGCGTTTTCATAACGCTGCTGGGTGCGGGGATCGAGCTCCCAGCCAAGGCGAACCTTGAACCGCGTGGCTCGAATGAGCAGCGAAGGATCTTCAATAAAACCGTAATTGGAGACCAGGCGGAGCAGGCGAGCCTCGATGTCGGCAGCGCCATTGAGGGGATCCATCAACAGGCCGTACGAGCCCTCATTAAGGGAGATGGCCATGGCGTTGACGGTAAAGTCGCGGCGGCGCAAGTCATCCTGAATGTTAGCGGCGCAATAAATGGGATGGCCGAGTTTGGGGTATTCGACGCGGTGCGTGCTGACGAGATCGACGCGGACGGTGCCCGGAAAACAGAGATACAGGGTCCGGGTGGCCTCATCTTCACCCCAGATTTTGGCGCCAGACTTCTCTATTCTTTTCTTTAACTTGAGTGAATTTCCTTGAACTGCCACTTCAAGGTCACGCACGGCATGGCCGCTGGTCAGATCACGGACGGCGTCGCCGGTTAGGAAGAGGATCAGTTCAGCTTCCCGGGCAATTTCCCGGAGAGAACGCAGCGCATGTTGCTGGTCAGCGGAAAGCCGGTTTTCCAGCAGGTAGACATAATCGGGCATCGAAGATTCCTGTTTTTGCTCCAAGTGCCTGATAGGCTTACTCTTACGCCTCGCATGGCACACATTACAAAGCTGTACATTAACACAACGGGCTGGGCTTGGCTAGTTATCTTTTGCACCAAGATGGGTGAAGGAAGGGACAAGGGAAGAGGGATAAGGGACAAGTTGGGGCAATTGGCTTCAGCTGGTTTTGTTGATTCTGCGAGAAGCTGAAAAGAAGAGAACTGCTTCTGGCTTGCTCGTGGCGGTTTTGGTCCCTTGTCCCTCTTCACTTGTTCCTTCGCGCTTTCTGCATGCGACAATCCTGACGAGTGCCTTCCCAACGCAAACCGGTGATTGTACGCAGGTTCGCCCGCGATTGGTTTGCGGGGTATGCTCCTGCGGGCTTTATTTCTGGGACGGAGGAGATGGAAATTCTGGACCCTGGCGGGAAGATTCTGCGGTTTGCGTGGGAGTCGGTGAAATGGGTCTGCTATGTGCGCGATCTGCCGGGCGGAGCTACTGCCAGCGACCCCAACCCTGAGCGGCTGCTGCACAAGCGGTTCACTGTACGGCCCCGGGCGGCTGGGCTGTGGCTCCGGATAGGGCTGACGGATGGTGATGAGCTGGAGGGGCTTGCGGCTAACGATCGTGGCCTGATTGATGGCGCCGGTTTATTGCTGACGCCTCCGGATCAGCGATCGAACACGCAGCGGGTTTATGTTCCCCGCTCCGCGATTGCGACGCTGGAGGTGGTGAGCCTGATTGGAGCCGGAAAGCGTGGACGACGTGAGCCGCAGCCGGAGCTGTTTCCTGAGGACAGTGATTCGTGATTCGCTGCTAGTGGTTAGTACTGTAAAGCTGGTGTCGCGATCACGATTATCGGCGACTGAAAAGCCCGCGTTGTGGGAAATGCATCCAATGGAATTGCAGAGACGGCCATTCCATGCGAAGATTCATGCGTCAAAACCTTGTGCGGTTTCGCCGCCTCAACTGAGGCCCAGCCATGCCAGTTACCTTCACTCGTACACCGCCGGAGATTGAACGGAAGGAGCCAGGAATCGGCGGGAAACCGCCTGTAGACCGGCGGCCCACCGGCGGCGGAGGTGGCGGAGGCGACGATGACTGGCACGGGCCGCGAGGCAGCGCCCGCGACCGGCTGCACCGCTTCCGCTTCTTTGTTTTCTTTGGACTGTCCGCGGACATGATGGCGTTTGCTGTGCTGGTGGTCTTCTTCTTTGCCAGGCAGACCAGCAGGCACCTGGACCCGCGCAGCTTCGAGATGATTGGAGACTGGCGACCGATTTTTCTGCCCCCGATTGTCTACCTCAACACCGCGGTGCTGGTGCTGAGCAGCCTGACGATGGAGATGGCGCGGCGTGGGATTTTTCATGAGATGGACGCGCTGGAGGAGTGGTTTGGGCTGGGCAAGCCGGCTGTGAAGCGGGCGCGTCCGTGGCTGGCGGCAACGCTGATTCTGGGCGCGCTGTTTGTGGCCGGGCAGATGGAGGCCTGGCGGCAGCTTACGGCTGAGGGCTTTGCGTTTGACCGGTGGGCCACTCCGGCGAGCTATTTTTTCTACCTGATTACCGGGCTGCACGCGCTGCACCTGCTTCTTGGCGTGGTGTTTGTCGCGTTTTGCCTGTGCGCGCTGAGCCTTTTGAAACAGGTGCAGGTACGGCAGATTGCCGTGGACGCGACGGCCTGGTACTGGCACACGATGGGGCTGGCGTGGCTGCTGCTGCTGGGTGTGCTGGCGGCGGGACAGTAAAGAAAAGACAGGGGTCAGGGATCAGGGGTCAGTTCTTTACGGCTCTGGGGGCACTTTCTGATCTCTGACAACTGATCTCCGGTTTCAATTCCAGAGACGGCGAAGAAGATTCACGCAGCGCTGTTCGAGAGTGGGAATCTCAGGGCAGGCTGTGTAGATGCTGCGGTTGGCGGCCATGAGAAGCTGCATGGCCTGAACCTCACCATCACTGCCTTTGAGCTGGCCGCCGTGATGGACGTACTCATCGGCGAGATACTCGATGGCGTGGGCCAGGATCTCAAGGGCGCGGCCGGAATCAGGGTCGATGCGGCGACGGCGGCCTGCGTGGAGGGGAAGAGCCGACGCAGCAGATTCGGCGGCCTGGAGCAGGAAGCTGGAAGTGGTGGTCGCGGCCATGATGAGATTCTCCTCATTCAGCTCTTCGACTGAACAGGATTTTTCTTCATATAACCAAAGTACTGTTCCGTTGTGAAAACGCATCGCGCATGTGAGCCAGGATGGGAAATTCACGGTGCGTTCATAACGGGAATGAAGTGTGAGCAGGATTGAATTGAGATGTTGTGTCGGCAATGATTGCCTTGACGTATGGAGCCTGAAAACCTAATCTCAGATCAGGACCTTATTCGCACAGGAACTCCGACTCTCTTTCCTGTGACAACCGACTTTAACCCTATCTTTTCCGGGCGGATGCGATGAATCCCATTCCTTATCCCTGGCAATATCTGCCGCTGTTGATGCAGATTGTGGTCGCGTTCGGGCTGGGCACGAGCATGATTGTGGGCTCGTGGTTTATTGGCCGGCATCGCAATTCGAAAACCAAGCTCGCCGCTTACGAGTGCGGCGTGGAAGCTGTGGGCGACGCGCGCGGGCGCTTCAGCGTGCGCTTTTACATGGTGGCGATGCTGTTCATCCTGTTCGACGTGGAAGCTGTATTTATGATGCCGTGGGCGGTGATTTACAGAAAGCTGCCCGCCATTACCGGCTCTCGGTTCTTCGGCTTCTGGGAGATGATCGTTTACCTGGGTTTTGTGGCCGTGGGAATCTTCTATATCGTTCGCAAAGGCATCCTTGACTGGAGCCTGGACAAGGCGGACCTTTAATGACCGCTGTTAAAACGACGCTGTTGGGCACGTCCGCCGTGCGCGAAGCACTTCCGGAGCATCCGGCGGTGAAAGCGTTGGGCGAGTTGATTACCGATGCCAAGTTTGATCGCGGAGAACTGACGCTGACGGTTGCGAGCGACAATATCGTTCCTGCGTTAAAGGCCGTGCAGGCTGCTGGTTACAACGCATTTCAGGATATGACGGCGGTGGACTGGTATCCTTCGACGCCGCGATTTCAGTTGAGCTATCACATTCAGTCGCACTCGCTGAAGGAAGTGGTGCGGTTGCGCGTGCTGGTGGATGAGGCTGACGCTTCGGTGGAATCGATCACGCACGTTTGGCCGGGCGCGAACTATTATGAGCGCGAGGTCTTTGACCTCTTCGGCATTCGTTTTGAGAACCACCCGAATCTGCGGCGTATTTTGATGCCGGACGACTGGGTGGGACATCCGCTGCGCAAGGACTATCCGGTGGAGGGGTATCGCTAATGGCGGATTTCGACGTAGGTACGCCGATCCTGGAAGCTCCTGTTGCCGAGGGTTCAAGCGATCAGCACATGGTGCTGAATATGGGCCCGCAGCATCCTTCGACACATGGCGTGTTGAGGCTGGTGCTGGAGATTGATGGCGAGATTGTTGTAAGGCTGTATCCCGAAATCGGCTACCTGCATACGGGCATTGAGAAGACCTGCGAGGCGAAGTTTTATCAGCAGGTGGTTCCGATGACGGATCGCGTGGACTACCTGGGGCCGCTGGCGAACAACCTTTGTTACTGTTTGGCCGTTGAGAAACTGCTGGAGCTGGAGATTCCGGAGAAGGCGCAGTGGATTCGCGTACTGCTGACGGAACTGACGCGCATCAATTCGCACCTGATCTGGCTGGGCACGCATGCGATGGATATTGGCGCGCTGACGGTATTTCTGTATACCTTCCGCGAGCGTGAAGATATTCTGCGCATCTTTGAGATGGTGGCCGGTCAGCGCATGATGACCAGCTACTTTCGCATTGGCGGGCTGGCGATGGAGCCGCCGCTGGGAATGTATGAGCGGATTCGCGGATTTATTAAAACCTTCCCCGAAAAAATTGATGAGTACTCGAATCTGCTGACGGGCAATCCGATTTTTATCAACCGGCTGAAGAATATCGGGCACCTCTCTAAGGAAGATGCGATTGCGCTGGCGGTAACGGGACCTGTGGCGCGTGCTTCAGGGATTGATGTGGACCTGCGGCGCGACATGCCGTACTCAAGCTACGAGAAGTTTCAGTTCAATGTGCCGGTGTCGGACGGCTGCGATGTTTGGGCGCGTTATATTGTGCGGCTGGAAGAGATGCGCGAGAGCGTGAAGATCATCCACCAGGCGCTTGACGGCATGCCTGAGGGCCATTACAAGGCCAATGCGCCAAAGATTGTGCTGCCGGATCGCGAGGTAATGAAGACGCAGATGGAAGCGTTGATTCATCACTTCAAGATTGTGACTGAGGGCTTTGCGGTTCCGGCGGGTGAGGTGTATCAGCAGATTGAATCGGGGCACGGGCAGATGGGGTATTACGTGGTTTCCGATGGCACGGCCAAGCCGTATCGCGTGCATATGCGGTATCCGGGATTTGCCTCATTGCAGGCGCTGGAAACGATGTGCAAGGGACGGATGCTGGCGGACGTGGTGGCGGTAATTGGCTCGATTGATATTGTGCTGGGGGAGATTGATCGCTAGTGGCGGTCACTGACCACAGCGAGCAGTTGTATGTGGAACTTTGGGTATCGCTCGCTTCCCTGCTTCGCAGTTACACCGCGGCGCATGGGCTGAAGGGAAACCGGCAGGCTACGGTGGAACTAGGCGAGGAGCAGATTACGGTTCGGCATGGCGACAAGTGGATGGATCTGAAGCGCAGCGGAGCGGAAGTACACTGGCAGCGCGAAGATGGGCAGAGCGGAATGCTGGAATTGACCGAGGCTGGGCAGCTTAAGAGCGCGGCGGGTGAGGAAGAGATGGATTTGGCAGCGGAAAGCTGGGCACGGGAGTTGATGCAATGAGCCCGAATGGTTCAAATACGGAGACAATGTCCATCTTTTCGCCTGCACTTTCGGCGCGCTTTGACACGCTTGTGGCCAAGTATCCTGTGAAGCGCTCGGCGCTGATTCCCATGCTGCTGTATGCGCAGGACGAGGTTGGGTATCTCTCCGATGCCGTGATTGCGGAAGTGGCGGAGCGCATTGGGATCACGCAGCTCGATGTTCGCAATGTGGCTACGTATTACTCGATGCTGCGATTCAAGCCTGCGGGCAAATTCAACATCCAGGTTTGCACGAATATCAGCTGCATGCTGCGCGGGGCGTATGAATTGTATGAGCGGTTTCAGGACGAGCTGCACATTGGACACAAGGGAGTTACGCCGGATGGTGTCTTCTCGCTCGAAGAGGTGGAGTGCATTGGGGTCTGCTGCTGGGCGCCTGCGATCCAGGTGAACTATGCGTTTCATGATGAGCTGACTCCGAACGATGTGCCGAAGATTCTTGCTGAATATAAGGGCAAAGCTGGAAACTCAGGAGCGAACGGGAGCGTGAAGAATGCCTAGGCTGGTCTCGCATCCCGATGAAGTGAAGATTGTGACAAAGCGCTTTGGTATGGGCGCGGCGAATATCGATAAGTACATCGAGCTGGGCGGGTACGATTCGCTGAAGAAGTGCATTGCCGAAGGGCCGGAGTGGGTCATTAATGAGATGAAGTCCTCGGGCCTGCGCGGGCGCGGTGGTGCGGGCTTTCCGACGGGGCTGAAGTGGTCGTTTGTTCCCAAGCAGTCTGCCAAGCCGAAGTATGTTCTGGTGAACGGCGATGAGAGCGAGCCGGGCACATGTAAGGACCATCTGATTTTTCTGTACGATCCGCATGCGGTGATTGAAGGCACGATGATTGCGGGTCTTGCGATTGGTGCAAAGACTGGTTTTATCTATCTGCGCGGCGAGTATCGTTATCTGCTGGAGATCATGGAGAAGGCCGTTGCCGATGCCTATGAGAAGGGCATCCTGGGCAAGAATGTTCTCGGCTCGGACTTTGAGTTCAATGTAATTACGCAGAGTGGTGCGGGCGCTTATGAGGTTGGCGAAGAGTCGGCGCTGATGGAGTCGCTTGAGGGCAAGCGTGGTGTGCCGCGTATCAAGCCGCCCTTCCCTGCTGTGGTTGGTTTGTATGGTGGGCCAACTGTAATCAATAACGCCGAGACGATTGCTTCTGTTCCGCATGTGATCAGCATGGGTGGACCGGCATATGCGGCAGTGGGCTCGGAGCGCAATGGTGGAACGCGCTTGTTTGGATTGAGCGGGCATGTGGAGCGGCCCGGCATCTATGAGCTGCCGATGGGCTACAACCTGAAGAAGATGATCTATGAGGTTGGCGGCGGCGTGCGCGGCGGGCGCAAGCTGAAGGCGGTTGTGCCGGGAGGATCTTCGACTCCGGTTCTGCTGCCGGAAGAGATTGAAAATCTTGGCATGGATTTCGACCAGGTGGGCAAGGCCGGTTCGATGCTTGGCTCTGGTGGAGTTGTGGTCATTGACGATCAGACTTGCATCGTGGAGTTTGCGCTGCGAACGATCAGCTTCTATGCACATGAGAGCTGCGGATGGTGTATTCCGTGCCGCGAAGGAACGGACTGGCTGAAGAAGTCGCTGACGCGTTTTCATGCGGGATTTGGCACGGAAAAGGACATCGATAACATTCAATATCTTGCCGAAAACATGATGGGGCGTACGTTCTGTCCGTTGGGCGATGCGGCTGCAATGCCGACGCTCGGATTTGTGAAGAAGTTCCGCAAGGAGTTTGAGGATCATTTGAACGGGAAGCCTTGCCCGTTTGCGAAGCATGTTGAACTGGCTGTGGTGTAAGTGGATTTCATGATAGGAAACCTAATTGAAAGCACGGGAAATTATCCGGATTCTTGAAGAGGACGGCTGGAAACTGGCACGGCAGAAGGGTAGCCATATGCAATTTCATCATTCAGAGAAAAAGGGCACGGTGACTGTTCCATTTCACGGCTCGAAGGACCTATCCAAAGGGGACGTTGCAAGTATCCTCAAGCAAGCAGGGTTGAAATGACGAAAACCTATCTGGTCGTTTTTGCGAAGTGCAAGGGCAGCAACTTCTCCGGCCATTCCCCTGACGTGCTCGGGTGTATTTCGACGGGAGATACGCTGGATGAGATGAGGACACAGATGCGCGAGGCACTGGAGTTTCATCTAGAAGGCATGGTCGAAGAAGGCGAAGCCGTTCCCGATGCACTGACGACAAAAATCGAGTTCCAGCCAGAAGACTTTGAGGATGTGGAATATTTTGTCGTGGAGAAGCTCGACGTGACGCTCCCGGACCAGCAACAAGCCGCCGAACCGCCTGCGCATCAAGCAGCTTAAGGATACGAATGGCTGACGTAACGTTCACAGTCGATGGAAAGAAGCTGATAGCTCCCGCGGGGACGCTGCTGATCGACGCCTGCCGCAAGGCCGGCATTGAGATTCCGGCTTTCTGTTATTACCCAGGGTTGAGCCTGCAGGCCGCATGCCGCATGTGCGTGGTGCGCCAGGAAAAGGTTCCCAAGCTGCAGACGGCTTGCACTACGACGGTGGCTGAGGGACAGGTTTTTGTTACGGAGTCGCCGGAGATTGCGCAGGCGCGCAAGGCTACGATTCAGCTGCTGCTTGGGAATCATCCGCTGGACTGCCCGGTGTGCGATGCGGGCGGCGAGTGCGAGTTGCAGGACATGACGTTCAAGTACGGCGCGGGTGAGAGCCTGTATGTCGAGGCCAAGCAGCATCGCGAGGAGCAGAAGTGGTCCCCTGCTGTTTATTTCGACAGACCGCGCTGCATTCTCTGCTACCGCTGCGTGCGTATGTGCGGCGAGGGCATGGATGTGTGGGCGCTTGGTATTCAGAACCGCGGCGTGAGTGCGGTGATTGCGCCGAATGGCGGCGATCATCTGGATTGCGAGCAGTGCGGCATGTGCATTGATGCATGCCCGGTGGGTGCGTTGACTTCGGGCTCATACCGTTACAAGACGCGGCCTTGGGAGATGAATCACATTTCAACCGTCTGCACGCATTGCGGCGATGGATGCAAGGTGACGCTGGGCGTAAAGCAGTCGAATGACGGCACGGAGATTGTGCGCGCGGATAACCGCGACAAGAGCGGCATCAATGGCGATTTTCTTTGCGCCAAGGGACGGTTTGGATTTGATTTTGTCGAGTCTACGGAGCGTTTGACCAAGCCGATGGTTCGCAATGCGGCGGGCAAGCTGGAGCCTACGACGTGGGAGCATGCGCTGCGTGTGGCTGGGACGAAGCTGAAGGAAGTCCGCGATGCGAAGGGTGGAGATGCGATTGGTGTGATCGGCTCCAACTACAGCACAAATGAAGAGAACTATCTGCTGCAGAAGTTTGCGCGCACGGTTCTGGGCACGAACAATATTGATCACGATCGCACCACCGATTATGTGAGCTTTGTGCAGGCACTGGCCGGGCATGAGGGCAAGATTGCCACACTGCGCGAGACGGCAACGGCTCCAGCAGTTCTGCTGATTGGTGGCAACCCGACGGAGGAGCATCCACTGCTGGCGTGGAATCTTCGCACCAATGTGCGGCTCAATCATGCGCGGCTGTATGTTGTGAATCACGAGACGATCAAGCTGGAGCGGCAGGCGAAGGCCTCGCAGGGTGTTCCGCCGAATGGCTACAAGGATGTGACGGCGCTGCTGGATCAGCAGCAGAGCGAGTTTGCCAAGGCTGTGATGGCGGAGGAGTCGCTGCTGGTTATCTTCGGGCAGGAGTTCCGGGGCGCGCAGTTGAAGTCTCTAGTCGCCTGGGGATTGAATCGCGGGAATGTGCGTTTTGCCTATCTGGGCGATCATGCTAACTCACGCGGTGCAGCGGACATGGGCATGCTGCCGGATCTGCTTCCTGGCTATGTACCTGTTAGCGAGGCCGGGTCCTTTGCGGCTGAGTACCCCAGATTGCCAACAAAGGTTGGCAAGTCGCAATCGGAAATCTTTGATGCGGCTCGACAGGGCAAGCTTGGTGCGCTGCTTGTTGTCGGCGCTAACCCTGCGAAGAGGGCTGGCGTTGATCCTGCAAACCTGAATGGCGCGTTTGTGATCGTGTTTGATCTGTTTACGACGGAGACTACGGCGCTGGCAGATGTTGTCTTCCCTGCAGCGAGCCTGTATGAGAAGACCGGCACGGTTACGAATACTTTTGGTGATGTGCAGCTGGTGAAGAAGGCTGCGGATATTGCAGGGACGAAGCCCGATTTTGAAATTCTGGTTCGACTGGCCGGCAGTATGGGCGTGGACGTGAAGAGTCTTGTTCCCTTTGGCAAGGGCGGCGCGGTTGGAGACTTTGGTCAGTCGCGCGGAGCGCAGTCGGGTGAGGCCGACCGGCACGCTGTGTGGCTTACTGCGAATGGTCTTGAGCCAAAGGTCAGCCCGTTTGACCCGCTGGCTGTGCTGGATGAGATCGAGCGGCTGGTGCCTGCATACAAGCTTGACCGGCTGAATCTTTTTGCCGGGAATGATGTTTCCACTGAGCCGGGCTTTGTGCCGGTTTCTGCGATTACGACGAACGGCGGAGACCTGATTGCGCCTGCGCATGATGGGTTATTCACCTCCGGTGAGCTTGGCAGACATAGCACGTACCTGAGCGAATTGAATCAATATGAATCCCGCGAGCTGGCTGAGACCGCAGCGGACTGAACCAAACGTTTTTGAGGACGAAAGGCTGAAGTCAAGTGACGATCTGGTGGTTTGTTCTTTGGAGCATTCTTAAGGTACTGGTAGTCACGGTGGTGCTGTTGACCGCCGTGGCGTACACGGTGCTTCTGGAGCGCAAGGTCGTCGGCCGCATCCAGAACCGCTGGGGGCCCAGCCGCGTTGGGCCCTTTGGTCTGCTGCAGCCGCTGGTGGACGGTGCAAAGCTCTTCCTGAAGGAAGACCTGATACCCACAAATGTCTACAAGCCGCTGTATCTTTTGGCTCCGGTTCTTGCACTTGGCTGCGCGCTGATCTCGATTGCCGTCGTTCCATTCGGCAACCCGGAGATTGCGCCGCAGGGCTTTCACATATTTCAGATTTCAGACGTCAACATTGGCTTGCTCGTCGTTCTCGGGATCACTTCGATTGGCGTATACGGTATTGCGCTGGCTGGATGGTCGTCGAACAACAAGTATTCGCTGATGGGTTCGCTGCGCTCTTCGGCCCAGCTCATCAGCTATGAGCTGGCACTGGGGTTGTCGCTTGTCGGCGTGGTGATGCTGGCCGGATCGCTTAACCTGCGCGTGATTGTGGAGAGCCAGGCTGCTCACGGGATTCTCTCGTGGAATATGTTTGGTGGATTCCAGTTTGTTGCGTTCTTCATTTATCTAATGGCAGCGTATGCGGAGACCAACCGCGCGCCCTTCGACCTGCCGGAAGCGGAAAGCGAACTGACTGCCGGCTATCACACGGAATACAGCTCGATGAAGTTTGCCACCTTCTTCATGGCCGAGTACGCGAACATGATTACGGTGAGTTGCTTGGCCACGCTGATGTTTTTTGGTGGATGGACCAGCCCTTTCGGGAATCTGATCGGACCATTTGAAAACCAGATTCTCAATGCAGTGCTGCCCCTCTTCTGGTTTGTCATCAAGGTTTTCTTCTTCCTGTTTCTCTACATCTGGGTGCGTGGCACGCTGCCTCGCTTCCGTTACGACCAACTGATGAACTTCGGGTGGCGCTATCTGCTGCCGCTTGCAATTTTGAACATTGTGGGAACAAGCCTCTGGCTTGCGTTGAAGCAATAGCGTTGCGTGCGAAGGATGCGTTTTTGGCGCGTAATGCTCATTTACAATCGGAGAGAACTTTTACTGCGACGAAGTTACTTCGCTGCCTCTCTTCCTCGACCGGCTCAATCTTGGAGCCGCTGCATGATGCGATGGAACGATGCACCTGATTCTCTTTCTTGTTTTTGCCGGATTGTGTTTGGCGGGAGCACTCAATCTCCTGCTCCAGAAGCATCCCATTAACAGCGCGCTCTCGCTGGTGGTGGTGATGACTTCACTGGCGGTGCTGTATCTGCTGCTCGGCGCGGAGTTTCTGGCCGCGGCGCAGATTATTGTCTATGCCGGCGCCATCATGGTGCTCTTTACTTTTGTCATCATGCTGCTCAACGCAGGCCGCGAAGAGCGCACGCTTGGAAGCAAGGCAGCGATTGCGCTCGGCTTCCCTGCCGTGGCTGCGATTCTTGCCGTGATTGCAACCGTGATTCTTAAAGCGGAGGGCCTCGGTTCGGTTTCGCTCAGCGATGGCATCACCAGTACAGAGGAGTTGAGCCGCGTGCTCTTTCACGAGCTGCTGTTGCCCTTTGAAGTCACATCCGTGCTCATCCTCGTCGCCATCCTTGGCGCAGTCTCGCTGGCGCGCAAGGGGCACGGAGATCAGGAGGCCGGCAAGTGAACCAGATATCGCTTTCTGTGGTCCCTTTATCGTGGTACCTGCTGCTGAGCGCGACGCTTTTCTCTCTGGGAATTGTAGGGTTTCTGGTTCGGCGCAATCTGATCACCATCTTCATGTCGATTGAGCTCATGCTCAACGGCGTGAATCTCTCCTTTGTCACCTTTGCGCATCAGTGGCACCTGGTGAAGGGACAGATCTTCGTTTTCTTTGTGATGGTGGTTGCCGCGGCGGAGGCTGCCGTGGGCCTGGCCATCATTATTGCTATCTTCCGCGCTCGCGCCACGCTGGCCGTCGACAGAATCGACCTGATGAAACTATGAACGGACCAATGCTATTTTTACCGCTTATTCCGCTGCTGCCTTTCGCGGGCTTCCTGCTGAACGGGCTCTTTGGCAGCCGCCTGCCCAAGGCACTGGTCACGGTGATCGCGCTTCTGGCGCCGCTGGGATCTTTGGCGATCGTCGCGCATGCGGCTTATTTGCTCTGGTCCGGCGCAATTGCGTTTCCGGTTATTGAGCACGGCGCGCCAACATGGATCAGTGTCGGCTCACTTCACATCGATTTCGGCTTCGTGCTCGATCAGCTTTCGTTGACGATGCTATGCATCATCACCGGCGTAGGTTTTCTCATCCATATCTATTCCGCCGGTTATATGGCACATGAGAAAGGCTACTGGCGCTACTTCGCTTACCTGAACCTGTTCCTGTTCTTCATGATCGTTCTTGTTCTGGCCGGCAATGCACTGCTGATGTTCGTCGGCTGGGAGGGCGTGGGCCTGGCTTCATACCTTCTTATCGGCTTCTGGTTTCAGAAGACATCCGCAGCGGACGCGGGCAAGAAGGCATTCGTCGTTAACCGCATTGGCGACTTCGGCTTCCTCATTGGCATGTTTCTGCTCCTTGCCAACTTTGGCACGCTGACCTTCAGCGAGATTGCAGCGAAGATTGCTGAAAACCCCGGGTGGACCGGCGGCGTGTTGACATGCATCGCCATTTGCCTCTTCATTGGCGCTGCGGGCAAGAGCGCGCAGATTCCGCTGTATGTCTGGCTGCCGGATGCGATGGAAGGTCCGACGCCGGTCTCCGCGCTGATTCACGCGGCAACCATGGTCACTGCGGGTGTGTATATGATTGCCCGCTCGCACGCCATCTTTGATCGCTCGCCGGTTGCGCTCAGCGTTGTGGCCATCATCGGCGCGGCTACGGCGCTCTTTGCGGCGACGATGGGACTGGTTCAGACGGATATCAAACGCGTGTTGGCCTACTCCACCATCTCGCAGCTTGGTTATATGTTTCTTGGCTGCGGCGTGATGGCGTATTCAGCAGGCGTCTTCCACCTGATGACGCACGCCTTCTTCAAAGCGCTGCTCTTTCTTGCAGCGGGCTCGGTGATTCACGGTATTGGTGGCGAGCAGGACTTGCGCAAGATGGGCGGACTAAGGAAGAAGCTGCCTGTTACCTTCTGGACGATGACTGCGGGAGTTTTTGCGATTGCTGGCGCGCCGTTTCTATCGGCCTTTTACTCGAAGGACGCGATTCTCTACGCGGCATTTCAGCAGGGGACGCTGGGAAAAGTGCTGTCGGCGGTTGGGCTCTTCACTGCGCTGCTGACTTCGTTCTATATGTTCCGGCTCTGGTATCTTGCATTTTTTGGCAAGCAGCGAGCTCCGGAGCTGCATCCGCATGAGAGCCCCTGGTCAATGCTGGGGCCGCTGGTGATTCTCGCGCTGCTCTCGATTGGCGGCGGCTGGATTGGCATGGAGAAGTTCGGCGCGTGGCTTGCGCCGGTGGTTGGCTCTCGTGCTGTCGAAGCATCCGGCGGAATACCTGAGTGGGCATTCAGCGTAATTGCGGTTTCAATGGGACTGATTGGCTGGCTCATCGCGCATGTCATGTACAAGCCCGGTTCGAAGGCGATTGAGAATATCAATGCCAAGCCGACGGGTTTCGCCAGCATTCTTGAACACAAGTATTACGTTGATGAAATTTACAACACGCTCATCGTGAAGCCGCTGTTGATGATTTCACGCTTCCTGCTTGAGTGGGTCGTTGAGTTCGCCATCATCGGCGGCATCGTATGGCTGCTTGGGGGCATTGCGCTGCTGAGCGGAGCGATTCTGCAGAAGTGGCAGTCGGGCAATCTGCGCTCGTATGCTGCATGGCTTGCAGCGGGTGCGGCTGCGCTATTGCTGTTTGCGCTGTTGCCTTATTACCTCAGCGCGCATGGAATTGACATTAAATGGGCGGGGTGGAAATGAACGCAATCGACAACTACATCCTCACGCTCATTCTGCTTGTGCCGCTTGCCGGCGCGCTGCTCATTGCGCTTTTGCCGGAGCGAGGCAAGCTTTCAGCGGGGATCGCGCTGCTCACTGCGCTTGTGAGCTTTGGCCTGACGCTGCATCTGCCTGCGCATTTTCTGGCGGGTCAGCCGGGCTTCCAGTTTGAAGTGAGTCAGCCGTGGATCTCGAACCCCGCTATCAACTATCACGTGGGCATTGACGGCCTGAGCCTTTGGCTTGTGGTGCTGACGGGCCTGCTTGCGCCCGTCGGCGTGCTGGCAAGCTGGAATGTCATCCAGACGCGCAGCAAGATTTTTTATGCGCTCTTTCTGGTGCAGCAGACGGCGATGTTCGGCGTCTTTGTCGCGCTGGATCTGATGCTTTACTACGGCTTCTGGGAGCTTTCGCTTGTGCCAATGGCGATCTTGATTGCCATGTATGGCCGCAAGGAAGGTCCAAAGGCTGCGACAAAATTCTTTCTCTTTACCTTTATTCCTTCTGCACCGCTGCTTGTCGCCATTCTGTGGCTCTATGCGAAGACCGGGACCTTTAATTTCGCGGAGTTGCAATCCGCCATCGCGGGCGGCGCGCTGCCTGCAAACGGACTTTTCTGGGTTGCGCTGGCATTCCTCTTTGCATTTGCGGTCAAGGTGCCGATCTTTCCGCTGCACGGGTGGCTGGCGGATGCATTCAGCGAAGCGCCGGTTGCGTTGGCCATGGTTATCGCGGGCAAGCTTGGCCTTTACTCCATGCTGCGCTTCCATGTGGCGCTCTTCCCTGCTCAGGCAAAATATATTGCGCCGGTTCTGATTGCGCTCACTGTCATCGGCATTTTGTATGGCGCGTGCCTTGCACTGGTGCAGCGCGATTTCTGGCGGCTCATCGCGTTTGGAACTGTCGGCCACTTCAGCCTTACTACGCTCGGCATCTATGGGCTTACGCTTACCGGCCGCACCGGCGCTGTATACCAGACGCTGAACCAAGGCGTGATGGAAGGCGCACTTTTTGTGCTGCTTGGCGTGATTTATTCCCGGTATGAATCCAGCCAGATTGCCGCATTCGGCGGCGTGGCGGCCAAGTTGCCGCGCACGGCTGTTTTCTTCGTGATCACCTCGCTCGCCATGGTAGGCCTGCCTATGCTGAATGGCTTTGTCGGCGAGTTCCTGATTCTTTCGAGCACCTTTATCGGCGTCAGTCAGGGCTGGGCCACCGCGGCTACCGTCAGCGTGATTCTTGGCGCGGCGTACACGCTGTGGCTCGTGCAGCGTGTGTTTTATGGACCGGAGAGCGCGCTCGCTACGGAAAAGCCAGCTGAGGATCTGCGCTGGAATGAGTGGGTCGTCCTTGCGCCGCTTGCCTTTCTAATGTTGGTGATGGGACTGGCGCCTGGACTCTGGCTACCAACGATTGAAAGTACTATGAAGCTCGCTCCGACTCAGCAGACATCGTCCTCGCAGCGAATCCCATTGCCACAACTCGCCGTGACGTTCCATGACAGCAAGGAGGCCGCGCGATGAACACTGACCTGCTACGTATTCTTCCGGAAGTTGTCCTTGTGGTGGCCGGCATTCTCGTCATGCTCATCGATGCAGCTCTGCCTCCACGCGCACAGCGGCGCGGGCTGATATGGGTTGCTGCTCCGGGAACGATGCTCGCGCTCTGGGTCAGCCTGATTCAACTTCGTCTTGATCCCGGAACAGCTTTCTTTGGTGCGGTGGAGACAAGCCCATTTACGATCTTCTTTCATGTGCTGATCTGCGGCATTGTGCTTGTTGCGCTGCTGCTGGCTTATGACACTCTGCCCCGTGACAGCCACCATCAGGGCGAGTTCTATGCGCTGGTTCTCTTTGGCGCGTCCGGCATGTGCTTACTTACAGGCGCAGTGGAGCTGCTGGTTGTCTTCATCGCACTCGAAATCTCGTCCATCTCCACTTACATTCTTGCGGGCTACCGCAAGCACACGGGTAAAGGGCCGGAAGCGGCTATCAAATACTTCCTGCTGGGCTCTTTTGCTACGGGATTTCTGCTTTACGGCATTGCACTGCTTTTCGGCGCAACAGGCACCACGCAGATTTACGAAATCGCACGCAAGGCTGCATCCGCGCAGAATCACACGTTCATCGTGCTGGCGCTGATGCTGATGCTGGTCGGCATCTTGTTCAAGGTCTCTGCAGCGCCCTTCCATGTGTGGACGCCGGATGTATACGAAGGCGCGCCTTCGCCTGTGGTTGCGCTGCTCTCCACCGCTCCCAAGGCAGCCGCTTTTGCGCTGCTGCTGCGTGTGCTGTATGAGATGCTGCCCGATCTGCGGTCGCTGTGGATGCCGCTGCTATGGGTTGTTGCTGCAGCGTCCATGACGATTGGCAACCTGGCTGCGCTGCGCCAGCAGAATGTGAAGCGCATGCTGGCTTACTCGTCCATTGCGCATGCGGGTTATCTGCTTGCGGCCTTTGCCGGGCTTGCCAGCAACGGAATTGCCGCGGCGGCTTTCTACATTGCTGCTTACGCGGCCATGAATGTCGGTATCTTCGCGGTGGTCACGCTGATCAGCGGCTATGACGAACACCTGCCGCTGGTGGCGGACTTCCGCGGCGTGATGTATCGCTCACCGCTGCTTGGATCACTGCTGATCTTCTTCCTGATTTCGCTCATCGGAATTCCGTTTACCGGCGGCTTCTTTGGAAAGTTTTATTCCTTCTCTGCCGCCGTGGGTGGCGGCGCGGTGATACTGGCGATCATTGGCCTTTTGAACTCCGGCGTGGCGGCGGCATATTATCTGCGGCTTGCTGTGACCGTTGCGCAGAAGCCAGAAAACGGAATGAGTCAGGCCGCTCTGCCGGTGCCGCAGATTGGCGTGGCTGTTGGCGCTGCTCTGCTTTTCACTGTCGGAGCTACGCTGTGGCTTGGCATTGCGCCGGAGCCGATTCTGCGCGCTGCCGAAAACGCGGCACACGCGCTGCAATAAGCAGGATTCACTACTCTATTTCCGCAAGCGCGGCCTCGCTGGGCACGATCCCGGCATCCGCGCTCATGATCTCGCGATACAGCGCTACCGTCAGGCTCATGACGCGCTCTTCAGAGAATCGGTCAATCGCCCATCGCCGCGCGGCAGTTCCCATTGTGCGCCGGCGCGGCTCATCGCCGATGAGCTGAAGTATTGCCTCGCAAATTGCCTCCGGATAGCCGGGTGGCACCAGTAATCCTGTCACCTCTGGAATCACGGCATCGCGGGCGCCGGTAGCGAGGGTAGTAATTACCGGCAATCCGGAGGCGGCTGCTTCAAGCACTGCATTCGGAAATCCTTCGCGCAGGGTGGGCAGAACCATCATGTCCATGGCGCGATACCACGGTGCGGCATCCGGCACAAACCCCGTACAGACAATGGCCGGATGGTTTTCAATTGCGCGCCGCATCTCGGGGTCGAGCGCGTCTTCTGAGGTATCAAACCAGCCCACCAGCAACAGCCGCGCGCGCGGATGCGACCGCAGGACGCTTTCAAAGGCCTCTATCAGCTCTGGAATGCCCTTATCGCGTGTAAGCCGGCCGACGAATCCAATCACAGGCGCGTCCGGAGCTATTTTCACTTTTTCCCGCAGCGTGCATGGCCCCGGCGCAAACCGCCGGGTGTCCACGCCGTTGCTGCTTCCGTCTCCAACACGCCGGAATTTTTTCGTTGGCGCCAGGTGCATGGCTACTGCTTTGGCTTGCAGGCTGGGACTGTTGCAGAGAACATGATGTGCGCTCCACGAAGCCAGTCGTTCGGCGGCCAGCAGAATGCGCCGCCGCAGCCCGCTTGAGGTTTCCAGCTTGAGGCCGCGCAGAAAATAGATCCTTGCCGGTACGCCCGCTAACAGGGCCGCCAGATTGCCCAGCAGGCCGGCCTTCGGCGTACTGAATTCTGTGAGATCCGGCCGCAGCCGGGCGAGCAGCCACCACAAGCGGAGGAGCGCGATCAGGTCGAGCAGCGGAGAGATGCCGCGCCGCATCGTCACGGCGTCTGTTTCAATCCCCTCCACTGCCGCAAAGCGGTCCAGCATGCGGCCCGGGCTGGAGACAAGACGAACTCGAAAACCCGCCTGGAGCAATCCCCGCACGCGGCCCGAGAGAAGCAGGCATGACTGTGGATGGGTGACACCAAGGACTATAAGTGGCTGACGATTGAGAGACGCCGCCTCATTCCCACCAAAAATTTCCATTTGCCCTCATTGGCTCAGAGATAAACCAACAAACAGGCGGGGATGAAAAGGCAAATTCAGAACAACAGAGGCAAAGTTTGCCCCAGAAAGTTACTACAGCTTTCAACTTCTTATTACTGTGGTGTATTTTGATACATAGCATATCATGACAACTCAGAGAACTGTGCTTTTCCTCATTCCGCATCTGGGAGGAGGAGGAGCAGAACGGGTTACGGCCAATCTTGCTTGTGGCCTGCCGGAGAGCCGCTTTCGCGTGCATCTCGGGCTGGTGACGGGGCTAGCTGCGCATGCGGCCTCAGGCGCTGCGGAACTGCCCGCGCGCGTTACGATGCACGCATTAGGAGCGACGCGCGTTCGCTCAGCTGTTTGGCCACTTCTTCGGCTGGTGTGGCAACTGAAACCCGACCTGATCTTCTCGAACATGTTTCATGTGAATTTTCTGGTGCTGCTTCTGCGTCCGTTGTTTCCGCGCCGCACGCGGTGCATCATCCGGCAGAATCAGATGACCTCGCCGGAGACCGGCACGGGAAATTTCACGCGCACTTTGTATCGCATGCTGTATCCGCACGCCGACAAGCTAGTGTGCCAGAGTGAGGCAATGGCAAAGGAGATGCGTACCTTGATTGGGACAACGCGAAATCTGCGGGTTTTACCCAATCCGGTTCTTTCAAAGTCCGCGCCCGAGCAAGACAAATTTTTTGCTCCCGTCTCCGAAAATCTTTGGCTCGGGCCCGGACCGCGGCTTCTTGCGATGGGACGGTTGACGCATGAGAAGGGCTTCGACATGCTTCTTTCCGCGTTTCTGCAAGTGCAGCGATCCTTTCCTACCGCCGAGTTGGCGATTCTCGGCCAGGGACCGGAGGATGCCGCGTTAAAGGCGATGAGCCGTGAGCTTGGTATCGAAGAGCAGGTGCATTTCGCCGGCTATGTGACGAACTCTCATGCGTGGTTCGGCGGCGCAACCGCCTTTGTGATGTCCTCACGTTATGAAGGCATCTCCAACGCACTGCTCGAAGCCGCGGCAGCCGGGCTGCCCATTGTGACTACGCCAACGCGGGGCGGCATAGCGGAGCTTCTGAGCAGCCAGCCTGGCGCATGGATCACTCGTGAGATTTCAACTCAGGCAATCGTAGAATCCTTGATCTTCGCGCTCGAATCCATCACGCCGGGTAAGCGCTTTTCACATTCATGGCTTCAGGACTACCGCATGGAAAACGCTCTTCCGCGATTCGAAAGCCTGATCAACGAAGTTCTGGCAGGTGCGCGCGCATGAAGCACATTGCATTTCTTCTTCCTACATTGAACCGTATTGGCGGAGCCGAGCGGCAGGTGGTTCTGCTCGCCACGGGCCTTGCAGCGCGCGGCTGGCGCGTTACGGTCGTGGCGCTCTCCGGCACATGCGGCCAAGCCTGCGGAGAGCTGCATGCCGCGGGAGTGGAGTTTTTAAGCCTGCACATGCGAAAGGGGCTGGCCGATCCACAGGGCTGGATACGCTTGAATGCATGGCTGAAGCAGGCACGCCCGGAGATTCTCCATGCGCACCTGCCGCATGCCGCGTGGCTGGCGCGCTGGTCGCGGCTTGCGGCACCGGTGCGTGTGGTCGTCGATACAATCCATACGGCGGGAATCGGCACGCAAGGGCGCAAGCTTGGCTACCGGCTCAGTAACTGGCTCACGGACCAGATCACCGCGGTGAGCGAGGGCGCGGGGCTGGCCTGGACCGCAGCGCGCATGGTCAGCGCGAACCATCTGGAGATATTGCCTAACGGCATCAACACCGAAATGTGGAAGCCTGATTCCACCGCGCGTGCCGAGCTCCGTGCCGAACTTGGCCTGCGTGATGAGTTCCTGTGGCTTGCGGCCGGACGACTGGAGGCAGTCAAGAACTTCCCTGCGCTTGTCGAAGCCATCGCAACGCTGCCACAGCATGCGCGGCTGGTAATTGCGGGAATCGGATCGCAGGCTGAAGCGCTCTGGTCGTTGGCTCGGAGCCTGGGGATCGAAAGCTCTGTGCGCTTTCCCGGTCACCAATCCAATCTGCTGCGCTGGATGCAGGCCGCCGATGGTTTTGCGCTCTCCTCGCGCTGGGAAGGCCTGCCCATGAGCCTGCTTGAGGCTGGAGCCTGCGGCCTGCCATGCGTCTCGACTGCGGTTGCCGGGGCAACAGAGATTATTCTCGACGGACAAACCGGCCTTCTTGTGCCCCAGGGAAACCAGAATGAGTTGAATGAAGCTATGCGCCGCCTGATGGCCATGAGCGCAAGCGAACGGCTGGCAATGGGCAATGCCGCACGGCAGAGCATCCTTGCGCGATACAGCATCCAGTCGGTGCTGAGCCAATGGGAAGATCTTTACGCAAGGCTGCTCGATGAGCATCCGGTTGCAACACGCTGGTCTCGTCATTCGATGAGCAAAGGCTTGCCTGTCTTTACGCCTGCCATTGGCGAACGAGCTTCTTCACCGAACGGCGTAGCCGCAGACGCCCCATAACAGCGGCCTCATAGATTCGTTCATTGGCGCTCATTTCGTGGGCCTCGTAGTCCTTCACCACGCGGTCAAATGAGGTGAAATGCGCGGCGTTGCGGCTGAGAAAGGCGCGGAGATCTTCTGCTACCGGGCGTGTTGTGGCGCCGGGGTGCAGACAGATGGTCCATAGGCCCTTCTTCCGTTCGACGGGCGACCATATCTGCTGCGGAATCCACACTACGCCTTCACGGAGAAATGGACGGAGCGCCATGCCGTCCGACAGGTATCCAATGCCTTCTTCGCGCAGAGCTGCCAGAGTGTTCGAGTCAAAACCGTGGCGGGGCGCAACCCACAGACGCGGATTCAATCCCTCGGCGCGCAACATTTCGAGTCCCATGCGCAGCATCTGGCGCTGTTCTTCCGCTGGCCTGCCGGAGAACTCGGTATGGCTGTGAAATGGAAGCATGCTTTTGCCCCGCTGCACGCACTGGTGCCTGTACCCGTGAATTGCAATGGCCGCTCCGGCAGCCTGCATTGCGCGCATCTGCGCCCAGAAGGCCGGATCGGGCGGGGAGTTGCGCAGCTCAGAGTCCTGATTGTCAGGCACCACGGCGAGAATGGGATGGATACCGAATTCGCGAATGATGGCCGCAAGCCGCCGCCATCGACGCTCATGCACCGTGGGACAGAGATCGTCCACGCGAAGCAGATATTGAGCGGGTTGCGGAATTTTTGTCATGCTCGACGATCCATGCCGTCCTTTCTTATCGGTGCAGTCACACGCAGGCGCTGGTTGAGCAGCCGATACGACCAGTACCACAGGAAGGCAAGTGTTGAAGCCGTCCACAACGATGTGGCCAGAGCAATTCCAGCGAGTCCCATCCAGCGCATCAGCACGATATTCAGCACAATGTCGAGCACCAGGTTGATGATGCCGCAATAGAGAATCAGATCGGTTCTACGCATGGCAAGTACAAACCGGTAATAGACGCGGCTTACGGCGAAGAATGGAATCTGCAGGGCGTACATGGCCATCACGGGAGCCACAGCAGCGGTATCACGCGCTGTAAATACACCATGCTGTAGTGTGAGCCGCACCAAGAACGGCGCGCCTGCAATCAGCGCAATCGCAATGGGCACGGAAACCAGCGCTGTGATGCCCGCCCAGTGACGCAGAGACCTGCGGCAGCCGCTCCAGTCCGCATCGGCAACCAGAACGGAGAAGTGCGGCGTAAGGGCCGAAGCCAACGCGCCGGCCAGAAGCGTCACCGCTACAGAGGCAAATCTCCCGGCATAGACGAGCGCAGAGACGCTGCCTGGAGGGAGCATTGCGGCCATTGCCTGATCCGCCAGAAGGCCGCCTGATGCCACCACGGAACTGAGCAATACCGGTCCATATTGCCGCGCTACCTCGCGCGCGGCCTGCGATTCCCCGCCCCGGCTCAGCGCAAACCGGTAGCCGTGTCCGTTCATGATCCATGCCATGAACGTCGCGTAGGCCGCGACTCCGAGCAGGTTTCCGCAGATTACTGCCCACACTCCGTATTGGCGTCCGAAGAGGAGCGCGGACGCAATAATGCCCAGTGGCATCAGTGCTGGAGCCAGCGCTGGGATGGCAAAGCGATCCATTGTGTTCAGAACCGCCGTGCAGTTGCTGGCAACGCCTGCAAGCAGCACCACCGGCAGCAGCATCCAGAAGATATGAATCGAAGACTCCAGTTTTGACGCGGCGAAGTTTGACGCGATGAGAGGAAACGCCACCGGAGCCAGAAGCGCCATCGCAATGGAAGCGCCCACCAGCAATAAAACCAGTCGCATCATGGTATGCGCCAGCAGCTTTTGCGCTTGCTCCGCGCCTTCCTGTATCCGCACGCGGACAAGCGTGGGAATCAACGCCTGATTCATGGATTCCGCAAAGAGATTGATCAGCAGATTCGGAATCATGGAGGCGATGAGATACGCATCCATCGCGTCCGAGCGGCCATATACACCAGCCAGCACAAACTCCTTGGCCGTTGCCGCCAACTTCACCGCCATGCTGAAGACCGCAACCGTGGTTGCCGCATGAAATACGCGGCGGAATGTGCCGATCTGGTGTTGCGGCGGCATGATCGCCTCGCTCATGCCGGTTCCACCAACACATGCGCGGAGTGTACTTCAGTCTCCGCGGAAAAGCAGCGTGCCGTCTCATCGGGCGCCTCCACGGCGAGCCGCCCAGCGCAGGCGATTAGCCCAAGGAGAATCCACGTGGTGCGGTTCTGTTCCACGGTGGCGGCGAGAAGCGTGAGACACCATACGGCAAGCGCTGTGCCCATACCGCTCTTCAATGCGCCCGCCATGCGTCGCACGCTCCACGCGCATGCCACCACGATGGCTGCACAGATAGTCAGCTCAACGATGCCGCCCTCGACCACGAGCGAAAGCAACGTGTTATGCGCAGTATCAATGGGCGCGAGACCTGAAGCTGCAACGAAGGTGCCCGCGCCTGATCCGAAGAGGGGCCTGCGTACAAACGCCTGCCACCCTGCTGTCCAGATATTGAGCCGCTGATTCAGATCGCCTCCCTGAAACTGTTCTGGAATCGTGGCAAGGCGATCAAAAGTTGCCGCAGGCACCACGGCCCAGATCAATGCAATGAGAAGCGGCACGCCAAAGAGCGCGGGCATCAGACGCTCCGGCCTGCGACGAAAGAGCACCACAGCGCTTCCGGCCAATGCCAGCAAGCCCGCCAACAGCCCCTCACGCGAACCGGTCAACAACACGCTCAGAAATCCCAGCGGAAGATAGCTTAGCGCAAGCAGCCTTGCCCACCGGCGACGCTCTGAGTTCAGGAGCAGAGCGGCAATCGGCAAACCTAGATCGAGAAAGCGTGCCACATCATTCGGATCCTGTCCATCGGCTACAAAGCGCGCCTGATCCGCTGCGTCGGGCGATGCGAAGTTCGCCAGCGTCAACGCGGCCAGAACGCATGCTCCCGCAATGTAAGCACGCATCAGCACGCGCAAATCTTCGGGGTTTTCCACCAGCTCCCATAGAAGCCAGACCGGCATCACTACCTGGAATGCGCCGCGAAGCCGGTCCAGCGTGGCATCCACGTCGATGCTCCACATCGACGAACAGCTCCACCAGAGAAACAGAGCCATCACCAGCCACTGCAACGCGCCAGGCGTGCGTATACGCCCTGCCTGCATTGCCGCGGGAATCATAAAGAAGAGCAGCAGTACTCCAGCCACTCGCGCTACATTGCCGATGGGCTCACCGAGATCAAGCGAATACTCCCATGGAACGGCAAAGGTGAAGATCACCATCAGCGCCCACGCCGCCCTGCGCATGCCTAGAACCTCTGCGAGTACACAAGACCCGCATAAATGCTGACGCCGACAGCCGACTGCACCATGGATTCCAGCGACCGGTTCAAGATATTCTTCGCCATCGAATCCGGAACGAAGAGAATGTCGCGCTCCTGTATCGGCTGATCCGGGTCCTGTCCGCGCAACATGCGCTTCAGGTTCAACTCCATCACCGCGCGTCCGCCGCCGGCCTGTTCGCGAATGAGAAGCGCCTTCTGCGTAGACGCATTCTGTGATGGCCCCCATGCCAGGGTAAGCGCCTGCAGCACCGTTAACTGCTGTGCCGGATCGACAGTAAAACCGCCTGGGCGGATCACATCGCCCACGACATACACAAGCTGCGCGCGACTTATTTGGATTGTGTCGCCGGGTTCGAGCTCGGGATTGCGCTCTGCTGCGCGCGCGGCATTTTTATCTTCCGTCTGCGGGATCAGAGCCACAAGCTGAGGCGTATCAGGCGTGTCTCGCTTGTAGATAGCCACTACGCTGCCTGCGGCCGGGCTCACTCCGGAGGCTGCCGCAATCAGGTCCAGCATCCGGTGGTGCGCCGTGTATGGATAGACACCCGGACGCGTCACCTCGCCCAGCACGCTCACATCCTGCGCTGCGTACTGCGTGACCAGGATGAAGACCTGGGGATGCAGCAGCATTCCCTTCTCCACCAGCACAGCGGCGATTGCCTTTGAGGCATCCGCTTCAGTGAGGCCGCCCAACTTGATCTCGCCGATCATCGGCAGTGTCACCGTGCCGGCCTGCGAGACACGTACCGTGGAATGAAACTCAGGACTGTGAAATTCGCTCACTTCCAGCAGATCGCCCGGCCCGAGTTTCCCTGGCACAGGAGCCGCGCCCATTCCGGGCTGCGTCGGAGCAGGGCCTGCATTCGTGCCGGTGCCGTTCCACACTGCAGGCGCTTCCTGCGGGTTCGGCGTAATCCTTGTGTCCGAACTCTGAGAAATCTTCGTCACTCCCTGCGGCAGTCCGGAGGTGGTGGGCGTGGGTCCCTGCGCGCGCGCTGTAAAACACGCCATGCAAACCAGCAGAAGCGCAACTACGCGCGCCGCACCAGACGATTTCCAGGACTCCATCAGGAATGCGCCTCCAAATGCCAGCCACAGAGCAACAAAGAGCGTGATGGCCATATACAGCGGCACATTCGGCGCGACGGGCTTGGCCGGCGGACGAGCGGGGTCCACCACCCATATATCCGCCGGATGCGCGCCCGCTTCCAGGCCGGCCTGCCGCACCTTCTGCTCTGTGCCGATGTATAGCTCGCGCGTTGCGTCGGCCTCATGCCGCATGGCCTCATACTGTGCCGTTGCGGCAGCGGCTGAAAAACCCTCTCCAGTTTGCGCATCGAGACTCCGCTTCACCATCTGCTCGCGATCGATAGCCGTTTGCCATGCGCCGTGCAGGCTTTCGCGCAGCTTCGCGTTCTCGGCCTGCAACTGTTTGTCCAGGTCCGCAAGCTGCTGGCGAATCTCCGCTACTCTGCCATAGTTCGGCCCATGCTCCAGGCTCAGTTGCGCCATCTCCTGCTGAAGGTCGCTGCGATGTGCGCGAATCTGCCTGAAGATGGAAGCCGAGAGATTGCTGTTTTCATTTTCAAGATGCGGGTCAGAAGCCAGCGCCAGCTCGGGATCGCCCTGCATCGCAGCCCTGTACTCGGCCTCGCGCAAAATCCGCTCGGAAGTCGCCGCCACGAGTTCCTTTGACAGCTCATCCACCTGTGTCATGGCAGAGAGATGCTGACCGGACTGCTCTTTGCCTGGGTCTTCCGGCGCAATCAGAATCCCGTTCTTCTTTTCAAACTCCGCTACCTTCTGGTCCTGTTCGTCGGCCTTTGCCTTCAGCTCCGCAAGCTGCGTTTCAAGCCATCCGGCAGCCTGCCCCGTGTCGGCCCGGCGTGACTCCGACTCCTGCTGCGTAAATGCGCGAATCAGCGCATTTACCACATCGGCGGAAACCGCAGCGTTGTGCGTGCGAAAACGAATCTCCACCAGCAGCGTGCGCGGAACCGTACCCACATGCAGCCTGCGCTGAAAGCGCTCCAGCAGATACGCCTGCGCCTCCGGGTCGGGCGCGGCTGGATTGAAATGCGGAAACCGCCGGTCAAACCATCCGCTAAATGCGGGCTCTGCGTACAGCTTGCGCTCCAGAATCACACGCCATGCAAGCTGATCGCTGCGAAAGACCTGGCCCAGCGTCTCCACCTCGGCCAGTCCCATCAGTGCGGAAGTGGACGGCGCCTGCTCCCTTGCACCCGCATTCATTACTTCTCCGGCATCCACGCGCAGCGCTACGCGAGCCTTCGCCTCGTATTGGTTTGGCGCAATCAGGCAATAGAGCAGGCATAGCAGCAGCAGGCCGCCCACCACTCCCAGCACAAACCAACGATGCGCCTTCACGATCCCCACGGCTGCGCGCAGTGACATCGAGTGGCTCGCGCGGCTGGCCGCCGGCTGCGAAGCGCCTTGTGGCTGTGCGGTCTCAGGCAATCCCAAAATCCTCAGTTCCTAAACTCTCCAAGCTAAAACATCGATTCATCGTTACGCCGCCCGGCATTTCATGCCAAGGCCGGTGCCGCGCTCGCCCCACGTCGTACACGCTTCCTGCTCCGCACTAAATTCTTCGTTGCAATTCCGCTCGCGCGATACCATTCCACGGTCCGCCGCAGCCCTTCGCGAAAATCCACCACCGGCGCATAGCCCAGCAATTCCACGGCGCGGCTTATGTCAGCCTGCGAGTCGCGTATGTCTCCAGGACGTGCCGGGGCGTAGGCCGGATCGCCGCGATAGCCGGTCAGCTCACGCAATATGCGGAAGGTTTCATTCAACGTATTACGGAAGCCCGTGGCCGTGTTCATCACCTGCCCGGAGACGCGCTCCACCGGCGCTTCGGCAGCCAGCAGATTGGCATGCACCACGTTGTCAATGTAGGTAAAGTCACGGCTCTGCTCGCCATCGCCAAAGATCGTCGGCTGCTCTCCAGCCAGCATCTTGCGGCAGAATACCGCCAGCACGCCGGAGTAATAGGAAGCTGGATCCTGATACGGACCAAAGACATTGAAGTACCGCAGCACAACCGTCTCAAGCCCATACACACGCGTGAACGACCGCACGTAGTGCTCCCCCGCCAGCTTTGCGACGCCATACGGAGAAAGCGGATGCTCCGGCATTTCTTCGTGCTTGGGCAGCGTGGGCGTGTCTCCGTATGCAGAAGAAGATCCTGCATAGACCACGCGCCGGACGCCCATTTCGCGAGCCGCCTCCAGCAGATTCACTGTGACATCCACGCAGTTACGGTTTGTGCCCACCGGGTCCGCCACAGATCGAGGAACCGAGGCCAGCGCCGCCTCATGAAACACGATCTCCACACCCGCGCAAGCCCGCATGCAGACAAAAGGGTCCGTAAGGTCGCCCTCAAGGAATTCTATTCCTTCCAGACCGACCAGGTTTTCCCTTTTTCCGGTTAAAAAATTATCGATGCCGCGCACCGTTTCGCCGCGCCGCAACAAATCCGCCACAATCGACCGGCCAATAAAGCCAGCGGCCCCCGTCACAAGAAAGCGTGCCAAGACAGTCAAACCCCTCCTCGGGGTAATTGAAACAATGCTGCACTGGGGTAATGAAAGGATATTACTCGAAAATGTTCTAAATGGATACGTTTTGATTAGGCGGTCCTAATTTGATAACACTCCTCAGGTCGTAGAATCAATTAAGTATGGCTACAACACTGGCCGGCTCGCTTGCCGGCGTCAAGCAACGCATTACCTCCCGCGAAGCCCGCGTGGGGATTGTTGGAATGGGTTACGTTGGTCTACCGCTGGCCCTTCTCTTCTCCGCAGAGCGCTTTCGCGTTACCGGCTTCGATATTGCCGCGGATAAGGTGGAAACCCTCAATGCAGGCGGATCCTACATCGTCCGGATTCTGCCCGAGGCCATTCAAGAGGCGCAAAAATCCGGATTCTGCGCGACCTCCGATTACTCGCATATCGCCGGGATGGACGCCGTCATCATCTGCGTACCCACGCCGCTCAACGAGTACCATGAGCCGGACCTGAGTTACGTTACCGGCACCATTCAGTCCATCGCGCCCTGGATCCACGAGGGCCAGCTCATCATTCTTGAAAGCACTACCTACCCCGGAACCACGGAGGAAATCGTCGTTCCGCTGCTTGAAAAAGGCAACAAACACGGCATTAAAGTTGCCTGCTCTGAAGGCTCCGGCGTGCATGTGGCCTTTTCGCCAGAGCGTGAAGACCCCGGCAACGACACTGTCGCCCGCCACGATATTCCCAAGGTCGTAGGCGGCTGCGGTCCCGCCGCTGTAGAACTGGCATCGGCGCTCTACGGCTCCATCTTCCGCCATGTCGTGCCTGTCTCGAGCCCCGCCGTTGCAGAGATGACCAAGCTGCTTGAAAACATCTATCGCTGCGTCAACATCGCGCTGGTCAACGAGCTCAAGCAGCTCTGCATGCGCATGGGCATAGATATTCACGAGGTCATCGACGCCGCAAAGACCAAGCCCTTCGGCTTCCAGGCCTTCTATCCTGGACCGGGACTCGGCGGCCACTGCATCCCCATCGATCCCTTCTATCTTTCATGGAAAGCCAGGGAATTCGACTTCCGCACGCGATTTATCGAGCTTGCTGGCGAAGTCAACACCAACATGCCGTACTTCGTCCTTGAGCAGACCGCCAGCGCGCTCAATGAGCACTCGAAGGCGATCAAAGGCTCAAAGATTCTCGTCCTCGGCCTGGCGTATAAGCGCGACATCGACGATCTGCGCGAGTCGCCTTCGCTCACCATCATTGAGCTACTCCGCGAAAAAGGCGCGCACGTCCGCTATAACGATCCCTACTTTGCCAAAGTAGGCCGCGGACGGCACTACGACCTCAACATGACAAATACGCCGCTCGATAACCTTGGCCAGTATGATGCGGTTCTCATCGTCACCGACCACACCAGCTACGACTACAAGGCCATCGTCGAGCAGTCGCAGCTTGTCATCGACACCCGCAACGCGACGAAAGGCATCGTTTCGTCGAAAATTGTGCGCTGCTGACACAGTTCAGTAGTAAGATTCCGCTCGCGGAGGTTCGCAGTGCCAAAAACTCCGTCTTCATGGCCGGATGACGTCTTGCCCTGCGACCCTCGCCTGCCCGCTGAAGCGCTTGCATACCGCCGCAGCGAAGGCCTCACCAGCGATCTGCTGCTGGGCAGCATCAACATCACCGCGTGGCTCTTTCGTGACCGGAATGGCCAGACAAACGTAAAGGTAAATCCCAACGTCACCATCAAAGAGATCGTTAAGGAATTCGGTCGTGCCGAAACGCCTGATGCGGAAGTCGGTCTTCACTCGGAGATGCTAGCCGCCAAATGGTTCCGTCAGCAGCGGGGCCTCCAGGTGCTGCAGGTCTTCTCCGAGCGCATCCCTCCTTGTCCAGCCATGTGCGCGCCCATGCTGAAGCACTACTATCCGGGAATCGCCTGGTATTACTACTACAATCCGCGCTCATTGAAGAACGAACAAGGCGGCATCGTCAGGCGCGCCGCGGCAGTTCTGAAACCTGCCTACGGAATATAAAATCGTCCGCGGCGTTGTCTGATGGAAGCCCCTGCTTTCGCGTCCCTTGTCCCTCCTGCCTCGTCCCCTGTATCGTGTTCACGGACGCTTATGTTTTCTCTTCATGCCACGCTGGCTGAGCCGCAGCACTTCTCACTTCTCGAAAAGCTCCTCTTCGCCGCGCTGGTCATCACAAGCGGCGGACTTTTCTTTCAGCGCTTCGATCCTATCCTTCGGAAAATCCTGAAGTCTAAAAATGATCCCGGCTTTCATCTCGCGCCGCTCGGCCGTCGCATCTGGGAATTCTTCTCCGAAGTCCTCCTTCAATCCAAAGTCATCGCGCAGCGACCACTCCCCGGCATCGCCCATGCCTTCGTCTTCTGGGGTTTTCTTGCCTTCGCGCTGGTTACCCTCAATCACGCAGCTGTGGGCCTTGGAATTGGCTTTCTTGACCCGACAGGCCGGGGATTTTCAGGATGGTTCGGGCGCTTCTACTTCTACCTCGCCGCCGCTTTCGCGCTCACGTGCGCTGTCAGTATCGCCGGTCTTTTTGTCCGTCGCTTCTTCGTGCGCCCGCGATGGCTTGGCGAAAAGCTATCCTACGAATCGGGCTTCATCGCTTTCCTCATCTTCGCGCTCATGGTCACGTATCTGGGCGCATTCTTTACCACGGATGCATCGCCAACGGCGCGAGTGCTTTGGTGGCTGCACACGCTTTCCCTGCTGATTTTTCTGCCGCTCATTCCGCATACCAAGCACCTGCATCTTGTTCTCAGCCCTGTCACGGTCTTTCTCTCGCGCGAAAAATTCAGTGACATTCCACCGCTCGCCAATGACGATGACTTCGGCCTGGTCGCCGGCCAGGACCTGACCAAGATCGTCAGCCTGCAGGCATATTCGTGCGTGGAATGCGGCCGCTGCACCGAACACTGCCCTGCCAATAACACGGGAAAGATCCTTAATCCAAAAGAAATTATTCTCGGCCTGCGCTCGTATCTCAACGACATCGGCCCAACGACAGAGGAACCTCTTCTCGGCAAATACAACTCGCAGGAAGCCGTCTTCCAATGCACCACCTGCGGCGCATGCGAGTTCCAGTGTCCTGTCGGCATTGAACATCTGCCCATCATCATCGGCCTGCGCCGCGGCGCTGTGAACACCGGCGCGTGGGAGAACGACTACGGCGGCAAGCTGTTTAACCAGTTGGAGCGCGGCTCCAATGCTCTCGGCATCTCTGCGCTCGAACGCGACAAGTTCATCCAGAAGGAACAGTTTCCCATCTTCGACGGCACACAAGAGTATTGCCTCTGGCTTGGTTGTATGGGCGGCTACGATCCCAAGGGACGCGAGATCATCTCCGCCTTTGCTCGCGTGATGAATCACCTGGGCACAAGCTACGGCGTGCTGAAAAAAGAAAAATGCACCGGCGATCCCGTTCGCCGTCTCGGCAACGACCTCGTCTTTCAACAACTCGCGGAAGCTAATCTCGAAACCCTCGCGCAGAACAACGTCAAAAAGATCGTAGCCATCTGCCCGCACTGCGTCCGCACCATACAAGAAGATTGGAAAGCCTACGGCACACCGCCTGAAATCGAACACCACAGCGAGTTCATGGCACGTTTTGCGCATCTGCTGCCGCAGAAATCCAGCGATGAAAAAATTGTGTATCACGATCCCTGTTATTTAGGCCGCTATCGCAACGTTTATGAAGAGCCGCGCCAGCTCGTGCAGATCAGTGGCACACTCGTAGAAGCTCCGCGCCACAAGGAGCGCAGCTTCTGCTGCGGCGCAGGCGGCGGTCTTGCATTCCTGGGCGAGGAATCCGGCGAGCGCGTCAGCCATGTTCGTGCGCAGGAACTCGTCGCCACCGGGGCAACAACCGTCGGCACAGCCTGTCCTTTTTGCAACACCATGTTCCGCGATGCGCTTGCGGCAACTGATACGCCGCCGCAGTTGCTCGATATAGCGCAGCTTGTTGCGCGTGGACTATCTGAACCTACGGAGACAAGCACGAAGTAGGTAGCAAATCACCCCTGTGTAGGAGAATGGAGCGAGACAGATGATCCAGTGGTTACAGAAATTCCGAGCCTACAGTTTCCCGATTTTTTCCACGATCCTCGTCTTCATATGCGCACAGATCGCGTTCTTCAAGGAGCAGTCTGAACTGCATCGTCTCGGGCACGGCACGGCAATTGTCTGGTGCTGCGAGGCTTTGTTTCTACTCGGAATGACAAGTTGTATTGCCGGGATTTACCTTTCCGTCGGAAACAGAAGAGTTCATCCGCTTTTCACTGCGCCCGGATACATCAGCATAGGAGTGCTTGTTATGTTCCTATCCTTCGTCGTTCAGTTTGACGTGTGGCAGACAATCGGAAAGTACTCTATGTTCTATGCACTACACCATTTGGCCAATCTCTAAATCGTAGGTCTTTTCGCGCTAGTTTCTGCGTAGTGGCCGACCAGACAACTTAATAATTCGGAGCCCCAGCAGCAATGAAAATCATCGTAGCCATCAAACAAGTCCCCGATCGCGATGCACCCGTCCGCATCGATGCATCCGGCAAGTGGATCGAAGAATCCGGCCTGCAGTTCGCCATGAATGAACCAGACGCCTACGCGCTGGAAGAAGCGCTACGCCTCAAAGAAGCTCACGGCGGCGAAGTCATCGTTCTCAGCGCAGGCCCCGAGCGAGTCGGCACCACCATTCGCGAAGCTCTTGCCAAAGGCGCTGACCGCGCCATCCACATCACCGCGGACGATCTCGGCTCACGCGATGCTCTCGGCGTGGCAAAACTAATCGCAGAAGCCATCAAGCCGGAATCACCCGATCTTATCCTCACCGGCCTGCAATCCGAAGACCTTGGCCTCGGCCAGACCGGTGTCATCCTTGCCGAGCTGCTCAATTTGCCCCACGCCTCGCTCATCCTGCACGTCGAAGCCATCGGCTCCGGCCTCAAGGTCAAGCGCGAGCTTGAAGCCGGCTGGTTTCAGGAGATCGAGCTGCCCACACCCGCCGTTCTGACGATCCAATCCGGCGGCAACAAGCTGCGCTACGCCACGCTGATGGGCATCAAGAAGGCCAAGACCAAGGAATTGCGCGCCGTCAGCGCCGCCGATCTCGGGCAATCATCCGCGCCAACCGTCACACTCGAACAGATCGCGCTCCCGTCCAAGCAGCGCTCCACACAAATCCTGTCCGGCAGCGCGAAAGAAGCCGCCGCGGCACTGGTAGAAAAATTGAAGTTCGAGGTGCGTGTGATATGAGCGCTATTTTTGTCATTCTCGAAGAGAACAACGGCCAGATCAGCCGCATCAGTTGGGAAGCACTCGCCGCAGGAGCCGCGCTCGCCACGCAAACCAGCCTTCCGCTGCACGCCGTTGTCATCGGCGCATCTACAGAAGCTCTCGCCGCAGAAGCAGCCGCAAAGCAAGTCGCTGGAGTCACGCGGATTGAGCACGCGCTGCTGGCGCAATACACGCCCGACGGCTGGACCGCCGCGCTACATCAATTCCTAACTGCTAATCCCGCAACGTACATCGTCTTCCCGCACACCTATCAGGTCCGCGACTACGCGCCCGCGCTTGCCGCGCGCATGAATCAGGTCCTCATCGGTGACATCACCGGCATCTCCGCAGGTCCTGTCTTCGCACGTCAGCTTTTGCAAGGCCGCCTCAGTGGCAGCTACAAGCAAACAGGCGACGGCCCATGCTTCATCTCCGTTCAAGCCGGTGCATTTCGCGCAGATGCCATTGCCGCAGGCTCAGCACAAATCGCCACCTTCGCGCCAACCATCGAGCAACCGCAAATCCGCACCAAGCCCGGCGAACCTTTCCGCGCATCAGCGCAAACCGTCGATCTCGGCTCCGCCCCGCTCATCGTCAGCGTGGGCCGCGGCATCAAGGAAGCCGACAACCTCCCGCTGGTGCAGGATCTCGCCACGGCGCTTGGCGCGGAGCTTGCCGCATCGCGCCCCATCTGCGACAACGGCTGGCTTCCCATGGAACGCCAGGTTGGCAGCAGCGGCCAGACCGTTGCGCCCAAGCTCTACCTCGCCGTCGGTATCTCCGGCGCCATCCAGCACCTCGTCGGCATGAAAGCTTCGCAGTGTATAGTTGCCATCAATAAAGATCCTGACGCGCCCATCTTCGAAGTCGCAGATTACGGCATCGTTGGCGATCTTTTTGAAGTCGTTCCCGCACTCACGGAAGCCATTAAGTCTGCGAAATAAGCCATGTTCATTCCCGAGACTTACCAGGCCGCGCTTCTGCTCATGATCCTCAGCATGATCTGCTGGGGATCGTGGGCGAACACGCTCAAGCTCGCACCCGGTTTTCGCTTTCAGCTCTTCTACTGGGATTACGTGATCGGCCTCGCCGCCGGAGCCATCGCCTGGGGTCTCACTGCGGGCAGCGCTGGCCACACTGGTCTTCCGTTTCTGTCGGACGTACTGCACACAAGCGCAAGTCCTATCCTCTGGGCCGCCGCCGGCGGAGTCATCTTCAACATCGCCAACCTGCTTCTCGTTGCCGCCATCGATGTCGCTGGACTCGCAGTCGCTTTCCCTGTCGGCATCGGCCTTGCGCTCATCGTTGGCACAATCTCCAGCTACATCGTTCGCCCCGCCGCCAATCCTCTGCTACTCTTCGGCGGTGTCGCGCTCGTCACCGTAGCCATCCTGCTCGATGCAGCCGCCTATCGCCGCCGCGAGCGAAGCGCCACCGGGGTCCCCACGGACAGGTCTTCGTTCGTGGGGTTGAAAGCCACCTCCACGCGCGGCATTGTGCTCTCGCTTATCGCCGGCCTGCTGATGGGATCCTTCTACCCGCTTGTAGCCCATGCCATGAGTGCGCCGGAATCCGGCCTCAGCCCTGGCCCCTACGCCACTGCGCTCTTCTTTGCTATTGGTGTCCTCATCAGCACCATCCCCGCCAATCTCGCGCTCATGGCCCGCCCGCTCGACGGCAAGCCGCCCGTGTCACTCAGCGGCTATTGGTCCGCTCCCTTCGGCTGGCACGCCGCAGGCTGGATCGGCGGAGCCATCTGGGCCACCGGAGCCATTGCCAACTTCGTCGCCTCGCAAACTCACTTCGTCGGCCCCGCCGTCTCCTACTCCATCGGCCAGGGCGCCACTATGGTTTCCGCCTTCTGGGGTGTCTTCATCTGGCGCGAATTCGCTGGCTCGCCGTTCTCCGCGAAGCTTCTTCTCTTCTTCATGTTTGTCTTTTTCCTGCTCGGTCTGGGCTCCATCGCGCTCGCGCCACTCCACTAAAAGGTTCACAAGATGCACACGAAACCTATCGTCGTCATCGGCAGCATCAACATGGATCTCGTGGCCCGCACGCCGCGCATTCCACTCGCAGGTCAAACCCTCACCGGTACGGATTTCTCCACCACTCCCGGCGGCAAGGGCGCAAACCAGGCCGTTGCAGCCGCGCGCCTCGGCCCTCATGTGCAGATGATCGGAGCCGTCGGCAATGACGTCTTCGGCGAAGCCTTGCACAGCAATCTCGCAAACGCCGCCGTCGATACCAGGGCTGTCGCCCACGTTCCCGGACCCTCTGGGGTCGCGCAGATTCAGGTCGCTGACAACGGGCAGAACAGCATTGTCGTCGTTCCGGGAGCCAATGGCGCAGTTACGCCTGAGCTCATTCGACAACACACCAAGCTCATCCAATCCGCAGGCATCGTTCTGCTGCAGCTCGAAATCCCGCTCGATACCGTGCTGACCGCATGCGAACTCTGCGCCACAGCACAAGTCCCTGTCATCCTCGATCCCGCACCTGCTGCCTCGTTGCCAGACGCCATCTGGCCTCAGCTCGCATGGTTCACGCCTAATGAAACCGAGCTTGGACTTTATACAGGTAGCGGATTTCCACCAGAAACCGCAGCCAAACAATTGCTGGCACGCGGTGTTCACGGCGTCGCACTCAAGCGCGGCGCGGAAGGCGTTTATGTTGCCGCATCCGGCGAAGAACCTACATGGGTTCCCGCCTTCCACGTCGAAGCCATCGACACTGTTGGTGCTGGAGACTGCTTCAATGGCGCCTTCGCCGTCTCACTTCTCGAAGGCAGCTCATCTGCTGCGGCCGCGCGCTTTGCTTCCGCTGCCGCAGCCATCTCCGTCACGCGCAACGGCGCTCAGGCCGCTATGCCCACACGCGAAGAAGTGGATGCCTTCCTCGCTTCACACGGCTAATCAGCACCACTCACGGAAAGCCCCATTCCGCACCGCACGCGCCATCGCCTCCATGTCGCCGGACAGCACGCGGTCTTCGCCGAGCCGCGTCACCACCGCGCGCACCGCACTGTAAGCGCCCTCAACAGCAGCGCTCGACTTCAACGGCCTGCGGAACTCCAGCGCTTGCGCTCCGCACATCAGCTCAATGCCCACCACGCGCTCCGCATTCTCCACAATCTGCCGCAGCTTCAGCGCACCGGTCATGCCCATCGACACATGATCCTCCTTGCCACCGTCTGTAGGAATGCTCCCCGTCGAAGAAGGGTGGGCCAACACCTGGCATTCGTTGATCAGCGCAGCCGCCACAATCTGCGCCATCATGAATCCCGAAGACAACCCCGGATCGCCCGCGAGAAACGCAGGCAATCCTTCATTGATATCCGGATTCAACAGCCGATCGATGCGCCGCTCCGTGATGCTCGCCAGATCTGTGAGCGCCACCGCAGCATAGTCAAACGCATACGCCAGCGGTGCGCCATGAAAATTTCCGCCAGAGATTACGCTCTCTTCCAACTGCGATCCATCCGGGAAAATCAGCGGATTATCGGTAGCCGAGCCCGCCTCCGTCTCAAGCACGCCTGTCACATGGTCCAGCACGCCGCGCACCGCTCCATGCACCTGCGGCATGCAGCGCAGGCAATACGCATCCTGCACGCGCGTATCGCCTGTGCGGTGCGACTCTCGAATCTCTGAGCCCGCAAGCAACTGAATCAGGTGCGCCGCTGATGCAATCTGCCCTGCGTGCGGCCGCGCCGTATGAATCCGCGCATCGAAGGCAGCCGGCGTGCCCATCAACGATTCCAGGCTCATCGCGCCTGCCACATCGGCCAGCCGCACAAGCCGCTGTGCACGCGCCACAGCCAGCGCACCGACAGCCGTCATGGCTTGTGTGCCGTTCAGCAGCGCCAGGCCTTCTTTGGCGGCCAATTGAAGCGGCTTTAGACCTGCTTGCCGCAGTGCTTCACCGCCTGCAAGCCGTTGGCTTTTGTAGAAAGCCTCACCCTCGCCAATCACCACCAGCGCCAAGTGTGCCAGAGGAGCCAGATCGCCGCTTGCGCCCACTGAGCCGCGTTCGGGAATCACCGGCGTCACGCCTGCATTCAGCATCGCAGCCAGCAGTTCCACAATCTCCGGCCTGTTTCCGCTGAAGCCCTTGGCCAGCACATTGGCTCGCAGCAGCAACATGGCACGCGCTTCGCCTTCCGCGAGCGGATTTCCCACTCCGCCCGCATGGCTGCGCACCAGATTTGTCTGCAACTGCGCCAGCTTGTCCGCAGGCACGCGCACATCGGCCAGCTTGCCAAAGCCGGTGTTGACGCCGTACACAGTTTGCCCCGCCGCCAGAATCTGCTCGATCAGCGCGCGACCTTCGGCCATTCGCAAGTGTGCCGCTGCGGCAATCTCAACGTGGCATCCATCCAGCGCCACAGCTTCAATCTCCGCCAGGCTCAGCGGCTGTCCATCCAACTGCAACGTATCCATTCGTTCTAATCCAACCCCAGAATCTTTCTGTTTTTTTCTTTATCTGAACCCGCGTTCGCAAAATCGTCAAATGCTTTTTCCGTCACGCGAATGATATGGCTCTCGATAAACGGCGCACCTTCCGCCGCGCCCTGTTCGGGATGCTTGATGCAGCACTCCCACTCCAGTACCGCCCAGCCCGGATAGTCATACTGGGCGAGTTTGGAGAAGATTGCGCCGAAATCCACCTGCCCATCGCCCAGCGAACGAAACCTTCCCGGCCTCTCGATCCACGGCAGGTAGCCGCCATACACGCCGGCCTTCCCAGTTGGATTGTACTCCGCATCCTTTACATGGAAAGCTCTTACCCGTTCGTGATACAGGTCCAGAAACTCCAGGTAATTCATCTGCTGCAGCACCATGTGGCTCGGGTCATAGAGAATGTTCGCGCGCTTGTGGCCGCCAACCTCATCCAGGAACCGCTCAAAGGTCGCGCCATCGTGCAGGTCCTCGCCGGGATGCAACTCGAAGCACGCATCCACACCAGCCTCATCAAACGCATTCAGAATCGGCAGCCAGCGCCGACCCAACTCCGCAAAGGCTTCTTCCATTAACCCCGCAGGCCGCTGCGGCCAAGGATAAAAGAACGGCCATGCCAGTGCGCCAGAGAACGTCGCATGCGCAGTCAGTCCCATCCGCCGGCTTGCCTTCGCCGCCCAATGCAATTGCTGCACGGCCCATGTCTGGCGCGCCTTTGCATCGAGACCCGCTGGCGCAAATCCATCCAGCATCGTGTCGTATGCCGGATGGCTTGCAACTAACTGTCCTTGCAGATGCGTGGACAGCTCCGTCACTTCGAGACCTGCCGCGCGCACTGTGCCCAGAATCTCGTCGCAGTACTCCTGGCTCTCCGCCGCGCGCTGCAGATCGAACAACCGCTTGTCCCAAGTGGGAATCTGCGCACCCACAAAACCCAAATCCGCAGCCCACTGCGCTAAATTCGCCAGCGTATTGAACGGCGCTTCATCGCCTGCAAACTGCGCCAGAAATATCCCTGGCCCTTGAATCGTCTTCATCGCCATCCCTCAAAACTCCACCCAACCACCACTTGCATTGCTCGCAATAGCTCGCTCAATAAACCGCATACCGCGCACACCGGCGCGAATCCCCGGCAACGTGGCTGGAATCTCAGCTTTATTCTCACGCCAAGCCTCAAGCCAATCCGCAAATTCGCGATACAGCACCGCAAAGGCTTCGAGATAGCCTTCCGGATGACCACCCGGCAGGCGTGTGACAGCTCGCGCGTCGGCGCTAAGATACGCGCCGGCCGCATGGCGAATCTCTTCCGGCCCACTCGCCGGCCAGATGCGCAGATGATTCGGATCTTCCTGCTCCCAGTGCAGCGAAGCCTTCTCGCCATACACCCGCAGCCTCGGATTGTTGCCCTCGCCCGTGGCAATCTGTGAAACCAGCAGCACGCCTTCCGCTCCGTTATCCAGCTTCAGAAGCGCAGTGCAATCATCATCCACCTTCCGCGTAGGAATCACCGAGCGGAGCGAAGCGTGAATACCCGTCACTGAAAGACCAGTGACATACTCGACCAGATGAAACGCGTGCGTGCCGATGTCGCCAATTGCCCCACCCGGCCCACTCTTCGCCGGGTCCACGCGCCACTCCGCCTGCTTGTTGCCCGTCTCTTCAAAGGCTGTGCTCAGCCACCCCTGCAGATAATCTACGGCGATCTTGCGAATTTTCCCCAGCGCGCCAGAGGCGCAGATTGCCCGCGCCTCGCGTACCAGCGAATAGCCCGCGTACGTATGCGTCAGCGCGTACGGCAACCCCGATGCCGCGACGACTCCCTCCAACTCCAGAACTTCGTCATAGGTCGCTGTCGCCGGTTTGTCGCTCACTACTGGAAAACCCGCCTGTAGCGCGGCCTTCGCAATCGGCAGATGCAGATGATTCGGCGTAGCAATCACTACAAAGTCGATGCCATCTTCACGCTGCTTCTCGCTTGCCAGCATCTCTTCCCAGCTAGCATAAGCGCGCGCAGGATCAATCCGATACATCGCAGCCGCAGCCTTCGACTTCTCCGCTGAAGAAGAAAACGCTCCGGCAACCAACTCAATCCGCCCATCCAGCTCAGCAGCCATCCGATGCACCGGGCCGATAAATGCACCCGGCCCACCGCCGACCATTCCCATCTTCAGTTTCCGTGCAGTCGTCATCGCCCTACCAATCTGTTAACGTTCCATCGAGTTTTCGATTCACCGGCAGATATGCCCTGTGATACGGATACTTCGCAGCCAGCGCCTCATCCAGATCCACACCAAGCCCCGGCTTCTCGCCCGGGTGCATATATCCATCCGTATACATGTACGCATGCGGAAAGACAGCATCCGTCTCCTCTGTATGCGGCATGTGCTCCTGTATCCCAAAGTTATGGATCGCCAGGCCAAAGTGGAGAGCAGCAGCCATCGTCACCGGCGAGAGATCCGTCGCACCGTGGCATCCAGTCCGCACGTGATACAGATCCGCAAAATCCGCCAGCTTCTTCAGCGCCGTCAGCCCGCCGCCATGCACAATCGTCGTACGAATGTAATCGATCCACTGGTTGCGAATCAGATCATGCGAATCCCAGATCGAATTCAACACCTCGCCCACTGCAATCGGCGTTACTGTATGCTCGCGGATTAACTTAAAGCCCTCCTGCAACTCTGCCGGCGTAGGATCTTCAATCCAGAAGAGATGATATGGCTCCAGCTCCTTGCCCAGCCGCGCCGCCTCAATCGGCGTCAGCCGGTGGTGGCAATCATGCAACAGATGGAGATCCTCACCAAATCTTTCTCTTACCTTTTGGAAGAGCTTTGGAGTGGCACGAAGATACGGCTCCGTAGCCCACTCATATTCGCTCGGTAGCCCACGCTCCGCAGGCTCATAGCGTCCGCCGCCTTTGGACACGCCATACGTGCCCTTGAGCCCCGCCACGCCGCTCTGTACCCGGATCGCTCTGTATCCCAACTCCTGATGCGCCGCCACATCGTCGAGCGCCGCTTCCGTGTCCTTGCCAAAAGCATGGCAATACACCATCACGCCATCCCTGCTTTTGCCGCCCAGCAGGTTATATACCGGAGTATTCAGCGCCTTGCCCTTGATGTCCCACAGCGCCACGTCCACGGCGGCAATCGCACTCATCGTCACTGGCCCGCGCCGCCAGTACACCCCGCGATACAGGTACTGCCAGATATCTTCGGTCTGAAAAGGGTCGCGCCCAATCAGGCACGGAATCACATGCTCCGTCAGGTAGCTGGCGACAGACATCTCGCGCCCGTTCAGCGTTCCATCGCCGAGCCCGTAGATTCCCTCATCCGTCTCCACCTTCAGCGTCACAAAGTTCCGCCCCGGCGAGGTGATATTCACATACGCATTCGTAATCTTCATCGCTTCAATCCGTACTCATCGAATTAGGCTCATTGATTTACGCTCACTGGTTTACTGCGCTGGCCAAAAACCCGCCATCTACCGCAATAATCTCGCCTGTCACAAACCCCGCCGCCTCGGAAGCGAGATACACCGCCGTACCCGCCACTTCCTTCGCCTCGCCAAACCGCCCCATCGGCGTGCGCATCTTCAGCTCCGCTCCACGCGCCGTGCCTTCCACAATCGCGCGATTGAGCGGCGTAGGAAACACCCCCGGCGCAATCGCATTCACATTCACGCCATGCGTCGCAAGCTCAATTGCCAGCACCTGCGTCAGTGAACCAATCCCTGCCTTGCTCGCGCAATACGCGGCCACTTCCTTAAACCCCACAAAGGTGCTCAACGAGGCAATGTTGATAATCCGCCCATACCGCGCCTTCACCATTCCTGGCGCAAAAACCTGGCAAGCCCGCAGAGTTCCCGTCAGGTTGGTATCCAGCACCCGCGCCCACTCCGCCTCTGTCTCTTCCAACGTTGGAGCCTTATGCGTCACACCTGCCGCATTGACAAGAATGTTCACTTTGCCAAATTCCGCCACCACCGCATTGCGCAACGCCTCCAGCGAGCCGCGATCCGTCACATCGCTCGTCAGGCGCACCGTTCTGCGTCCCATCGCTTCAATTTCACCCGCAACCATCTCCACCTGCTCAGCGCGCCGCGAGCTCGCCACCACATCCGCGCCGGCCTCAGCCAGCCCAATCGCAATCGCATAGCCCAGGCCCGTTGTTCCGCCCGTCACCACGGCCACGCGCCCGCTTAAATCAAAGAGGCTCTTTGCCATCCCGCTCCTCTGTTCCCAATTGCACACTTTACAGGATGCCCCGCAACCCCGTCACACTTATCCGCACCCATCCACCGAATTTCACTAAGTCGATTTACTAAAGGCCTCACGCATCCCCACCCCCAATGCGTTACATTGATTCAGGAAAAGTCTTATGGAACCCATCGTCATCCCCACCCAACGCCGCTGGGATCTTCTCTCGCTCGGCGAAGTCATGCTCCGCCTCGATCCGGGCTCAGTTCGCGTGCATACCGCGCGCCAGTTCACCGCATGGGAGGGCGGCGGCGAGTACAACGTAGCCCGCGGCCTGAGCCGCTGCTTCGGCCTCCACACCGCCATCGCCACCGCGCTCGCGGATAACTCCGTAGGCCGCCTCGTTGAAGACTTCATCTTTCAGGGCGGCGTCGATGCCTCGCTCCTCAAATGGGTTCCCTATGACGGCGTAGGCCGCGCCACGCGCAACGGCCTCAACTTTACAGAGCGCGGCTTCGGCCTGCGCGCCGCTGCTGGTACATCCGACCGCGGCCACACCGCCATCAGCCAGATCAAATCGGGCGACTGGGATTGGACCTCTATCCTCGGCCCGGAAAACGGCGCGCGTGCTTTGCACACAGGCGGCATCTTCGCAGCACTCTCACCCTCCACAGCGGAAGTCGCTCTTGAAGCCATGACCGCAGCCCAAGCCGCCGGCACAGTAGTCTCCTTCGACCTCAACTACCGCGACTCCCTATGGAAAGCCATCGGCGGCAAGGCCAAAGCGCAGGAAGTTAACCGCGCCCTCGTCAAAAAAATCGACATCCTGCTCGGCAATGAAGAAGACTTCTCCGCCATGCTCGGCGTGCATCTCAAAGGCGTCTCGGAAGACTTCGCAGAACTTCCCGTCCACGCCTACGAAGAGATGCTCCGCGAAGTCGCCAGCCTCTATCCCAATCTCAAGCTAGTCGCCAGCACCCTTCGCACTGCGACAACCGCCTCCGTCAACTCATGGGGAGCCATGGCGCTGTACGAAGACAAGATCATCCACGTCCCCCAGCGCGAAATCGAAATCTACGACCGCGTAGGCGGCGGCGACAGCTTCGCCTCCGGCCTTCTCTACGGCTTCCTCTCCGGCAAGTCCCCGGAGTACGCCATCCAATGCGGAGTAGCCCACGGCGCACTAGCCATGACCACACCCGGCGACACCTCCATGGCCACACTCGCAGAAGTCGAGCGCGCCATGAAAGGCGGCAGCGCAAGAATTGCCAGGTAGTGCTCCCACATCTCTGGGTGCCCCATCCATTTCACAGTTCCATCGTGAAATGGGTGGGAAAGCAAAACTGCTAACTCACTAAGAAGGAACTCATGTCAACCGCATCCCTCATCGAATCCGCCGGCCTAATCCCCGTCCTCCGCGCCAAAAGCGAAAAGCAGGCCCACGCCGTCGTCCAGGCCATGATTAAAGGCGGCATCCGCGTCGTGGAAGTCACCATGACCGTCCCCAGCGCAGTCGATCTCTTGAAAACACTCAAGCAGGAATACGGATCGCAGCTACTGCTCGGTTCAGGCACCGTAACCACCGCAAAGGAAGCGGAAGAAACCATCGAAGCAGGCGCAGAGTTCGTCGTCTCGCCCAGCCTGCACCCAGAAGTCATCACCGCCACCAAGGCCCTCGGTAAGCTGTCCATCCCCGGCGCACTCACACCCACGGAAGTCATCACCGCCTACCGCGCCGGAGCCGACTACGTGAAGATCTTCCCCTGTTCCGCCATGGGCGGCGCGCCCTATCTCAAAGCCCTGCTCGCCCCATTCCCATTCCTCAAGCTCATCCCCACCGGCGGCGTCACGCTGCACACCGCAGCCAGCTTCCTTGAAGCCGGAGCAAAAGCTCTCGGCGTCGGCAGCGACCTCGTCAACCTGGCCGCCATCGACGAAGGCAAACCCGAAATCATCACCGGCGCAGCGGAAGCTTACCTGCAAGTCCTCGCCAACCATCGCAAAGCCTGATGCGAAAATAGCTCCATGGACGCCAAAGAATTCGCAAAAGACTGGATCGACGCATGGAACTCGCACGATCTCGATCGGATTCTCTCTCACTACGCTTCCGACGTCGTGCTTATTTCTCCAGCAGCCGCCAGGCTCACTGGCAATGCCACAGGCACAGTGCGCGGAAAAGATGCACTACGCAGCTACTTCCAGAAAGGCCTTGAATTTTTCCCGAACCTAAAATTCACGCTGATGGATGTAATGCAAGGCATCTCAAGTGTCGTGCTCTACTACGAGAACCAACGCGGCACCAAAACGGGCGAGTTCATGGAATTCGATGCGGATGGAGCCGTTGTTCGAGTCGTAGCCAATTACAGTTAAGAGCCTGAAGCTAAGACAGCCTTTACTTCCCAAGCACGTCGAATCATTCGCAATGCATCTTAACCAGAGGATCTCGAATGCGATCTGTCCCGTTCCGAACCTTTCTTCTTTGCCTTCTAGCTTCCTCCATTCACATATCCGCATACGCATCAGACCTGAAAGACTTCGCCGGAAGCTGGGCACTGAAACTAGGCGACCGCAATCTATTCATCTTCACTCTTTCGCCATCCGCAGATTGTGTCACCGGAGCTCTGGATCGTCCTTCCAGCATGTCGGCCACCAACTCGCTCTATGCCAATATCACCAACACCGTTCGCCGCGACCGAATCACTAAGTGCCATTTCACTGACGGCGTTCTCCATATCGCCACGCAAAACTCTGCCGATCCGAAAGACGAGGACGACTACGCGATCATAATTCAGGGCAATCAGGCTCAATTCGTCGAAGACGACGTTCCTCCCGGCGTTCCCTACATTCCCGAGCCGGTCAAACTCACGCGCGTTGCCCCAGAAACAAAGGTCTCCACCAACTGGGAGCCAAACCGCGCCTACACGCTCACTGATTCCGATACATCCAACACTGAGATGAAAGCCATCTACGATCAGGATCAGCACGACCGCATGACGCAGAATATCGATTGGAATGTTGTCGGCAAGTCAGACGCCGAACGCCGCGAACAAACGCGCAAGCTTCTGGCAGACGGCGCCCTACACACCGGCAAGGATTACGAAGAAGCCGCCTTTATCTTCCAGCACGGCAGCACCGCACAGGATTATCTTCTGGCACACACCCTCGCCATGGTTGCCACCTCAAAGGGAGACAGCACTGCCATCTGGATCGCTGCGGCCACGCTCGATCGCTACCTTGAGACAGTCAAACAGCAGCAGATTTTTGGCACACAGTATTCCAGCGATTCCAAGCAAAAGTGGACGCAGGAACCATACGATCGCACGCTCGTCTCCGACGCGCTGCGCAATCAGCTTGGCGTACCCTCGCAGGCCACTCAAGCCAAACAGCTCAAGGCGTATCAGGATCAGAAGTAGCAGCCGGAAGCATCCAATAAGCGCAGTTAACATCTGCCCACTGCGTCCCTGTGGCAGAATAGCTTTGTCATGGAACTCAAAGGCCTCTCCTACCTCGGCACGCATCGCGGCTCGCACAACACCGTCACGTTTCACGCAGTTAACCCGCAAACCGGCGCTGCCATCCCGCCCGCGTACCACTCTGCATCCCTCGCTGAATTGAACACCGCCGTCCAGGCAGCCGCTGAAGCCTTCCCTGTCTACAGTCAGATCCCCGGCAAAGCCCGCGCAGCATTCCTCCGCCGTATTGCCGACTCCATCGACGCCCACGCCACGGTCCTTATCGAGCGCGCGCATCTTGAATCCGCGCTTCCCGCCACCCCGCGTCTCGCCGGAGAAACCGCACGCACCTCAAACCAGCTCCGCGTCTTCGCCACGCTCCTTGAAGAAGGCTCCTGGGTCCAGGCCCGCATCGACCCAGCGCTCCCGGACCGCAAGCCGCTCCCACGCCCCGATCTCCGCTCCATGTTGCGCCCGCTCGGCCCTGTCGCTGTCTTTGGAGCCTCCAACTTCCCGCTAGCCTTCTCCGTCGCCGGCGGAGACACCGCATCGGCTCTCGCCGCAGGCTGCCCCGTCGTCGTCAAGGCGCACGCAGCCCATCCCGGCACCAGTGAACTCGTAGCCGAAATCATTGCCGAAGCCGTCGTCGCCGAAGCCCTCCCGCCCGGCGTCTTCACCCTCGTCTTCGATTCAGGAATCGAAATCGCCACAGCCCTCGTCCAGCATCCTGAGATCAAAGCCGTAGCCTTCACCGGCTCACTCCGCGGAGGCCGCGCGCTTATGGATCTCTGCGCCAGCCGTCCGCAGCCAATCCCTTGCTTCACCGAAATGTCCAGTGGCAATCCCGTCTTCGTGCTGCCTTCCGCCCTGCGTAAAGGCCCCGCCGAGCTCGCCAAAAACCTCTTCGGCTCAGTCACGTTAGGCGCAGGCCAGATGTGTACTAAGCCCGGCATCGTTCTCGTCCCGGAAGCCACCGAAGGCCCGGCGTTCTTCGAAGAGCTGAAATCCCTCGTCGCTCAATCACAGCCGTTCACGCTGCTCACCGCCGGCATCGCCCGCGAGTACGCCCGCGCCACAGTCGCCCGCTCCGGCCACATTCCCGTCGCCGCCTCCGGTCCCCTCGGCGAAGCCGCTCATCAGGCCGAATCCAAGCTATTCACAGTCTGTATCGATCAGCTTCTCGCCGAGCCCCATCTCACCGAAGAGATATTCGGTCCCGACACGCTCCTCGTCTCCTGCGAGACAACCTTGGACTACATCAGCGCCGCCCAATCTCTCGACGGCCACCTCACCGCCACCATCCTCGGCGATGAAGCCGACCTCCTCGCCCACCGTGAGCTCGTCCAGGTCCTCGAGCAGAAAGCTGGACGCCTCATCGTCAACGGCTTCCCCACCGGCGTCGAAGTCGCACATGCCATGGTCCACGGAGGCCCGTACCCGTCAACATCGGACCCGCGCTTCACCTCCGTCGGCTCACAAGCTATCTATCGGTTCGCCAAACCTATCTGCTACCAGAATTTCCCGGATGCGCTTCTTCCCGCAGAACTTCAGGCCGCCAATCCCCTCGGCATCACCCGCGTCATCGACGGCAAGCCCGAAAATTTGTAATCATGGTAGACTAGACCAGGTCAGACTAGACCAAGTCGAGGACCAGCCATGCCCACGGTCAACATTTACGAAGCCAAAACTCACTTCTCCAAGCTGGTAGACACAGCTGCCTCCGGCACCGACATTATTATCGCTCGCAACGGCAAACCCGTCGCCCGTATCACCACGCTGGAACAGCCGCAAAAGCCGCGCTATCGCCTCGGACTGCTGGAAGGTAAGGGCTGGATGGCAGATGACTTTGACGCTCCCCTGTCCGATGACATTCAGGCACTCTTCGAAGGAAGTAGCGAAGAAGAATGAGGTTGCTGCTCGACACCAATATTTTCTTTTGGGCCTTTTACGAAGAAAAAAGGCTATCGAGCTTCGCTCGCACAACAATAGAAGATGCCGAGGCTATTTTTATTTCCTCAGTATCTATCTGGGAGATTGCGATTAAAGCTAGTCTGGGGAAAATGACCGTCGATCCCATTGAGTTGGCAGGAAAACTCAATGAGGCCAACTTTCAGGAACTACCTGTTTTCAATCGACATGTTGTACTGGTAACCAACATGCCCTTGCATCACAGAGACCCTTTCGACAGACTATTAGTCGCGCAAGCTATGAGCGAGTCTCTCCATCTCCTCACCGCGGACAAGCATCTCAAGCCTTATTCCAGCCTCGTCCTCTGCGTTTAAAGCTTCCCTAAAGCACCCTCGCCAGCCACTTTCCCGTATGCGAATGCAGATTCGCCGCAATCTCCTCCGGCGTGCCCACAGCAACCACCTGACCGCCGCCATCGCCGCCTTCCGGGCCCATATCAATCACCCAATCGGCAGACTTGATTACATCCAGATTGTGTTC
>Ga0208193_1000120_pt1 | contig 56004 bp, 41 predicted proteins | sample June2015DPH_17_2_FD_184716 | JGI IMG/M metagenome (GOLD analysis project Ga0208193, IMG submission 184716) | Peatland microbial communities from SPRUCE experiment site at the Marcell Experimental Forest, Minnesota, USA - June2015DPH_17_10... | ecosystem: Environmental > Terrestrial > Soil >...
GGTTGTGCCTAGCCGCTCTGAGAGGAGAAAGTAGCGTAGTGTTCCCTTATTGTTACTTTCGCTGCTTCAGTTTTTCTTATTGTTTCCAGGTTTTGGCTAAGTGATGTTTTCCTTGGTGGAGCTGAGCACAACCGAAGTACGCCAATAAGCCACATGAAAACAACCACTTGCGTTCTTCAGCTTGCCGAGATGCCCCCAAAGTTGCCCCCCACTCTTATGAGTTGCCCCCTTTGGAGACCCTTAGAGCGTCTAACAAAACCTCCACTCCGGCAGCTTGCGCGCGCTCACTGAAGCTTCGCTACTCCTCTTTGGCTTCCTTGAGGATGGGGATGTCGGGGTCGGCGTCTTTCCAGAGGGTGAGGAAATCCTTGTAGGTCGATTTCGCCTTGGCACTTTAGCCTGCCATCGCGGAAGCACGACCGATTTGAAGATGGAGCTACCTGACCATCGTCAAAGATCTGACGCGAGTCATGTGTCGGTTGAAAGCGATGTATCGCAGTCTGGGCGATTCCCTGTGCCGGACGGGACGTCTACGATAAGCGTCATCGTGCCGAGTGGCTGGGAAAGATCCAGGAGGCGGGCGTGCGCCGTCGGGCCGAGCACATCTACCAACAACTGGACACACTGCAACCCTTGCGCCAGCAAGCGCGGCGAGAACTGCTAGCGAAAGTCGGAAACATTCCATCACCGTGGGTCGCCCAGCATTCATAGACTCGAGCGACGGGGGGTATTAGCGTGAAGGCGATTTTGCCCCGACAAACGCATTAGTTTCCTGTTTGCCGATTACGAGCTCACAGTCGCTGCTGCCGCTGCCCACGACTGCAACTCCGCTACTCTCAAAAGTTCGCTATCATCCAGACGTTGCTATCGGTTGTATAGCACGCCACCGCCAAATGCCGCCGGTCGGGAGACTGTATTCCTTTGGTGCCCATGAAATTGAGTTTTTGATGCCATAGCGCACTGGCTTCTCCTCTAAGATCAACGCGAAGCAGGGTGGTTTCTTGGTTTATCTGGGTGGAAACAAACAGAGCGTTTCCGTCGGCAGACCAATTGACTGACCAAAAGCGGTTCCATCCCCTTACTGCTAAATCGGTTGTCACCCCACTCTTCAGGGATAACAGTCGAATGCGCCCTTCGGGCGTTATGACGACTTGCGAGCCATCCGGGGAAAGGTCCCAACGGATTGCTATGGAGGGCTCGCTTTCCATGGTGGCAACTACACGCCCTCGGCCCTTGATGGGATCGACAGAAGTAAACACAAGATGACCTTGCTGTTGCTCGTCAAAGACACAGAGGTTGGCAGGGGCACGTGTGCAGTGGACGTCCGTCGTACCTAATGCAGTCAGAACCAATTGCGGGGGTCCACCAGATACAGGGACCCGCATGATTCGCACTGGAACCGAACCACCGGGAAATCGCTCTTCAGGAAGAGCTATATACAAAATCCAGTGACCGTCAGGACTGAAACTGGAATTCCACTTCGGTTCGGGTCCGAGAGGGAGCAATTCGGCGGTGTCGTCTTTGTCCAACGTCTGCTTGAAAAGGTCCCAGCTTCCATCGCGGTCTGACCAAAACACTACGGCCCGGCTATCTGGCGTCCACCACCCAGGCCACTCGAAATGTTCGTCGAACGTGAGGCGGCGTGTGTTATTTAGTTGTGTTTCCTTTGCATCCAACTCTCCAACATACACATGGGCCTTCGCGGTGAGCCTAAGAAACTCCATCTGCTTTCCGTCTGCCGTGACCGTGAACCCGGAGAAGGAGAACCCCGGCCAGTTTGTTAGTTGCCGGGGGTCGCCCGTGGGTTCGCCTGTTTGAGTGATCGTCCTCACTTCCCAAAGATTTGAGTCACCGCCAGTCATCACCGATTGCCGCAGGGAGTAGACGATACGTCCGTCCGGCAACCAACAAAACCCCTGCAATTTTGGGCTTGATAGAATCCGAGTGGGAGGGCCGCCTTTTAGACTCACACTCTCGATAGCGTTCACGTAAGATCCGGTGCCCGCGAGTCTTTTCGAGTACGCGAGACGTTGCCCGTACGGAGCCCAGGCCACTTGGTTAAAGGCTTCACCATGTTGTGCAGCCACGATACGCCGCGGATCATCTCCATTCGCGGTGCTTACCCAAATCCCCTTCGCCGAGCCTGAATCGTAATCGCCTAGAAAGGCGATCTGAGAACCGTCAGGGGAAAAGGACGCAGCGGCGGCGCCTTCCCGCAGCTTACGTGCTGCCCCACTTAGTATGGATACGGCCCAAAGGCTGGGGGGCTCACCGGGGTGTGTAGCAGTGATAAGAACCTTGCTTCCATCGGGAAACCACGAAAGGGGAGCACCCAAGGTCTCCGGAGCACCTAAAAAGACGCTGGCGACTGCGAGCCCTGAAGGAAGAGTCAGCTGCTTCGTCTCGCCCGTGCTAGTTAACTGCAGGTGCCAGGAATTTGCCATCCGGCGAAATAGCAGCGGCTAGAACCGGGTTATCTGGAGAATTAGTAGTCAGTTGTCGCTGGACCAATTCCTTCTGCGATTGAGTCCGGTTAGAAAGCAACCACCAGAGGCCTAACACCAGCAGAATCAGCGCTGCGCTGCTAATCAACATCCGCGGCCACCATCGCAATGGTCCTGTTCTCGCGCTGCTACTGCCAGCCCGCGCCACGGCAGTACCTCCGCTGCTCCAGGCAGTGTCCCGCTTCAGCCGCTGCACGTCAGCGCGCATTTCGGAAGCATGCTGGTAACGAAGCTCCCGGTTCTTCTCCAGCGCCTTGTTCAGAATGCTCTCGAGTTCGGGCGGCACATCGGGATTCAGGCGTACCGGAGGAACTGGAACTTTGTGCAGGATCGAATCCAACACATCCGTAATGGTTTCCCCGCGAAAGGGAAGAACGCCCGTCGCCATCTCGTAAAGCAACGTTCCAAAAGAGAATAGGTCTGTGCGCGCGTCTAATTCAGCGCCTCGCGCCTGCTCCGGCGACATGTAAGACCCCGTTCCAAAAGCCGCTCCGGGAACGGTCAGGCTCTCCTCATTCAGTTGGCCAATCCGAGTGAGGGCATTGGAAGCTTCACTGAGAGAATGAGTTGGGGCAGCGATCTTTGCGAGTCCGAAATCGAGAATCTTTGCGTGACCCCGCTTGGTCATGAAAATGTTAGACGGCTTGATGTCACGATGAATGATGCCTGCTGCGTGGGCGGCATCGAGTGCGTCGGCGATATCACTGCCAATACAAAGCAGGCTCTGCGTATCCAAAGGTCGACCGGTCATTCGATGTTTGAGGGTCGTGCCTTCCAGATACTCCATTGCGATGAAAGCCCTTCCATCGTTCTCGCCGACGTCGTAGATGATGCAGATGTTGGGATGATTCAAAGCAGACGCAGCCCAAGCTTCCCGCTGGAAGCGCGCCAGAGACTGGGGGTTTCGGGCAACTTCCTCAGGCAAGAACTTAAGAGCCACAAAGCGGTGCAAGCGGGTGTCTTCGGCCTTATACACAACCCCCATACCACCGCCTGCAATGAAGCGGACGATGCGGAATCGTTCGGCAATCAAGTCTCCTTCCGCCAGATTGCGCGGAGACAGCGCAGACGCAATCAGGTTCTGGATGTTGGCCACAACTTCGTCAATTGTTTCGCCCCGCTGCTCATGCGCCTCTACGAGGGCTGCCAATTCGCGGCGCAATTCCTCATCACCCTCACACGCCTCGGCGATGAAGGCAGCTCGTTCGCCCTGAGGCTTGTCGACTGCTGCGATGAACAGCGGTTTGATACGCGCCCAGAGTTCCGGTGTCATGACACTCCTGAGATGCTTGAAACGTGGGTTGTCGGGTGAAAGAGGCCTCTCTGATTCCAAAATGGTTTTGCGTCCGGTAGTGACATTTTATGCCTGAGGCAGAGTCCGCGGCCATATTAGTAGTGAGCCAAACTGCGGCAAGTCCATACATTGCGTGCAAAGCTGAGTTTCAACCTGCCACCCAATCGACTCGCAGGAAGCGCCAGCAGATCAGAGCACACCCCAAGGACAAGAATGCCTCGTGAATGTCCGCTCGCTTTTCGTAGCGTACCCGCAGTCGCCGGAACTGGTTCGGACTTGCCAGCGATACGCGCGGCGTTGATTGCCACTACCTCATGCGCAGGCCAGCCAACGGCCCGCGCTCCGAGACTGACGGGGTGCGTGAAGACCCCTTGAGCAATGCGAAGGTAGATGGTGATCCGAGACAGGCCTGTATCCGAGAAGACGGCAGGAAGACGAAGGATGGTATGGTTCATGCTTGCACCTCGTTGGGCGGCGTTGAACATGACTTCATTTCGAGGCAGCTAGGGCACTAGCCTGCAAGCTAGCTCGTTGCAACCCTCGTCTTTATTGTGGAGTTCGCGGTTCTTTAGCTAGGCCGTCGCTTATCGGTTGTGCTCTGCTTCCGCTTTGGACTGGGGACATCCTCCAGAAGTTGCTTTAGCCGCTGGGTCGATATGCCTTCTGTCTGGGCAACCGTTTTTAGGAACGCCCTGTTCCCCAGCGTCTTCTCAGCATCCACGTCGTGGGCGAGTCTCAGCCTCCGCTGTTGCGCCCCTTCTTCGTTTCCGCCGCCTGCAATCGGATTGTCCACGAATCGCTCCAGGGCGCGACGATCCACGTTGATGTTTGCCCCGCAATGGTAAGGACGCTTTCCAGGTCCACAACGTGACCAGCCACACCTACACGCAACCTGCCATCGGCTATCAAGACGACTTGACTAGAGTGCCTTCGCCCGCGAAGGATACCCACCTCGCAACGAGGTCCCTTCGAAGAAACGACACCTGCGAGACTCAGCAGGCGAGCAATGATCCCTCCCACTGCGAGAGAGGTTGCCGTCCACTGGCGAACCTTTGTCGGAGAGATTGGGACACGGCCAATGTCCTCCCGCTTATCGCAGACGACAAAGAGGGCAGGCTTTCCATTCCCGACAAGACGGTCCGTGACCGGCATCGAGCATTCCTGTTCACACCCTGGACAGACCACGCTAGACGCTGGGCTCGCCAGACTCAGCAAACCAGCGTCTTTCAGGGCCCTGACCACGCCGTCAGGCCACACGTCAAGCTCCTCTTCGCTTAGCAGCACAGCTTCGCCCTTGTTCGCGCCGATTCGCCCTAGCAGCTCAGCCAAGACCTGCTCGGGCGTCATGCTTCAAGCGCCTCCGCCCTATTGAGCGCTGCGCCAGCGGGCGGCTCGGGTTCGATACCGGACAACGCGAGCATCTCCCGGAGCCGGAGATCGATGTCGTCATACTTTAGCGAGCAGGAATTCGGATATGTGATGCGAAAGGATAGCCGCCCAGGTCGTCCCGTACTTGGCAAACCACTCTCGCGCGATCACCTCGAAGCTGTTGGACACATCATCGATGCGCGTCTGCTTCTGAGCTTACCGATGTTCCCCCGGATCGACGCCGCTGGCCAAGAGCTTGCGCGCATTGTCGCGCCGCTCCCTCGCCTCTTTCAGTCCTACGTCCGGATAGACGCCCAAGGAAAGCCGCTTCTCTTTTCCCTCGAAACGGTACTTGTGCCGCCACCACTTCCCCCCAGCCGGGGAAACTTCAAGGTACAACCCGCGATCATCGAACAGCTTGATCGCCTTCGTTCCACGCTTGGCATTCCGGACAGCAGTGTCGGTCAGGGGCATTTTGGGGGCAACTCCCTTTCAGAAAAATCTCAGTTGCCCCCAATGTTGCCCCCAGATGTCAATGAACGGCCCCGGTCCAAACGGGACAATAAACAACGAAAAAGCCAGCTTTTTAGCTGGCTTTAGGACTTCAGTGAACTCTTTCGAACGTATATTTGGTGGAGCTGAGCGGGATCGAACCGCTGACCTCCTCGTTGCGAAAACGATGAAAGAAGAACTTTCAGCAATTTAGTGCAGTGAGCCACGGAGGATAAATCAGGATGAAACCGATCAAAATTCCGCGGCCTAATCCTGTGAGTTACCACGGCGATCAGGTCGCGGCTAAAGGTGCCCGCAGCACTCCCGAGTCTGAATCTGGCACTGATTTATCTTATGAACCATAAAAATAATTTAGCTCTGCAGCTTCCCGATTGTGCTATCAATAAACACAGGATGTGTGCGGATGCCAGCTGTTAGATATCCGGGCTGTTCCTTCGAAGTTGCAACTCAGAATTGAGTTTCCGTGGATCTTCGATGCACAAATCGACATATACCCGGCTGGCTGATCTCGGGATTTATCGGGCTGTCGCTTCTTGTCTTCGCATGGGGTCTCGGGTATAAGCTTTCTCTCTATGACCCGCCTCAATCCGATTCCCATAAAATCCCGCAGGCGAAGCTTCTGTCGAAAAACGAGTGGGCGATTGCATCGTTGAGCCCTCTGCTGAACGATGCGAACGGTTCCCCTTCGGTGTTTTGTGCGGTGCTTTCCAGTGTACTTCTGCTTCTCGCCCTGTCTTATCGTCCCTTGAGCGCCTCTGCACTGGATCTGCGGGAATTTGATGCGAAACAGTCGTGGCGATTGCGTTACCGCACAGGTTTGAACTTCTTCTTCGTTCTCCCTCCCCCCGTTCTCTCCTAGTTTTACCCTCTATCCCCAAAACCTGAAGCGTCCGGCCCAGGCTCTCTCGTCGGTGCTGCGTGGTCTGTTCTCTGTCGGAGAATATCCCCTGCCACGCGAGCCTAAACCGGACCACAAATCCATAATAGGTGCATTTGAGATATGCGAAAGCGAACTTCCTTTATCCTCGCTGCAGGACTGTCGCTGCCTGCCTTGACTGGCCTGGTTGCCTGTAATTCAGGGTCCAAAGGCTCAGAGATTAGCGCCGCGGAAATTCCGGCGGCTGGAGTTGTTGCCGTATCGCGAGGAAACATCGCACATGTGCTGAACCTTGCGGGACAGTTCCAGCCATATCAGGTCGTTGACGTCCACGCCAAGGTCTCCGGTTACATCAAAGACATCTATGTCGATATCGGAGACAAGGTGCATGTGGGCGAGACGCTTGCCATCCTCGAAGTGCCAGAACTGAATGCTCAACTGAAGGGCACTAAATCGGAGTTTGCTCGTAGCAAGGACGAGATCACGAGGGCGCAGCATGAAGTCACGCGCGCCGAGTCCGAGCACAGTGCCGTTCATGCCGACTACCTCCGTCTGGTGCGGGCCGCTGCCGCACAGCCGGGCCTGATCGCGCAACAGGAACTGGACAATGCGCAGTCGAAGGATCTGTCTACCGCAGCACAGATCGATGCCGCACAAGCAGCACTGTCAGCCGCCAAACAGGGATCGGATGTGGCCGACGCGAACCGTGAGCGGGTGCAGGACCTGAATGATTACACCCATGTCACCGCACCGCTGAACGGAGTCATTATCTTTCGCTACGCCGATACCGGCGCACTGATTCAGGCTGGGACCTCATCCGACACCCAATCGATGCCTATCGTCAAACTTTCGCAGAGCGATCTGCTTCGGCTTCGTGTACCGGTGCCCGAAGATGCGGTCCGCTATGTGCATGTCGGGCAGAGTATGCAGGTGCGTGTGGATGCTGTAGGGCGGTCGCTGACGGGGATGGTGGTTCGTTTTACCCGCAACGTCAGCCTCGAGACGCGCACGATGGAAACGGAGATTGATGTTCCCAACAAAGATCTCTCGCTTACTCCAGGCATGTATGCCAATACCGAGTTACAGCTCGACCACCGCGATAACGTGCTGACCATTCCGGTGCAGGCGGTGGTGAACGACGGAAACAGGCGGACCGTCTTGGTTGTGGACAGCCAAAATCGCGTTCAGCAGCGAGTCATCCAGACAGGCATTCAAGGGTCTGAGCTGGTGGAAGTTACCGGCGGACTCAGTGAAGGTGAACGTGTGATTGTCGGTGGTCAATCGAAGTATCAGGCAGGTGAGCAGGTCACACCGCGACTCCAGAAAGAGACCACCAACGATGTCATACGCGAAGAGGGCGGGGAGCAGGCGGACACGGGAGGAAATCAGTAATGCCTAAGTTTGCCCTTAGCTACCCCTTCTTCATCATCATGGCATGCCTCATCGTCTTGCTGATAGGCGTTGTCAATACGACCACGATGCCGGTCGATCTGTTCCCCAAAATCGATATTCCCGTCGTCGTCGTCGCTACATTCTATTCCGGTATGCCACCTCAGCAGATTGAGGCGGACATCACCGATACATTTGAGCGCTTCTTTACGTTGGGCAGCAATATCGATCACATCGAATCACGCTCCCTGACGGGCGTGAGCTTGATCAAGATTTACTTCAAGCCGGGTACTGATCCCAATGCTGCTCTCAGCAATATCGCGAATCTGGCGATGGCCGACCTGCGACGATTGCCTCCCGGAACCTTGCCTCCAGTCGTACTTGGCATGGACGCCTCGAACCAGCCAGTGTGCCTTGTCACCCTCAAAGGACAAGGGCTGAACGAAACGAACCTGAAGGACCTAGCTCAGTTCCAGGTGCGTAACCAGATCGCGAACGTCTCCGGCGCATCGGTGCCGCAACCCTTCGGTGGGACCTATCGTCAGATCCAGGTCTATGTAGATCCGTTGAAGCTCGAAGCCCATAACCTGAGCCTGATGGACGTCGTTCATGCAGTCAACGATTCAAACCTGATTCTCCCTGCCGGCGACGTTCGTATCGGCACAAAGGACTACAACATCTATGCGAACAGTCAGGTCCCGAGCGCACAGGAGATCAACTCCATGCCGATCAAGTCGGTGGGTAATGCTTCCGTCATGGTTGGGGACATAGGGAAAGCGAGAGATGCCGGAGCGATTCAGACTAACATCGTCCGCATCGACGGACAACGGTCCGTATACATTCCGGTACTGAAGCAGGGAGGGGACAGCAATACCATCACGATCGTGAACGGGATGAAAGAGGCCATCAAAGACTTGGTGGATATTCCAGCTTCGCTCAGGACCGCAGTGGTCTTCGACCAGTCGCTGTTTGTAAAGGGAGCGATCAAAAACCTGCTGAAGGAAGCGGGCATTGGCCTGTTCCTAACCGGCATCATGATTCTCGTCTTTCTGGGGAATCCTCGAGCGACTTTTGCGGTGTTGTTGTCGATTCCCCTTTCAGCTCTGGTCTGCCTGTTGGTGATGAAGGCGATGGGCGGGTCGATCAATACTATGCTGCTGGGTGGGCTGGCACTGGCGTTTTCACGTCTCATTGACGATTCCGTGGTGGTGCTTGAAAACATCTTCCGCTATATGGAGATGGGGTCTCCACCGCGGGAGGCAGCGGAAAAAGGTGGCATGGAGGTATCGCTGGCCGTTCTTGCGGCGACCTCGACGACTTCGATCGTGTTCTTCCCTGTCAGCTTTCTCTCCGGCGTCAGCAAGTATATCTTCGCCGATCTGGCGCTGGGCGTCGTCATCTCGATCTTCGCGTCCTATATCTTCGCGATGACGGTGGTCCCACTGTACTGCGCTAACTTCATCCACCTTGAGCACCATATCGAAGGGGAGGGGCATGGAGAGAAGAAGCAGTCCTCCTTCCAACGTTTCGTTACTAAATTCAACCAGTATTTTCAGAAGCTGCTGAACCGATATGAAGCACTGGCAAACCGGGTGCTTCAAAATCCGCGTCTGACTGCTACGGTGATCCTTGGCTCGATCGCAATCATCCTGTTGGTTCTGTTTCCATTCCTCGGACGCGCGTATTTCCCGCGGACCGATCCCGGCCAGTTTGTCATCGATGTGAAATGTCCGGCCGGTACGCGCATCGAGCTCAGTAATCGATACATCGCGCGAGTGGAAAACGAGATCCGACAGGTAGTTCCTACAGAGGACTTGGGGATGATCGTCTCGAACATTGGTATCACTCCGGACCTGTCGGCAATCTATACGACGAACTCCGCAATGGATACGGCTTTTGTGCAGGTCAGCCTGAAGGAAGAGCACAAGGTCAGCAGCTATGACTATATGGAACGAGTGCGGCGAAAGCTGGCCTCCGATATGCCGGAGCTGACCACATATTTTCAGGCCGGGGGTCTAGTCGATTCAGTCATCAATCAGGGATTGCCCGCCCCGATCGACATTCAGGTCAGCTCGAACGATATGGATGGTGCGTTCGATATCGCCAAAGGATTGGCCCAAAAGATCAAGGCGCTTAAGAATGTAAGCGACGTGTACATCCCGCAGGACCTTAAGTATCCGGGCCTGGAGATGAACATCGATCGTGAGCGGGCCAGTTTGATCGGGCTGTCTCCCAAGGATGTTGTGGACAACGTCATTACCGCGTTGACTTCAGATGGTCAGATATCGCCGAGCTACTGGATTGATCCAAATACGGGCAACAACTACATGCTCACCGTGCAGTACTTCAATAGAAAAATCGGCAGCATGAGCATGGAAGACTTCAAGGACATTCCACTCCGGTCAACTAGCTCGCAGGTCTACACGCCATTGCGGTCGGTTGTCGATATTAAGGAGATCAATACTCCAACCGAGGTCGATCACTACCAGATTCGCCGCGTGATCGATATCTATGTGATGCCTTCGACAGAAGCTCTGGAAAAGGTGAACAAGAATATCCAACAATTGGTTACAAATGTGCAGAAGCCGAAGAACACTCGCATTGTTGTCCGTGGCGCCGTGGTAAGCATGAATGATTCGTTCCTACGCTTCGGTGTCGGGCTGTTGCTTTCAGTCGCTCTGGTGTACCTGATCCTGATGGCGCAGTTTACGTCATTCATCGATCCCTTCATTATCCTGATGGCCATTCCGCCAGGTCTGGCCGGGGTAGTGATAACGCTTCTCGTCACCGGCAGCACACTCAACATCATGTCGTTGATGGGCGTCATCATGATGACCGGAATCGTGGTGTCGAACAGCATCCTGATCGTCGAATTTGCCGGCATCCTGCATAAACAGGGACTACCGCTGCTGGTGGCCGTGGTGCAGTCATGCAAGGTGCGTTTGCGTCCGATCCTGATGACCTCCCTGGCAACGCTATTGGGCATGATCCCAATGGCGCTTGGCCTCGAAGCGGGCAGCGAACAATATGCGCCTTTGGCCCGGGCCATTATCGGCGGTCTGGCGGCATCGGTCGTCGTCACTATCTTCCTGGTTCCGGCGGTGTATCTGATCATCCACGGTCGGCGGGAGAAGACAACCGCAGTTATGGCGGAGGGGTAGAGAATGATGAATCGAAGACAAGTCCTGCTATTCCATTCTGCGCTCCTGATTTCAACTTCGAGCGTCTGCTCCGGGGCACTATCTGGACAGACTACAAACCAACCAGCGCTCCCCGATGCTCCGCCGAGCCGGCTCATCGCGAATGAACAGCAAGATGTTCCGATTGCAGCACACGCGATGGGTCAGGTCCCGACAACGACAGCGGGCAGTCCGACTCCGGGGCAATCCACTCATCTCACTCGTGCTGAAGCTGAACAGATAGCGATTAAAAACAATCCAGGAGTTACGGTTGGCCGCTTGCTCGCGCTGGCGCAACATCAGGTGGTTCGGGAGTCGCGGTCGGCAGAACTACCGACCGCAACGGGTAGCATCACTGCCGAGGATGCAGAAGACGCATCCCGCATTTCGGCTGGATCGCTTACGGCCTCGCGCCTCTTCTCGCATGTAGGCGCCGGAGCCACTGCTACACAACTGATCACCGACTTTGGAAAAACTAGAAATCTTGTGGCCTCCTCAAAGTTGCAGGAGAAGGCGCAGAACGCAAGCGCCCTCGCCACCACCGAAGATATTGTCATTGCAACAGATCAGGCTTTCTACAATGCCTTGCAGGCCCAGGCCCTGCTTAAGGTCGCTGAGCAAAATGTCGCCACGCGCAATACCACGGACACACAGGTCAGCGCGATGACCAAGAATAAGCTCAAATCGACCCTCGATCTGAGCTTTGCGGATGTCAACCTGTCGCAGGCGAAGTTGCTGTTACTGGATGCACAGAACAACGCCAACTCCACAATGGTGGCACTTGATGACGTGTTGGGTCTCGACCGGCAACAGGTATATGACCTGGCCGAAGACAATGGCCCGCTGCAGTCGCCTCCACCGGATGTGGAACAGCTCATTCAACTAGGGCTCCAACAGCGGCCCGATTTGCAAGCGTTAAACTATAACCAGCAGGCGGCGGTCAAATTCAGCCACGCCCAGCGCGATCAAATGCTGCCAAGCATCAGCGCTGCAGGAACTGCCGGGACCGTTCCGATTCGTCCAGGAGAGCAGTATTACCTCACAAACTGGTGGGGTGCAGTCGGCGTCAACATGAACATTCCGATCTTCAACGGCTTCCTCTACTCGGCCCAGGCCAAGGAAGCGACGATCCGGGCCCAGGCCGCTTCGGAGCAGAGCCGTGGTTTGCGCGATCATATCGTTCGTGATGTCCGTACTTCCTGGCTGGCCGCGAACACTGCGTACCAGCGGGTCGCGGTGACGGCGGAGCTGCTGAAAGAGACCAATCTGGCCCTCGGTTTAGCGCAGACACGCTACCAACTCGGACTTAGCTCGATTGTGGAATTGAGTCAGGCTGAGTTTCAGCAAACTGATGCTGCCATTGGGAACACGAATGCGCAATATCAATACCGGCTTGCTCTCGCGACCCTCAATTATGAGATTGGAGCAACGCCATGATGGAAAACTTCAAGCTGAAGGTATTTCGCGTCGTCGCGGACACGCTGAACTTCAGGAGGGCCGCGGACGAGCTTCATCTCACTCAGCCTGCCGTGACCTCGCAGATCAAGTCTCTCGAAGAGAGCCTGGGCATCGCTCTCTTCGATCGCATCGGCCGCGATATAAGTCTCACGCCGGCGGGAACTACTCTCCTCCAATACGTGCGGCAGATCGAGGCAGTGACGAATGATGCCATTGCTGCACTTACTCCATTTGGAGGACAGGAAGGAATGGAGTTGAGCATTGGTGCCTCCCACACGATTGCCGTCTACCTTCTACCAAAGCTCCTCCCTTATCTGCTCGCAGAGTGGACCAAACTGCGAATTCACATTATGGGCGGCAGCACGAATGAGATCCTGCATGCCCTGACGATGCACCAGATCGGAATCGGACTGATCGAAGCACCCGCATTCCGACCGGACCTAAAGATTGAGGTCTTTGGAGAAGATGAGCTGACACTTATCGTTCCGCATAATCATCGATGGGCCAAGAAGACGCTGCTCAAAGCTGCAGAGCTTGTCCAAGAGCCGATCCTATTGCGAGAAGTGGGGTCCGGCATGCGGCGCTTTGTCGAGGAGTACCTCGAACAGAATGGGGTCCTACGGCAACAACTCCGTACTTTGATCGATATGAATTCTACGGAGGGTATCATTGCAGCGGTCGAGGCTGGACTCGGTGTGGGGTTCGTCCCTTGCCTTGCTCTTGAGAAGGCCCTGAAAGTGGGAAGTATCAGGGTCGTTCCACTCGTCAATGGTCCGATCCGTCGCCAATTCAGCATCGCGCTTCTCAATGGCCCGGAACCAAAGGGACCAGTCGGACAACTGGTGGAGTTGCTTCGTAACATGGGCGGGACCGATCGACTGGGATCTTTCGAGATTCAGGCTAAGCGGGAGGAAGAGAGTAAGGGGGCGGTGCTATCCCAAGGAACGGGGATAGCAAAGCTCAGGCGGGTGCCCTGAATGAATGTCCTTCCATTTTCTCTGGTGCTATGTCTGACCTCCATCTTTGCTGGGCTCCTCGGAGCTTTGACGGGACTGGGCGGAGGAGTGATCATCGTCCCAACCCTGTGCCTCTTGTTCAAGGTCGACTTGCACTATGCAATTGGAGCTTCGCTCGTTTCCGTGATTGCTACTTCTTCCGGGGCAGCGGCGGCCTATGTCCGCGAAGGCTATTCAAACATCCGAATTGGAATGTTTCTTGAGGTCGCTACGACGCTAGGCGCTCTGCTCGGAGCGTATCTTACGGCCACAGTGCCCGCGGATTGGATCGGAGTCATCTTCGGTGTCGTTCTCCTGTATTCAGCCTGGACGTCATTGCGCAAGCCGCCAACTGTTGGGACAAGTTTGAAGTGGGACCCTCTCGCCGTGAAATTGAAGCTACGAGGTTTTTCTCCCGTTGCAGGGAAGAACGAGCAATATGTCGCGGAGAACGTACCTGCGGGGTTCGGCATCATGTTCGTGGCTGGCACGCTTTCGGGACTGCTCGGAATCGGATCGGGCGCGGTTAAGGTTCTGGCGATGGATCAGGTGATGAAGTTGCCATTCAAGGTTTCTACCACTACAAGCAATTTCATGATCGGAGTCACGGCAGCGGCCAGCGCAGGTTGGTATTTCAATCATGGTTATATTCTTCCAGGCCTTGCGATGCCCGTCATGCTGGGAGTCCTCGCCGGCTCTCTCATCGGCTCTCGCATTCTGGTCAACGCACAGGTGGAGACCCTGCGGTGGGTATTCAGCATCGCCATCGTTGGGCTTGCAGCCGAGATGATCTACAGTGGCCTGACAGGGAGGCTTTGAATGAGGTCCCGTGAAGACAAACGGCTCCAAATCGCGATGGGGCATATGCTGCGTTTCGGTACGACCATTGCGGCCTCCATTGTGTTCGTGGGAGGCGCTCTGTACCTCGTGCAGTTTCACGGACCGGTCCCGGATTACCAGCATTTTCACGGCGCCTCATCGTCGTCCCGGAGCCTCGGTGCGATGGTCAGCGGCTTCTTCGACTTCGACAGCCAAAGCGTAATCGCTTTCGGAATTTTGGTTCTGGTCGCAACGCCGGTCTGCCGTGTCCTCTTCGGTGTCGTCGGGTTCTCACTCCAGAGAGACCGCATGTATGCCGCGGTGAGCGCCGCCGTGCTGGCGATCCTCCTGATGGGCATCTTCGCAAGGAGATAACGAGGTGCCAAGGATGGGTGAAAAGCCAAATTTCAATCTTAAGACAGTCCTCTATGCGACTGATTTTTTCTCCCGTCTCCGAGGGCGCGGGACTTTATGCCTTTCGTTTGGCGGCCTACTTTTCAGCCACGCTTCTCGTAGCTAGTGCCTTCACACCTACGCAGGCCGGCTTGGAGGTAGAAACCGCGCGGTCTCGGCAAAGTCAGCAGAGAAAGGACCTACAAGCGCTTTCGTCCAGTAAGAGCGCATACGATACCGCATGAGCGGCCTCCGGAGTGAAGTCCGTCGCGTAGAGAATCCGTTCAAAAGGAAACTTTATGGAAGGGTTGGACCCCACCTGCGGACCGACGGTCATCGAAGGCCAAAGGGTGGAGCGCAGGATCTGCTCGGCGACGGAGCCGATAATCCCTCGCTTGAATCGGCCTCCGCCGTGAGTTCCCAGCATGATCAGAGATGGTGCCTGTATATCAGCCAGTTCCGGAATCATTTCTTTCGGATCGCCTTCAAGAAGGGTCGGGACCGAATCGATCGATCCGGACGCCAATTGATAGGCCTCCTTTGCGCAATCGTTCAGCGCCCGGATTGACGTGCTCAACGTCATCCAGGAAAGAGCAGTCAAGTATCCGGATCGCTTGTCCGATCTCACCACGCATTTTTATGACGCTCTCGATGAGCTAATGGTCAAGGAGTTGGGCGACCCACGAACATTCGTCGAAGTCGGTAAGGCACACGACCGGATTCTCCAACATAGCCGAGACCGCTCCATTGACATTCTCGTGCTTGGTATCTGCAAACCCTCCCATCTTGGCATGGAGATGCGAACTTCCGGAGCGTTTCGCCTCATCGTCGATGCGGAGTGCCCGGTGCTGACCATACAGCATCGCGTTGAGCAGAAACTTGTACGTCACCTCGCTGAGGCCGCGGTATATGGGGATGAAGCCGAACGTGATCACCTTGCCCCTCCCGATGGGCACTTCAGCGATCGCCGACGTGTCGTCCAGGTACTTCCCTCCCAAAATCCACCCGCTAAGCAAGGGGTGATCGTTCGCATAGTGGGCGATGGACTTCGCTTGGCCGGAAACTTTGAACGAAGGGCCGGTTTCAAAGAAAAATCGGGACAGTGGGTTGCGATTCAAAGGCAACGGGGTTGTTCGTGTCTACGCTCACCTCGAGGATAGAACCGGGGCAGTAAAAACTCCTTAGGCGGAACACCCTCCAGGGCATTTGTGATTGCTGGATGTTCCTTCGTGGCGTAAACGTCAGCCGCCTTATTGTTGGCAATAATCGTTCCGCCGGCGTCGACAAATGCCTTCAAAGCCCGAATGCCATCGGGACCAAGTCCACCTTGATATTCTTCCGGCGCCTGCGGCTGAGCGAGCCGGTTTTGGCCTCCGCCCGAACGGCCGCCGCCTAGGCGGCCAGTCAAAATAGCATTGGCGGGATTGTCAGGAAGAATAATCGCGTCAAACTCATCGATCAGATTCCCTTTGCGGATATCTGCATCCACAATACTTTTGTAGGGCACCCCATTGGTGTCAAGAACGAACCGAGTCCACCCTTCGTCCAGGGCGGCAATCCAGCTCTTATAGAGGCCGACCCTTGGCGTTTTCACCTCGAGAGCGCTGCCTTGGATGGCAGAAGGTGACACCTTAAAATTAACGCCAAAACGCTTGGCGGCTACTTCAAGCATCTGGAGTGAGTTTCAAGCCCGTGAATCAAGGCTAGGAGAGCCTTGACTGCCAAAATCTCCAGTTTCGACTGATACCGAAATCCGGGTCGCCTCAACATTGACCCAGCCCTCCGCTTGCCTGAAAATCTCAATCACCGGGGCGAAGCTCTTTTCAAAATCGCTCATAGTAGGACTTCTCTACTGAGCATCTGGAGTGAGTTTCAAGCCCGTGAATCAAGGCTAGGAGAGCCTTGACTGCCAAAATCTCCAGTTTCGACTGATACCGAAATCCGGGTCGCCTCACAAAGATAAATTTGTATTCACAAACGTGCGGATTCTGGGGGCACGTCAAGTGGATAGAGTAAGACTCTTTGAAATCGCCGTGCTACCCCTTCCGCAATGTGGAGCTTGTTCAACCTAATTTCGGCGTTCGCATCAAAAAGCATTCTGTGGAATCTTCAATTCGCATGAGCCTTTGCGGACTCTGGCGAAGGTAGCTGAGTTGTGCCTAACGCGATGCTGCGCGTGCTTCTTGAAGATGAATGTGGAAGGGATGTGCTGTTTTGCCGTGCACGTTGCTGCGGGGCAGATTGGGGCATGCGTGGGTCATATCGGGACATGGCGCGGGGCAGATTGGGACAGTAAATTGTTCATCCTTATAGTACTTAGCCTTGCGGGGCCGTTGAAAATGCTCCGTTCGATGGCCATGAGATTGCAGTAGTTGGAGTGCCCCTTTCAAGCATTGACCATTCTGCGCGGGGTAGTACAAAAATCCACTTCAACTTAATCGGAGCCTAAAGTCTCATGAAAAACCTTAACTCACTTAACTCAATTGCGAAGCTATCTGTCCTTGGCATCCTCTCTGTATCTGCTGCGGCTATGGCCCATGCCTCCAGTATCTGCGATGCGGCAACGGGAAACCTGATCGTCAACTGCGGCTTTGAAGGTGGATTCACCACCCCTGCTAGCGGAGGAGATGTCCCAACGGGCTGGACTGTCAGCCAATGGAATGGCGATGACACCATCAATAATGGTGGCAACGGTGTCCACAGTGGCAACTCTGCTCTCCAAATTGGAAACGACGTGGGTGCCGGCGGCCCCCTCTTCGATGGCGCTGCAATTCTGTCTCAATCGTTTACTGACGTGGCGGGGGAAGATTACACCTTCAGTTTCTTTTTGCTGAATACCGGTGGCGGCGGCGGCATCCAGTTCCAGGCTTTCTGGGACTCGACATCCGGCACTCCGTTGCTCGACCTAGTAAATACGAATGCACCGACAGCCTATACCGAATTCTCCTTCAACGTCCTTGGAACGGGATCCGATTCCATTACGTTCACCGCAGTCAACGAGCCGGCTTCCTTCTTTCTGGACGATGTGGAGGTCGTCGGTCAGGGCGTCACGCCACCGCCACTGACCGCTACTCCCGAACCGAGCAGCTTGATTCTGTTTGGGACTGGACTGATGGGAGCTGCCAGCGGTGCATATCGTCGCATCAAACAGCAAGGCAAAGCCACCAGCTAACCTCTTGAGCGGAAGAGGCCCCGCACTCCAATCAGAGTGCGGGGCTTATTTCCTGCTCCCGGAGGCAGGTTGAAATGCTTCTACCATGTCTGCCGCAGGATTGCTGGCCTTTTCGTGTCCGATTCTGTGCCGTCGCCCTTGAATTTATTTTGAAACGATAGGAGTTTAAGCAGTAGGTTGCGCGATACTGTGTACGAAAGCGAAAAAGCATATCTCGCAGAGGCTAGGTTTTGATCGCGACCGGAAAAGATCGTCTTCAGGGCTGGAAGGAGATAGCAGACTATCTCAACCGCGACGAACGCACGGCCAAGCGGTGGGAGAAGCAACGTGGTCTTCCTGTACGGCGCATTCCGGGTGAGGGGCGGGCCAATGTTTATGTGATCGTCTCGGAGTTGGAAGACTGGCTCACTGCAGGCGAGAGGGCGTCTTCTCCTTCTGTGGTCGAGACGAGTTTCAAGGATAGTACCGATTCCGGCACCGAACTCACTGAAGTCATCCTGAAACGCGATGCGGGTGAATCCGCGGATTTATCCGTGATGCAGCGATGGTTTTGGCAGATGCTGGTGGTGTGTGGCGCCTGTATCTGCGTGGCTGCAGTTGGTATATATGCTTATCGTACAAGCCACGTTCTGACGAAGTCTGGCCCACTCTTCAGCAAACTTTCGCTGGTATCAACGTCATCAAGCTCATCAAGGACCGACGTTGAAGAGTTGTACCTGGAAGGTGTTTATTTGTACGAAGAGCGAACGCCGGCCTCGCTCGAACATGCACGGCAGTCTTTTGAAGAGGCGATCGGCAAGGACCCAAAGTACGCGCCTGCCTATACAGGATTGGCGATTACGTATCTACTGTCGCGGGAATACGCAACCATTCCATCGGACGAGGCATACGCCAGGGCGAGAGAGGCGGCCGAGCAAGCCATCGCGCTTGACCCGAATCTGGCCGAGGCGCATGCGGCCCTGGGCTTTGTCGATTTCTTTTCCTTATGGGATGAGGCGGCGGCAACGAAGGAGTTTGAGACGGCGATACGGTTGAATCCACAGTGCACAATCGCACAGCACTGGTACGGCTCGATGCTGATGCATGAGGCGCGTTATCCCGAGGCCCTGGAACATCTGAATCTGGCACAGCGGCTGGACCCTGCATCTCCTGCGATCCTCGCCACCAAGGCGCTTGCCCTGGGGTTGGATGGGCATCGCAATGAGGCGATCGATACGCTGCAGGCGCTTACATCGAAAGGCTTCGATGCAGCCTCGCCGCATCGTATCCTGGCCCTCCTGAGTCTGGTCGAGCCACGCGATCTCGCACGTTATCTTGATGAGATGCGACGAGTGGCCGAGCTGCGGAAGGACCAGGAGGCACTCACTACTTTAGCCCTTGCCACGGAGGCTTATCATAGCTCCGGAGAGCAGGCGATGTGGGCAGCGATTCTTGAGCGGGAGAAGAAATTCCATCCGTCACCGGAGCACCCAACCCGCTCTATGGCCGAGGCGGAGGCTGCTCTTGGGCATGACGACGAGGCGATTCGCGAGCTGACGCTGCTTGCGGAGCAGCGAGACCCCGATACAATCGGGTTGGCTTTCAATCCACTGTTTGCTGGGTTGCGGAATAATCCAAAGTTTCAAGAGGTCGTCACCGCGACTGGTCTTCCGCGGAAGCAGAGCCCGATACTGGCCGCAAGATGATGTATGGCGAGTTGAGTCGAGCAGTAAATCGGTCCAGCTTCTGTTGATAAGGCTGTTCTGGATTTCGATCAGGAGTTTGGGGTCGACACGGTAGGGCTTATCTCCGGTGGACGGCTTGCTACAGGAGGCAGAAACGATTCGTACAACACTGCTTACTACGGCATGATGCCTAGGTCGGCATAGCGGAACTGACTCGCAAGTCTGGCCGACATTTCTCTGGCCCTTACGCACCCTCGGTCAGCACCCTCACGGCGCGGATCAAGAATTCTCTGGTCGCGCAAATGCGCTATTGGAGGGGCTTATGAATGAGCAGAAAATATTTCTGTGCGTAACCTCTGCCGTGTCGGGGCAAAGAGGCGAAACGTGGACGCGATTAACAAGAACGTCGAGGTCGCATGACACCATGGGGCTTCTTTGGCATTCGGGGAAGAACCCGTCGCTCCGGCGGTAGAAGGATCGTTGCCCTCAATTCCTTTTCGTGCTCGAAGCTCTTTCGCTTCATAAAGAGTCCATAATGCTTATGACTTTTCTCGATCTCGTCATGATCGAAATCGGCATAGCGCACTGAATCAATGAGGATGCCCTCTCTTCTACCCAGCGATGCCCGCAACTGTCCAACTGTTGACTCAATGGCGATCGCCTGGCCCGACGCTGAGCACGGTACCAGTCTATGATCATAGACAGTCGACATCATGTACGAACTTCCACCATTGATTCCAGACGCGCAAACATTGCTCAGTCTTGAGCCCGAAGAGCTCGCGGGAAAAATCCTGTTTGCGCTTCGGAAAAGGCTTGGGCACGAGTAAGGGCAACGGCCATCGCACTGTCAGGAATCGTGATCGAGCCTGCAGATTCAGTATTGGAAGAAATTGCCAACGCAGACAGCAACGAGGTCGCGTCCGAGATCGGATCTCCCAATGCCGGGCCGGTGACACTCAATTCCTTCATTTTCTGATCGAAGAGTTGTACCGCATACTTATTCCCCGACGCTTTGGTGGCATGCTCTCGATTAAGAGTCTTCAGCCTGGCTAAAGCCTTGTTCGGGTCTGAGACAAGCGTGTTATAGACCTTTGCAACAAGTGCGGCGCTATGCTGACTCGGTTTATTCTTTTAGGAACATGGATCGTTCCATCACAACACGGGCCTGCGTTATCGCGTGGTTGTTGTGCACGGTGCTGTCCTGCCTGGCGGTTCACTCGCCGCACTGCGATCTGTGTGATGGCCCTTTCGTTGTAGCCTCTTCTTCTCTGCAAACATTAGCCAAACACCCGCTGCCCATCGAACCCGACACCTGTAATGGTATCTGCTCGTGCTGTGGCTTTCACGGACTTCCGAATGCAAGTCCGGCCCTAGCTTTGGGAAACAAAGTGACTGCTGGTGATTGGCCTGAGCCACCTTCGCCTGTTCTCGCGCCGCACTCGCCCATATTTCGACCTCCCCGCATAGTCGTCTCCTCTTAGCTTGATCAATCTGTGTCTTTGGCACGGACGCTAGAACGCACAACTCACTCTGGAGACATCGATCGTGGACTGATTGCCGTCCTCACTTCATGAGAAGCACGATCAACGTGGCGGCGGTCGCCAAATGAAGCAGGATATGCGCGGTGTTTGGGACCATTCCATTGCGGGCCGGCAAGAAGGAATGCGTTTTGCCGAACATGACTTGATAGCGAGCAGCTCGCTCCGGTTCCGGTCGGAAAAGATAAGGTATCCACCAGGCGCGTATTTGCCCGATGAAGAGCAGGCCATAGCTAATCACGAGCCAGTCGTAAAGCCAGTCGGGATAAGGTCGTCTAAAGTGCAACAGGCTAAAGCACAGCCCGATGGTCCACGGTACGCTTTGAATGAGCGTTACAGTGACGAGACGGCGTCTCGTATCCAGGCTGCGTACCGCTGCGACATCGTTGAGGCGCCCAAGCGGAATCCAATCGTGCAGCCAGAGAAAAAGAACCTGAAACACTTGGAGAGCGAGCAAAACCATCTCGATTTCGCGATTTGCCGGGAAATGCTGCTGTGCCATTCTCGCCCCTTAGAGCCATTATGACCTCGATTACTCCTTAGTCACCGGCAATACGGAAGTTTCGTGGAACGGAACTCCCGAAAAGAGTAGGCGGCTGATTGGTGTCACGTTTAGCCGTTGTTGTTGGGATGTAGCGACGGCTATCATCTGTTTTCGCTATGAAGCGCTTGCCTCGCCATCGCGGATGAGAAGCAGGAAGTCCGTCGTCATAACCAATGGCTTTCCCCAGTAGTTTGGATGGCGGATCCAAGCCCATTTTGGCCATGGGATGCCTCTGGAGCCCAGATGGTTACGCTGACCGTGCAGACCGCTGCCACAGCGGCTTTTTTGAACGCGTTTCCCTCAATCGGACGCTGGATGGCGCCTGCTGGCGTTGGCCGTGACAGCTGCCAACCAGGGTGATCGCGAGTAGGTGGCAGCGCTGGCCCAAGAGATGCAACAGGTGACCGGCAACCATGCCATGTGGAGCAAGGCTACACCGGGCCAACCTAATTCTGTTCTCTATTCCCTCAACTCTGTCCGCGCTGCCCGTACAGAGAGCTAGCCGAAAGATACGATTGAAATCTCCAAAAGATACTGGCGAGTGGCCCCGAAAGACTCCTCTTGTGCGACGAAAGATACCGCAAAGCCCCGTTGATATCAAGCTAGAGTGACAACTGAGCATAGCCTTGCAGGTCACAAAGAATGTGACTGCGTACTCGCAGTATGCATGAAATTCGTCACTTGTAATGACCTCGGAGATTGCCGGAAACGCCAAGCGATGATTCTAAGACACAAAATTCAAAGAAAATGCATTGGCCGCTTGTGCCTCAGCATTCTGCTTCTCCCTCTTTTCATCGGAGAAGCAAGCGCTCAGCAGAGTTATACGTGGGAGCAGATCGAGAACAAGTTTGAGGCAACCAACCCCGCGTTGAAGGCAGATGCGAATAACGTGGATGAGCTGAAAGCGGAAGAGATAACAGCGTACCTCCGTCCGAATCCGCAGTTCACTCTATCGGCGGACGGAACGCAGATCGCTCCTAAGAATGGAATCTGGACCCCGCTGGCCGGCACTGACATTTCACCCAACCTCAGCTACCTGCATGAACGCGATCACAAACGGGAATTGCGTCTGGAAAGTGCTAAAGAAGCCACTCGCATCGGTGCGTCATTGCACGAAGATCTGCAGCGCAACCTGCTTTTTACCCTGCGCTCCGCCTTTGTGCAGACTCTGGAGGCCAAGGCAGTGCTGGAACTGGCGAAGGCCGACCTGGAGTACTACGACAAGATCATCGAGATTAGTCGTGCCCGCTTCAAGGATGGCGATCTTGCGCAGATCGATTTGGATCGTATTGAGCTGCTGCGAGTGCAGTACGAGTCTGAGATCCAGACGGCGATCGTAAATCTGCGCACTCAAAAGATCGCGCTGCTGCAATTGCTGAACGACCGGACACCGCTGGACCAGTTCGACGTCACAGGCCCCTTCGGCTTTACGAGCGACCTGAAGCCGCTTGATGACTTCCGCCAGCAGGCCCTCGATGCGCGTCCAGACCTGCGTGCCGCTGTACAGGGGATCGAGCAGGCGAAGACGAATCACAAGCTGGCGATCTCGAACGGTTCGACCGATCCAACCTTCAGTGGGTGGTATACCTACAACGAATCAAACAACAACCCAATCGCCACTAACGCTCTCGGTCTCAGCGTGAGCATTCCACTCCGCATCTTCGATCGCAATCAGGGCGAGAAGCAGCGCACGCTGATTGACATCGACCGCAATCAGAACCTGACCGATGTAGCGCGGGCACAAGTGTTCAGTGATGTGGACTCGGCGTATGAGCAGGTACAGAGCAACGTCGTGTTGCTGGTGCCTTATCGCGACAAATACAAGGACCAGGCAACGCGCGTGCGTGACACCGTGACGTATGCCTATCAACGTGGCGGGGCATCGTTGATGGATTTTATAAATGCGCAGAGCGATTACCGCGTTGTGCAGCTGTCTTACCTGCAACTGGTGGGTGCCTATCTGACGGCTGCCGCCCAATTGAATCTTGCTGTAGGGCGTGAGGTGATCCCATGATAAAAAAGTCCTTCTTGATAAATTCTCTCTGCCTCATCGTAAGTCTCTCGCTGACTGCATGTGAAAAGAAATTCAGTCCTGCTGATGGTGCTCCGCAGCCACCACAGACGGTTGAGACCGGGGATATGAGTTTGGTCACCGTCAATAAGCCGGATCTGTTTCCTCTTGTCAATGCAGACCAGATTGAGGCTCCTGCGGAGTTGAAGGTTACGGGCACGGTTAATCCTGATATCGCTCGTGAGGTGCCCGTCATCTCCCTTGCTAGTGGTCGCGTAGTAGACATCAAAGCGCGGCTCGATGACCACGTAAGGAAGGGCGACCTTCTGCTGAAGGTACAAAGTCCGGATATTACGAATGCCTTCGACGTCTATTTGAAGGCAGCGAATGACGAGCAACTTGCAAATAAAACCTACGTTCGCGCTCAGGATCTTTATTCGCACGGCGCTATCTCACTGGCCCTGTTGGAGCAGGCCGAAGACACCGAGAAGGACGCCAAGGCCGATCTGACCGCTGCGGAGGGACAACTGGACACGCTGGGCATCAGCAAAAGTCATCCATCGAACGTTGTGAACGTGTATGCGCCTATCTCCGGTGTCATTGTGGCGCAGAACGTAACCAACGCCGCGGCAGCAGGCGTAACTTACTCAGGTTCCTCCACTGTTTTTACCGTCGCCGATCTAACCGTAGTTTGGATCATTTGCGATGTTTACGAGAACGACATCCCGAAGCTTGAGCTCGGACAGACCGCAAAGATCAAACTGAATGCGTATCCCGACAAAGTGCTGACTGGCCGCGTAAGCGACATTGGTCCGGTACTCGATCCCAGCATACGCACTGCCAAAGTCCGCATCGAGGTTTCCAATCCAGGCATCCTCCGGCTCGGAATGTTTGTCACCGCTACCTTCCAGAGCAAAACCAATGAGGTTCACGCGGTCGTCCCTGCGTCTGCAGTGCTTCACCTGCATGATCGCGACTGGGTCTTCATTCCTGCCGGGGACAATCGCGTCAAGCGCGTCGAAGTGCATGCTGGGCAGTTGCTGCCCGGGAACCGGCAAGAGTTGCTCTCGGGCATCGGTGCCGGACAGCAGGTTGTTTCCAATGTTCTGCAGCTTGAAGCAACGTTGGAGGCGCAATGATCAGGAAGCTTGTAGACTTCGCGCTTCGAAGCCGCCTCCTGATTCTGGCGATTGCGCTTTTGCTTTTTGTATGGGGAGCGATCTCGTTTCATAACCTCCCTGTCGATGCCTATCCGGATGTTGCGGACAATTACGTAAACATCATCACGCAATGGCCAGGACATTCGGCCGAGGATATCGAAAAACAGATTACGGTTCCGACTGAGATTCAGATGGCCGGTCTTCCTGATATGAAGAACCTGCGCTCATTCAGTCTGGCTGGCATCTCCAGCCTGATGATGAACTTCAATGATTCCTCGGACAACAACTGGAACCGTGAACGTGTGCTGGAGCGGCTCAGTATGGTTACGTTGCCCGCAGGGCTCGTTCCGCAGCTGCAAACCGACTGGAGTCCAGCAGGACAGATCTACTGGTACACGATTGAAAGCAAGAATCCGAATTTCGACGTCATGGAGCAGAAGTCGCTCGAAGACTGGACGCTCGAGAAACAGTTCAAGAGTGTCCCTGGTATCGTCGACGTCGCCAGCTTTGGCGGCTTGACGAAGGAGTATCAGATCCGCCTGGATCCGGACAAGCTCGTCTCCTATGGACTGAGTATCGCCCAGGTAGAACAGCAGCTTTCCAATAACAACACGAATGCCGGCGGCAGCTTTATCGTTGCGGGTGCGCAGCAGATCAACGTACAGGCCGTGGGGCTTTTTGCGGACGTACAACAGATCGAGAACACGGTCGTAAAGACGCAGAATGGCACCGCACTGCGTATCAAGGACATTGCCGTTGTCGAACAGGGACCAAAGATTCGGCTGGGGCAGATCTCAAAGACCTATCGTGCCGTTGACGGCAAGCTTATCGACAATCCAGACGTAGTGGAAGGCACATTGCTTCTGCAAAAAGGGAGTGACTCTGATCCCGCATTGAAAGGAATTGAGGCGAAGGTCACCGAGCTCAATGGTACCGAGGCTCAACCGGCCATATCCGGCAGCTTCTTCCACAGAGCCAAGCCAGCCCTGGCCGCCAAGCATGGTTTGCTGCCGCCGGGGCTGAAGGTTGTTCCCTTCCTCGATCGCAGCGATCTCATCCATTTGACGACGCATACGGTGCTGCACAACCTCACCGAGGGCATCATCTTGGTTGTAATCGTTCTGATGCTCTTCCTCGGCAATGTGCGTGGTGCGATCATTGTTGCGCTTACCATCCCGTTTTCTCTGCTGTTCGCGTCGATCTGCCTTCAACTCAAACATATTCCGGCAAATCTGCTGTCCCTGGGCGCACTGGATTTCGGCATGGTCGTGGACGGCGCAGTGGTCATGATCGAAAATATTGTGCGCCACCTAAATCGACCGAATAATAGCAACGAAAGCCCCCAGGATAAGATCCGTGACGCAGCCCATGAGGTGCAGCGGCCGGTGTTCTATGCGATCGGCATCATTATTACTGCTTACCTTCCGATCTTTACGTTGCAAGCCGTTGAAGGCCGCCTCTTCAAGCCAATGGCGTGGACAGTTGCTTTCGCTCTCCTGGGAGCGCTGATTTTCTCGATGATCATTGCACCTGTGTTGGCCAGCTTTCTATTTCGCAAAGGTGCGAAGGAGTGGCACAACCCCGTGGTCGAATATCTTACGGCCACCTACCGCAAGAGGGTAACCGAGGCCATTCACCACCGTGGCATTACCGTTGGCATTGGGGTTGCGGGGCTGGTGCTCGCGATCTTTCTCTTGTACAGCGGAATCATTGGTTCAGAATTTCTGCCACATCTGGATGAAGGAGCGCTTTGGGTGCGCGGCTCTCTCGCTCCATCGACAGGGCCCGATGAAAGCCTGGCTATCTCGAATAAGGCCCGCATCGCCTTGGCGAGCTTCCCGGAAGTAACTGAGGTGGTAGATCAGATTGGGCGTCCCGATGACGGAACGGACTGGACTGGTTTTTTCAACACGGAGTATTTCGTGGATCTGAAACCCAAGGATCAATGGCGGCCAGTCTTCCAAGAGAACAAAGACAACCTCATCGCCTCGATGAATCAGCAGTTGGAGAAGATTCCTGGTGTGATCTGGGGATTCTCACAACCGATCGAAGACAACATGGAAGAGGCGGTTAGCGGAGTCAAAGGGGAGTTGTCAGTAAAGATATATGGCGACGATCTCAAAACCCTCGAAGCAAAAGGCAACGACGTGGTCAGCGTGATGAGCAAGATTCCCGGGGTCCAGGACCTTGGACTCTTCCGCATCATTGGTCAACCGAACCTCACGTTTACAGTTGATCGCCAGGCCGTGGCTCGATGGGGCATCAATGTTGCAGACGTACAGGATGCGATTCAGACCGCTGTCGGAGGCAACGCCGTGAGCCAGGTACTACAGGGCGAGGCGCGGTACGATTTGGTTCTGCGCTATCAGAAACCTTATCGCGATACGAGGGAGGCGATCGAAAATGTCCGCCTTCTATCTCCAACCGGTGAGCGCGTTTCTTTGGCGCAACTGACAAAGGTCGACACTAACGACGGAGCCGAGGAGATCTATCGCGAAGGCGAACAGCGATATATTGCGGTGAAGTACAGCGTGCGTGATCGTGACCTCGGAAGCACAGTTGAGGAAGCGATCGACAAGGTCAACAAGCAGGTTGCTCTACCCACTGGGTATCACTTTGTTTGGGCCGGTGAATACGAAAGCAAGCAACGTGCGGATAAGCGCCTGGCAATTATTGTGCCGCTGACCATTCTATTGATCTTTATCATTCTGTACTTGATGTTCAAGTCGTTCAAATGGGCGACTTTGATTTTGATCAACGTAGCACTGGCGCGCGTAGGTGGCTTGCTGGCGCTTTTAGTAACTCACACCAATATCAGCGTTTCGTCTAGCGTAGGCTTCCTTGCATTGTTTGGTGTATCTGTGCAAACAGGCGTCATTATGCTCGAGTACATCAATCAACTGCGGGTGCGTGGGCATTCGATTGAAGAGTCGGCAATCGAAGGAGCTGTACTCAGGCTACGTCCGATCATGATGACGATGCTGGTCGCTACTTTGGGACTATTGCCTGCGGCCATGTCTCACGGTATCGGCTCGGACTCGCAACGCCCTTTCGCAATAGTAATCGTCGGCGGACTCATCTCGGATCTCGTGATGAGTATCTTCTTGCTGCCAACGCTGTATGTATGGATTGCTGGCGAGAAAGATGTCTTACCAACGCCAGAACCTGAGTTTGAGGCCTAGCTCCCGTGAGCGATGGAATTGATCGGCAGGCATCCTGGTGTAAGGCGCTGCTCTTACAAAAGAAAGCAACGTGTCGGGGGATCAATGAGAGATAGGTTATGGGCTTCGGCGCTGTTTGTCGGCTTGGGACTCCTCGCTTGTAAGGCATTGGGTCAAACAAGCCCGGTAAGTAGCCAAAAGGCCAGCTCGGTGACTGCTGACGACAACGATAAGTCAGCGACAGGATCAACTTATGTTCCCATCGACAGTTGGATTTACCCTGCGCTCGACCGATTGCACGCACTTGGTTATATCAACTACGCCTACAGCGGACTTCGCCCCTGGACGCGATCGAGCATCATCCATATGCTGGATCAAACGGCGGAATCCCAGGATTTCACTTCGAAAGACGATGAAGCCCATGAGATTTATCTCGCAGTACGAAAGGAGCTCGATACCGGCACACAGACCTTCGCCGATCTTCTACATCATCCGCGTAATAACTTTGACAGTGCCTATACCCGCCTCGGCGGCATCTCGGGGACCCCGCTACGAGACAGCTTCCATCTTGGCCTGACAATCGTCAACGATTATGCGCGCCCTTATCAGGAGGGGTTCAATCCCATAGCCGGCTTCAGTACGCGAAGCGAAGCTGGACGATTCGCTCTCTATTTCAGAGGCGAATATCAGCATGCCCCTGACGCTCCGGGATACTCGCAATCTTTAGCCGATCTCCTTTCGACCATTGATGGCGTTCCAATCGCTACCTATCCAAATCAATCGATTATTCCCGTTGGGCCGATCGCTCCGGTGAATGACTTTCGCATTGTGGAAGCCAATCTCTCCTATCTCCTACTGAATCACGAATTTTCCTTCGGCAAGAGCGATCATTGGATGGGTCCCGCGAAAGGAGGTAGCTTTGCCTGGAGCAACAACGCGGAAAATATCTATGCCTTTCAGATAGACCGCGTCGAGCCGCTGTATATTCCACTCCTCTCACGCCTCACCGGCCCGTTCCGATACCAGTTCTTCGTCGGGAGTCTCAAAGGGCACGTTGATCCCAGAGACCCTTGGATACATGCTGAGAAGGTCAGCTTCAAGCCAACAGAAAATCTTGAATTTGGGTTTGAGCGATCTGTCATTTGGGGCGGAGAAGGCCACGTTCCGATCACCATTCACAGCTTTCTCAAGAGCTTTTTCAGCTTTCAGAACGTTCCAGCCGCTGAAAAGGTGTCGCGAAACGATCCCGGAGCACGTTTCGGCACTTTTGATTTTTCCTACCGTTTGCCATTTGTGCGTAAGTGGCTGACCTTATATACCGACTCGCTCGTCCACGACGATGTTAGCCCCATCAGCGCGCCCCGACGTGCAGGTATTAGACCCGGTATCTATCTTGCGCGATTCCCCTATCTTGAACACCTTGATCTTCGCGTAGAGGCGGCAAGTACAGACCCTCCAACCTCGCGCAGCAATGGCGGACAATTCCTCTACACCGAGCAGATACAAAAAGAGGGGTACACCAATAAGGGCTTCATCATCGGAGACCCTATTGGGCGAGAGTCCAAAGGCGGTCAAGCTTGGCTTACCTATCACCTCTCCCCGAGAGAAGACGTACAGCTTTCTTACCGCGACGCAAAAGCAGCGAAAGATTTTATCCCCGGCGGCACAACACAGAATGCGGTCCAAGCGTCCGTCATAAAACGTTATCGCGAGCGCATCGAATTGCGCAGCTGGCTACAGTACGAAGAGTGGAAAGCTCCGATCTACAAGGTCGGAAGTAACTCCAATATCAGCGTGGCGGCCAAGTTTACCTGGTACTTACATGAAAAAAACTGATCAACGAGTCGTGCCCGAACAACGCGCCAGACGCACTTCTGAATCCTCCGGAAGGACTCGCAGAGCGCAACAGAGCAAGGTGTTGTTGGTTGGCAGTGAGGGGCGTTCGCGAGCGACGCTACGCACCGAATCTTCGGCGGGCCTCAGTTCCGTGTTGAAGGTCGATCGACAACTCTTCTGGACGCTCTCACGCGCCTCGAGTCTGTAGCGATTGATCTCGTTGTGCTGAGTTGTGAATTCCGCGAGGAAGGGTTATCGCTTTTTTGCGTTTGATGCGCAACGGCGTGGGTTCGCCGGTTTAATTCTGTCTGTCGCGCCCCCGGCAAGCACGGCAACAGAACCTTCACTTGCAAATACCAGTGAATTGTCAGGCTGGCGATTTGGTCAACTGAGATGGGAAGATGAGCCGCGAGGAAGATCAGCGAAGCTAGGTCGATCGTTCCTGATGCCCACTTTTCAGTTGCAAGCCACCGCTGCATCTACTCTATTTGCGAGTCGCTGAATGATGAAGACCGACGTTTTGGCTTACTCTTCGCCGATGGCCGCTGTCCACGCAATTTGCACGCCACCGCGCTCGTCGGCTGGCGGGTTGTAGAGCAGACGACGCATACAGTTCCGCAACCAGACAGGGTGGCTAGAGTTCTTGGCCAGGTTATGGTTGATTTCCGATATCTGGGCCAAATTATGCCTGATTTCTTTGCGTCCATAAAAAACTCTGGACTGATGATAAAGCTCTTAACAAGCTCCGGCTCCGCGGCGATCTGCTTGGCAACATAAGCCTCCACTTTCGCCTGATAGCAGCTTGGGTCGGTGCAAGCATCCTGCTTGCGAGATCGGAAAACAGGAGCTTGTTATGTCCGGTCCGCCTGGGGCAATCGACACCGACCCGCTCCAGTCTTCCCGGAAGCAAGCCGAGAGCGCCTGTTCCTGCTGCTTGGCAGGCAGCTTCGCCAACAAGAGCGCATGACCCACGCCAATTTCGTCCCGATAGAAAGCTTCGACCGCGCTAGGAACGAGGTCAATCAGCTTCAGCCGAGCGGCAACGAAGGCAGGCGACTTCCCTGTTTTTGCTGCGATCTGTTCGATGGAGTAGGTCGGTTCCTCGAAATCGAGAAGCGCCTTGAAGCCCTGCGCCTCCTCCATTGAGTGAACGTCGACACGAATCAGGTTCTCGACCAACTGCGCCTCGAGAGCTTCGGCGTCATTCAGGTTGACGATGCTGGCGTGCATCTCGTAGTCGGCTGAGTTCTGCCAGTACGTTGGCGTGGGAGCACCGTCGCCCCCGCGGTAGCTTGTGGTCGGCAGCGGCATGGTGTAGGGTGCAAAGGTCTTCAACGGATCATACGTGGCGGAGCGACCACCGGTATCCTGCGCCTGCGAACGGCGGCCTTGTCCCTGAGGCGCCTGTGCGGCTATGGTTGCGACGAAAGCAAAAGCTGCGACTGCGACAAGGGCGCGGTGCACCGCACACGAATAAGTCATGAAATCTCCTGCGAAGAAATGAAAATCAGACCGTGGTTGTATGAAAACAGGTGCGGAAGAATGGGGCGAGTTTCGACACCTCACTCACCCCGAGCATAGATATCGAGAAACCAACGCGGATACTGCGCCAAATCTGCGCTGCACCTAAGCGGTGCGCCATCGCCATCACCTACGCCAAAGTCTTCGATGACATCTCCTGGCAGAACCCATCGCACGCAGCAGACACCGGATGAAAAACTCCCCTGCGACGGTAAACTTCCCGCCCGGAAAGAACCCTGCGAGGCCATCCAACGAGTTCTGTCACCCGCCAATGACCCCTGCGAAGCCCGGCGCTAAACCAGCGAAGCCATTGAATAGTTCTCTCTGTCGATCGGGTCCCTCCGCAGACAACGACCCGTATCCGCTCCAGATAATGATCGCCATCGAGCCCCACCCGGTCCATACTCATCTATCGATGCTCTTCGATCGTGATGTCGATGCGATCGAAGACGTCCTGTAAGAATCCGGCTGGCAATACCACATCGATCATTGCACCGTCAGACTATAGGTCGCCGATTGTGTTGCCGAGCCGGCTGTCCCGGTAATCGTGACCTGATATGTTGTTGCTGCTGGTGGTGGTGTAGTCGTTGTTGCCGGCGTTGAACTTCCTCCGCACCCGATTGCAGCGGAAACCGCCAGCATCATGAGCGCCAAGCCAAGTTGCACGTACCACAGACTCCCGCTCTTCCGGCGGCGCAGCAGCGTCCAACCCAGCAATCCTCCTCCTCCCAAGAACGCCATTGCCGTCATTCCACCGGAGCTTTGGCCGGGCAACGCAGGCTGGTGTTGATCGAGAGCAGCCGAAGCCGAAGCTGTCGCTATCGTCAATGTGGACGTTGCTGTGCCGCTCCCACTCGGGGTCACGGTCGCCGGACTGAAGCTGCATGAGGCATTTTGCGGAAGACCGGAGCAGGCGAAGCTGACCTGCTGGTTGAATCCTCTGGATGGGGTGATGGTGATCGTGGTGGTAGCGGTGCTGCCGCTGGCCACGCTACCGTTAGTGGGTGAAAGGCTAAGCGTGAAACTGCCCGGAACTACGGCGGTGATGGTAATGGAGAGAGCCGCGGAGGTTGAGGGAGCGAAGTTCGTATTACCGCCATAGATAGCGGTGATGCTATTCGATCCGACGGCGAGGGTGCTGGTGGTGTAAGTGGCCACGCCGGAGGCGAGGGCTCCGGTGCCAAGGGTGGTGGTGCCGTTCATGAAGGTGACGGTACCAGTGGGGATTGCAGTGCTGCCAGCGGCGCCAGTGATGGTTGCGGTGAACGTAATACTGGTGCCGCTGACAGCTGTAGTAGCGGAGGCACCCAGTGTCGTTGTGGTGGCCAGGGGCACAAGCGCGGTGGCATTTACGGTGATGACCAGTCCCGAGGAAGTGCTGGTGCTGAAGTTGGTGTCTCCGCTATAGACGGCGATGATGTTGTTCGAGCCTGTGCCCAACGTCGAGGTGGTGTAAGTAGCCACGCCGGAGGTGACGGTTCCTGTTCCAAGAGTGGTGGCGCCTTCCATGAAGGTGACGGTGCCGGAGGGAGTTGCGTTGCCGACAGCGGTGCCAGTGATGGTCGCAGTCAGGGTAACGCTGGCGCCTGCCGTGATCGTAGTTGCCGACGCCGTAAGGGCTGTTGTCGTGATGGCCTTGTTGCTCGCAGTGACGGTCAGCACGTAAGCCGACGCGGTCGTGGAACCGGAGAAGTTGGCGTCCCCGCCGTACGTCCACGAGAGATTATGGGTGCCCGCCGCGAGGCTGTTGGAAGTGAAGTACGCCTCACCCGAAGCATCGAGCATACCGGAGGCGATGGTCGTCGCCGCGCCGCCGTTGACGCTGTCGGTGAGCGTGTAGGTTCCCGTCGGGATCGTGTAAACGCCGTTCGTGATGGCGCCCAGCCCCGGAGTCTGCGGGCGCATCAGGATCGTCACGTTCGTCCCGCCCGCGACGGTTGCCGACGTGCCGGCGGGGATGAACGCGTTCACCGCCGAAGCCATAGCCGCGGTGGGGTTCCAGTTCGTCGTGGGGGAGATCGCCGAAGGGACTGTCTGGCTGAGGAAGTTTGTGGGAAAGTAGGCCTGCGCCTGCGCCTGCGTCATGGGTACCGGAGGGTTGTTGTTTGCCATCGCCGTGCCCGGATTCGTCGAGCTTGTTTCGCGCGGGCCACTAACTCCTGAACCCGAGTTGCCGCCCATCCCCAGATAAAGATTGCCATTGAGATCCGCGCTTCCGGTCGCGGGATCGGTGTAAGGCAAGTCGTTGTACTCACCGTAGGTCGCGCTGGTAAGCGACGGCCCAAGGCCAGTGGTGTACCCTGCCGCGTTGGTCTGGTCGATGTACGAATTCAACATGATCCAGGTGGAATACGTGCCGTATGGACGGCCCAGGAAGAGGTTGGTCATGCCCGGGGCCTGCGAGGTGAATACATCGTTGTTCATGATGTAGCCGCTCAGATAATCGCCGGAAGCGCCGGTCTCCGTCATCTTGTTTTGCGCTTCGATGGTCTCCGTGCCGGTCGCAGTGGCGCCATGGAATTCGGTGTAGATGCTGGTGGAATCGAATACGGCGGCGGCATCACCGAAGATGTAATCCACATCGCCGGAGATTTTGCCGCGGAACCAGTACTGCCGGGCTGGAACGAAGCCGCTCGAGCCGGAGCCGGGGCTGGCGGTGTAGACCGTGTCCTGCAGGCTGGTGGCATAGATGTTGTTCATGATCGAAAGATCGGAGTTGGTCCAGATGACCAGTGCCTGCGAAGCGCAGAGCTGACCGGAGTTGTAGAGATTGGCGTACGTCATCGCAGGGGACTGGCCAAGGACGCAGGCTCCGCCGCTCGAAGAAGCGTAAGTGGTGGTGGTCGTCGTCGTGTCGGTGTCGTAGGTGTTGATGAGGCTCAGGTTTTCAGCGTAGAAGCCGTTGGGCGTCTGCTGCGCTGTACTCAGTTTGGCGTTGATGCCCTTGGCGACAACTAGCGTCGCCGAGGCTTCGTCCCCGGTGTAGACGGTGCTTCCAGTCTGCATTTGCGAGCCGTTGCTGTTGGTGGCCTGGAACTCGCCGATGTAGGGATAGGTCGATCCAAAGGAGCCGGCCTCGTGCGTGAGGATGACCTTGGTGGGATCGCCGCCGAGACCGCGCAGCGAGATGTTGGGTTGAACGACGGTGACGAAAGAGTTGTAGGTTCCCGGCTTGATGTAGATCGAGCCGCCCGACGGCAACGTGTCTACAGCAGACTGGACCGTAGAGAAGTTTCCACTGCCATCGGCAGCGACCAGCATCTGCGTTACGCCGACAGCGGCCGCAGTGGTGGCCTTGGTCACGGTATATGTGCCCACAGTGGCCGTGGACTGCGCATAGTCCACAGCATCGTTGGGAACGAAGGTGACTCCCAGCGAGTATGTGCCAATCGGCAGGTAGCTGGCCGAATGAATCGGAACTGCCGTGCCACCGCCGCTCGGAGTCGCGGTGTAGATGAAGGCCCCAGGAATGTTCCCCGACATCGCGGGCGATGTTGCCGTGGCGTCGAGCACTGCTGTGCCAATGGCGGCACTATATTGCTGGGTCGTTGCACCCGGAGTCCAACTGACCGCGCTGGCGGCCTGTCCAATGGTGAAGCTGGTGGTGAGAGAGGTAGAGCCGACGATGCCTGCAGAGTTGCCATAGGTCGCGACGATGCTATGTGCGCCTGCGACCAGGCCGGCGACGGGCACAGTGGCCGTAGCAGTCGAGGCGGTCGCGCCCGTAAGCGTGTAGTTGACCGCCGCATTGCCATCGATGGTCACAGCGACAGTACCCGAGGGCACCGCCGCGGGGTTTTCCGAGACGGTCACGGTGAAGGTGGTCTCAGTGCCAGTGGTGAAGATCAGCCCTGTAGTGCCGCCAGTGATGGAGGTCGTGGTTGAGGCATTGGTGCCGGTTTTGATCCCGTTCAATACCAGCGAGCCGAGCGTGTCGGTCGCCGGCAACAGCGTAATCGCATCCTGAATCGCGCCGTTCCCGTTCGCCGTCGGCGTAAATGAAAGCGACGCGTTACAAATGCTCCCCCCGAGCAGCACAGTCGAGGTGAGGTTGCAGGTTGGAGCAGCGCTTGCCAGCGGCGTCGTGGGGACGGCCGCGGTAAAGTTGCCGCCCGTATCCGTCTGGCCGAAGCCGGTCGGTGCGGTTGCGCCGGTGTTCGAAAAGACGCCTACATCCGTCGCGGTGATGCTGGTGCCGAAGCTGAATGTCCCGCTGCTGCGCAGGACTTCAGTAATTCCGGCAACCGCTGAAGAGGCCGTATACAGGTTGCCCGCTCCATCGACTGCAACAGCAGATCCGGAAACTCCCGGAATCGTGTACTGTCCCCCGCTAAGGGGCTGCACTTTGATGCTGCCGCCATCGGCGACGTAGATATTTTCCCCCTGGTCGGCTGTAACGCTGGTGGGATTTGAGAGCACCGGCGAGAACGTTACCACCGCGTTCTCGGTCGGAGACGCCGTCGTCACGGGGATTCCGCCAGCAGGAATCTTGAACACCGAAGTCCCATCGACCACCAGCAGGTTTCCGTAGCTATCCATCCCCATCGCCGTCGGAGACGTGAGAGGAACCTGGTTCAGTTGCGCTCCGAGGCCCGTGGCCGGCGAGAACTTCTCCACATACTTGCTTGTAACGTCCGCGATATAGATAAAGCCATCGGCATCCACGACCATTGGGCCACTCTTGGCCTGCGTCAGTGCGCAACTGATCGATGACGTCGTTGTCGTGCAGATATTGATCGATGGGATCGTGATCGTCAGCGGCGAATATGTCCCCGCCGCTGCTGAGAACACATACTTGGCGATGGTGGTCGAGCCGGCGGAGGCCGCATACACACTACCCGTTGTATCCACCGCAAGATAAGCTGCCGGGGTAGCGGAGATGCTGGTCACAGTCGAACCGGTTACCTTGCTGATGCCCTGCGTTCCGCTCACATACGCATTGCCTGCGCCGTCCAGAACAACTGCCGTGTTGCCGGAGGTAGTAGCTCCGAGGACTGTGGTAGCTGGCGTGCCTGCTGTGTCGAACACCAGCGACGAACCGGTAGAAATCGCATTCAAGGAGATGTTCTGCGTGGCGGTCGCCGAGTTCGCAGTCGTCGCAATCGAGACAGGTTCCGCACGCTGCGCCAGCAACGTCGGGGCAAACGTAACAGGGGCGGTGCAATCTACCGATCCGTCGCTCGAGGTATTGGTGGTGCAGGTCGCACTGCCGACAGTAAAGTCACTACCGGCTGGCGCTGTAATCGTCACAGCCGATCCCGCCACCGGCGCATGGACCGTCAGCGATGAACTGAGCGGCGTGGTGTTGCCCGCACTGGTGACCGTCGTCGAAGGCAGCGTCTGCGCGGACAGACGGCGTACTCGCAGGTTCGTGATGTCCAGCATGTAGAGGTTGCCGAGACCATCCTCGGCAATCGGCAGAGTTTTCCCGTTCGCCCCGAACAAGAACTGGTTCGATGGACAGCCGTCGCCAAGCGCGGACGCATTGCAGCTTGTCGCGCCGTTAGCAGTAGTAATGCGGCGGATGTACCCGGTAGCAATGTCGTAGAAGAGAATCTGCTCCTGGTCACCGATCAGGATGTTTCCAGCGGGGTCGGTTGCCAGTGTCTGAACTGCGCCACTTTGCAGTGCCGCACTCGTGCCCAGAACGATGCCGGGATTCCCCGAGTTGAAATTGATCGCAGTCCCGCCGCCAACCAGCACATACGAGAAACCGATCTGAGGGCTGGCGATGCCATTCGCCGCAAGAGCACCCCTGATGATCGTGCCGCCCATATAAATAACGCGGAGCCGGCCCAACCCATCGTCGAAGATAAAGTCTCCATCCTCATCGACGGCGGTACCCTGCACCACTGCTCCCGTGCTGCCCGTGTTGACCAGAGTCTGGTAGAACGGGCACCCGTCGCCGCCCGCATCCGTGTTACCGGAGCAGACCGTACCACCCACAACTCCGCCGGCGATGGGATAGACAAATCCTTGCGTCGGGCTGCTGTAGTTCAGGCCGGTAACGCCGGTCGTCGTCTCGAGTGCTGCATAGAGAGGATTGGGGACCGGAGTCCCATTGACAGTGATCGAAGCAGGACCCGCAATCACACGGATACGGCCATTCGTGCCGTCCATGAAATAAATGTTGTCCCACTTGTCGCCCGTCGGCGCATAAATGCGACCGCCTACACCAGCCACAGGGGGAGTAGCGGTGGCGCTGCATGCGGCAGCACCCAGCACCACTGCGACCGTGCCATCACCGGCGCTTCCTACCGTCGTGCCGGCCACCGCGGACGCGAAGGATGTCGTCGCGCCGGCCACGGTGCACTCGATCACCCCGACCATGATGTTTTCGCCAACCATCGCACTGGTGCAGATTGGCGAAACAGCGTTGCAAACCATGTGCAGCGCATTGTCGCCGGTCGTTCCGATCAGCAGGTTGCCATACGGGTCCGTACCCAGCGAAACCGGCCCATTGAACCCAAAGGTGTACGACACAGGGCAACCATCGCCGAGTTTGTCGTTCTGAACGGCCACGGTGCCGTAAATCTTCGCTCCGCCATTGCCGGCGCACTGGTTGGCACTCGCCCCGGCATAAGCGCTGATGATGCCGGTACGCGCATCAATCTTCCGAATAATCTGAGGATTGGTCGAGTTGGCCGATACGTAAATATTGCCGGCTGGGTCCACCGCAATGCCCGTCACCACCGACGGCAGCGTCGCATTCACCGCCGGGCAACCGTTTCCCGTCGCGTCCGTTGCTGTGAACTGCGCATTGGTTGGGCAGGCCGCACCCGAAGTCGATACCACCGGCGTATTGCCCGCGACCGAGCTAATGGTGTTCGGAAGCAGCACAGGAGTCTGTGCAGACACAAGACTCGAGCCAGCCAGCACAACCGTTGCTGCAAGCCACCCAATTTTTCCCGCGATCTTCGAACCCTGACGAATAGAGCTTGCGGCGAACTCGAGAGAGGAACGGACCGGGCGAACGACGCGGAGGGCAGAAACCATTGCAGACCTCAAATTTTGACTTTGACAACGAAAATTATCCGACCGGAGGAGACCCCTGGGCGCATGTGGTAGGTCCAATAACGCTGTAAAAATTTCTCTTTAGGAAAGCCAGAGAAAACTAAAGGATTGAAAACGCTGTTGTCAAGTTGCCCCCTCGGAAAAGTCGTTTTTTTTGAAAAGCTCCAAATGTCCAACCGTAGAAACAAGAAAAGCTCTATAAAGATGGGTTTACCTGTCGGCATAAGGAACAACCGGCATCAGAATGATCTCTAGGATCGTCAAGCGGATCGAAAGCGGATTCTTCCCCGGCAAAGCAATAAATTCTCTACATCATGATTAGATGGTCAGACCTCATATGCCATAATCTAGCCGTTGGACAGATCTATGCTCCTTGGCCTGGAAAATGGAATGGTCGTCCATAATGACACGGCTCGTCTCTACCGCTATTTCGACGCTACGGCCCTGGCCACCTTTTGGAGATCTCCGACCAGGAGATTGATCGAATTGAAAAAGCCGTGTGGGGAGCGTGGCAAAGATTCTCATCCTGTTCAGATTCCAGAGGACCGCTCATAAACGCGATTCTCTGTGGTCAAACTCTTAAGTGCACGATTCAAGTGCGAGAGGAGGGATGATATTTGCGGTGCGTCGCACCTTCGTAGGATTAGGAATCTTTTATCAATTATTAATCAAATTTTGGGAAGAACCACTTAATCTAAAGGACGGCCCCTACAATGAACGTTCTCGTCATCGAAGATGACAACAGAATTGCCAGCCTTGTTGATCGTGCACTTACAGAGGACGGACATCACATCTCGGTATCTGACAACGGTCGGGAAGGCGCCGACATGCTTCTCTCCGGCAAGTTTGACGCGGCATTGTTGGATATTTTTCTTCCCGAGATGGACGGCTTCGAGGTTCTGAGAAAGGTCCGCAGCAAACAATGCAAAACCCCAATCCTGGTTTTGACTGCGGTTGATGCGGTACCCAAAATTGTTCACGCCTTTGATCTCGGCGCCGACGATTACCTGGTGAAACCATTCATTCTGGAGATCCTTCTGGCGCGAGTCGGAGCCATCGCAAGGCGCATTGCATCGAACGAACCGATAGTCGACAGCGCAGGGGGCGTGACTCTCAATCGCAGCCGCCGCGTAGCCTTGCGAAAGGGCAAAGAAATTGCCCTGACCCGGAAACAGTTTGAACTTCTTGAGACGCTTATCCGCCATAAGGGTCTCATCACCACCCGCGAACAGCTCATTGAGGCGGGTTGGGGGCACGCCGCCGATGTGAAAGAGAACACGCTCGACGTCTATATTCATGGCCTCCGTTCCAAGCTCGAGGACCCCTCCGACGAGGGGGAACCTCTCATCAAAACGATTCACGGATCCGGTTATATGTTTGTGAGAGCGTAAAGTGCACTCCCTCTCGGTTCGCGCGAAGCTCATGGTCTACTACCTGCTGGTAACCTTGGCAGGCCTTCTCATCTTTGGACTCATGTCCTTTGGAGCTCTTCGATACGCTCTTCTGCAGGGAAAGAAAACGCATCTGCAAGGACGCGAAGATCGCCTTATCAGTCTGCTCAAGGAAAACAAAGCAACGGGTGTGAAGGAGCCGCTCGGCGAACAGCTCAAAAACTACGCGCTCGTGACTCACGAAGGAAACTTGTTTCATATCCACAACCTCGATGGCACTTTCCTGTTTCCCTCCGAAGGCATTAGCCATGACTGGGCTCCCAATACGGAAGACTGCACGCAACCGGTCTTTAGCCGTGCTGTGATTGACAATCAGCCTGCCCTGATTATGTGTCATATGATCCTCCTCGATGACCACATGGTGCGCCTTCACATCGGAGGTTCCCTCGACGAGGAATCATACATTCTTCGCAAGTACCGCAATGCACTCCTGCTGCTGATGCCTGGCCTCCTTGTTCTCTCCTCCATCAGCGGATACTTCCTGAGCCGCCGTGCTCTCAAACCTGTCGACCGCGTAACCCGCGCCGCGTTGGGAATCGGAATTGGCAATCTCTCCGAGCGTCTTCCCGTTCCTTCAGCAAAAGATGAGATCCAGCACCTTGCCATTGCATGGAATCAACTGCTGGCACGGCTCGAAACGGCTGTCTTGCGCCTGAGCCGGTTTTCGGCCGACGCCTCCCACGACCTAAGAACCTCAATCACCGTAATGCTCGCTACTGCACAGCTTTCTCTCCATCGCCATCGTTCGGAAGAAGAATATCGCGATGCTCTCTCCAAGATCGTGACGGAATGCCGAACCGCCTCCACTCTACTCGATGCACTTCTCTCTCTCGCGCAAAGCGATAACTTCGTTCATGAAGTGGCTTTCAAAACAATTGATCTTTGCGAACTGATAGTCAACGGCTGCCGTCGCGTCGAAGACCTGGCCGAATCCAGTGGAATTCTCCTCGACTGGCATCTTCCCGTCGAAACCATCTACATCGAAGGCGACGAACTACTATTGCAGCGCCTGCTGGGAATTCTTCTCGATAACGCGATTCGTTACACGCCGGAGTCTGGCGAGATTCGCGCAGAAGTTTCCTCCACGGGGAATCATGCATTCGTCATTGTGCGTGATACCGGAGTCGGTATGTCAGAGGACGTGAAACTACACGTCTTCAATCGCTTCTATCAGGCGGACCTTCGAGAGAGAAAATCAAATGCAGGCAGCGGCCTTGGTCTCTCGATAGGTCGATGGATCGCCGATGCGCATGGCGCCGAGCTCACGGTTGAGAGCACCCCGCTCCAGGGTTCAGTCTTTCGAATTAAGTTCCCCCTGAAAGCATCCGCCTCCTCTCCGGTATCGACCTTATCCGCGAAATGAGTCGAACTAAGATTGCTGAAATAAACCTTAAGTCAATCTTAAGTTCAAGTGGAATTTTGAGGCATCAGTCTTTTTTCAGCATTATTCATCGCTCAGTAACCGCGCTTACTTTCCGCATTCACAATGCGACCTTACGCTCGGTCACACCATGACGAAAAAAAGCCTGACCGCGAGCTTCCTGCTTCTATCCGCAGGTCTGCTTGCACAGACCCACTCTGCAACTCCCGCAGCGGCCGAGACATCTTCAAAGGCACCGGTGACTCACGCGTACTACTACGTTGACCCGTTGCCTCTTCACCTCGACCTGATTCTCCCTCCGCCACCTTCTCGTAACTCCGCTGCCACTTCCGCCGAACTCACCGAGTTGCATCGCATCGAAGCGGTCCGAACTCCCGAGCAGGTCTCACAAGCCGAGGCCGACGACCAGGAGGAAGACATCTTCATCTTCAAAACCGTCCTCGGCCCCGGTTTTACTCCCGAGGCATTTCCTCTTACCGCCGCACTCTCCGCGCATGTCCGCAAGGATGAATCCGCCGCTGGCAGTCCCCTCAAAACGATCTACCGCCGTGCGCGCCCTTATCAGATCGACAGCACGCTTCACCCGGTCTGCCCGTTGAACCCCGAACCCACATCGTATCCGAGCGGTCACTCGCTCTCTGGCTATCTTCTCGCCTTCACCCTGGTGCAACTCGTTCCGGAGAAGCGTCAGCAGATCTTCGAACGCGCCGACCAGTACGTGCATAACCGCCTTATCTGCGGAGTCCATTACGCCAGCGACACTGAAGCCAGCCGAATGGTCGCCTACGCCATCTTCGGTTCGCTCTCAGCCTCACCCAAATTTCAGCGCGACCTTGCAGCAGCGTCGGAAGAGACACGTACAAAGCTTGGGTTGCCGGTCTTGCCTCAGTAGTAAGAACTCTGCGAGCAATACCGTCACGCCTGGTCGCCAATTCAGATTTTTTGTCGCACAACTGTGATCTTTACGGAGGAACCTGTGATTCAAAACACCGTCTATCGTTCAAGCGTCGGACTATTACTTAGCCTCTGCGCTCTCTTGTTTACGGCGATGCCCAAAGCGTTGCATGCTCAGTCCCCCACTGTCGCTCTCTCGGGCACCGTCACCGACGCGATTGGCGGCGCGCTGCCGACTTCAACCATCAATGTCAAGAATGAAGCAACCGGCGAATCCAAGTCGGTCGAGTCCGACTCACAGGGTCACTTCTCCTTAAGCGGATTAACACCCGGCCGCTACAGCGTCGAAGTCTCCGCGTCGGGCTTCTCCTCCAGTCGCCGCACTGTCCAACTCACAAAGCAGAACGAGGACATCACCGTCGCTCTGAAAATCGGCGATGTCTCCCAGCAGGTCACAGTCGAGGCCAACTCTGTCGGCTCGGTCGCCGCCGCGCTCGCTCCCATGGACGCTTTGCTTGACGCCACCTCTGCGCGCACCGTCATTACTCCTGCCTTCATTCAAAACTTCACCTCGCCCATCTCCGACTACGGCGAGATCGTCGGTATGGCGCCAAACACCTTCACCACGTCGAGTGACGGCGTCGGCCTCGGCCAGTCCAAAACCTTCTTCCGCGGCTTCCCCGATGGCGATTATGACATCGACTTTGACGGCATCCCCTTCTACGACACCAACACTCCCACGCATCACTCCTGGGCTTTCTTTCCTGCGCAATCGATTGGCAGCGTAGACTTTGACCGCTCGCCCGGTACCGCGTCCACCATCGGGCCCGCACCCTTCGGCGGCTCTATTCATCTACTCTCGCGTGATCTCGACCCGCTTCAGAACCTCCGCATGACCGTTGCCGGCGGCTCCTTCAATACCTACCTCTACGATGCACAGTATGACTCAGGCTCCTTCGGTCCCAGCCACAAACTCAACCTGACCGCCGATGTCCACCATATGCAGTCGCGCGGCTATCAGACCCTCAACCTCCAGGCTCAGAACGCCGGCTCCCTCAAGATGGAGTACAAGATAAGCGACAAGACCACCATCGCTGGCTATTCCGGCGTCGTCTGGGCCGATGCCAACACACCCAACTTCAGCGCGACGCGATGCCAGATGTTCGGTACAGGCCCCGGTTATAACTGCTTCATCGCCGGCACCACCATCAACATGCCTTACACCGGCGCGGGCATCAACTTCCTGCTCACGGGCAACTCCGATCCGTTACTCTACCTCAACGAGCAGTACAACTGGTACCACGTTCCCACTGACTTCGAGTACGTCACCGTTCAGAGCCAGTTCGGCCACGGCTTTTCATTCGAATTCAAGCCCTACACCTACAACTACGACAACTCCGAGAAGTATTCGAACGCTACTACGATGACCGAGCTTCCCGCGTCGGCCTTCCCGGCCACACCGACTTCTCCGGCCGGCACCTACATGGGCCTTCCCGTCGCCCCCTGCAATATCGCCGTCACGAAGAAGGGTGTCACCGCAATCCCATGCGGGGTCGACAAATACAACAGCTACCGCAAGTACGGCGAGACCTCGAAGATCAGCCAGGTTTCCAAATTTGGCATCTTCAACGCCGGCTTCTGGTACGAGTGGGCTAACACCAACCGCCACCAGTACCCCACCGACCCGCTCAATGGCTGGACCGATCAGCTTCTACCCAACTTCGCCGAGAAGTTCGTCACCAACAGTTATCAGCCCTTCGTCGAGTACCAGTGGCACATCAACTCGCGCCTCAACTTCACGCCCGGCGTCAAGTTCGCCTACTACACCATCGGCACACAGCAATTTGCCGACGACGGTAAGACCATCGGTTGCCTCGTCCCCGGTGCCTGCAACCCGGCCACCAATCCGGCCATCGACTCCAAGGCCTTCATCGCCAATGGCGGCAGCTACTTCTCCACCCTGCCTTCCGGCAGCCTCAACTACCGCATCCGTAACAACTGGTCGGCTTACGTTCAGGTCGCGCAGGGCAGCGTGGTTCCACCCTCCAGCGTCTTCGACTTCAACCAGGGAACCACCGGCAACGTGATCCCGCCCGCCGTTCTTCCCAAGCAGCAGAAGAACACCACCTACCAGACCGGAACCGTTCTCAAGCTCAAGTACATCACCTTCGATGCCAACTACTTCCACATTCACTTCGATAACAGTTACTCCAGCGTCCTGGACCCCTCTGGCGAGCCGGTCTACTTTCTCCAGCCCAGCTCCATCACGCAAGGCTTTGAGGCCGAGGCGAACGTCACCTTCGGTCATGGTCTCAGCGCCTACTTCAACGGCAGCTACGACCATGCCGTCTACGCAGGCACGTTGAACGTCAGTTGCAACAGCGGCGCTGGCTGCACCTCGGCGACGCCGCAACTCACCGTTGCCGCACCCTCCGGCCTGTGGGTTCAGCAGACTCCATCCAACATCGAGACCGTCGGCGTCACCTATCAGCACCATGCCTGGGATGCCGCCTTCTTCGACAAGAACATCGGCCAGCAGTACATCGATAATGGGGCCTATCACAACCAGTTCACGATTCCGAGTTTCAACATGGCCAACGCCTTCATCAACTACACTCTCCGCGGTGGCGGCCGCTTCGACCAGACCAAGTTCCGCCTGAGCTTTAACAACATCTTCAACTCCTCTGCCGCCACCGGCATCACGCTGGCCGGCGCCCCCCTCACGCAGAACATCGCGGCCAATGGCACCATGTACACGGACCCGTTCAACACCTCGGGGCCAACCCCCATCAACGGCCAGGACAATGTCAGCATTCTCGCCGGGCGCAGCATCATACTCTCGGTAACCTTCGGCCTCGCACCCAAGCGGTAACTTGCATCATGTTTGCACTCAACACGAGCGCCGCGAAGACACATCTCCTCCGCGGCGCTCGCTGCTTCTAACCAGGATGCTAAAAATAAGCCTGAGGGCATTTCAATGAAACTCGCTGTTGCTTCGCTCTTATCTATTTTGGGTTTTCTCTCCTACTCCGCCTCCGCACAAACGCCTCGAAACTATCTCGCGAATAACACCGTGCTTATCATTCGCCATTCCGAAAAATTCGGCGCTCAAGCCGAAACCGGCCTCAATCCAGCAGGAGAAGCTCGCGCACGACTCTATGCAAAATACTTTCAACCGTTCCAGGAAGAGGGCCTGTCGATTCCGGTTGATTGCCTCTATGCGGGAGCTGATTCGAAGAGCAGTTTTCGTCCGCGTCTTACGCTTGAGCCCCTCAGCAAAGCGACTGGAATGCCCCTTCACACAAACATAGGAACAAAAGACTCTGCAATGCTCGTTCAGGAGATGAAAACAGAAGCCCACGGTCAACATCCCCTTATCGCGTGGCGTCACAGCGAGATACCTGCTCTTCTGCGAGCCTTCGGCGCGGTGCCTGAGAAACTACTGCCGAACGGGCAATGGCCCGACGATATCTTCGACTGGGTGATACTGCTCAAGATGGGGCCAGACGGACAACTGGAATCAGCCAAACTCATTCACGAAACCCTAAAACTGCCAGCCCTGATACCGTAGTTCCCCACCGAGCCCTCGAATCGAGCCCTCACACTGCCGCGATCGGCTGCGCCAAGCGGATTCAAGCGTTCGCCTACTTCCGCCAACGTCATAGGATAAGGGCGGCCCATTCAGCATAGTGTCGCGCCCGCCGTAATGCGGATTCTCCACCGTGTCATCGGCAGCCAGCCGATTGGAAAATTGAGCAGCTCCAAAAACGAGACTGAGCAAGTTCCACATTCCTTCCTCGAACAAACTCTCCAGAATGCCGATCTTGGATATCTAAAACCATGTAGCCACTGTATAGAAAACGGTAGGGATCTCCCTTTGGCTCTTCATTCCTCCCAGAATCACAATCTCCGTCACGGATTTATGTGCATTCGTCACACATCTTTTTTGGTCCGGGAATTGCAGTATGTGTCGCAAGGAAAGAGCAGTTCGCATGCGCCATTTGAAAATGCGCTTCGACGCTTGACCGTGTGACGAAGCGCGCACCTTGCAATCTCATTTTTGGGGGCCAGTGATGAGGATGAAAGGGCGAAACAAGGAACGCTGTTTGCGGTGAACTTCGAACGATGAGATCACGCGCCCTTCGTAGCGACAAAGTGTAGAGCAGGGAATTTCAAACCCCGACATAGACTTTGGAGGTTCCGTGAAAATTCAAATTAAGTTCCTTACACTATGCTTGCTGGGCTTCTGCGTTCTATTTCTCCAGCATCGCGCAATGGCGCAAGGCATCACCACCGGTTCCATAACAGGGTCAGTGGTTGACCCACAAGGAGCTGTGATTTCGGGCGCTATTGTCAACGCAACAGATCCGAGCACGGGCATATCGAGGTCTACGGTGAGCGAAGGTAATGGAGTCTTTGCTTTCCGCGGTCTACCCATTGGAAAATACGATGTGCATATCACCGCTCCGGGGTTTCAGACGGTTAACATCAATGCCGTACCCGTGGCATCAGGCGTCACTTCTGACTTGAAGGAGAAAAAATTATCTATAAGTTCTAGTGCCGCCGAAGTAGAAGTCGTAGCAAGCGGAACGGTGGAGTTGGACACAACCCAATCCCAGATAACCAGCACATTTACCACCGAGCAACTACAGGATGTTCCCTTAGGAAATGGTTTTGACGAAGTCGCGACTCTCGTTCCTGGCGTCGTTCGTACCCAAATGGCCAACTTTAGCAATTCGAATGGCCCCGGGTTTTCTGTGAACGGCCTACGCGGACGATCCAACAACTTTGAGCTCGACGGACAATCGAACAACGACAACTCTGTCACCGGACCTCAGGTATTTTTTGGCAATCAGGACGCAATTCAAGAAGTCCAGGTAATCACCAACAACTTCAGCGCCCAATATGGAAGGAACATGGGCTCCATCGTCAACTACATCACCAAGAGCGGAACGAACTCTTTCCATGGCAGCGGCTTCGAATTCTATACCGGCTCATGGTTGCAGTCCTTCAGCAATCAGGAGAAGACAGCTTTGGATGGCTTCTGTGCTCCAGGCCAGACGCCTGCGGTTGATGGTTGTATAACCCCGGTATTGCCGCGCCAGAACTCGAACGCCTATGGAGGCACCATCGGCGGACCAATTTTGAAGAATAAGCTTTGGTTCTTCGGTAGCACCTATTGGCAGAAAGTGTTTACCGGCGTTATCCCTTCCAGCTCCGGAGGTCTGGTCACGCCGACTCCAGCCGGATTGCAACAGCTAGCCTCAGATTTTCCAGGCGATCCTGCTGTAGCCGTTCTTTCGAAGTACGGCCCGTTTGGCGTTACAGCCGGAAACCCGATCGTCATACCGGGCACGACGACTATGGAGTCTGTAACATTACCCAACGGCAACACAACTCTAGTCCCTGTAGCCCAGTTCCAACGTTCCGTAGCCACCCCTTTTAACGATCAGGAGGACCTTGGCCGTGTCGACTGGCAACCCACCCAAAAAGACCACATCTTTGTCAGGTACTTCTATCAAACGACACTCGATGTCGGTGTTCCCGCATCGAGCACAGCAGCTGGTTATTGGTCCAACGTCCCGTCTTCGGCGCATTCCATTGGCGGAGACTTGACCCATACATTCTCGGCTCGGCTTGTCGATCAGGTTCGCTATAGCTTCCAGCAAACCAAAGTAGCCTTTGACGGTGGAGCGAATCCCAATTGCCTGATCAACACTCTATCGGAGTGCGCATCGAATATCTCTTTTATCGGCGGTACCACAGACGCCAGTTTTGGATTGGCTGCTAATTTCCCTAGTGGCCGCACCGTCAAGGTGACCCAGGTGCAGGACAACGCCACCGCAACCAAAGGCAACCATACCTTCTTGTTTGGCGGTGAATTCGATTACCAAAATTCTCCGAATGTCTTTCTGCCGAACTACAACGGCGTCTTTCAATACAACAATCTCAGCAATTTCCTGAACGACTCCAACGGAAACGGCCAGGTCCTCTTGGCCAATGGAAACCCCGTAATTCCGTTCAATGAAAAGGACTACGCGCTCTATTTTCAGGATACCTGGAAGGCCAGGAAGAATCTGACCCTCAATCTAGGATTACGTTGGGAATACTTCGGCCAGGCCGTCAACCTGCTGCACGACTTGAGCGTTAAACAGCAGACCGGATCAGACCCATTTTGGAATACACAACTTCCACTTGCCGACACCACTGTACCCAAAGTCAACAGTCAATGGAAGAATTACGAGCCCCGCGTAGGGTTTTCCTGGAACCCCGACGCTTTTAGGGGACGCACGGTGGTCCGTGGCGGCTACGCCCTCAACTTCGATCCGGCTTTTTATAATATCTTCCTCAACGCCTATGATGCGGCTCCCGTTATCAATACGAATATTTTCAGCTGTGGTGGCCCGTGCCTGCCGGCGACAGGTGCCTTCTCCGGTGCGGACGTCCGTAATGCAGATTTGCAATTCCTGCCCAACGGAGGAGATCCACGGTTCGCCAATCAAAGCTATGTCCCACAGAACTTCCGAAACCCTTATGCGCAAACCTATTATGTCGGCATACAGTATCAATTGACGCCCAATGCTTTACTCAATGTTCAGTATGTAGGCACGCATGGAGCGGAAAACTTTCAAGCAGTCAACGCAAACCCATATTTGTTGCCTGTCGCGCAGGCGTTTCCAAACATTGTGGCCCCGAGCTCACTCTGCCAGACTGTAGCAAATCCGGGATACGGTCGCCCGAACTGCAATCTGGCCAATGACAATCTGGTCAACAATGGGGCGTTTTTGATCTACAACGGTCTGCAGGCTAGTATTACGACGCGTAATCTGCACGGCCTGACAGCCACTTTTGCCTATACCTACAGCAGGGCGATCGATAACGCCAGCGAGATCTTTCCTACTGGCGGAGCTGGTGTCGCCAATGAATTCGCTCAAAATCCGTTGAATCCTAATTATGGCGAGCGGGGAAACAGTGCAGACTCTTATCCGAACTCCGCGGCGATCAGCTTCACCTACGCGGTCCCATTCTACGCACACCAGAACAACTGGAAGGGAAAGCTATTAGGAGGATTCAGCATCAACGGCTATTGGAATTATCTTAGTGGACAGGTCTACAACCCCCTCCAACCGTTGACTCTGCCAAGCGGCGACACCAGTTTCTGCGATGGTGTCTTTAATGCTTCGTTTTCAGGAAATGACACATGCCGCATGATCGTCTCCAACCCAAGGGCTCCGTTGAACACCGTGGCCTACCTGACGACCGACCCGGCAAATCCCAATGCTCCTGCCGCGTATTACGAGTACGGGACAACGGGTGGACAAACCACCAGCGGAACGCCTATTCCAGGAACTCCGATCAATCCCGCCAACGCTCGCTGGATCGTTGACAACCAGTTAGAGGCGCAGGCGCTCGGCAATCCGTATCCCGGCTCCGGCAGAAATATACTTCGTGGACAACCTTACGACGATGTCGATGCCAGCGTCTTCAAAACCACACACCTATCGGAAAGACTATCTCTTCAGCTCCAGCTAAATGCCTACAACGCGCTCAATCACAATTATCTTGGAACCCCGAATATCAATCTCAGCGGCTATAACTCATCTCTTGCCGTCAACCCGTTTCTCACCAATAAGTACAACGCCACCGGATTGCCCAACCTATCAAACATCTCTGGAAATCGATTGATTCAGCTTGGTGGAAAGATTATCTTTTAGCGAACGAGCCGCTGGAGACGAGGAGGTACATCCGCGGGAACAGTACCCTTCCGAGCGCCATGGAATTGCCATCTCGCCTGCGCGCTGTGCCGTCGAGTACGCTATCACCCCATACACCCCAACCCCCGCAATCAGCAGCGCAAGACCCGCAAAGATGATCAGAAGAACAGCGCGGAATTGTGGCTTGAGATGTCGGCTTGTGTGTTGAGTAATGATCGCTTGAACGATAAGCGGGCATCTCCGAAACTGACTAGACGATGTCATTGTCGGAATTGCCGAGTTACGATCCAAGTGATTTGCTTCGGTCGATTCAGGATTAACCGGCCAAGCGGACCGAACACCCGCAGTTGAACTTGCGATACGCCAACTTTGTGGACATTTTGCAACCCGCTTTCTGTACGGCGCAGTTTAGAATTGCGGCCATGAGAAATTGGAGTCTTTCCTTCGCTCTCGTGGCGCTAATCTCTACAACTGCACTCGCACAGAGCGCTCCTGCTCCCACACCACCCATCGCGGAGAAGATTCACACGGAGAAGCCAATTAACGGTGCGGTCTTGACGGATGACTATTCGTGGCTACGCGAAAGAACCAATCCGCGGGTGGTGAAGTATCTCGAGGCGGAAAATGCTTTTGCCGAACAGAGGACTGCCGACGAGAAGCCGCTTGCAGAGAAGCTTTATAACGAAACTCTAAGCCACATCAAGCAGACCGATACTGCGGTGCCTTATCGCGAACGAGGGTATTGGTATTACACCCGCACCGAAGAGGGTAAGCAGTACCCGATCCTGTGCCGGAAGAAGGAAACGCTGACCGCGCCTGAGGAGGTGATGCTGGATGTGAATCAGCTCGCCCAGGGGGAGAAGTTTATGTCGCTGGCCAATGCACAGGTAAGCGACGACAACAATCTGCTTGCGTACCTCACCGACAACGTTGGTTTCCGCCAGTACCAGCTGCATGTCAAAGATCTGCGCACAGGGAAGATTCTTCCGGATACGGCGCAACGGGTTGATTCGATTGCATGGGCAGCCGATAACAAGACTATTTTTTATTCGACCGAGGATGCCCGGACCAAGCGAGGCAACCTGGTCTATCGGCATATGCTTGGAACCGATGCTACGGCCGATCCGGTCATTTATGAAGAGAAGGATGAGCGGTACGATGTTTATGTCAATCGCACACGGGATAAACGCTATCTGGTGATGGCTTCGGAGAGCCATGTAACGACCGAAGATAAATTTCTTCCTGCCGATACTCCAAACGGCGAGTGGAAGATTCTTGAGCCGCGTACGGAGGGAGTTCGGTACTATGCTGACGAGGCTAACGACCTGTTCTATCTGCGCGTGAACGATACGGATCCGAGTTTTCGGCTAGTGACTGCGCCGGTAGCGAGTCCTGGCAAAGCGCACTGGACCGAGCTGATTGCGGCGCGTAAGGAGGTGCCGCTCGATGACGTGGACGCGTTCAAGGAGTTTTACGTCGTTACCGAACGAGTGAAGGGTCTTCCGGTGCTGCAGGTGATCGCAACAAAGAGCAAAGAGAGGCATACGGTTGAGGTCCCTGAGCCTGCATACACTCTGGGTTCGGCGGCCAACGCTGAATTCGATACGAATAAGTATCGCTATAGTTATCAATCGCCGATTACGCCTAACTCCACATTCGACTACGACGTGAAGAAACAGACTTCGACGTTGCTGAAGCAGCAGGAGGTACCCGGTGGTTATGAAAAGTCTCGCTACGCGGTAGAGCGTTTGTTTGTGCCTGCAAAGGATGGCGTAGGGATTCCGGTTACTGTGGTCTACCGCAGAGACAAGTTTAAGCGTGGCGAAAACCCGCTATTTGTTTATGGATACGGCTCGTACGGTGTCACGATCGACGATCACTTTTCGCCCATTCTTCTGCCGTTGTTGGATCGCGGCGTCGTGACGACAGTGGCGCATATCCGCGGCGGTGGGGAACTTGGCGAAGCCTGGCACGATGGGGGCAAGATGATGACGAAACGGAATACCTTCTCCGACTTCATCGATGCGACCGAAGGATTGCTGGTGCAAGGCTACGGCAAACGCGGTGAAGTCGGCATTGAGGGTGCAAGTGCGGGCGGACTGCTGATGGGCGCGGTGACCAACATGCGGCCCGACCTCTTCAAAGTCGTGCTGTGCGAAGTGCCTTTCGTCGATGTCATGAATACAATGCTTGATGCAACGTTACCTCTAACCGTTGGGGAATACGAAGAGTGGGGCAACCCGAACCAGAAGGCAGCGTTCGACTACATGCTGACCTATTCGCCGTATGACAATGTGACGGCAAAAAATTATCCGGCACTTCTTGTCGAGACGTCCTTTGACGACTCGCAGGTGATGTATTGGGAACCGTCAAAATATGTCGCCAAGTTAAGGGCCCTTAAAACTGATCAAAACCCGCTCGTCTTTTTCATTAACATGCATGGCGGCCATGGAGGGTCGAGTGGACGCTATGACAGCATTCGCGAACGAGACAAGTACTACGCTTTTATGCTGACCCAACTTGGCATCACTCAATAAGGCAACGTTAGAAGGAAACAAAGGAAAGGAAGCTGCGCGTCCGGATCCTCCGCTGTCCCGGTGATGTTCCGGGGTGGAGGGCGCTGTTTTCGCTGCGGAGAATTTGTCAACTCCCAAAAACATCAGTAAAAACGCTTGTCAAGCCCCAAAACCACTCAACTCAATGAATCGACAAGGAATAGCGTTGGCGTATGAGTTAGGTTCAACCAGCTATACTTAAAAATGTAGGGATTTTTCTCGAAAAAGAAGTCCGCCAGGCCCATTCATCCGCGTGTGACGCGGGGCTGATAGCGTCATTGGATCGTCGAAGTCCAAACCTAAGCCACATGAATGGAGGACTTTGCGCACTTTTGTACCGGGTAGGGGGTACCCACTGAGCACCAGCCACAACCCAACCAACTACCGCATGCCTGCCGAGTGGTCTCCTCACGCCGCCACCTGGATTGGCTGGCCCCACAACGCCGAGGACTGGCCCGGAAAATTCCAACCCATCCCTTGGGTCTACTCCGAAATCGTCCGACACCTGTCGCAGGTCGAAGACGTCCACATCCTCGTCAACGATGAGCCCGCTGAAAAACGAGCACGCCGTATCCTTCTTCGTGCCGGAGCGAACCTCGCCCGACTCCACTTCCACCACTGGCAAACAGACCGCGTCTGGCTACGCGACTCCGGCCCCATCTTCGTGAAAAACCCACAAGGCGAACTAGCCGCAGTCAACTGGAAGTTCAATGCGTGGGCCAAGTACGACAACTACCACCGCGACGACCAGATTCCCCTCTTCGTCGCCCACCACTACGACATCCCTCAGATCAGACCTGAGACCCAACTTGCCGACGGCACCACCCACCGCTTCGTACTCGAAGGCGGCAGCATCGACACCAACGGAGCCGGCCTTCTCCTCACCACCGAAGAGTGTCTCCTCTCCAGTATCCAGGAGCGCAACCCCGGCTTAGGCGATGAAAGTGAAACTCGCAAAAAACTCGAGCAAGCCTTCCACGACTATCTAGGCATCGAAAAGACTCTCTGGCTCAACCGCGGCTGCGTTGGCGACGACACCCACGGCCACGTCGACGACATCACCCGCTTCGTCGCCGAAAACAAAATTCTCACCTGCGTCGAGCCCAACATCCACGACGAAAACCATCTCCCGCTCGCCGAAAACCTCGACCGCCTGCGCAGCTTCCGCAACCTCGACAACAAACCATTCGAAATAGTCGAGCTCCCGATGCCCGCGCCCGTCCTCTTCGAAAACCAGCGCCTCCCCGCCAGCTACGCCAACTTTTACATCGCCAACGGCCTCGTCCTGGTCCCCACCTTCAACGACCCCAACGACCGCCACGCCCTCAACATCATCGCTAACTGCTTCCCAGACCGCCAAATCATCGGCATCCACGCAGTTGACCTTGTCTGGGGACTAGGCACCCTACACTGCCTCTCCCAACAGGAACCCGCATGACTGGCCATCGCAAAGACCGGCATCCCATCGAAAATCTCGCGGACGATGTGAGATTAAGACAGCGAAATACGACGTGGCCAGATGTGATGGTCAACGCAAGCAGCACTGACAAACTAATGTGGAAGGGTTCTCCTCGCATCACAAAAGTTCAGCGAATTGGCGTTGCCCTTTTTGGTTTTCTTTTCGTCTTAGGTGGTCTCGGCATCGCAATCAGTATTCGCATCGATCAAGGAGGATGGTGGCTAGGAATTCCCATTGCGGCAGCATTCGTACTTGTTGGCTGTAAATTGCTTTGGAACAGCGTCCGTAAGAATGTACCTAAGAAATCGGCAGGCGAGGATGAATGACGAACTCTACCTCCGCGCCGCTATCGCCGAAGCCCAAGCCGCCGAAGCAAGCGGCGAAGTCCCAGTAGGCGCAGTCATCGTCCATGAGAACCAAATCATCGGCCACGGCCAGAACCGAGTCCTCCGCGACTCCGACCCCACCGCCCACGCCGAGATCGTAGCCCTCCGCGAAGCCGGTTTTGCTCTAAAGAATTATCGCCTCGAAGACTGCACTCTCTACGCGACCCTCGAACCCTGCGCCATGTGTGCTGGAGCCATCCTCCATGCTCGCATCGCCCGCCTGGTCTACGCCGCCCCCGATCCCAAAGCAGGAGCTTGCGGCTCAGTCCTCTCCGTCATGAACCACCCCCAGCTTAATCACAAAGTCGAAGTCGTCTCCGGTCTCCTCGCTGAAGAGTGCGGCGCACTCCTCACCAATTTTTTTCGGGCCCGCCGCTAAGCTATCCTCAACCCATGAAGCTCGCCCGACTCTTCGCAACCATCCTCATCACAGCGACTGCGCTCCACGCGCAGCACCTTCAACCCACCCAGCACGTCGTCGGCTTTATGACCGACTTCGACGTCAAAGACGACGCCATCGGCATCTGCAAAGCCGTCATGGAAGGCATCGACCCGGGCATCCGCGTCATCGACATCTCCCACCAGGTCACGCCCTACGACATCGCCGAAGGCGCCCGCTTCCTCGCTGGCTCCGCACCCTACTTCCCTGCCGATGCCGTCTTCGTAGTCGTCGTCGACCCCGGCGTCGGCAGCACCCGCAAAGCCATCATCGCCCACTCCCGCCGCGGCCAGTACTTCGTCCTCCCCGACAACGGTCTCCTAACCCTCATGCCCAGCGACGGCCCCGACCAGATCATCGAAGCCCGCGAGATCACCAATACCGCCTGGATGATCGGCGCCCGCCTCTCCTCCACCTTTCACGGCCGCGACATCTTCTCTCCCGCCGGAGCGCACCTCGCCCGCGGCGACAACTGGACCCAGGCCGGCCCCGCGCTCGACGTCGCCAAACTCGTCCGCTTAGACATACACAACCCCACCATCGACGCCACCGGTCTCGTCAGCGAAGTCCTCGGCCTCGACGGTCCCTTCGGCAACGTCATCCTCAACCTTCCCGCCGAGACCTTCGCCAAACTCGGCTACAACCTCAACGACCCCGTCCCCGTCACCATCGACGGCCACGTCTACACCGTTCCCTTCGTCAAGACCTTCAGCGACGTCCCCGTGGGCAGCCCTCTCCTCTACATCGACTCCCGAGGCCGCGCCGCCCTCTCACTCAACCAGCGCAACTTCGCCGAGCAATACAAAGTCATCCCAGGCCAACCCGTCTCGATTCCAGTAAAAAAATAACCAACAAACCCTCAGCCCACGAGCAATGGCGAACTCCCGACCAACGGGAGGGCATTCACAACAACAAGCAGCATGAAAAAGGTAGGCACGTCACGAAGTGGCCGCCTCGCGCGTAGCGAGCCCGTCCGGCAGGACAGCACTAAAAACAAGTAACGGTAAAATAGAATAATGGACCTAACCCTCTACTCGGCAACATGGTGCCGCGACTGCCGCGAGGCCAAGCGCTTCCTCACCACCCACAACATCCCATACAAAGAAATCGATATCGAAACCACCCCCGGTGCTGCCGACCTAGTCATCGCCAACACCGGCAAGCGTGCCATCCCCCAATTCGTCCTCAACGGCAAATGGATCCAGCCTTACAAACCCGGCCAGGGCTTCCTCTACGACGAAATGTCCGGGCTCTTCGGTGTCGTCGCAAAATAGTTACACCACGCTTCGACGCAAGCAAGGAACAACAATGATC
>Ga0208193_1000124_pt1 | contig 53246 bp, 56 predicted proteins | sample June2015DPH_17_2_FD_184716 | JGI IMG/M metagenome (GOLD analysis project Ga0208193, IMG submission 184716) | Peatland microbial communities from SPRUCE experiment site at the Marcell Experimental Forest, Minnesota, USA - June2015DPH_17_10... | ecosystem: Environmental > Terrestrial > Soil >...
CAACCCGCTGCGCGGGCCTGGTGCTAGCATCGTTAGCTGTGATCATTCTAAACCTAGCGGCTCAAATCAGCCTCCAAGCTCTCAGATCGTCACCTCATTCGGAAGGTGATCCCCGCACACCGCTTACCACACAACTGACGCAGTTTGCTGTGCTGTGCGCTTCCACCTGTGGTCGGCACGAAATTCGTTGATCTTAGCGCATGAATACCGACGAACCGCTGCAAACCGGCAGGACGAGGCGCGCCCGCATGAAACCGGTTAGTGTATCGAAGACCGTTTTTAGCCTAGATGGGCGCATCACCAAAGCAATGGTCACGTGTCGAGCAAAATTCCGGGTTCGGCGATCTGTTCCGGATCGCGAAGCTGATAACCAACGCCAGCTTCCGCCAGAACAAACTGGGGGTGCGCAGGATTAGCTTCGATCTTTCGCCTGAGCTGTTGAACACAAACCCGCAGATCCTCCGGGGTGGCGAATTGATCCCAAAGCTCGCGGAGTAGGAATTTTTGCGTCACCACCCTGCCCGAATGCAACACTAATATACGCAGCACATAGTATTCCCTCGACGTAAGCTTAATATTCTTATCGCCTAATTTGACCGTGCCACGTGCTAGGTCCACGGATAGATTGCCGGTCTGAAACACCGATCGTCCATTCTGAACCCGCATTTGGTGGCGCAGGGCTGCGCGCACACGGGCTAACAATTCTTTCATCATAAACGGTTTTGTCAGATAGTCGTCGGCGCCTAAATCCAGCGCCTCAACCTTTCCGGCCTCGTCGCCGTGGCTAGATAGCACCACGACAGGCACAATGTCATTGCGGGTTCGAATTTGACGCAGCAAATCGTGCCCCGCAACGTCCGGAAGTGCCAAATCCAGAATGATCAGATTCGGCTGCTGCTGCAAGAACTCCACCGCGGTCTTGCCATTCGGGGATACGAGAACCTCGTAGCCCTGCATGCTCAGACCTAGCCGCAACAGATTGCGGATCTTTGGTTCGTCATCGACGACCATGATCTTGACGGGAACAACACTCATACAGGGGGTCCAAGATTCGTTGGCGACGGCGATGGCAACCCATTGTCCGCACGCAGAGCGGTGCTGGCTCTAGTCGCCCTTGTGCGCTTTCGAGTTCGGCTTAGGCTGCGGCCCCGATTTATCAGACTCACTTGAGTTCGTTCGGTGACATATTCGCCTGACTTCCTTCTCACTTCGTCGCGACAAGAGCCAAGGAAGCGTGGCCTTGATGGCGATGAAACCTAGGAACCAAACAAATGCCATGACGCCAAATGGCGAATAGGGAGCATCATCTAGTCGGCTTGCTGCAAAAAAGCTCAAGAAGCCCACGACGCCCAGAGCGTCGACGCTTACACCAGCCCATCCCGGCGATCTTCTCATTTGGCCATTCCAACAATATCGGTTTAAAGGCGTTTTCAAGATACGGTCTGAGCTCTCGAAGCCAAACCGGACAGCTGTTCATCAATCAGCTCCACGAGCCTTCGCTCGACCTCGGCCATCGCCCGACTCCGCCAACTCAACGATCGGCAAACGTGCGCAGTGATGCACGAAGCAGAGCCAACGCAACCTAGGCCTCTCTCGCGAGACAAGCCACGGGTGAAACTAACCTCTCGTCCTCAAATCAGAGTCGTCCCGTGCGCGGCCGCAGCCATCCCATTACTACTTCGTGGGGCGTTCGGCGGCTACGCGGCAGGCCGTGCCGTAGGATCGCGGCTCTGGTGAAAGCCAGTGCCTGCTCGCCGGATTGTCGTTTCTGTCGCGCTAGCGCCATCCACTCGCGAATAACTGCGCGGCGCACGTTCGGTTTGGCCATCTGGATTCCCTTTCGAGGAGCCGACGGAGCCCCCTTGGTCGGAGGATGTCCGTGATGTGCGGCTATTCACCTGACGGCGGGCTACGCCGCCTTTTGGACCGGATAGGCCTGCGATCGTCGCGCCAAAAGTGCGCAACCGCATTCATGCGTGGTGCCTTGCACAATCATGAAGCCGCGTTTCGCTACCAGGGCGCGAAGGCTTTCGTTCGCTGCTGGTTTCTGGGCGTCAACCCAGACCACCAGCACAGCGCGAGGGCTGAGGAAATTCATCAGCCAGTCGATCGTCGTTTCTAACGCGTGAAGCGTGCGTCGCCGCCAATCCACCAGCGCAACGTCGTACTGGCCGCTTGGACGGCCGCAATTGCCCGCGGCTGCCGCCAGCAAATATCCGCGCCGGTACAACTCCATCGTCAATTCCATGCTCTTCGAGCCGGTTACCACGATGCGCTGGCGCGTTGAACAGCCCGCGAGCGCGATCATGGGATCAATAATTCGGTCGCCAGTGGTGACCTGAGGGGACGACATAACATCACCCGTTTTTGTTCGTTCTCGCCAGTCAGGCGCGGACCAGGCCTTGCGGAGACCGGTGGTTCGCGAAGCGGCAAGGCTTACGTGCTATCGATCATTCCGTTTGCAGGTCTGCAGACGGCGCGTCATGCGAGATTGCTTGAACTCACATGGGCCAATATCTTCCGAGCGGGATTTAATTTCGAGAGCGCTGCAAACCCGACTTTATATGAGCCGTATAATGTCGCCTATGAGCAAGCCTTCGCCACACGGCACACCTGCTTCGGAGGGATATTTGCGGTTGCGCGGCACTATTCCGCTTTTAGAAAAAGACAAGACGGCTCCCCTCGAATTCATACGCCCTCCCGTTCATCTTGTAGGCAAGTACTCACCGATCGTGGCCGCGCTTGCGACGAACGGCCGGTCGTCCTGATGGCGCGGTTGACTTGTTCGCGTCGTCCCGCGCGCCGGATTTCGCAGACTTGCCAGTGAGGCATTTCCCGCTACTTGGAGGCTAAGATGCCGTTCTACCGCGCATACATCGTTGGACTACACGACCGACCCATCGGCGTGGTTCAATTGGATTGTATTGATGATGATTCCGCCATCAAATCCGCCGCGCGGCTCGTCGACTGCCACCATGTGGAGTTATGGCAGATGGACAGGCCTGTAGCCAGGTTCGATGCACGGTCCAAACAGGTCTGCAGAAAATAAGGATGTATGACGAGCCACAAGCATGGCGATGCTACGCTCGTTGAGTCAAATCCTGACCTCGCGCTAGGAGAGGCTGATGTTGGCTCGCGCCTCAACAACGGACATGGTGCAATTCGCGCGTCGAATGTTATGGAACGGCGACGTCTGCTTTACGCCCAAAAGCAGGCATGACCAGACCGGGCGGAGGCATCTGTTAATGCCAATAGCGACATCCCGATGCTATTCACTTACCTCGCGAACTTCCGCGATGGCCAGGATCCGGCGAGAGGTGACCTACGCGAAGGACCTGCCAGCAACTCTGCGGCAAGCAACTTGGGGGAATTGCGGATGATCTCGAGCGGCGGGTGAGGCAAAATAAACCAAGCCTATTCCCTCGCGCTGGTCCTATTGCAGGAGCAGCGGCAGATTGAGCGGGCCACGAAAGCCAAATCCGTGCCAGCGCACGCTCGCGGGATCAAGCAAAGTCATTTTCGGGAAGCGCTCGAACAGCATTGGCAGCAGGATGGCACCAACGGTTCGCCGCGACAGCTGCGCGCCGGCGCAATGATGCGGGCCGTTGCCAAAGGCCTGGTGAGGATTGGGCTCGCGGAGTCCGTTATAGTTCTCGCCATCTTCGAAGGTGTCTTCGTCTCGGTTGGCCGACGCCTGGATCGTCATTACGGTGTCACCCTTCGGGATCAAGAAGCCGCGAACCTCCGTGTCCTCCATAACGAGTCGTGAACTCGCCTGTATCGGCGCCACCCACCGCACCCCTTCCTCAAAGGCGGAGCGCCATTTGCCGCCTGCTCGCACGGCCTCAAGCTGATCGGGATTTGTCAAAAGGCCGTAGAGGATCGTCAGCAGCGCGTCCCGCGGCTCGTTAATACCCCCGCCGATCGCGATCTTTACGTTCGCGATCATCTGGCTTTCAGGAATCGGATTCTTCGCATTCACCATGAAGGAGATAGCCGAGGAATCCGGTTCGGCCCGCACGCGTTCGGCGTTGGCGCGGATACATTTGTCCATCTCCGTATTGGCTATATCGGTCGCATCGAAAGGCCCCGGCGTCCAACCAAAATTGCCGGCGCCGTCGATCAGGGTCTGCGACCATCGCTGCATGTCCGTATCGCTCGCATCCGGAACGCCCATCGCATGCGCCAGAATCCGTGCGGCAAGCGGTCCTGCAAGAGCCGGGAAGAGATCGACCACCTCGCCGCGCGGCAGTTGCTCAAGATAGGCTACGGCCAGTTTTTCATACAGCGGCGCCCAAACGGACTCGATCGTCTTCGGCATCAGGGCCGGCATCATCGCCATGCGTTCGGTCCGGTGCTCGTCGTGGTCTTTTCGCATCAGCGTATGAGCCAGAAAGGCGCGCTTCATAGGCGTGTTCGGGTCGTCGGAGCTGAACAACGCCGCATTGTCCTTCACGTACTTGGTGTCGGCCGCCTTGGTGAGGAAGGTGCGTCCCACGGATTTGACGCGTAAAACGGGCGCTTCGCGTCTGAGGCGCCTGTAGATCGGATAGGGATCGCGCGTGAGCTCCGCGATCGTGATGGTCTCATCTAAGGGGGCCAAGCTCGCGGTCGACATGGGTTGATCCTGTTGGATGCTGGCCAGCATGTGCCGAGGATAATGGCAGGCGACGCGAAACAGCGCAATCGCGGCGTCTGCTGCACTGCTGGGGCGAAGCCGGCACACTCCTCCTCCGCACCGAACAAAATGCGAGAACGAGAGAGGGGCGCTGGTACCGGTCTATGATTCAAGGTTCGCCTCGGCTTTCCCCCGCGAAAACTACTCCTCCAGTGTGAATCCAACTCGCAAAGTGACCTGATAATGTTGAACAGATCCGTTTTCGATATGGCCTCTTGTTTGCACGACTTCGAACCATTTCATTCCACGGATGGTCTTTGATGCGCGGGTGAGGGCATTTTTTATGGCATCCTCGATACTTTTTTCGGAAGACCCTACAAGTTCTAGGATTTTATAAACGTGATCCTTCATTTCGGTGATTGACATGGCAAACCTCCGCTGGTGAGCAAGGTCTATTCTGAACGAGTTCTGACCTCCCGAGTTCCGCTAATTCTGCGAGGAGTTCAGGCGGACCGTAGGGATCGAGCTCGACATCTTTGGAATACCGGAAAGGGGTCCGGCGCCCGTCGTCAGGAGTACGGATGCCGGGCGCGAGCTGATGATGATGCGCTGGGGCATGCCGCCACCGCCTCGCGCCGGCGGATATCCGGTCACCAATATCCGCAACACCACGTCGCCACACTGGCGCGGCTGGCTGAAGCTGGAAAACCGCTGCCTCGTGCCCGCCAACGGCTTTGCCGAATACGCGCCGGAGCCGAACCCCGCGACGGGCAAGAAGGATGTCGTGTGGTTCGGTTTGAACGACGACCGGCCCCCGTTCGCCTTTGCCGGAATCTGGACCGAGTTCAAGGGCGAGCGTGGGACCAAGTCGAGACCCATCCCCGGACCTCATCTGGTCTACGGGATGCTGACCACCGCGCCGAACGCCGTGGTCGAGCCAATCCATTCCAAGGCCATGCCGGTGATCCTCACCACCGACGAAGAACGCGACATATGGATGCGCGCGCCATGGGATGAGGCGAAGGCGCTGCAACGGCCGTTGCCGGACGCGGCATTGCAGATCGTCGCGCGCGGGGTCGACAAGGAAGATCGGGTCGCGGCTTGAGGTCGCCCGCGGCTACGGTGCGCACTCGCTGAACGAAACAGCCGGACCATCACCTGGTCCGGCTTAGATCTGGCGTCACTGAAGCACAGCAAGCCGCGGCAATATCAACTCAAATCGGCCGCGCACGCGCCTTGATGTGTCTCAGCAAAGATACCTGTACGTCGGCGAAGGCTACTTCTTTTTCTTCTTGCCGGTCTTTTTCTTTGCCTTCTTCGCTTTCTTAGCCATGTTGCCCTCCGCTATCCCAAAGTTGGTTCAATGCACGTCGACCTCGACATGCATAAATCAGAGTACACCATAATTGCGAAATTGATACTTCGCGCTTCGAAGAAGGTAAACGGCGGTCACGCCGCAGCGATTGGCGCTAGGCGAAGCACTCTCATGATGCATCGACGCGATACGTGAACACGGCGTGTTATCCAGCCGGAAAACATCCGCGCCGAGATTGAGATGGAGCGACGCCGCTAATGGCCAGCAGCTTGGAGCTAAAGCAATTGTGCTCGGCTCTCTAGCGTGCACCTCGACCACTGTGTCGGCTAACCGCGGGCGACGATAGCTTTGCCCGCGCCGTCGCGGAACGAACTCTTAGCGGACAGGAACGACCGTTGCTCGACGGACTGACATGGAGCATCGCGCTCGTGCTCGACCCGCCCAAAGATGACGTCATACCGGACCGAGACTTTTTCGCGACATTCGCTGCGAGCAATCCCAAGTATACCGGTTGGCCGATCTGGCTCGATGCCCGCACACTGTCCGATGAGCGGTCTCGACCCGTGGTCAAAGGCGGCGCGTGGGAAGCGCTCATTGTCGCGCTCAGCGATCAGAGTGCGAACCGCCTGGAGTTCTTTCGCGTCGGTCCGCAAGGCGAGTTTTATCTGCGGCGATTGCTGCAAGACGATGCCGTACCCAAGCAACTAGAACCCGGCACGCGTCTCGACCCCGTGCTCGTCATCTATCGTGTCACGGAAGCCATCGCCGTTGGGATCGCTATCGCCGAGGGTTTGGGTTGGTCTGAGACCGCTCGGCTTGGGTTCCTGTTTCGGTGGCAGAACCTCAAAGGCCGACGGCTCGATAGTTGGGCGAACCCCACCATTTACGTTCCTGGCGGAGGACCGGCTCAGGAGGACGAAATCACCATTTTCATCGAGGTGCCGATGACCACGGCGCTTTCGGCGCTAGCGCCGTTGGTGAGGCTGCTACGCGCGATCTCTTTGTAACTTTCGACGGCACCCGATTGTCTGGCGATACCTATGACGAACACACGCGACGGCTTATCGAACGCCGTCTCAACGGCTGACACTAGCCGTTTTGCATTTTACGCCCAATGTCGACGAACTTGAAGATGAGTTCGTTCAATGGAGGCATTGCTTCGTCTGGCTTCTCGTTTCGCATGTTCTCAGCAGTCTCTGCAAATTCGACGACTAACGCGGCATTTCGTCCGGCGCCTCTGTACTGAAATGCTCCGCGCCATATCCTTCTCTTAAACCATGTTTATGCTGTACCATCCCTCAGAAAGTGGAAATGAAGGGGCTAGGGATAACGGGGGGGGGGACACCATGAACGAGGCGGCGAATAAGGCTGCGGCCGAAAAGGATGCAGCCAAGATGGAGGAAATCAAGAGACGGCAGCAGCTTCTTTTCGATGCGTTTCGCCACAATGACGTGCTTGGTGGCCGCTATTTCGCACCTATGGTGAATCTGGAACGCGAGATTGGCGCGAAGCTCTCCGATAGGTACTATGGCCACCGAGTTCTAACGGACAGTTTTCTGGACTTTTTCGGCGGCACACTGCTCCAGCAGATCGAGCTCAACAACAAGGTTGGCTGGCCGAACGAAGAGCAGAATTACGCCACCTGCCTGATGATGTACCTGACGATCTTTCGGAGCGTTCGGGCCTCGGACATTGCGTCAGTCCATGCCTATCCCCTCCAAGGCTACATTATTCAGCGAAGCATCAAGGACCAAGCGTTCGTCCTTTGTGCGGCCGCGAGCGGAATAGCAGGATTTGGCCGCTTATTTGGTTGGGAAGGGTTGCCTGAAGGGCAGACGCCAGAGGCACGCCAAGACCTCGTGCTCAAGAACCGCCGGAAGGTTGAGGGGATGATTAAGGATCGCTTGATCGGCTCGAAGTCAGACCTGAAGCCAGGGACAATCAAGCTTCTTTTGAAGCTCGACCAAATGTTTAACATCGAGGCCCATAGGGGACTGTTCTCGCTATTCCGCGAATCCCACAAGCTGATGGTCGAGCACAAATTGGATGTGAGCCTCGTGCCACCATCCGACCCTCTCAGGGATACGATATTCGTCAATCGCGCGACCGAGACGAATTGAATGATTCATCGGCTCGTCCCGTACATGCGGCGCAAGGACACGCCTACCGACGAACAATGGGCGAAAAACTGGAAGCTTCTCGACGACCACTTCCGTTGGATGGTCGAAGGGCTGGGAGCGATCGGGAAGGAGATCGCCGTCTCATTCATCGAGTTTATCGATGCCAAGTTTAAGTTCGATGCATCAACGTACTATTCGGAGCCTAAAGTTGTGGAGCCAAAAGAAAAATTCTAGCGCGCGTCGTCACACTCCGGAGAGCCCGCGCAGTTCAAGATGCTTACGGGACGGCCGGAAAGAGGGGCTACCCGCATATTGCGAACTTCCCAACTCGAAACTGATAAGCTTTCTGCCATTTCCTTATCGGTCGCCTGATTCAGGCAAGCAAACGGTCAAGAGCAACAAGATTGCTCATGTTGGACTGGACTTTTGCTGCAAACGGGGCGTTGCTGTTTTTGCTTCAGGCGCCAAACGGGCGCCAGAGGATCGAACCCCGCGGCCGGCTGGCTAAGCGGGGTCGTGGTGGTGCGACGGATAGCGTCGCCTACCGCGGAGGTCCTAGTGGAAAAAGCCAAATCAAAATCCAGCTCGCGCACAAAATCCCGAAAGACTACTCAATCCGTCGGATCAAAAAACAATAGCGGCGCGCCCCGAACGCCAACACCGCAGCGCAGCGCGACCAAGCATGATCGCGTCTTGGCGATGTTACACCTTAAAGGCGGTGCAACGATCGCTGCGATGGTACATGCTACCGGCTGGCAGCCGCATTCTTTACGCGGCTTTCTCGCAGGTGTCGTGAAAGGTAAGCTCGGTCTGAATCTCACGTCGGAGAAGACCAAGTCCGGACGAGTTTATCGCGTTGCAGCTGCAAGGCCGCAGTCAGCAAGCCGCTCGGAGACGGCGGCCCATGGGTAAGCGGAGCGTCGCATCTCAAGCTGCCTCCGTAGAAGATCAGATCGCGCATTTGCGCGATCTCGATCTAGCGGGCTTGAGGACCAATTGGCAAAACCAGTTCGGCCGGACCGCTCCAAAGCACATTAGCCGTTATCTGCTATTTCGAATTCTCGCCTATAAAGTTCAAGCCGATCAATTTGGCGATCTCGACGCTGGCACGTTAAAGGTTCTAGAGCGAGTTGAGGGCAGGCGCCGACAGATTCCCGATGTTGCGAAGAGCCTTGCAGCCTCGGACCAGAGACGTTTTGTCCCGCCGTCGGGTACAGTTTTGGTTCGCGAATGGGACCGAAAGTCACATCGAGTCATGGTTATGCCCGATGGCTTCGCCTGGAACGGACAGATCTTCGATAGCCTCTCGCAAGTCGCCTTCGCGATCACCGGGACTAAATGGAATGGTCCCCGCTTCTTCGGTCTGCGGGGACGGGTGTCCAGCACGGAGGAATCCCAATGAAGGCGGGATCATCACAAAAGGTCCGATGCGCCATCTATACTCGGGTATCGACCGATCAGGGTCTTGATCAGGACTTCAACTCTCTGGATGCACAGTATGAGGCCTCGTCGGCTTACATCAAAAGCCAGGCCCACGCCGGTTGGACCCTCATCCGCTCCAGATACGACGACGGAGGTTATTCGGGTGGCTCGACCGATCGTCCCCATCTGCAACGACTGCTAGAGGACATTAGATCCCGCAAGATCGATGTCATAGTGGTCTATAAGGTCGATCGCCTGACCCGATCGCTGGCTGATTTTGCGAAGCTGGTTGAACTGTTCGACACCCGTGGCGTCTCGTTTGTCTCAGTCACGCAACAATTCAACACGACGACTTCTATGGGCCGTTTGACGCTAAACGTGCTGCTGTCCTTTGCCCAGTTCGAACGAGAGGTCACCTCCGAACGCATCCGGGACAAGATTGCGGCGTCCAAAAGGAAAGGGCTCTGGGTTGGAGGTCCCCTCCCCCTTGGCTATAAACTAAAGGACGGCAAGCTCCTTATCGTAAACGAGGAGGCCGAGCGGGTTCAATTGATCTTTCGCAGATATCTTGAGGTCAGCGGGATTAATGAGCTGGCCCGCGATCTCAAGGAAAAGGATATTCATACCAAGGCCAGGACGTTTAGCACCGGCAAAACGCGCGGCGGCATTCCGTTCGGCAGAGGGACACTCACGCATCTCCTTCGCAATCGGTTCTTCATCGGTGAGGTCGATTACAAAGGTGAAATTCTGCCTGGAGAACAGCCCGCGATCATGGACCGAAGTCTGTTCGATGCCGTTCAGAAGAAGCTAAGCACGCACCAATCTCACAAAACCCTCACGAGGCAGAAATCCGATCCTTTATTGAAGGATCTTCTGTTTGACGATGCCGGTCATCGCATGATCGCGACTCACGCCACCAAGGCCGGCGTGCGCTATCGCTACTATGCCTCTCAACCCAGCCTGCATGGGGAAGCAAGGACAGCTAAGCTTGGATCGGTTTCACGGGTCCCGGCAACAGAGATTGAGAAAGCCATCGTATCAGCGATCCGGCAACATCTTTCCAAGCAGACGCCCCCCGGCAATCAACAGGACCTGATCCTTGATCAAACAACGCTGATATCTCTGATTTCGTACATCGAGGTGAAAAAGGCTCAGCTCGCGATCACGCTGAAACCGACCGATGAGGCGGCTGCTCCCGAGGTTGTCTCGACCGCCTGGCAAAAGCCCCCATTCAAGCGTTTCCGAGAAATCCTGCTACCTCACGGAACGACCCGAGAGAATATCCGACCTGATCGAGCCGAACGTCGCGCTCGACTTGTCAGCGCTATCGCTCGGGGTCGGTCCTGGCTTGATGAAATCGTCAGTGGATCCGTCATCGACGCCGAGCAACTGGCAAAACGCGAGCGGTGCACGGTGCGCCAAGTCAATCTCACCCTCTCGCTTGCGTTCCTGACTCCGCCGCTCGTCAAGGCAGCGGTCGAGGGACGGCTCCCTCGTGGCATCAACATCGAGCGCTTGCGCGATCCCGACGTCTTGTGGAGCCGGCAATTCCAGGACCTCGGGCTGAGCTCGAATTAGTCCTTTTCCGGCTCAAGCTGCGTTCACTCATTCGACTTTTGGCGTTCTTGGCCACGAGGCAACGGCCCGCCGATTCCCCGGCGCCTGCTCTGCGGAACGGGAATTTTGCCGCCGGAGACAGAGGCGCAAATACCGCCTTAAAGACCAGGAGGGAAGATTGGAGACAGAATGCGGCCCTCAACAACCGCGAAAAATGGCCGCAAAAGCGGCCTTTGCGCCCACGGTCTCTGACATCTAGGTTTCGGAAGACTGGATGGTGGGCGCACCAGGGCTCGAACCTGGGACCCGATGATTAAGAGTCATCTGCTCTACCAACTGAGCTATGCGCCCGGAACGGGTCCGGAAAAGGGCCATCGCAAGAGGGCGTCGTTTAGCAAAGCGACCTCTCGATGTCCAGCAAGCCTGTGGGTTTTTCGCAGGTGCGGGCACCCCTCGTAAATGCCGGAAAATGCGCCCAATTCCGGCATTCCCCGGTGGCGCCGGGCGGCCGGAGCCGCCAAACCGGTGACGGCAGACAAAAAAGCCGCCGGGGTTTCCGGCGGCTTTTCTTGAGACAACAGTGATGCCGATCGACGAATTAAGCGGCGTTACAACCGCTCGGAGTCCTGTCCGCGCTCGCGATCGCCGCCGAACCGTCCACGCTGGAAGCGCTCGCGCCAGCCTTCGCCGCCACCGCCGTGATGGTTGTGGTGGGTCAGCATCGCGAGCCGCCGCTTTTGGCCGTCGTCGAGCGTCTTGTAGAGCGGATCGGCCGCATCGGCGATCTTCTTCAACACCGCGGCCGAAGCCGCCATGTTCTCCGCGCGCTTGCGCAGACGCGCAACCGGATCGGGCTTCGCCTGATCGTCGGCGGGCTTGGCGGCCGCGGCCTCCCGCGCCGCAGCGCGATCGAGCCTGATCTTGACGAGTTCACGCACCGCGCTCTCAACCGGGGGCCAGAGCTTTTCCTGGTCGGCCGTCAGCTTCAATCCGGCGTGCACCGCAGCGATCTTCGCATCGGCCATCGCGGCCCGGTCTTCCGGGCTCATCCGGGCGTGGCCCATGTGATCGCGGAACCATTGATGATGCTGGGCGTACACCGCGGTCGTGCCAGCAATGGCAAGTGCGACAACGCCGGCGATAGCAAACTTCCTCATGTCAACCTCCTTTGAAGGTGGCTGGAGAATGGGCATACGTGCCTCCGCAATCAACTTACAGTTCGGCAACAGACCCTGCTCTTACCAAGATTTAATTCCGTTCACGATTGGAAACACTCAAATTCGCATCATTGGATCATCCCTAACAGCCGCGGCAGCCACAGCGAAATCTCCGGCACGTAGGTGATCAGGCCAAGGAACACCAGCATCGCAAGCAGCCACGGCAGCACGGCCACCGTAATCTCGCTGATGCCCATCTTGGCAATGCCGCTGGAGATATAAAGGTTAAGACCGACCGGCGGATGGCACAGCCCTACTTCCGTATTGACGATCATCAACACGCCCAGATGCACCGGGTGGATGCCGATCTTGGTCGCCAGCGGAAACAGGATCGGCGCCATGATCAAAAGGATCGATGACGGGTCCATGACATTGCCGGCGGCGAGCAGGATGATGTTGACCACCAGCAGGAAAGTCCAGACGCCGAAATTCTTGTCGATGATCCAGGCCGCCATCTCCTGCGGAATCTGTTCATGGGTCATCAGGAACGAGAACAGCACCGCATTGGTGATGATGTAGAGCAGCATCGAACTCATGCTGGCGGCCTGCAACAGCACCTTGCCGACCTGATTGAGCTTCAGCTCCTTGTAGACGAACACCGTGATGAAAAACGCGTAGGTCGCCGCCACCGCGGCCGCCTCCGTCGGCGTGAAGATGCCGCCATAGATGCCGCCTAACACGATCACGATCAGGAGCAGGCCCCAGACGCTTTCGCGAAACGCGGTCCATTGTTGCTTCAAGGTCGCCCGCGGCATTTTCGGATAGCCGTTGCGGTAGGCGATGAACCAGGTCACCGCCGCCAGCATCAGCGCAAGCATGATGCCGGGCACAATGCCGGCCATGAACAGCGCGCCGATCGAGGTGTTGGTGGAAACGCCGTACAGCACCAGGATGATCGACGGCGGCACCAGAATGCCGAGCGCGCCTGAGGTCGAGATCACGCCGACGCCGAAGCGTTTGGGATAGCCGTGCTCGACCATCGCCGGCATCATGATCGAGCCGATCGCGACGACCGTTGCAACGCTGGAGCCGGAAATCGCGGCAAACATCGCGCAAGCCGCGACGCCGGCAAGCCCGAGCCCGCCCGGCAGATGGCCGACCAGCGAGGTCGTGAACGCGATCATGCGCCGCGCCACGCCGCCGCGCGTCAGGAAAGTGCCGGCGAGAATAAAGAACGGGATCGCCATGATGCCGAAATTGTCGAGGCCGGAAAACAGTTTCAGCCCGACGCTTTCGATCGGCACTTCCGTCATCGTGAACAGGAAGGTCAGCACCGTGAGGCCGAGCGAAATCGAGATCGGCATGCCCGTCAGCATCAGGGCAAACAGCAGTCCGAAAATCAGCGCTGCGCTCATCACGCCTCTCCCAACGCGATCGGAGCGTCTTTCGATACCTCAATGCCGTCGACACTGGTCGCATCGTGATGCGGCAGATCGCCGGTCCAGAAGTAATGCCAGCACACCTGAAGGAAGCGGAAGCACATCAGATAGGAGCCGAGCGGAATGCAGCCGTAGACGATCCAGCTCGGGATCTCCATGTCGGGCGAAACCTGGTCGGTATGCATCAGCTCGAAGACGAATTTCGCGCCCATCGTGCCGACGATCGCGGTGAACAGCGCGCCGCCGAGTAGCCCGAACAGCACGACGCCCTTGCGCCAGCGGTCGCTGAGCCGCTTGATCAGCACGTCGACGCCGACATGGATGCCGGTGCGCACGCCATAGGCGGCGCCGAACTTCGCCATCCAGATGAACATGTAGATGCAGAGTTCCTGCGACCAGGTGAGGTCGATCCAGAACAGGTAGGGATAGAGAAAGGGCACGTCGACGAGAAAGCGATGCACAACGGTGACGAAGGTGATCAGCGTCGCCGCGCCCATCAGGCTCGCGATGATGATCTCCTCGAGCCGGTCGAGAATTCGTAGAAACATTTACCTTGCCCCCGTCATGACCTTGAGATTTGAGGCCATGTTCTTCTTACCTCTCCCGCTTGCGGGGGAGGTCGTATCGCATCGAAGATGCGATACGGGTGGGGGCACTCTCTCCACACGAAGCGTGCGATTGACGCCCCCTCCCCAACCCTCCCCCGCAAGCGGGAGAGGAAGCTCAGCGTCTTTGTGGCGATCACCGCCTCAATTCATCGGGCTGCGGCCCGTCTCCTTCAGGAACTCGTCGATCAAGGGCTGGCCGACACGGGCGGCGACGTCCTTGTAGACCGGCATCATCGCCTTGCGCATCGCCTCGTCCTGCTCAGGTGTCAGCGTCACGATCTCGGTCTTGCCGGCCTTCTTGATTTGCTCCAGCGCGTCGTCGTTTTCCTTGGCCGACTGGTTGTTGCCGTATTCGGTGGCTTCCTTCATCGCTTTCGCGCAGGCCTCGCGGATATCGGGTGGCAGGCCGTCCCAGAACTTCTTGTTCACGATGACGATGTAGCCGATATAGCCGTGGGTCGTGACGGTGGCGTATTTCTGCACCTCGTGCATTTTCTGGGTGTACATGTTGGACCAGGTGTTCTCCTGGCCGTCCACCACGCCGGTTTGCAGCGCCTGATAGACGTCCGAGAACGCCATCACCTGCGGGATCGCGCCCAGCGTGCGGAACTGCGCTTCCAGCACCTTTGAGGACTGGATGCGGAATTTCAGGCCCTTGTAGTCGGAAGGCGCGACCAGTTTCTTGTTGGCCGACATTTGCTTGAAGCCGTTGTCCCAGTAAGCAAGGCCCGTCATGCCCTTCGCATCGAGAAGCTTGAGTAACCTGTCGCCGAGTGGACCGTCGGTGACTTTGCGCAACGTTTTCAGGTCGGGCAGGATGTAAGGCAGGTCGAACACCTCGAACTCCCGGATCCCGATCGGGCCGAACTTCGAGTTCGACGGCGCGAGCATCTGCACCGCGCCGAGCTGCAAGGCTTCCAGTTCTTCCTTGTCCTTGTAGAGCGTCGAGTTCGGATAGACTTCGACCTTGACCTTGCCACCTGAGTACTTCTCGGCCAATTCCTTGAACTTTTCGGCGGCCTTGCCCTTGGGCGTATCGGCGGCCACGACGTGGCTGAATTTGATCACGATGGGCGATTGCGCCGCAGCCGGTGCCATCATCGCCAATGCCGCGACGGATGCCGCCGTCCAAATCAGTCTACGCATGGTTCCTCCCAGCTCATTTTTGAAGGGAAACGGCGACCTGCCGCGCGCTTTCCCGGTCTTTTTGTTGCGTGTTGCGAACCTTTACAGAGAAGGCGGCCGAAAGGCCATTGCCCGTTAGCAGGGTGGTGAATGCGAGCATTGTGCAGCGCACAAAGGTCAGATGTCATACCCCGCGAAGGCGGGGTATCCGGTATCCGCGGCTTCTCGGTTCGTCACAACCCCTCTGGATACTGGATCGTCCGCTTTCGCGGACGATGACATCGGAAATAGCGGCGTCCAAAGACTCTGGATTGCTTCGCTCACGCTCGCAACGACGCAAGACACACCTCCGCCTCCCCGCGGCATACCTTGCCCGAGTTTTGATCATTGATGCCCTCAATGAGAGGGCGCAGGGAAAGCCGGGTGCCCGTTGCACCCGCAGCCTTGCGTGTAGAAATAGAAAACACGCAAGTTAGTCACCACAGGTTCACCGGAAATTCCCGGCCTTCCCTGCGCGAATGGTTTTAACGGTTTCCTTTGCGGTCTCCCTGGTGATCGGGCTTTCTTGCCACCATCATCGGCGGACATATCTTCCGCCGACTTGATGCCAGCGTCGAGGCATCAGGACGCCACAACTTCGCCGTCCGCGTTTGGCGCATTCGTCTCGTGCGCCGCCTGCGTCCACCGCATCCCGCTCCCAACGTTCGTGACGACCGCGAAGCGCCCCTCTTTATCGGGTGCGAGACGCGCGGAAACCTGCCCGTGATTTGCCCGACGCCACAAGCAAACGAGCTGCGGCACATTAACGCGACGGGCAAATCAACGCGGGCACCGCACAGCGATGTCAAGCGCAACCTTAAAATCGCTCCGTTAACCAACGGAAACCGCTTGCTTACCCCCCTAGGTTGAGCTTGGATTGAAGCGGGACGGGGGATGTGTCATGCGTAAAGTGCACTACGTCGTGCTCTGTGCGGTACTCGTCGGCTGCGCGCAGCAACCAAAAATGCTGTGGCTACGTGCTGACGGCCAGCGCGCGAGCGACGATCCGGCGCTCAGGACTCAGTATGAGCTCGATTCTACCTCGTGCTTAGGCGAGCGTAACAAGGCAAACTTGTCAGGTGTAACGTTTGCAAATGGCAGCCTAGCAGGACTTGCCGCCGCGCAAAATCGTTCGGACGCGGCTGACACCGTTCAGCGCGGCTGCATGGCGGAAAAAGGGTACTTGTTTGTGCCCGAGGATCAGGCTCCCGCTAAGCAAGCCGAACTTGCTGCCATCGCACAGCAGAAGCGTCAGCAGGAACTGGCGGCGGCTGCTCCTGCGCCGACACCGCCCAAGCGGAAACCCCCGCCGCCTCTTGCCAAGCCTGCACAACAGCCAGCGGCACAAGCTGCGCCTCAATAAAAAAGCTCGGAATAAGGCGCAGCAATAGCAACGATTCTGGAAGCGAAATAGGAAGCACTATTCCGCAGTTTTGGATGGGTAAAATCAAAATCCTGGGTTTGCTTCGCTGTACCCGACCTACGCGCTGAGGATCGTCATGCGCGGTGCTTATAAAGAGGATCGGACGTTAGCGTGAGCGATTCCGAAAACCCAGTTCTCAAACCCTCTAATGAGAACCCATGGTACTGTCTTGCCACGATTCACGGTGAACAGACGAGCGATGAAATAGACAGTAATCTCGCGCGAAAAAATCGTGATTTCTGGAACCGATGGATCGATGCAGCCCCTCACGACCATCAACTCCGTGCGGAAATAGAAGCCAGCTTCGCCAAACGGACCAAATCATTCTCCTTACCAGACAAGGCCGAAACGGCCGATTTTTCGCGAACCAAATTTGACCGCGCTGTAGATTTTGGTGGCTTCCTATTCCGGCGGCCTGTCGACTTCCATCATTCGACGTTTTCAGGGACCGCCAACTTTGCAGGAGCGCACTTCGAAGGTAACTCGAACTTCAGCTTTGCGACGTTCTCCCGACAAACGAACTTCAAGCAGGCACAATTCAACGCGGCGCTAGTCGATTTTAATTCTGCGACATTCTCCTACGGGGCCGAGTTCCAATATGCGAGCTTCGTCCATTGCACCTTCGCATACACAAAATTCGGCGAAGTCAATTTTGGTCATGCGAAGTTCGCGGTTGCTTTCTTTGGCTCAGCAATTTTCTCGGCAGCCGCTTATTTCGGATCGACCAAATTTGAGGGCGACGCAGCCATTTTCAGATCGGCTACGTTCTCCAGCTCGGTCGCCTTCAACTCAGCGAAGTTTTCTAACGAGGCTGACTTCTTCGATACTAAATTCTCCGATAAAATTCTTTTCACAAACGCGACGTTCAGCGGGCATACGAAATTCGTCAATGCGCGCTTTGAAAACTACGTGCCGGATTTTCGCGGAGCGACGATACACCAAGCAACCGAATGGCACGGTGCGACCTGGCCGAAGCCACCAGCGGAGGAGGGGGACGCTCAAGAGCAAGTCTACGCTTATGAGCGCCTAAAGCAGGAGATGGAGCAGCTCAAGAAACATGAAGACGAGCAGGTGTTTTTCCGGCAGGAGCTACGCGCTCGGCGTGGCCTAACCCGACTATTATCTGGTCGTTGGCTGCTGAACTTCGCGTATCAATGGTCCAGTCGCTACGGTAGCAGCGTTGGTCGGCCGGTACTTTGGTTGCTTCTGCTCTTCACAGCCGGCGCTGCGATATTCGCACGAGCACCGATCCACTGCGGCGCGCCGATGCCTATCAGGCTTGCAGTTAAACTCAGTTTTGCAAATATCTTCGTTTTCCTACCAGACAAACGCGAGATCATGACGCTCGACATGGTCGCATGCCTTTCGGACACAACACGAGCCGTTAGCGCCATCCAGTCAATTTCAGGCGTGGCGTTGCTCTTCCTGCTCGGCCTTGCGATACGAAATCGCTTTCGCATGAAATAGCAGGCCGTGACGCTCGATCATGCCGGCACCGCAACCCGCCGACGCGATCGGCGCAACGGTACCTGCAAGAATGACCAACTTGTAATGTAGACCAAGCCGCGGATAGACGTACTCCCGCCGCAATTCCAAACGCAACTTCCGTTTTCCGACCACGAAGCCAATTTCGCACCACGAATCCGACTCTCCGCAACAAGGTTTTTAACGCCCGGAAAAATTTGATGAGCGAACGTCCCTCAGCCGACGCCCGCTATTTCCAGATTGCCGCATTGGGTTGCCTGCTGGCTATTAATATGACGATGATCGAGTTCGGCGCGCAGCCGCTGTCGAGCGTCGTGGCGATCGGCAGCGCGTTACTGGCCCAGTGGGCCTGCACCCGGCTCGCGGGCCTGCCTCACCTCGACCTTCGCTCGCCGCTGATTACCGGCCTTTCGCTCAGTCTGTTGCTGCGCGCCGACGCGATCTGGCTGTATGCGGCGGCAGCCGTGATCGCGATCGCGTCCAAATTCGTGCTGCGGGTCGACGGCAAGCATATCTGGAATCCCGCCGGCTTCGCCATCGTGGTGCTGCTCTTGACCTCTAACGGCGTGTGGATCTCGCCGGGTCAATGGGGCACCGAGGTCTGGTTCGCCGCGCTCACCGGGTGTCTGGCGATCCTGGTGCTCTCGGCCGCGCGGCGCGCCGATATCGCGATCTTCTTTTTCGCAAGCCACGCAATGTTGCTGCTGGCGCGCGCATGGTGGCTCGGGGATCCGCTGGCGATTCCGGTACATCAGTTACAAAGCGGCTCGCTCCTGATCTTCACGTTCTTCATGATTTCCGATCCGCGCACGGCGCCGGATTCCGCGCTCGGCCGCTTCCTGTTCGCGTTCGCCGTAGCGCTACTCGCGCATTACATGGCGTTCTTCATGCAGATACGACCGGCGCTGTATTTCTCGCTGATCGCTCTCTCCCCGATCACGCTCATAATCGATCGGTTGATCCCCGCCCCGCGGTACACCTGGGCCGATCCAGCCCCACAAGGAGCTCCCCGATGACGACCTCGCGTGCCACTCATGGCCTGAAAACCGGCGTTGCCACGGTTGCGATACTGGCGCAGTTGGCAACTGGGCCTGCGAACGCCTTTTGCGGTTTCTATGTCGCGCAGGCCGATTCAAAACTGTTCAACACGTCTTCGAAAGTCATTTTGGCGCGCGACGGCGACCAGACGGCGATCACGATGGCCAGCGACTTCGAGGGCGACGTCAAGCAATTCGCCGTCGTGGTGCCGGTGCCGACGTTCATCGAGCGCAAGCAGATCGGCGTGGTCGACCCCAAAACCATCGATCATCTGGACCACTATACCGCGCCGCGCCTGGTCGAATACCACGACGGAGACCCCTGCCGTCCGCTGTCGGTGCAAACGGCCAGTGCGATGCCGGCGCCCCCGTCTGCCGTGGCGCAGCCGGTGGCGGAAATGGCCAAGCGATATGGCGTCACCATCGAAGCAAGCTACGATGTCGGCGAATACGATGTCCTCATCCTGTCAGCCAACGAAAGCGACGGGCTGGTCAACTGGCTGGTCGACAATCAATACCGGATTCCGCAAGGCGCCCAGGATGTGCTCGCGAGCTATATCAGGCAGAATATGCGGTTCTTTGTCGCCAAGGTGAATGTCGAGCGGATGAAGGGCCTCGGCAACGGATACCTGCGGCCGTTGCAGGTGCGCTATCAGAGTCCGAAATTCATGGTGCCGTTGCGCCTGGGCACCGTCAACGCCAAGGGGCCGCAGGACCTGATCCTGTACGCGCTGACGAGGAAGGGGCGGATCGAAAGCACGAACTATCGCACCGTGAAGATTCCCTCCGACATCGATGTCCCGCTTTACGTCAAGGATGAATTCGGCCCGTTCTATAAGGCAGTGTTCGAACACGCCGTGGCGCGCGAGAATATGCGCGCGGTGTTTGTCGAATATGCATGGGACATGGGCTGGTGCGATCCCTGCGCCGCCGAACCATTGAGCAAAAAGGAACTTGTCGAGCTCGGTGCACGATGGATCGGCAACGACGATGACAGCGCGTTCCGCGGCAGCCGGTATCAGGGCGGCTCCGACGCGTTCGTTACCCGGCTTCACGTCCGCTATGACGCCAAAACCTTTCCGGAAGACATCGCGTTCATGGAGACCAGGGACCGTTCCAACTTCCAGGGCCGCTACGTGCAGCATCATCCGTGGAAAGGTCAGGCGAGCTGCGATGCGGCAAAAACCTATCGCAGCGAACTTCCGGCGCGGTTCACCACGGAGGCGAAAAATCTTGAAGACCTGACCGGCTGGAACCGCGCCGATATTATCGGCCGAATGGCGAAAACGGGTCAGCAGATCGAGACCCCGTAGCGGATCAAGATCGCCGGCCACCCAACCTGCACAAAACGGTGATTCCGGGCGTCTCACGATGCACGGAACCCGCATCACGCGTGATCGTTGGAACTAAAGCTTGGAGAGCCAGATGCCGCGCCTCATTCCGCTTGTTGTCGCCGTGCTCGTTGGCCCCTGCCTCGCGGGGCAAATCTTCACGGAGCAAGCCTTTGCACAGCTCACTCCGCCCGCGGGATCGGCTGGCGCCGGCATGGCCCCCATCAGCGGCATCCCGTACGGTCCTGCGAATCCCAGGGCGCTCGCCGATCCAAGCGGCATCGGCAATGCCGCGAGCGTGCCGCCGCTGCGCTCCAATAATACACCCACCATCACAGTCCCCCAGGGACCTCTGGCGCCGGCACACGCGGCCGCGCCGCCTTCCTATCCCTACGCGTCACAGCGGGTCTTGAACGCGCATGCCGTGGAGCCAAAAGGCAAAGTATCCCCTCGCCGGAGAGGCGGCCGAGAGGTCTCTTCGTTCACGGGGATCTGCCGGGGGTGTTAACCGCCGGACGCTCGCTCTGGCCACGATCCTGATCCCGCTTCCGACATTTGCCACCGGGCACGAACTGGCTGGCACTATCAACTCGTCAGTTCGTCCACCAAGCATCTGGATGCTGACGAGAATGCGAAGGGCCTCATCATGTATGGCGCCGACGGCCGCATGCTGGTTCTGATTGCCTATGGCGACAGGCCCAAAGCGGAAAGCTCCGCGAAACTGACGGACGAGCAGCGCGCCGGGCTATTCCGCAAGTATTAAATTCACTTTAGGACCGAACGTCTCTCGAAGGTCTGTGTTATCATGGGTTGATCGAGGGAGACCCACCATGAAAAAACTCTCCGCTCTCTGCATCGCCCTTTGTGTCGGCCTTGGCGCCCCGGCGGCGTTTGCCCGCGGCGGCGGCATGGGCTCGCATCACTCCTCCACTGCCAGCGTCGGCAGCGGCGGGGCCTCCGGCGAGCGCGTCAACGCTCCCGGGACCAACTCGCTGGGCACCGCGCTGTCCTCGAGCGGCACGGCCAACGCCTCCCAAAAGGGAGTGCTGCTCGGCGTTAATCCCGCCGTCGACCGTGAGGAGGCGAAGGTCACCAAAATGATCTCGTCGATCTGCCGGGGCTGCTGATCCAGCAAAACGTCGCACCGCGCCAAACGCAAATATTAAGAAATTCCTAAAGCCTTGCTGCTATTTTCCGGGCGCGTGACAGTCCTGCGCTCTGCTTTTTTAATCATTTGCACATCATTCTGACGAGCTGTGAAAGCGCATCAATACGATTTACGCCCCAGAGACACCGATGTTGACGTCAACAGCGCAGTTGCTCGCGGAATTGGATTCGACGGAGGGATTGCCGACCGAGCGCTGGGGCACACTCCTGGATCAAACCGCGAAGGTATTTCTGGACGGCATTGAAAAACTGTCGGTCGATCAAATCGATCAGTTCGACGACGTTTTTGTCCAATTGATGAATCGTGTCGGTGCACAGTCACTGGCCAAATTGAGCCAAAAATTCTCCGAGGCCAGGTGTGTGTTGCCGAAAGTCGATCGGCGGCTGGCTTTTGACGAGAACGAGCCGGTTTGGCTGCCCATCCTGAGATCGCAACGGATCGGATCCGAGCTATTGCTCGAGGTGATCCAATCGCGGGGATCCAGCCATCGCCTCGCGATTGCCTCCAGACCCTCGACCGATCCCCAGGTCGGCGACGCGCTGGCCCAATGCCCGGACCGCGCCGTTTACCATGCGCTCGTGGACAACCGGGGCGCCAGAATATCCGAAGCCGGCTGGGCGCGCCTCGTCCAGCTCGGCGAGAGCGATAGTGAGCTTGCAGAAAAACTCGGGCGCCGACCGGACGTTCCCGTCGCTCTCAAGCGCAAGCTTCATGCGAAGCGCGAGGATGCGCGCATGCGCCAGCTCAACGCCATGCCCGGCGTCATGCGCCACCAGATCGAAGAGACCATTGCTTCCAACGGGGCCACCGGGACGCTGCCCGATCCCAAACCCTCCGATCTCGCCAGCGTCCAGGCCAGGATGCTGGAGCTCAACCGCAAAGCCAAGCTGAACGACTCCACCATCAATCGCTTCGCGACCTACGGCGAGTATGTCGAGATATCAGCGGCGCTGGCGCTGCTGACGGGATCGCCGATGGAGGTCATCCGGGCGATGCTTGCGAGCGACAAGGTGGAAGGTGTCGTTCTGGCGTGCAAGGCCGCCCGGCTGGATTGGCGGACGGCGGCCACCATCGTCAAGAATCGCCCCGGGGCCGCTCCGCTTCCCGCCGGAGAGCTGGAAAGAGCCAGGACGGTCTTCGAATCGGTTTCCCTGTCGGCGGCGCAGCGGACTGTGCGGTTCTGAAGTTCAGGCTACCCCGCCAATAACGAGTCTCGTGTCCCGGACGCGGTGCAGCGCTGAGCCGGGACCTGTGCGAACACAACAAGCAGCACTCAAGGGCGATGGACCCCGGATCGGCAGCGCATCGCCATAAATCGAAGACGCGCGTGAACGCGCTGATGGCGCTGCGCCGCGTCCGGGGCTCGCAACCGGGCAAAGCGATGAGCCTCGTTGCCAGCACGAAAAAAGAGGCGGCCGTTCGGGCCGCCTCTTCGTTTACTGCTCTCGCGAGCAACCAGGATAAATCAGTGACCCCACGACGCGACAGGACGGCAATCAAAGGCGTGAGGAAGGCGGCAGTCGTAATCGCCCCACGGGCTTGGTCCATAGTACATGCCTTGCCAGGCCGGACCCGTCCACGGCGAAGTGACCGCAGCCGCGACGTCGACCGCGCCAGCCGCGGCGTGGGCGGCGCGGAAGTGGTGGTGATGCGCAACGTGCATCGTCTTCGCCTGCGCGGCTTGAGACAAACTAAAAGCAAGCAGCGTCACACCGGCGAATGTCGTCGCGGCGCGCGCAATTTTTTTGGGACTCATTTTTTTCTCCATTGGTGTTTTGTCCCTTCTCCCAACCCGGGCGTTTTCGCCTCTTGGCCACGCGCAAACGTTACATCACCGATCGGATTCCGCGCGCTGTGGTGAGATAAAGAATTGGTGAGCGCGCCGTGAACAGAATGTGGAGCGTCATACTATAGAGCCCCTGATGGTATCAGGGGCTTGCCGCTCGCGTCAGTTCGTGAGTGATGGTGTCGCTGGATGATCGTCACGCGAACTTCGGCAGCACCTTGGTCCACAGCGCTTCGGTCGACTTCATCAGTTTGTCGTGCGGCACCAGCGCGTTGTAGGTGTAGCAGAACAGCCAATCGACCGGCTGCCGCTTCATGTTGGCCTCGAGCGCGCGCGTGACCGTATCGACGGTGCCGACCAGCGCGTAGCCGAGATCGATCGATTCCTGCGCGGTCGCAAAGTGCTTGGTGTCCGGGTCCATCAGGCCGCGGCGAAAACCAAAGGGTTCGAACCACGCCTTGCCGGAGAAGCGCCCGGAGTCCTCCCACAGCGCCATCGCTTCCTCGTCGGTGTCGGCAATGATGACATCGCGCAACAAGCCCGTGCCCTGCCCGCGCGGCTTTCCCGATACCTCGGCATAGAGATCGTAAAGCGGCGAGGCGTAAACGTCATGCATCGGCGGCAGGATCGCGGTGACGCCCTCCTGCGCCGCCCAGCGAATGGAGCCCGGCGACGACGCGAACGGCAAGAACACCGGCGGATACGGCTTCTGCAACGGCTTCGGCACCACGCCGACCGACGTCAGCATGCCGTTGTCGACGCCCTTGCCGTATTTCACGGTGGTTTCGAGATCCCAGGGCGTGGCGCCGGCCGGCACCTTCCAGTACTTGCCGTTGAAGGTCAGCATTTCCTCGGTCCAGCATTTCTTGATGATCTGCCAGTTTTCCTCGAACGCCTCGCGGTTGGCCTGATCGATCGCATCGTGCTGGTGCGGCAAGGTGCCGGAGACGCCGTGCGTCTGCTGCGCCATGATGTCGACCCAGCGCCGCTGATAGCCGCGGGCAAATCCGGCACAGGCGCGCCCGCCGGTCATGTGATCGAGCATCGCGATGTCCTCGGCGACGCGGATCGGGTTGGCGGCCGGCAGCACGATGCCGAGCTGGCCGACGCGAATTCGTTTCGTCTGCATCGCAACGTAGAGGTCCAGCAGTACGGGATTGTTGGAAACCTCAAAGCCCTCGATGTGGAAGTGATGCTCGGTAAAGCTCACCGAATCGTAGCCGAGGTCGTCGGCGAGTTTCACGAGCTCGGTCAGCTCTCTCAGCATGCGCTGGTAGAGTTCCGGCCGCGTCGCGGCCATGCCCGCCTCGATCTCGGCGCGCGAGCCTATGCTCGGCAGGCAAAATATCGATGCTTTCATTGTGCTTCCTTCCCCGTCCCAAATCTGGTTGTTGATTATCGCCTTTGGGGACGATGACCATTTCATACCAAACTCGGGGGATCGGGAAGTGGCGTTGACTCCGGCGCACCAAAAACGCGGATCGCGGCGTGTCCCGGACGCGTTGCGGCATGCAATGCCGCTACGCAGAGCCGGGACCGACTTGGCGATGGGCCCCGGATCAGCAGCGCAACACGCCGCTTTCGCGGCGCATTGCGCAGCATCCGGGGAACGCGGTCACCCCGCCGCTTGCGCCACCACGTCGCGCTGGCGCTTCATGACGATCTTGTTGAGCGCGCCGAGATAGGCTTTGGCGGACGCCACCAGCGTGTCGGGATCGGCGGCGCGCGCGGTCATCGAGCGGCCCTCATGGGCGAGCCGCACCGACACTTCGGCCTGCGCGTCGGTGCCCTGGGTGACGGCGTGCACCTGATAGAGCTCGAGCTTGGCCTCGTGCGGCACCAGCGCCTTGATGCAGTTGAACACGGCATCGACCGGGCCGTTGCCTTCGGCTTCCTCGATCCTGATCTGGCCGTCGACGTCGAGCTTCATGGTGGCGCGTTGCGGCCCATGGGTGCCCGCGATCACCGTCAACGAGGTCAGCTTGATGCGGTCATGCGAGGCTGCCATCTCCTCGTCGACCAGCGCTTCGATGTCCTCGTCGTAGATGTCTTTCTTGCGGTCGGCGAGCGCCTTCATCCGCACAAAGGCATCCTCGATCTGGTTGGCCCCTAACTTGTAGCCCATCTCTTCCAGCTTGTGCACGAAGGCATGGCGGCCGGAATGCTTGCCGAGCACCAGCGAAGATTGCTTCAGGCCGACCATTTCCGGCTTCATGATCTCGTAGGTCGAAGCGTCCTTCAGCACGCCGTCCTGATGGATGCCGCTCTCATGGGCGAACGCGTTGCGTCCGACGATTGCCTTGTTGTACTGCACCGGAAACGAAGTCGCGGCCGAAACGAGTTTGGAAGCGCGCGTCAGCATCGTGGTGTCGATCTTGTTCCAGTACGGAAACTTGTCGTTCCGCACATTGATCGCCATCACGATCTCTTCGAGCGCGGCGTTGCCGGCGCGCTCGCCGATGCCGTTGACGGTGCATTCGACCTGGCGCGCGCCGCCGGCGAGACCGGCGAGCGAATTCGCCACCGCCATGCCGAGATCGTTATGGCAATGCACCGAGAATACCGCCTTGTCGGAGTTCGGCACCCGCTCGATCAGCGTGCGCATGAAGTGGGTGTATTCTTCCGGCACCGTGTAACCCACGGTGTCCGGAATATTCACCGTGGTGGCACCGGCCTTGATCACGGCTTCCACGATGCGGCAGAGGAAATCCATTTCCGAACGCGTGCCGTCTTCCGCCGACCATTCGACGTCGTCGATCTGGTTGCGCGCGCGGGAGACGTTGGCAATCGAGGTTTCGATCACCTGCTCCGGCGTCATGTTCAGTTTCACGCGCATGTGCAGCGGCGAGGTCGCGATCACCGTATGGACGCGGCCGCGCCTGGCGAACTTCACCGCCTCGGCGCAACGATCGATGTCCTTTGGATGCGCGCGGGAGAGCCCGGCGATGACCGCGTTCTTGGAACGGCGGCCGATCTCGCTCACGGCCTGGAAGTCGCCCTCGGAGGTGATGGGGAAACCGGCCTCGATGACGTCGACGCCCATATCGTCGAGCATCTCGGCAACCTCGAGCTTTTCCTCGAAGGTCATGGTCGCGCCCGGGCATTGCTCGCCGTCGCGCAAGGTGGTGTCGAATATAACGACGCGGTCCTTGTCGGACTTTTTGACGGATGTCATCTGCTCATTCCTTTGGGTAGGTCGCGCTTTGTCTGTCGAGCGCTAAAAGGGTTTCTCGGGTAGCTATCGGTTGCCAAACCCCTGAGTGCCCAGGCGCCAACGCCCAGACGGCCCTCAGGGGCCGATAAGAAGCAGAAGCCCGATAAGGAGGGTGGGCAGGGACGCAGGCGCCGTCGCCGGGATGCGGACGGCATCGGCCATCCCACCCTGAACTCCAACGATTTCGCCGCGAATCGACATTGCCAGACCCTTTAAAGCGGTAATCTCGGTCAAAACCATTGACGCTTGGTTGCCGGGATCGCGCTTTCACCGTCGTTCTAGACGAGTTTGGCGGGAAGTCGCAATGCCAAAAGATGGTCAGAAGGGTTGACCTTTTGCGGCTCTAATCCGCGAAATCGCCCCGGCTTCCCCGGCTCGTCCTATTTTTTACCGCCCTTGCGGGCGGTTGCCGATTTCGCGACGGGGCTCGCTTCCGGTGGTTTGACGACCTGCGCGACCTCGCGCAGCGTGACGATCTGCGTCTGCTGATTGACGGGGGCTTTTGGATTGTTGGCGTCCTGCAACTGCTCCTCGCCGAGACCGACCGCCAGGACGCGCTTGGACGAGATCCGAAACGTCGTCACCAGCGCATCACGGATTGCCTCCGCGCGGCGCTGGCTCAACGCCAGGTTATTGTCGCGCCGGCCGGTCGATTCCGTGCGGCCGACAACAAGGAACGTGTACGACATCAGCGCCGGATTGGTCAGCGCATCCGCGAGTTGTCCGACCGCGCGGTAGGATTCAGGCCGGATCACCGGAGTATCCGGGTTGAACTGAATGTCGACGTTGACGTGCGGCAGCTTGTTGAGCTCACGTGAAATCGGCGGACGTTTGAGCGCGATCGCATCCGCCTTCGACTTGAGGCGGTCAGCCACCTGCTGGCGCAGCGCCGGCACCTCCAGATCGGAAGGCGCTTCAAGGCCAGCGAGCACGCCAACGATCGACTCCGTTGTCGGCGCGTCCTGCGACCGGGCGAACGGAACCGGCAACACGGCCATCCACAGTCCAACCGTGAGCGGAAGAAACCGGCGCGCGAGTTCGGGTCGTGGCATCAGCGATACCCCGCCTCGTTAAGCGCCTTGCTGCATCCGGCGCTCACCCCGCGCGGCGGCGCCTTCAACAGGCAGGCGATAGTCTCCCCCGGCTTGCCCTGCATCTCCGCGCAGATCTTCTGCCTTTCGCGCTCGCACGCCTTGCCGACGGCGCCGTGCGCGGCCACGCGCTTGCCGATCGCTTCGAACGCCCTGGCGTAATCGGCGCGGCATTGCGGCGAGACGCTATCCAGATTGCGGACCAGACATTCTTTAAGCCGCGGCGCATCGAGACTGACGCCAAGACAATTGGCGTCGATGTCCTTGCCGCAACTTTCCGCCAGGATCGCGGTTGCGCTTTCGAAGCTCATGGTTTCGGCCATGGCGGGTGACATGACAGGTGACACGGCATGCGATGCCGCAACCACAGCGACAAACAGCACAAGTGAGGAAGCCCGGAGCATGGCTCTATTGGACCTGATGCGGTTGCGGACCGTCAAGGCCGCAATAGGGCGCAAGTCGTGCTAGACGCCCTCGCCGGCGGCTGCGATTCGCTACCGCGGCAGGCAGGCGTGATAGCGTTGCCTCGCCGTCACATTGCCGGCCTCGTCGACGCGAGCGGTCTGGCAGAACACCCGTCCGCGCATGTCGACATAATAGGTCTGGGACGGATAGGGCACGGCCTGATGCTGGGGATTGGTGCCAAGCCAGCCGGCGGCACCGACCGACGCGCTCGATGGATCGGCAGCGAAATTGCCGGGGAAGACGCCATTGGTCGGCAAATCGCGCTGGTCGTCGCGGTTGTCATAGTTGAAGAAGCTTGCCGTATTGCCGTAGCGCTGCGGCCGCTCGCCAAAGCTCTGGGCCGAGGCCGGAATGCTCGCCATCGCGGCCGCGAAAGCCGCCAGCCAAATCGCCTTTTTGAAACTTCTCACCAGCCCACTCCTACCGGCTTGGACGTTCCCCAATCGCCCTTCCATCCCGTCAGCCTTCCCTGCCGGAATTGCAGGTAAAGCCCGTCGCTGCGGATCGCGAGCGCATTGCCCTTGACGTTTGGTATCGCCAGCAGGAGCTCGTTGCCGGGATGGCCGCGAACATAGCTCAAGGGCACGCCCAGCGCAGCCGAGGCCTCATCGATGCTCATGCCGAACGTCAGCGGAGCGCCGGCCGGCGACGCCGCCTGTGCCGCGCCCAAAGCGGGGCCCGCGAGCAGACACCCCAGCACGAGGCACCATTTCATCAAACCGACATCGAAGCGTCGTTTTGGCATTCCACCAATCCATTACTACGGGCAGAGAGCCCTCACCTAACCCGGCTGATGTTAGATTCAAAGGACCCTCGGCACAATGACGCGATCATAAATGGGAGGTGATGGCCCAATGCAAAGCCAATCGCTTGACATCCATGCAGACGCATTTAGAAACGGTTAAGCCCTTCTGAGCATAGTGGGTTTGAAGGTGTTCATCGGCACGGCGGTAGCCGGGCGCCTTCCGGATCGCTCCCACAGAGCAATCTCGCAAAAAACCTGCTCCCAAAGACCAGCGCGACCATCCGGGACCCCTTTTCCAGGGGGGGGTCTTACTATTTGTTACGGGGGATGCGCCGTCTATGCGACAGGATCAGTGGAAGTCCCAGGTACTTCAGGAATGGGATCGTTGGCTGCAGGCCCAGCCGATTGATCCGACATCGCCGACCGCCCGCGATAGCCTGAAATTTTTCTGCGAGCTTCAGGACAGACGCTCCCCGCTGCTGGATTTCCGCCCGGGCAGGCGTGACAAGTGGCAGATCATCCATGCCTGGCTGCACCATGCGGGGCGCGTGGGTGAGTGAGACCCAATCTTTGATTAATGCCCGATCCGGCTTGCGAATTTATCCAAGGGCCGGAAGAACTGCTGGGCCCATTCGCCGTAAAGCACGAAGATCTTCTCGGAGTGGGCGAGAAAGTTCGCACAGGCCTGCTTGGCGAATTCGCCCTGAATTTCGATCGCCTGATCGAACGACCGCACCGTGCTCATTCGCTCGACCAGGATGCGGCCGGTAAGCCACGATTTTCGCGTGTAGTCGTCACAGGCCTGCGCGATGGCGATGGCCGGAAGACCGGCGGCTCGCGGGAGGGACCCGCGGGTCTCCGGGGGCAGTACCTCGCCGCTCAAGGCCACCTCAGGAACCGATTCCACGGCGATCGCCAGCGGCGCTGCCTCCATGGGGGCGGCCTCCATCGGGGCGGCCTCAAACGGGGCTGCGACAGGGCTGATCGCGTCGGAATCAGGTCTCGCCGCGGCCTTCCGTTCGCCTTTCGGGTTCCGCTGTTCGGCTTTACGGCTGCGCTGGCGCGGCTTGGCGGGCTTTTCTTCTTCGATCGTTGGCATGATCACACTCCACTCACATGCAGTTGCAGAGCAGCAAAGAGAGGTCAGGAGTTCGCCGTGATTGCGTTTGAATAGCGGTTTCGGCTTGGTAGTTGCGCGGCGTTGATGTGATCGCCGCTCCGTTCCATGACATCTGCATGAAAAGCAATTGGCCCCCTCAAGTTCGAAGCTTGAGGAGGCCAATATGAAACTTTTTCGAGAGTTCCGCCTCTCAGGACGCCTGATCTTCCGCTTCGATCCGTTCCAGCGAAGCGCGGAGTTCGGCGACGACTTCGTTGTAATATTCGTTCAACCGCTCCGAGCTTTTGAGTTGCGCCCGAAGAATCTCCGAACGCTCGACAGATTCCGCAAAGGCCGGCGAGATCGGCTCGGCTATGGACAACGATCCGTCGTCCGACATCGATGAGGGGTTATGACGCGCCATTTTACTCACTCACATGATGGGTACAAAGCGCCGTCATCAAACGCCGGGTTTTTGAAGTTTATGGGGCACTTCCTTGCCGCTTCGATGATCGAAAAAGGCCAAACTGGGACGCACCGCCGCATTTTGCCGCCACATTTGGCAAGCTCGAAAAGCAACGCGTGAAAAAGAAAGCCGCCCCGAAGGGCGGCTTTCGTTCAACTCAAACCCTCATGGTGAGGAGCGCTCTTGCGCGTCTCGAACCATGAGGCCTCGACATCGGCCTCATCCTTCGAGACGCCGCTCACGCGGCCCCTCAGGATGAGAAAAGCCGCACTACCCGCCCGCTTCGCACTTCTTCATGAACGAATTTTTGGCCGCACCGGCCAACGGCTTGCCTTCGGAGCTCACCGCCTTGGTGGTGCAGCTGTCGGTCATGCACTTCTTCATGAACGAGGTCTTGGCCGCGCCCGCCAGCGGCTTGCCGTCCTTGCCCACCGCCTTGCTCTCGCAGGTCTCCTGCGCGAACGCCGCGCCGCCGGCAAATGCTGCGACCAACCCCGCCAGCATGATTTTTCTGAACATTGTTGTCTCCCCGAAAAATGGTTGCAATGTTTCGATTTGATCCCAGACGATCCTTCTCGGCAAGGACAAAACCGCTAACGCCGTCCGGCTTTCGGCGACCTGGCGGCGGTCTGCTTCAACGGTTTCGCAACGCGTTTCGCCGGGCCCTCGCCTTCACTCTCCAGCGCCTGGCGCACCTTGGCGAATTCCTCCTTCGAGGCCTCGTCGACGCGGGGGAAGCGCAAGTTGAGGACCTCGAGCGCGCTGACGATCGCAGATCCAATCACCACGCGGGCGAACCACTTGTGGTCGGCGGGCACCACATGCCAGGGCGCAAACGGCGACGATGTATGCCTGACGACCTCCTGATACGCGGCCATGTAGCGTGGCCAGAAGGCGCGCTCGGTGACGTCGTTCATGGAAAACTTCCAGTTTTTCGCGGGCTGCCCCAGCCGGTCGAGAAACCGTTCGCGCTGTTCTTTTTTCGAGATGTTGAGGAAGAATTTCAGCACCATCGTGCCGTTGCGCGAAAGATAGCGTTCGAATGCGGAAATATCCGCAAAGCGCTCGTGCCAGATGTTGGGGCCGATCAGCCTGCGCGGGATTTTTTCCTTCTCGAGCAGGTCGTGATGCACCCGCGTGATCAGGCATTCCTCGTAGTAGGAGCGATTGAAGATGCCGATGCGGCCGCGTTCCGGCAGCGCGATCAGCGCGCGCCACATGAAGTCGTGATCGAGTTCGTGGGCCGTCGGCTGCTTGAAGGAGGTGACATCGCAGCCCTGCGGATTGACGCCATCGAAGATATTCTTGATCGCGCTGTCCTTGCCGGAGGCGTCCATGCCCTGAAAGATCACGAGCAGCGACCAGCGGCCCTCCGCGTAGAGTTTCTCCTGCAATTCGCTGAGGCGCTTGCGGTTGGCCTCAATGATTTTTTCGCCCTCTTCCTTGTCGAGGCCGCCTCGCGCGCCGGTCTTGTGGGACCTCAGGTGAAACTCGGCCGAGCCGTCGACCCGGAACGGGGCGACAAACGGCTTCAACCGCTCGATCAGGGGCCGCTTGGGCTTTTTGCTCATGGGCTCACCTCGCTTCTAATCCCTCCCCGCGGCACGCGTAGGAGGGAGCGATCTGCCGACGCTCAAGCGTTGTTGCTATAAACTAACTAAACTGGGCTTCGAGAAACGCACTCACAAAGCGTGGCATCACGGGCACAAGATCGGAACGCGACCGCACCAGATGGATGGCGCAAAGCTCCGGATTCCTCTCGCGGGCGAGGTTGGCCTCGACCCGCGCCTTCAGCGCCTCGCCGGTCATATCGACCCGCAGAATCCGAATCATCGCAATCGATGATCCAGCAAATACACAGGTCCAGTGCGTGTCCATGGTGTAATCGGCCGCACCGAGGCCGGTTTCCTCTGATATCTCGCGTTGGATACTGCCGGCGACATCGAGCATGCCGTCCCTCACATCGTCGGGATCGGGCGTGCCGGCGGGAAAATAGATGCGTCCGGCATTGGACGTATGCGCGCCCATTTCGCCGAGCAGGAACGCGCCATCGGACGATCGCAGCGCGCCCGTGCCAAAGCCGTTGAAGACGCTCACGTCCGGAAAGCCCCAGTCGCGCCACGCCAGAAAGCTCGCAAAATCCGTCTCGAAATAATCGGCGGCAAGATGGCCGTCACTGCGGACCGTGTTGCGTCCGAGCAAAACGCGGCCGTTCCAGAGATCGGGCTTCTCGCGTTGTTTTTCGGCAAAATGCGCGTCGATCTCGCCGCGCCGCTCGGCCGCGAACGGCCACGCAAAGGGCCGTACCTTCAAATCGAGCGTCGTGACGCGATGAATCTCGGGAGGTGTCACTTCACATTCGAGCCCGTGGTCTTCTTGGCGCGATCGACGAACGTGTTGGTCCAGGTCTTGGTGACATCGATGTTGGCTTTGGCGACCTCCGGCGAACTTTCGCTGAACATCGTCAGCACGGCGTCCGCACCCTTGGGGTCCATCTTGCCGGTCTGCGAATACATCGGGATCGTGTTCTTCAAAGCGGCGAGATAAAGCTCCTTGTTCTTGCCGACCATTTCGGGCGGCATCTTCGCCATGATCTCCTCGGCCGAATGGCTGTGAATCCAGGCGAGCGTGCCGAGCATCGCGTCGGTCAGCGCCTGCACTTCCTTGTCGTGACCGGCGACCCAGGCCGCGGTCGAATACAGCGCGCCGCCCGGATATTCGCCGCCAAACACATCAAACGTGTCCTTGGCGGTGCGGGTATCGGAGAGAATACGCAGGTCCGGATGACCGCCTTGCAGCACGGTGACGGAGGGATCAAGCATCACGGCGGCGTCGATCTGGCCCTGCTCCATCGCCGCGACCGATGTACCGCCCAGCCCAACGCCGATCACCGCGACGCTTGAAGGATCGACGCCGTTTTTCTTCAGGAGATATTTGAGAAAGAAATCGGTCGAAGAGCCCGGCGCGCTGACGCCGACTTTCTTGCCGGCGAGATCCCCGATGGATTTGATGTCGGCGGTATGCGACGGCGACACCACCAGCACCAGACCCGGATAGCGGTCATAGACCACAAACGACACCAGTTCCTGCTTCTTGGCGGCGAGGTTGACGCAATGGTCGAAATAGCCGGAGACGACGTCGGCGCTGCCGCCGAGCACCGCTTTCAGCGCATCCGACCCGCCCTTGAGATCGACGAGTTCGACAGCAAGGCCCGCTTTGTCATATTCTCCGAGTTGCTTCGCCAGCACCGTCGGCAGGTAACAGAGACAGGCGCCGCCGCCGACCGCGATCGTGACCTTGCTTTGCGCGGATGCGGAAGTCGACGTGGAAATCATGGCGAGCGCGAACACGGCGGCGGCCAGTTTTTCGAGCATGGTCTTCATAATTTCCTCCCGGCGGAAAACCTGTTGCACGGACGATAGAACAGTGCGCCGCACAAGAGAAGGTGTGCAAACGTCTCACAACTCGCATCGTGGCCGGTGCAGCGCAGCCGTTACCCGCGCCTCCAAGTTGCCGGCGGGAATAAAACCGATAGGGTGTGGTTAGGGACAGTGAAAACAACGGGGGGATTCCATGTCGATAGATCTCAAACTGCTGATTTGGTCGGTAGCTCTCACGCTCGTGCAGGCGGTTATCGCCGTGATCGGCGCACAGTTGCAGGTGGGCTTGCCAATGCTCGCCGGCAACCGGGAGAAATTGCCGGAGATATTGGGGTGGGCTGGCCGCGCCCAGCGCGCGCATCGCAACATGCTGGAGAACCTGGTGCTGTTCGGGCTCCTTGTGCTTGTCGCCAACGCGACGGGCAAGGCCAATGCCACGACCGCGCTGGGCGCCGAACTGTTCTTCTGGGCCAGGATCGCCTACGCCGTGATCTATCTGGCCGGAATTCCCTGGGCGCGCACCGTGGCATGGGGCGTGTCGGTGGTCGGTCTGATCTTGATCTTCCTGCAACTCATCTAAGCGAACGGGTCGGGGCGAAGACAAGCCGGACGTCTCGCCTCACATCTGGTGTCGAACGCGTATCCCGGACGCGGTGCAGCACTCTTTACGGTGCACCGCAGATCCGGGGGACGAGGCCGCGCGATAACGAGGCCTATCCCCGCGCTTCGGCCGCGTTGGGACGCCACACCAACAGCCGCCGTTCGACCATGCTGACGAGGACGTCGATCAGGATGACGAAGGCCGAGAGCACAAACATGCCGGCAAAGACGCCGGCAACGTCGAACACGCCTTCGGCCTGCTGGATCAGGTAGCCGAGGCCGGCCGCGGATCCCAGATACTCGCCGACCACAGCTCCAACGACGGCGAAGCCGACCGAGGTGTGCAACGAGGAAAACATCCACGACAGCGCCGACGGCCAGTAGACATGGCGCATCAACTGCCCTTCGTTCATGCCGATCATGCGGGCATTGTCGCGGATGGTGGCCGAGACTTCCTTGACGCCCTGATAGACGTTGAAGAAGACGATGAAGAACACCAAGGTGACGCCGAGCGCGACCTTCGACCAGATCCCGAGACCCAGCCACAGCGCGAAAATCGGCGCCAGCACCACGCGCGGCAGTGCATTGGCCATTTTGATGTAGGGGTCGAACACGGCGGCGACCAGGGGCTTGCGCGCAAACCAGAAGCCGATCGCAACGCCTAAAAACGAACCGATCGCAAAGGCCAGGATCGATTCCAAAAGCGTAATCGCCAGGTGTTTCCAGATCACGCCAGACACGAACCAGTCCACGATCTGGCTGCCGACGGCAACCGGAGTCGAGAAAAAGAACGGCGGCAGCACCATGCGGCCGAAGATCGGCACCGTGGCCAGGAATTGCCAGAGCGCCAGCGCCACGACCGCGACCAGTACTTGCAGCAAAAGAAGCGTCAGGCGAGGCATGTGATCAGTCAGGTTTGCTTGTAAATCTACTCGTCATGCCCGGCCTTGTGCCGGGCATCCACGTCCTCACTTAATTTCGGCTATGAAGGCGTGGATGGCCGGGACAAGCCCGGCCATGACGAGAGTTGACATTACGGCTTGGAGAACGTGCCGATCAGGCCGGTGGCCTGCAACACATGGCCGTCGAGCGCCTTCATCGCCTCGGCGCGATCGAGACCGGCTGCGAGCGCTGTGGGCTCGAGATCGGTCGCCATCAGTGTCAGCGTGTAGTGGTGCGGCGCTCCGGGCGGTGTGCAGGGGCCGAAATAGTTCGACAGCTTCATCAGGCTGGTGCCGCCGACATACTTGTCGCTCGGCTTGGAGACTTCGCCTTCGGCAAAGCCGGTGACTGAGGCCGGAATGCCGTAGGCGACCCAGTGGCTGACGCCGCCGGGCGGACGGCCTTCCGGATCAAACATGAAGATCGCAAAGCTCTTGGTGCCTGCGGGCGGGTTGGCCCAGTTCAGCGCGGGTGAGATGTTCTCGCCGACGCAATTGGGATTGGACTTGTTGTTGCCGGCGTTCTTCACCGCCAGCCGTTCGCCGTCCTTGAAGCTCGGCGAGGTCAGCGTAAACACGCCTTGCGCACTGGCGGGAGAAACGCTGGAGGCCACGAGCGCGACGGCTCCGGCCAGAATTGAACCACGTAGGAACATGACATCTTCCTTTTTTGTTTGCCTTTGATTGCGCGCCCTGGATCCCTTGCCTCTGTTTGGCAGATTTGGGGTGGGGCCGTTTTTGGCGCGCGGAGTGTATCTTCACCCCCCGCCAGATCAAGGTAGCCTCCCGCCCGATATCTCTCGTGACAAAGGCGTGAATAGGCCGGGAATAATCACCGCTCTCCGTTGTTACGTGTCCCTGCTCACCCCGCCCCGGCCGCGATTTGCGTGGATTGCGCGTAGCCCTTCATCACTTCGTCTTTCAGCACGTTCCATATCTCGCGGTGCAGGGCAACGAACGCCTTGTCGAGCTTGACCTCGGTGATATCGCGCGGCCGGGCAATATCGACCCGCCAGTCGCCGATGATACGGGCGCCGGGACCCGCCGACATGATCACCACGCGATCGGCGAGCGAAATCGCTTCCTCCAGATCGTGGGTCACAAACAGCACCGCCTTGCGGTCCGCGCTCCAGAGATCGAGCAGCAGGTTGCCCATGATCTGGCGCGTCTGGGCATCGAGCGGCCCGAACGGCTCGTCCATCAGGAGAATCTTGGGATCGCGGATCAACACCTGCGCGAGCCCGACGCGCTTGCGCTGGCCGCCCGAGAGCATATGCGGGTAGCGATGGGAGAAGGCCCCAAGGCCGACCTGCGTGAGAAACTGCTGCGCCCGCGCGAGCGCCTCAGCACGCGGCGCGACGTCGATTTCGAGCGCAATCGCGACATTGTCGATCGCCGTCTTCCAGGGAAACAGCGCATCGGCCTGAAAGAGATAACCGGCCTGCCGGTTGAGGCCCGTGAGCGGACCATCGAAAATCCGCACGCGGCCTGAAGCCGGCGCCAGGAGGCCCGCCGCCACGTTCAGCAGCGTCGATTTCCCGCACCCCGTCGGCCCGACAATGGCGACGAACTCGCCCGGCGCCACGTTAAGATTGGCCGCTTCCACCGCCGTGTAGACGCGCCCTTCGGCGAGGCGGAACGCGACGGTGGCGTCCTCCAGCGCGACCGCTGTCGGCGCCTTGTTTGTTAATTCCGGCTTTTCCACCCGCATTTCCCTCAAGCTTTGCAGGAAGGCTTTAGCGTCTGCAAACGACAAGTTCAACGCAGGGCGGCGACGTGGTAGTTGATCATACCCTCCCCCTTCAGGGGAGGGTAAAGGGAAGCGCCTTGAACCAATTGCAGACGACGCAGCCCCTGATCGCCTTCGCACATGTGGCCAAGAGCTTCGATGGCGGCCGCGTCAAGGCGGTGGACGACGTTTCGCTTGAGGTTAAAAGCGGCGAATTTCTCGCCATCGTCGGCGGCTCCGGCTCGGGCAAGACCACGCTGCTCAGACTCGCCAACCGCCTGATCGACGCCGACCATGGCACCATTACCGTTGAGGGCGAGGACGTGCGCGCCGCCGATCCGGTGATGCTGCGCCGCCGCATCGGCTACGTGTTCCAGAGCGGCGGGCTGTTTCCGCATATGAGCGTCGCCGCCAATATCGGCATCACGCCGAAACTGAAAGGCGAGCGCGACGCCGAGATCGCGTCACGGGTCGATGAGCTGCTCGATCTGGTGCGGCTCGATCGCGGCGAATTTCGCGACCGTTATCCGCACGAGCTCTCCGGTGGCCAGCGCCAGCGCGTCGGCGTGGCGCGGGCGCTCGCCGCGAAACCGAAGATCGTGCTGATGGACGAGCCGTTCGGCGCGCTCGATCCCCTGACGCGCGATGGCCTCTGCGACGATTACCGCGCGCTGCACGCCAAGCTTGGACTGACCACGGTCATGATCACCCACGACATGACCGAAGCCATTCTGCACGCCGATCGCATCGCGGTGATGCGCGGCGGCAGGCTGCTGGCGGAGGGCACCGCTGAGGAGCTTTCGCAAAGCGGCGACGCTTACGTCGGCGAGTTGTTGCGTACGCCGCGCCGGCAGGCCGAGCGCCTCAACGCGCTTCTCCCGCGGGGCGGCGCATGAGCCTGTTGTCCGATCCGCGCTGGGGTGAGGCATGGGGCCATCTGCCTGATTATCTCGGCAGCCATGTGCGGGTCAGCGTTGCTGCGCTCGCGCTCGGACTTCTGGTGTCGCTTCCGCTGGCCATCGCCGCGCGCAACCGCCCGGTGATGCGAGGTCTGCTGCTCGGACTCGCCAGCATCGTGCAGACCGTGCCGGGGCTGGCGCTGCTCGCGCTGTTTTATCCGCTGCTGCTTGCTCTCGCCGCGCTCTCGCTGTCGTGGTTCGGCTTCGGCTTTTCCGCGTTCGGCTTTCTGCCGGCGGTGCTGGCGCTCGCGCTCTATTCGATGCTGCCGGTGTTGCGCAACACCGTCATCGGCCTGCGCGGCATCGATCCTGCGATCCTGGAAGCCGCCGAAGGCGTCGGCATGACGCCGCTGCAATCGCTGATGTCGGTCGAGCTGCCGCTGGCGCTGCCGGTGATGATGGCAGGTATCCGCACCGCGGCGGTCTGGGTGATCGGCACCGCGACATTGTCGACGCCGATCGGCCAGACCAGTTTGGGCAATTACATCTTTGCGGGCCTGCAAACCCAGAACTGGGTGTTGGTGCTGTTCGGCTGCGCGGCTGCGGCCCTGCTCGCGCTCGCGGTCGACCAACTGCTGGCGCTGATTGAAACAGGCCTGCGCGCCCGCCATGCCTTGCGCGTGGCGCTCGGCGGCGCCGGTATCGTGGCGCTGGTCGCAGCCACACTCATCCCGTCGCTGGCGCGGCCCTCCTCGACCTATGTCGTCGGCGCCAAGACCTTCGCCGAACAATACGTGCTTTCGGAGCTGATCGCCCAACGGCTCGAAGCCGCCAAGCTCCCGGCGACCACCCGTTCGGGACTCGGCTCCGCCGTGATATTCGAGGCGCTGGTGAACGGCGATATCGACGTCTACGTCGATTATTCCGGTACGCTGTGGGCCAACCAGTTTCACCACACCGAAATCAAACCACGCCAGCAATTGCTCGCTGAACTGAAGACGGAGCTTGCGCGGCAAAAGGTCACGCTGCTCGGCGAACTCGGTTTCGAGAACGCCTATGCGCTGGTGATACAGAAGCAACGCGCCGAGAAGCTTGGTATTCGGACCATTGCCGACCTGGCCGCCCTCGCCCCGCAGATGTCGATCGCGGCCGATTATGAATTCTTCTCGCGGCCGGAATGGGCAGGCTTGCGCACGGCTTACGGGTTGAATTTCCGCAATCAGCGCCAGATGCAGCCGGATTTCATGTATGCGGCGGTCGCTTCCGGCGACGTCGACGTGATCGCGGGTTACACCAGCGACGGGCTGATCGCGAAATACGATCTGGTGGCGCTCGGCGATCCCAAAAGCGCGATCCCGCCTTACGACGCCATCCTGCTGATGGCGCCGAAGCGCGCCGACGACCAGGCGTTCCGGGAGGCGCTGCAACCGCTTATCGGCCGCATCGATATTGCCGCGATGCGCGAGGCCAACTTGAGGGCCGCGGGCGGCGACAGCAATTCCTCACCGGATGCGGTCGCGCGCTGGCTCTGGGAAAAAACCAAACAGGAAAACACAAAGAGGTAGCCGGCGCGCGGCGATGGAGAACCATCGCGCGCCGGCTTCCCGATCAGAACTCAGCGGGTCCGGGTGCACTTGTAGTCGTTGCGACCGTCCCATCCGCCGCGCGTCCGCCAGGCGCTCCAATCCCAATAGTCGGTTTGCTTGTCATAGGGATTGCCCGGCTCGCGGGCGCCGCAGGTATCGCGCTGGGCGTAGACATCGAGAGCGGGACCAGCCTTTTGTTGCGCGACGGCTGGCACTGCCAGCGCGGCAGTGACGGCGACGGCGGCAATACCGATCAACGAAAGTTTGGTCATGGCGGTTTCCTCCTGGCGGTTTGCTCTTGCAAAATCGTCTTTTGCAAAATCGTCTTTTGATCGTCCTTCAAACCAGATGCCGGAGCCGCGATCTGAAAAAGATGCGGCGTTTCCGCCGCGACGAATGCAACGCCTCGGCGTGATGATCGTGATCGAGCGATTGACGAGATAAAGACTCGGCGCGCCATCGTCTTATTCCCGGACGAACCGGTCGATGCGATGAAGCTACACCCGCGCTCCCAAGGGCCAACTAAAGAAACATTTAGTGGCTGCCCAAGGAATTTCTTGCGGTATTTCTTTAGGTATTTCCTGGACGCGCTTCCGTCGGGAAAGGGTCGCGGCGCGCGACGGTCAAGGCCCCATCGCGCGCCGGCTTTTGGATCAGAACTCGCCGTGGGTTATGTGGCTCGGCGCACACTTGTAGTCGTTCCGATCGTCCCATCCGCCGCGTGCCCGCCAGGCACTCCACTCCAGATAGTCAGTTTCCCTGTTGTAGGGGTTGCCCGGCTCGTAACCGGCGCAGGCGCCGGCCTGGGCATAGGCATCGCTGGCATGGGTCGCCCGATGCTGGGCGAAAGCAGGCGCTGCGAATGCGGTACAAGTGACGACGGCAGCAACGCCGAGAAGCGAGAGTTTGGTCATGTCTGTTCTCCTTGTGCTAGTCGTTCAGTAGTCTTCAAAGCCGGATGCCGGAGCATGATCTGAAAAAGGACAGCTTTTTCCGCCGCAACAAGTTCAACCGCAACAAGTTCAACGCCTTGGCGCGCTGATCGCGATCGCGGCGCGCGACGGGGGGACCATCGCGCGCCGGCTTTGGATCAGAACTCGCCGTGGGTCATGCGGCTCGGCGTGCAGCTAGCACGATCGTCCCAGCCGCCACGCGCGCGCCAGGCGCTCCATCCGAGATAGTCGGTTTCCCTGTTGTAGGGATTGCCGGGCTCGTAACCGGCGCAGGAACCGGCCTGGGCGTAGGCATCGAGGGCCGGGCTGGCCTTGTGCTGCGCGAAAGCTGGCGCTGCGAATGCGGCGCAAGCGGCGACGGCAGCAACGCCGAGAAGCGAGAGTTTGGTCATGACTGTTCTCCTTGTGGTAGTCGTTGGGTGGTCTTCAAAACCGGATGCCGGAGCACGATCTGAAAAAGGCGAAAGCTGTTCCCAGCGCGAGAAGTGCAAGCACCTTCGCGATCATCGTGCCCAAGCAATCAAAAAAACCAGGGGCCGGCTCGCTGCCATTTTCGGTTCTCGCATCGCCGATTTGACGGCGATCAATGGAAACGAACCGGTCGATACGATAAATCTACACCTGCATTTCCAAGGCCCAACTAAAGAAACATTTATTGATGCCTAAAGTATTTTTTAATGACGCGATCGCGTGGGAACCAATGGCGGCGCGCGCGGCAACACGGTGCAGCGATTGGTTAACAAGCGCCTTTCCGGACTGCTTGTTCGAGCTTTAGCCGACGACCCAACACCGTCACGCTTTTTGAAATCGCCCGCCACCAACAATGGCATGACGCCCATAATTTTAAAATGGCCGGCGTGCGCGTGTCCGGCATTCGCCACACAGCGCATGGCCGCGATGAGGACAAAAACCCGCGAGGGGGCAACATTTCGGCAGCTGCCCGAACCGGCTGTCGGGTTTACGCAACCCCTTTTTTTGCAAGCCTGTGAGGCCGGCCGGCTTGCATCCCATGCCGCCGGCCGGCGCGGCGCCGGGCGAGAAGCCGGATGTTGTCGCAGCGATGCCTTGCTTACGCCACAAGCCGCGCGGGATTGCGGTATCGCGCGGGCAATTGTCGCCCCGACCGCTACTCGTTAAGCAAACATCCCTTTCATCGAGAAGCTTTTTTTACCTGTGCGCGTGAAGTCATTTTTTTGCCCCACTGCATCAACATGATTTTTATGCGGTGAATTTGGTTGACGCGTACTCCGCAGCAAATTTCGCGACAGGAATTTCGACGGGGGACGAGTGAATCCTGCAGCGAGAGCGCGGCAATGGATACGCTTTACGATTTGCTTGGGGCCCTCCCACACGATGACGCCGAAGGCCTGCGGTCTGCGTTTCGCAGGGCCGTCAAGGGCGCTCATCCCGATCTGCGGCCCGGCGATCCCGACGCGGCGTCGAGATTCCGGCAGATCGTGCGCGCCAACGACATCCTGTGCGACAGGGACCAGCGCGCGGCCTATGACCATTTGCTGGCACTGGCGCAGCTGGAAAAGGACCCGGCTTCGGCCCATCCGATCGCCGCGAGAATTCACAAGGCTGCGTCCACCGTACTGGCGATGACATCCGTCTCGATCGCGACCATCGGCGGCTATTTTCTGTTCATGCATATGTCGATGGCGCTGGTTGCTCCCGCGGGCCAGCTTGCGGCCTCGCACCCGCCGGCCGGCAACATCGACCTCACGGCAAGGCTATCGGCCAGCATCGCCGCGCTCAGTCCAGCGGACACGCCGGATCCCGCCGCCGTCAGTGCCTTTATCGCCGCCAAGACCGAGGGCATGAGCGCGATGAACGCCATGGCACTGGCATCGGCGGATGTGGAAAGCGCTTCGCCGTCCGGCATCGCCGCTCCAGAGCTTGTGTCCGACACCGCCAACGTCGTTCACACGCATGAAGCCTCAGTTCGCGAAGCCTCGGTTTTTGGCAGCGGGGACACCGGCGGGGTTGCGGTCAACGCCGACCAGGTGACGCAGCTCGAGCTGAAATTCACGGCGCCCTATGTCGACCGCGGCATTCTGTTTTTCCGCGATCAGAAAGACGCGCACGCTTTCCCCGACATCCCGCCTTTGAAGCGGGCCGAGAAGCAGGGCCATCTGAAGTCGCTGCTCGCGGAAAACGGAAAAACGCGCCCCGACGCGCTGCCGAAGGTCGTGCCCCTGCCGCAGCCGCGGTTGTGGCCGCGCTCCGCCGAGCCGCGGCCGTGGTACGCCTCCACGTACCAGTGACGGTCACGCAACTTCGGGTTCTCGCAAAAAGAATTCGCTCGCGACGGGAACTTCCGCGGACTTCGCGAGCTATCACCTCGCGCGATTGAGCTCGCGGGACCGCAGTCAGGTGCGATCCAGCCCAGCGAGCAGCGTAGATGAGGCGCCAGCCCTTCGCTTCGATATCCGCTTCTTCTCAGATCAGATTTTCTCGCATCGGCACGTATCCGTATTGCAACTTGCGATGGCTCGGTAACGGCGCGAATACTCAGCGGTATGGGATCAACTCAATGCAAACAAAGATACTGGTGCCGACACTTGCCAATGCCGGAGTCCGGTTGTCGATCGGACGATGGTTCAAGCGCCCCGGCGATCCCGTCAGTTTCGATGAACCGTTGGTCGAGATCGATACCGACAACCTGACACATGAAATTCGCTCGCCCGTCACCGGTGTGCTGTCAGAGATCCTCGTGAACGACGGCGGGTCTGTCGAATTCGGCACCACCGTCGGGACCATCGTCGAGCCATGAATAGCGCCGCCCGTTGGGCGAAGGCGAAGTTGAACCAAGGGATCTGATCCATGCAAACCATTGACCCCGCCGTGCTCTTTCTTCTGATTCTGGTGATCGGCATCGTTGCCGGCATTCTGTTCGACCGGCTGGCCGGGCCTTCCTGGCTCGCGCGGCAATTCGCCGGATCAAGGCGCGGCATCGCCACCAGCGCGCTGGTGGGCGTGGCCGGGTCGTTCGTCGGCTATCATATCGCCCTGCTTGCGCTCGGCGGCGGGCTGATGACGGCGGTTATCGCGGCCGCGGTTGGCGCAGCCGCGGTGCTGTTTCTCTGGCGAATGGCCAAGTGACGGCAGGGATGGCGGCCATAAGAAGAGCTTGCGGGAATTACGAGCCGCCCTGTTTTTGAAAAACCGAAAACTGAAACCGCTGGCTGGAGTTCCAGGGCGTGAGGTGATCGTGCGGACGTGACTCGACGAGCAGGAATTCCGCGCCCAGTTCCGTTGCGAGTAAGGCCGCATCGTAACGGCGGACCGGCAATCCGCTGCATGTGTCCGGGCCGTCGGTTGCGAAGGTGGCGATGATGGCGTGGCCACCGGGAACAAGCGCGCTCCTGAGCCGCGTGACATAGGCGGCGCGGTCGGCTGGATCGACCAGAAAATGAAAGACCGCCCGATCGTGCCAGACATCGAAGCGCCGCGAGGGATGCCATTCCGTCATGTCGGCTGTGATCCACTGCACTTCACTCGCGCGCCGGCCAAGCCGTAACGCGGCGAGATCAAGCGCGGCGGTGGAAATGTCCAGCACCGTGAGGTCGCGGAAGCCGCGCTCCAGAAGGCCGTCGGCCAGCCTCGACGCGCCGCCACCGATATCGATGATGCCGGTGTCACGCCCTCCCTGAACCTGCTCGATCAACTCGAGCGAGGGCTTGGGATTATCCTGAAACCAACTGACGTCAGTTTCGCCCCTGCTGGTGTAGACATTTTCCCAATGGGCCTGCCGGCTCGCCTCTGCCATGAAACGTTGGAGCCTATTGACCGAACAGCTTGGCCGAGGCGAGATCGGCCTCCGCGCGGGGATCGCCCTTGGCCTCATAGGTCAGTCCGCGGGTCTTCAGCGCGCGGCCGTTATTCGGATTGAGGCGGATGGCGTTGTCGAGGTCGGGCAGAGCGTGGAGGTAGTCGTCTTTCTTGAAATAGGCGAAGCCACGCTCGGCGTAATAATCGGAGAAAGCAATATCCTTGCTGAGCTTTTCACTGTCGCCGGCCACCGTCGCGTCCGCGCTCGGGCCGAGCTTGATGGCCTGGCTGCACTCGGTGATGGCGGAATCATATTGCTGCTTGAAATTGTAGATCGAGCAGCGGTTGAAGAAGGCGTCCGCGTATTTCTTGTCGATCTTCGCGGCTTCGGCAAAGTCGGCCAGCGCGAGGTCATCTTTCTCCTTGGTCCGCTGTTCGACGCCACGGCTCAGATAAAGACGGGCGAGAGCGTGCCCGGTGTAGTGCTTGGACTGGATCGCGCGCGAGCAGGCGTCGATCGCCAACTCGCCGGAGTCCTTGGCGCAAGTCTTGACATCATCAGCGGCCCGAACCTGTGCTGTGCCCGCCAATAGCACGGCGGCAAGCACACAGGCGTCAACCGCCCGAAATCTCTTTCCCATGGCTCCCCTCCCGCCCGGATTGTTCTTCCGGATCGGGCCTGAGAATAGCACGCCAAACGCGAACGAAAAGTGCTGCTTGACGGCCGATGCCGCCAAACACAGGGCATGTCAGGACGCACGTGGATCTCTAAGGCCGGCTCAGCCGCCCCACCATCAGCAGGATGCCGCCAATCTGAGGAAGCAGCGCCAGCAAGACGAGCCGCAGCATGACGAAATCTTCGGCCGCGGGCCGCAATGCGCCATGGGAGACCCATGAGACAACCTTGATGGCGGCGCTGGTTTGAGGGTCCGCCGTCTGCTCGACCGATGTCATGGCGGAATCGAGGATCTGACGACGTTCCACGACCGCGGCTTCTCGTTCACGGCAGAACTTGCCGACGCCGCCTTTGCACTCCCGGTCACGCGCAGCCATGGCGTCTGCGAGCGCGGACTGCGCCGTCGCGACGGCCGGCGTGACGCGCGAGGCGCGTGCAAGCGTCATGTCGGCGATGTTGGTGGAGGCGAAGCCGATGCCCGATGTGACGGCGAACACGAATGTCATCAGCCAGACAGCCCAGCCCACCAGCGACGTCGCCCGGTGTCCGCCGCGCCAGAGGCCCGCCGCGCAGGACGGCATTGCAAGAGCGACGAGGTCGGCCGCAGCCCCAATGGCAAGGAAGAGCCAGCTCGCAACGTCGCTCGATCCGAGCGATCGGGCAAACCACCCATTCATCGTGATGCCGGCTGCGCCAAGGGCGAGAGCCGCGATCAGCAACAGGATCGGCACCACCTGACGCCGGTGCGGCGCGACAGGCTCGCTCACATGCGGCGTCACGGCCGGTGCTTGCGGTTCGGACGGCTCAGTCGGGAGCGGCACGGCGGATGGTTCGGTAATGGCCCAATCCGCCGACAGGTATTCCGGCGAAATGAATGATTCAGACTCAGGCAGTTCCGCCTCTTCCGGCGTGACGGCCCTTGCTTTCCTTCGCTTGCGCTTCGGTGTGGCCTTGGCGCGTCGCGCGCCCGCCCCTCTATTCGACTTGGCCTTCGCATCAGGCACTTGATAGAAGGAAATGACCGATGCAGCAGTGTCTTCCGCCATTGGAACCGCTCCTGTCGGTTGCAACGTTGTGCGATCGTCGCATCGGCACTTAAGATCAAGCGGAGATAGCCGTCTAGGAACGTGGTGCAACACTTGCTGTTTGATTTTTCGCTGATGGGTTTGCGTCCATGATTTCAACGGCGCCATGCTGCAAAAAACGGTGGAAAACGCGACCGATGAATTTCGCAGCCAAAGCGGGATGAGTTCGATATTCGCTCACGCCTTGCCAGCGGCACCCCGCGCGGCGTGTTCCCATACTTCCATCTGTGAGATGCCCGTAAATGGGGCGAGCGTGATCATACCTAAGGCATTCCATGCGTCATTTGGAGCGTCACACTTCTGTTGTAGGTTTGCATCACTCGATGGCTGTCGAGCGCCAAGACCCCGCCTCTCCAATGCTCCCTCGACCTCCCTGGGAGCGTTACAAGCACCGTCTGCAACCATGCGCTTTGTGGGAAACCTGAACCATACCAAGATCGGTTACTACGCCGAGCTGTTTGTCTACCCGGTCGTCGTGGGCGGCTTGTTCCTCTATGAAGTTCATCGCAGCGGCGTTGCCTTGCATCCGCGTTGGTGGATTGCGGCTGTGTGTGGAGCGATCCTGTGGACGCTCGCCGAATATCTGGTGCACCGCTTCGTCTACCATAAGGTGCCTGTGCTCCGGGACCTCCATGGAATGCACCATTCGCATCCCAGCGACCTCATCGGGGCGCCGATCTGGGTCAGCGTCGTCTGCTTTTCTTTCTTCTTTTTTCTTGTCGCGCGCCTTTGGGATGTCGAGATGGCCGGCGGAGCGACAGGTGGCCTGATCGCTGGATATGTTTCGTATTTGCTGGTGCACGATGCCGTGCACCGTTGGCGGCTAGCCGAGAAATCCTGGCTGCGCAACCAACGCCTGCGCCATCTTCGTCACCATCGCCACCCCGTGCCGGGCAACTTTGGCGTCACGACCGGCGTTTGGGATCTCGTATTTGGCACTGTGATCGCGCCGGGACATCCGCCCACGGGCCGAAACGTCCATCGCGAAGATCGTCATCTTCCCGAGCGCGCCGCGTAGTTCAGATTGCAGCCGGCGGCCCCGAGCGCCGGTTGTTCATTCCAGCCGGATATTTTGCTTTGCCCTTCACCCGAACGGGTGAACGCGCAAATTTATCCATGCGCGGCCCGTGCGTTCATCGCGGTCGCAGGCTGGACCGCAAACTGCGGCCGGTCTACGGTTGTAGATACGAAACATCAGGGCGGCAGTGACACGCAGCAATACCAAAGCGGGTGCGGGCTTGAGCGGAACCAGAACAATCAGCCTCGTGCTGTTGCTGTTGTTTTTGGGATGCCAGCTTTCTTCGCGCGCTCACGCCGACGACCCTTATGACCCCTGGCTCGGCAACGGCAATCCCGACCCAAAGGCTCTTACCTACGGGTTATATTTTGCTGACGACATTCCCGTTAAAATGCGCAAAGCGATCGTCGACGATCTGGTCTGGCTTTACTCGCTGGGTCCGCTCAAGTCATCCGGCCGGCTCAACCAATTCCGGAAAATCAGGCCAACAGGTTTGATAACGGGCGCCGAACTGGTTTCCTGGCTGTTGGCTCGCACCAAGGTTGTTTTAGCAAACGGGAAATTCTGCATCTATGAGCATGGTGTCATCGTCAATGGCAGCCGGCCGGGTCGTCCGCCAATCGTCTTTCCCGGAGAGAGGAGAGGTGAATGTACGGTGCAAGACGAACAGACGGCTTCCGGCGCCAGCTATTCCAGAGCAAGACCTTCTGCCATAAGTTACGACAGAGTCATACCCGCGGATACCGCGGCCAAGGAGCTTTACGGAGTAAGGCTCGACGACAAGATCATGATGTTTACGGGCGGCATCGAGCCCGTCACGGGACTATCGCTGACTCTGATACCCGACTCTTCGCGCTTTCTGGCTCGCGCTCAACGGCTTGAGACCCTGTTTCATGAAGCAATTCACGCTGAACTCGGAGCTTCGCACGCGATCTGCTCCGGTTGGGACGCAGAACCAGCGATAACGCTGAGCGTCGATCCGGAAATGATTTGGTTGATGCCTGCAACAGCGTCTTATGCCTGCGATAGCCGGGTGAGCAGTGAGAGCGCCTACACCATGGGCGCGCTCGTTACCCGTGTGCTGGCCGACAATTGCAACGATTGCACCGGCTACCAGGCCTACATTCTTCGCAAGTGGGAAGCTTACTCCTGGTCGAGAATGGAAATTCCGTTGCGTGCGCCGATTGTTCTTCCACCCGATCTTGTGGGTTCTTCAACACAAGGTTTGAATGGCCGCAAGATCAACTCTGCGCCGCCTCTGATGATGTTTGAAGCGCTGGAGTCCTACCATGATGAGCGTTGCAAGGATAATCCGATCAATTGCTCTTCGACGGGACTTGCAGAACTTCGAAGGATCAAAAGATATTTTGAGATCCTGAATGCCAACAAGCAGTTTGACGGCATTTGGAATGGCTCCGCGCCTGACGATGCGCATAATATCTGGGGCAGGTTTGGCGGAAAACTCGTGACGAACGGTCATGAAGCGGACGAATGGATCAAGCTCGTACCGTCGGCCGAGAATGCCGGTTACAATCTACCGATGAAATGGATCAGACCGTGTTCGGATCTTACAAAAGGTTGCCGATGAAAAAAGATTCGAGAGCGTTTTTAATTGCATGCATTTCTCTCGCCGTTGCACTGACCGGTTTCTCGGCCGCGGCGTCCGCCGAAGACACCACCATGGAAGTTTACGTCGATCAGATGAAGGGCACCAAGCAAACGATAACCTGCAAGGAGCCCATTGTCAGAGACAGCACGACCATGAACTGCGAACACATCGCTCAGTCTTTCAAGATTCTCATGGCCCCGGTTAAAAACGGCAGCGAGCCAGTCACGGTTGAATGCATGGAGGGGCTCGGGGTCTTCGCTTACAGCAGCGGCTTTGTGAAGCAATGCTTTATCGATAAAGTCGTCATCGTTGAAAGCATTTCCGGAAACGAAATGCGTTGCGGCGGCCATATTGTGTTTTTTGGCAGAGGCGGCGTCGAGCGCTGCTGGTAGCGCAGCCTCAGGCGTCCGGGTGCCCCCGGTCTCGCTGGCGAGAGCCCGATTCCATGATACGATAGCCGTTGCAAGGTCAGGGTGTGGGAGCTTTGCGATGGGCGTCGAACGGCGACATGCTGCGGTGCTTGCGGCCGATGTCGTCGGCTACTCCCGGCTCATGGAGACCGGCGAGCTTGGCACTTTGAGAATTTTGCATGCGCGCACCAGCTCGAGCTCATTGAGCCGTCGATCGCCGCCTACGAGGCCGCATTGTCAAGACGACGGGCGACGGAGCGCTTGTCGAATTTGCCAGCGCTGTGGATACGGTGACCTGTGCGGCGGCCGTGCAGAGCAAGATGCGGGAGCGTAACCGCGGCGCTGCCCAAGCCGTCACCTATCGCATCGGGATCAATGTCGGAGAAATCATCGTCCATGCCGGCGATATTTTTGGTACCTGCGTCAATGTTGCCGCGCGGATCGAGAACGAGTGCGAGCCCGGCGGGGTGTACCTGTCGGGTAGCGCCTATGAGCAAGTCAAAGACAATATCGATTTCGCGTTCGACGACCTCGGCGAAAGATCTCTGAAAAACATTGAACGGCCGGGGCGGCTTTTTGCGTTACGACTGGCATCGCCTTAGGACTCAGGCGCCGGCCGGCGAGCGGAGAGATTTCAGGCTGACGGTGCCATTCGCGCCACTTGCAAGGAGCGTTCATGACGTCGGACGAAGAAGCTGAAGACGAGGAAGAGCGCCAGGTTTTTTGCTCCGGCTGCTTGCAGGCATTCCCAGAGTCTCTTGTCCACGTCATTCGTACTTCAACGATAGCGTCGCCGCCTACGTCACGACATACCGCTGCGGGGAATGCTGGATACCGTCTCTGGAGGAAACGCGCGCGCGGCTCGCAAGCACGAAAGACGAAGCTGAGATCATGTCGGCCGGAGATTTTTTTCACCGGCACGGTGTGTATGTCATGGAGTTCATGCGGGGCGATCCGGCTTCCGACGTTCAGAAGGTATTGCTCCGGTTGATCGAACTGCTGCGGTCGGAAGACTTAACGATAGGGATCGGCCGTGGCATCCCGATGCGGAGCGCCGGCCCCAAGTCCCTTTAGCTCCAAGTCCCTTTAGCTCCAAGTCCCTTTAGCTCCAAGTCCCTTTAACGGTTGCTTCCGCAAGGCACTTGTGGGACTTGTTGAGCGACACTCAACATCGCTTGTTGCCTCGTGGGGGATGCCATGGTCTGGCGCGGCTGGGGATTTATCGTCGTGTTGGTCCTGGTGTTCTGGGCAGTCGTTTTGCTCGGGGTCACTGATACCGCCGGCACCGGCTTTGGCGCTTTCACGGACTGGCTCAGGACGATCAAGGTTCAATATCATCTCAATGGTTATCACTACCTCGTTTTGCTGCTGGCGCTGTCATCCCTGACGCTGTGGCCCATCGCACGTTATCGTTCGCGCCGCGCCGGGCCCAACATCGATCATCTCTATTTTGTTCCCATGAGATTCTGGGTGTACGGCTTCGGGATTGGCGCCGTTGGATGTCTCATCGCATCTTTTGTCGACAAGGGCGCCTGACGGCATCGGCATAGAGTCTCTAGCCGCCCCGGCCGATGGCGCCGACCGGGCACGATTTGTTTGCCCTGCCAAGCTTCACTTGAATATCGTTGGTCTGAAAGCCTGCCAAGCCAGGTTCACTTGCTGCACCGAGAGAGAGCCGCATAAACTAAAATGAGATGATCTGGTCTATCCCGTAGTTCACCCCGCCTCAATTTATCTGACGACGGACACCTGTGCGCTTCATCCTGGGCATCCTCTGCGGCCTTATCGGCATGCTCGCCGGTTGGCTCGGGCTTGCGACTCTCTTGATCGTCTTGTTCAGACCGGATCGTGATGGCGGCCTCGCAATGGGGGCCTTCTTCAACATCGGACCGATCGGTGGCGTTATCGGTTTCATTGCTGGCGTGCTGCTGTTCGGATGGAAGGGCATCACACGCGAAAATCCGCGGTTGCAGGCTCAATGGCCGGCGGAAGCAGTTTTGGATCATCGGCCAAAACCAGCACCCAAGCGCGTTTCGCGCCCTTTTGCTTTCGTCGTTTTGGCCATTGCTGGCAGTCTCGTTGCGTGGGGATGGTACGAATTTATCCGCTCACCATACCTCACACACGGCGCCGACGCTGAGATGACGCTAAGCATGCAGTTCCGGCTGCCGCCCGGAATAACCTTGCTCGCGCCCTTGGACGACCTTGAACTGGCGGTCGAGGATGGCGATGGGCACGCCTCCGTCTACTATGGCGAGAAATGGCTTGGTCCCGGAAAGTGGCATCTCCTTGACGGAGATCGCGAGGTTTTGTTCGCCAGTGCTGAGCTGAACAAGATAACCTACTGGCGCAAAGTGACTTTGCGGTTGCCAAAAGTCCCGGAAGAGGTCTGGACTCTCGATGTCCACGCCGACCCTTATCCAATCCCGGAATATACGCCCTGGCGAGAAGCAAACGGAGCGTCGGCTTCGAAAATCGAGATGCGCTTCAGGCTGACCGCCGATCGTTGTGCTGTGTGCGCCTTCCGCAACGAGTGAGCCTTTTTGACGCGCGAACGCCCGCGGCAGGCGGATGTCACGATTGAATGACGATCAATTGTTGCAGCCAGGTTCGCCGTGGCGGCTGCTGTTCTGGCCAGTCCGTTACTCGCACCGAACGGACCCCAACCGTACCGGTCTAATGATGTCCGTTGTTCAACCCACCGAGCCAGTCAATGACGGTTTGCAACGCCAGCGCATCGGAAAATATTCCGAAGTGATTGATCTTCGGTAAGATTGCGACGCGCGAGCGCGGAGTGTTGCCTGTGAACAGACCGCGCAAAGCTTCAGCATCGACTGCCTCGTCGTCCGCACCAACGAGAACCAGGGCTTTATCACCCAGCGCCTGCATATCCGCCAAATAACGGTAGCGCGGGTGATAAGATGCGTTGAGCCGATGGGAATAGGAAAGTGTTTCTGTGCCGTCCCAGAATACTTCCGGTTTGTTGAACTCAATCACCGAGAGACCGTCAAACCCATGTATTCCGACGGCATTCAGCATTAGAAGACCGGAAAGGCGCCGCATATTGAGGCTGCTCCAGCCGCCTGCCGATCCGTCTCGAACCGCCGGTGAGACCGGAATGATTGGCGCCAAAAGCAGGAAACTCGACACGGTGTTTTGATGACCGCCGCCTGCAAATCGAATGGCCAATCCGCCGCCGCTCGAGTGTCCACCAAGCGTAATCGGGCCTGGGAGCCCCTCACGGCGCAGGAATTCGATAAGGTCGATGAGGTCGTCTTCAAACTGCCCAATGTAGTCGACATCGCCGCGGCGCCGTCCCGACTGATAGTGCCCACGGAGATTAGGCAGGACAACTTTTGCAGCGCCGCTGGCGCTGATCGCCGTCGCTAACGCGTTGTATCCAGCGCCGTGATAGGAAGAGCCATGAACGAAAATCAGGATTCGCGCGCTCGAAGAATCATAGAGACGGTAAGCCAGTTCCTCACCATCACGCGCCGCATAGCGCCTCAGGTCGGGAATTTCCGCGTCCTTTGTCGACGGCTTTAGCAAGGAGAAGCCAAAGACGTCCCGCGGATTCTCCATCTTTGGAAAAGGCGACGCAACCAACGCAAAAGCTGCAATAAATCCTGCGACGAGCAGGACGCCGAAGCAGGCTAAGCCGACAAAAATAATTTCCATGTCGCTGATACTCGGTTAGCTGACTTCGATGCGTCTCACCCACCGGGCTCATGATTTAGGAAAATATGCTCTAGCAGGCTGTTGAAGAAGTCGGTAGCGAAGCGTTTCGTATCATGATTCTCTGGGACCCGGATTTGACTTGGGGGTCGCGATGCGGGGGAGTGACGAACGGTCCGGCTCGCTTTTCAGTTACGTGGA
>Ga0208193_1000125_pt1 | contig 53241 bp, 44 predicted proteins | sample June2015DPH_17_2_FD_184716 | JGI IMG/M metagenome (GOLD analysis project Ga0208193, IMG submission 184716) | Peatland microbial communities from SPRUCE experiment site at the Marcell Experimental Forest, Minnesota, USA - June2015DPH_17_10... | ecosystem: Environmental > Terrestrial > Soil >...
AGCGCTCTCCGCGGGTTTCACGCGCTTCCGCCCGGTCATCATGACGGCGCTGGCGATGATGATCGGCATGGTGCCGATGGCTCTGGGACTGGGTGATGGCGGCGAGCAGAACGCGCCCCTGGGCCGCGCCGTTATTGGAGGTCTCTTGTTAGCGACCTTCGGCACGCTTACCTTTGTTCCGGTCTTCTTCTCGTTTATGCATCGCAACGACCCCAGCCACGCAAACCCGCCGGCGAATCCCCAGAATGAGGCACATGCATGAGCAACGAGAGATGGACAAAGTCCACTGAACATCGCGCCAAAGGCGCACATGGAGATAGGGCATGAGTACCGAGCAACAATCGAAACATCCTGAGGGCCACGTCCCGGAACTGTTGAAGCATGAACCGCCGCCGAAGGTCTCGCGCGGATCGGTGCTGACGCCGGTTGCCATTGTCTTTGTCGTAACGGTCGTGCTCGCTATCGTCGGCATCGTCCGGCGTCAGCATGCGAGCACCGTACTTGCGAAGTATACCGACACCGTTGCCGCTCCTACAGTGTCTGTGGAGCAACCGGTGCTGCAACAAAGCGCGCAGGAGATCGTGCTGCCGGGTAACATGCAGGCATTTACCCTCGCGCCGATCTACGCGCGAACGACGGGATACGTGAAGGCCTGGTATCACGACATAGGTTCGCACGTGAGCAAGGGCGAACTGCTCGCAGTCATCGAGACGCCGGAGCTGGACCAGCAGTTGGCCCAGGCGAAGGCAGACCTGGCAACCGCACAGAGCAATGCCGCATTGGCGAAGACAACGGCTGGCCGTTACCAGGACCTCATTGGCAATAACGCGGTTTCGCAACAAGACACGGACACTGCGGTCACACAACTGCAATCGACCAGCACCCAGGTGAACTCGGCGGCGGCGAATGTGCGCCGGTTGGAGGAGTTGCAATCGTTCGAACGCATTGTCGCGCCCTTCGACGGCGTGATCACCACGCGCAACATCGACATCGGCCAGCTGATTACGGCAACGGGAAGCACGACCACTGCGGGTGCGGGCACGATTATAGGAAGCAAGGAGATATTCGACATCTCCGCGCTTCGCACATTGCGTGTGTTCGTCAATGTGCCGCAGATATATTCGCCCGATGCGAAAAATGGCGTTATAGCGACTTTAACCTTGCCCCAGTATCCGGGGCGCAAGTTTGACGGCAAGCTGGTGCGGACCTCGAACGCAGTCGATCCCGCGACACGGACCTTGCTCGTCGAGGTGGATGTGAATAATTCATCGGGGGAACTTCTGCCGGGCAGCTACACCGAGGTCCATCTGCATACGTCCAAGGCGACGCCGGCGTTGATCGTGCCGGTAAGCGCGCTGATCCTGGAGCCGGACGGGCTGCACGTCGCGACCGTCGATGCGAATCACATCGCGCATTTGGGGCATGTAACTGCGGGCCGCGATTTCGGTACGACGGTGGAGATCCTGACTGGATTGCAGCCGGGGCAGGGCGTCATCGCCAATCCGCCGGACTCGTTGATCGATGGCGAAAAGGTCCGCGTTGTAACTCCGAACCAGCCGGCAGGAGCGAAGTAATGAGAGCGCAAAGCTTTCCAACGGCAGGGGCCTTGCTCGTGGTGATCGCGTTGGGCGGATGCAAAGTCGGCCCGAACTACAAGGTGCCGGCAATGCCTGCTCCACCTGCCTACAGCGACGACGGCCATAATGGAAACTGGTCAACGGCAAGCCCCGCCGATAACGCCAGCCGTGGAGATTGGTGGAATATCTATCACGATCCAAAGCTGAACGATCTTGAGCAGCAATGCGCGACGGCCAACCAGAACATCGAGGCGGCACTGCACGCCTACGAGCAGGCGCACGACCTGGTGCGGGAGAATAAGGCATCGCTTTACCCGACGGTATCGATCGGAAGTTCGGCGACCAGAAGCCGCATCTCCACCACCAAGCCTCTGATACGTGAGCCGGGAGTGGCGACCAACTATTGGGATTTCCTGATTCCGGTAACCATCTCCTGGGAGCCGGATTTCTGGGGCGCCATCCGTAGGCAGATAGAGTCCAGCACCGCCACCGCGCAGGCAACTGCCGCCGATCTTGCCAATATACGCCTGAGCCTTGAAGGAATGCTCGCTGTTACCTACCTGCAAATACGCGGGATTGACTTGCAGGCGCAACTGCTTCGGACAACGCTCGACTCATACCAACAGTCGCTGGACCTTACCCAGTCTCTGCTCAATGGTGGTTTGACCACCGACATTGCTGTGGAGCAAGCCAAGACTCAGTTGGAACAAACGCAAGCACAATTAATTGATCTGGGTGTGCAGCGCGCGGCGGATGAGCATGCGATCGCGGTGCTCGTCGGACAGCCGGCCACGAACTTCCACATTCCTGAGATGCCGTTGACCGATGGCCCGCCCAGCATACCTACAGGCATTCCGTCCGAATTGCTCCAGCGGCGCCCGGACATTGCAGGCGCGGAACGGCGAGTTGCGTCGGCAAACGCACTCATCGGCGTTGCGAAGGCCGCGTATTACCCGAACATCGTATTGGGTGCGACCGGCGGAGTAGAGACAGATGCGATCAGCCAAATCTTCAACGCAGGCAGCGCCATGTGGAGTGCAGGTGGGGCCGTTAACGAGACTTTGTTTGACGCAGGCCGGAGGAGAGCCCAGGTCGACTTCGCCATCGCTCAGCGCGAACAGGCGACGGCGCTCTATCGACAGCAGGTGCTTTCCGCGTTTCGCGACGTCGAAGACCAGCTCGCCGCGTTGCGCGTACTCGAAGATGAGGCCGTTGTCACCGGGCGCGCTGTCGAGTCAGCGAAGCGCAGCACGCAGCTCTCCACGCTTCGCTTCAAACGCGGACTGGCCCCCTATCTCGAAGTGCTGACGAGCCAAACGATCGAATTAGCTAACGAGCGGACAGCGGCATCGCTGGCAGCGGAACGCATCGTAGCCAGCGCGGAGCTACAGATTGCGCTGGGCGGAGGATGGAATTCAGCGCAACTTCCGAACAATTAGCGGAGAATTACAACGTGTCGGCTCCGCCTCGTACTCAACAATCACTTACATGTCCCACCACGTTCGAGAGACGCAGGTCACAGTTGGTGATAAATCGCCATAGCGTAGCAATACTTCAGGATGAGGCGACCGAGGAGCTGTCAAAACAATCTCCAATACATTACGAATAGATCGGAAATGTGTCTCCAATAAAACGCGGCAGCCGCTGCTGATTAGAATCATCTCTCAGCCGTGATTCGTCTCCAGGCGATCGCTCGAGATGGAAGCGGCTAGCAAGCCAGGGTCTCCGGTGGTCCTATAAGATATGGTCGAAGGAGCGTGCAGACATGACTCATGCAGAGATGATTGCTCAATGGGATGAGCACATCGGCTATGAATTTTCGACTCGCGACGTCGCTTCGACGATCGATACGATGGTGGAAGACGCCTACGTCAACCACATTCCTGTGATGACCGGCGGGTACGGGCATGCGGAGCTACGCACGTTCTATCAGCAGGACTTCATCACTCCAATGCCCGCGGACGTCGCCATTCAACTGGTGTCCCGCACTCTCGGTCAGGATCAATTAGTCGACGAGATTATCTTTTCCTTCACGCACACTGAAGAGATGCCGTGGATGCTTCCGGGCGTGGCTCCGACGCATCGGCATGTAGAAATTCCGCTCGTGGTCGTCGTCGGCTTTCGAGACGGAAAACTGGCGCATGAGCGCATCTACTGGGATCAGGCCTCGGTGCTCAAACAAATCGGCCTGCTCACGGATCCATCGCTTCCGGTATTCGGGGTCGAGACTGCACAGAAGCTTCTGGATCCCGTTATGCCCAGACCCTAGCCGGGGTCGGAAGCAAGTCTATTCTCTGGTTTGTATACTTACCGTGCATCCACAACGGGAATGATGGTGCTGTTGTGGATGCTGGCCCAATTTCGTCGCCTCAGCCCAGCATCAGGAGTGTCATGTTCGATCAACAGCTCACTGTCCCCAGCACCATCGCCTTTCCATCTGACTGGGTCCGATCGCAGTTTCCTGCGCTCAATCAGCAGCCCGGTTTCATCTTCTTCGATAACGCTGCCGGCGCGCAGATCCCGCAGATGGTGTTCGACGCCGTCAACCGGCACCTGCTGCACTGCAACGTTCAGCGTGGTGGACGCTATGTGAAGAGCATGGAGGTGGACGCAACCATTGCGAGGGCGCGGGAGAGCGTCGCAGTGCTAATCAACGCGCGGCATCCTGAAGAGGTCGCGTTCGGCATGAACGCCACTTCGTTTCTGCGCCTGCTCAGCCTTGCTATCGGCCGCATGTTGGGCACGCGCAACGAGATCGTCGTAACCGATCTCGACCACGAAGCGAACATCGCCACCTGGCTGCAGCTCGAGCGTGAAGGGGCGAAGATCGTCTGGTGGAAGATGCGCGAGGATTCCAACCTGCACGTTGAGGATTTGGCACCGCTGCTGAGCGCAAAGACGCGCCTGGTCGCCTGCACGGTGACCTCGAACGCGCTGGGCTCGTTGGTCGATGTCGCCACTGTCGCAAAGTTGGCGCACGCCGTTGGAGCTGAGGTGGCTCTCGATTGCGTTCACTACTCTCCCCATGCTGTGATCGATGTTCAGGCATTCGACTGCGACTATCTTGTTTGTTCCGGCTACAAAGTCTTCGGACCGCACATGGGCTTTATGTGGGGGCGCCTGGAGTTGCTGTACGAGTTGCCCACCTTTCGCGAAGATTTCATGCCGGATGCTCCTCCCTTCAAGATTGAAGCGGGTACGTTCATCTACGAAAACGTTGCCGGTATGGCGGCGGCTGTCGCCTACCTCGAAGCGCTTGGCACACGCATGGCCGAGGAAGAAGAGGGCACCTCGCCTGCATCGCGGCGAGACTCTATTGTGCATGCCATGACTGCAATTCGCTCCTACGAAGCCACCCTCTCCGCGGGGATGTTTCGCGTACTCAAGTCCGCGGGCGCCACCATCTACGGAATCGACAACCCCGCTCGCACAAACGAGCGCGTACCCACTCTCTGCTTCAATCTGCCGAACATCGCGCCTGCACATGTCACAGAAGTTATGTCCGGCCGCGGCATCGGCATTCGCGATGGCCACATGTACACGCCGCGTTTGATGCAACAGCTCGGTATCCCACAGGAGTCCGGCGTTGTGCGCGCCTCGCTTCTTCACTACAACACCATCGAAGAAATTCAAGAGTTCGGGAAGGTACTGCTTGGCATTCCCCGGCATTCGTAAGCCAGACGCTCAAGCGCGAGTATCAACCTTCTCGTCGCCAGGCGCCGACAGCGCGCCCGAGCCCCAGCTCGAACGCAGGCTAACCCAGCGGCAACTTACCATGATGACGATGGGCGGCGCCATCGGTGTCGGGCTCTTCCTGGGTAGTTCGCTCTCCATTCGTCTTGCAGGCCCAGGCGTTATCCTGGCGTATCTCTTTGGTGCTGTCATCACTCTTATCGTCGCGTACTCCATCGCCGAGATGGCGGTCGTACATCCTGTGGCTGGCTCCTTCGGCGTGTACGCCCAGACCTACCTCAACGACTGGTCCGGTTTCGCCGTTCGCGTTACCTATGCCTTCGTTCAGATCATCGCGATCGGCGCGGAGGTTACCGCCGTAGCGATCTACTGTGCGGTCTGGTTTCCGACGGTGCCGCAGTGGCTGATCGTGGTAGCTGTCTCTCTCGCCCTGATCGCCATCAACGCCATGCAGGTCGGCAGCTTCGCCGAGTTTGAATACTGGTTTACCATCGTCAAGGTCGTTGCCATCGCAGCGTTCGTATTGATTGGCATTGGTCTAATCGTCGGCCTGGGGCCGGCCAGACCATCCGGACTCTCTAACCTGACCGCCCATGGTGGATTTTTGCCACATGGGATAAAGGGCGTGTGGCTGGCCATGAGCCTTACGCTCACCAGTTATATGGGTATCGAGATCATCGGCGTCACAGCTGGCGAGGCACACCAGCCCGCGAAGACTATCCCGCACGCTATGCGTACGGTTACTGCGCGGCTCATCCTCTGCTATGTCTTGTCGATCACCGTAATGCTTGTGATGACGCCCTGGGACAAGATGAGCAGCGGACTCACCGGCAGCCCATTCGTATTTGCTTTCCGCAGCGCGGGGATACCGTATGCCGCGGGCATCATGAATTTGGTGGTCATCGCCGCCGCTCTCTCCAGCGCGAATACCAACCTCTACCTCACCAGCCGGACCTTGTTTTCCTTGTCGCGCGATGGCTATCTACCGCTGGCGCTAGGGCGTCTCGGCCGCAACGGCGTCCCCTATCTTGCCTTGCTGCTGTCGACCGCGGGTATGGTCGCCGCTATTCTGCTTGCGATCTTCGCTCCGAGCCACGCCTTCCTGTCGCTTTACGGAATCGCAGTGGCAGGAATGTTTTTCGTGTGGATCATTGTCCTGCTGGCCCATCTTTCGTTTCGTAAGGTGCTCGGGCCTGCGCGCATCGCGGCTCTGCCGATCCGCCTGCCATTTTCTCCCTATGCGCAGATCGTCGGTTTGGCTGCTCTCGTCGCCATAGCGAGCAGCACGTTCTTTGTGGACAGCCTGCGATACACGGTCCCGGATTTCCTGCTGTTCCTGCTCCTCATCGCGGCATTTCACACCCGGCTGCGACGAAAGAACCCAGCCTTGCGCTCGAACCCCGGCAACGCCACCTGAAACGGCGGTGGAAGCCGCGCAGGGTTGAGCTACAACTAACGCATCGTAGTGGAGACGGAACGCACGGCACGGGATCGCCGTGTGGACTGCATCGGACTAGGAAATGGCGGAAGAGGAGGGATTCGAACCCCCGATACCCTTTCAGGTACGCCAGTTTTCAAGACTGGAGCCATCAACCACTCGGCCACTCTTCCTCTCTAAAGTTTAGTATGCGACAGTACGTTGCGCAAAGATTAGTGTTTGACCCGTAATTCGGGCCAGGGCCTGATGCTTGAGCCAATGGCACCGTCGTAGATGCCACCGTCGGCTTCGTAGCCGGTTCCAATGTGTTGTTTTGCAGGCTTGTTGTAAACAATTGCTTTTGTCGCAAGTGGGTTGCGGCGAAGACGAAGCAAAACGAAAGCTGCTAGTGGAGTTGGCTGGGGATGACCGAGTATTGAATGAGAAGTTCGAAGGGGACGATTCTGAGGGTGTTCTCGTGGGTGGCTTCGAGGATGATGGGACAGGCTGCTCCGGCCTGCTGGACCTGAAGCCAACGCGCTGCACAGACGCACCAGCGATCGCCCGGCTTGAGTCCGGGGAATCCATACTGCGGCATGGGGGTGGAGAGATCGTTGCCTAGAGCTTTGGAGGCTGCGAGGAACGGAGCGTCGACGACGCAGCAGATGGTGTGGACGCCGTGGTCGTCGGGGCCGGTCTCGCAGCAGCCGGTGCGGTAGAAGCCGGTCATGGGCTCGCAGCCGCAGGTGTCGAGGGGACGGCCTAGGACGTTTTTGCCACGGGATTTGCTGGGCTCTACTGTCGGCATGGGTCCATTGTAAATCGGCAAATGCGACCACGGATTAAACGGATAAGAACGGATTGTTCAAGGTTCTAATTCGTGATCCTCCGTAGTTACTTTGCTGCGAGAGCTAACTGTCGCTGGTATTCCAGACGTGAAGCGCCTTCGTTACTTTGCAGCTAATGCCAGCTGCTGCTGGTATTCCTCGTAGGGGCCCTTGTGGTCTGTGATGCGGAAGTCGGTGGGGCCGCCTTCGAAGTGCCAGATGCGTGTGCCGGCTTCTTCGATGAGGTCTTCGTCGTGAGTGACGAGGAAGACTGTGCCTTCGTACTTCTGGATGGCCTGGTTGAGGGCGTTGATGCTCTCGAGGTCGAGGTGGTTGGTGGGTTCGTCGAAGACGAGGACGTTCGGCTTCTGCAGCATGATCTTGCAGAAGAGCAGGCGGGCGGCTTCGCCTCCAGAGAGAGCATCGGTTTTCTTGAGGCCCTCTTCGCCGCGGAAGAGCATCTGGCCGAGGATCCCGCGGATGTCTTCTTTGGTGGCCTCGGGGTCGAAGGTGTGGAGCCACTCGGCGACGGTTGTGCCCTTGGTGATGGAGCCGGTGTGGTCTTGCGCGAAGTAGCCGATGGAGACTTCGTGGCCCCATTTGACGGTGCCGGAGTCGATGGAGACGTCTTTCTCTTCGATGCCGGGGCCGTTGGCTAGCAGTGCTTTGAGGAGCGTGGTTTTGCCTTGTCCGTTGCGGCCGATGAGGACGACTTTGTCTCCGCGCTGGATAGAGGCGGAGAAATTGTTGATGACGTGCTCGACCTGGCCGTCTTTCTGAGTGTAGGACTTGTTGACTTGCTCGAACTCGAGGACGTGCTTGCCGGAGGGACGGTCCATCTTGAAGGCGATGAAGGGGCGGGCGATGTTGGAACGGGCGAGTTCGCTGGTGGCGAGGCGCTCGACTTCTTTCTTGCGGGAGTTCACCTGTGAGGAGCGCGTGCCGGCGGAGAAGCGGGCGATGAAGTCGTTGAGTTGAGCGATTTTTTTCTCGCGCTGCTCGTTCTGGCTCTCGATCCGAGTGCGGATGCTGGTCTTTTGAAGGACCATGTCGTCGTAGCCGCCGGTGTAGAGGATGATGGTCTCGTAGTCGATGTCGGCGGTGTGGGTGCAGACGTTGTTGAGGAAGTGACGGTCGTGCGAGATGGTGATGACGGTGCCGTTATAGCGGGTGAGGAAGTCTTCGAGCCAGTGGATGGATTCGAGGTCGAGGTAGTTGGTGGGCTCGTCGAGGAGAAGGGCTTCGGGGTTGCCGAAGAGAGCCTGGGCGAGGAGGACGCGGACTTTCTGGCCGCCCTGGAGTTCGGACATCTTGCGTTCGTGGAGCTCGTCGGGGATGTCGAGGCCCTGGAGGAGGACTGCGGCGTTGGCTTCGGCTTCGTAGCCGTCTTCGTCGCCGACGATGCCTTCGAGCTCTCCGAGGCGTGAGCCGTCTTCATCGGTCATCTCGGGTTTGGCGTAGATGACTTCGCGCTCTTCAAGGGCAGCCCAGAGGGCTTTGTTGCCCATGATGACGGTGTCGATGACGCGGTAGGCGTCGAACTCGTACTGGTCCTGTTTGAGGACACCGACTTTTTTGGGGCGGACGACGGATCCCTTCTGGGCGTCGATCTCGCCTGTGAGGACCTTCATGAAGGTGGATTTGCCGGCGCCGTTGGGGCCGGTGAGGCCGTAGCGGCGGCCGGTAGTAAAGGTGACGGAGACGTCCTCGAAGAGAAGCTTCGAGCCGTAGCGCATGGTGACATTGGAGACAGAGATCATGGTTTCCTTCTATTTTATAGGGCCGGCACATTGAAACGCTGTGAATGGACCGTTGTTTCTAAAGCGCTCGGCGTGCTTCGGAGCAGACCTTCAAAATGAGCCTATGGCAAAGGCCAACCGAGGTTCGGCACGTACCGAGACCACTGAAACAGAGGTTGATCGTGAAGGTGCGATGGTGAATGCGGGCGGCCGAGTCCCCGCGCCAAACGGCTCCTCTTCAATTTTACATGTTTATGAGGATGATAGAGAGGCTTGTGCGAGGTTGGCGTTGTAGCGGCGGTAGAGAAGGCTTACTAGATGCAGGAGAAGGAGTGCATCGAGTGGGGTGCGAAAGCGTGGATCGGAGTTGGTGAGGAGAAACGGAAGGATATAGACGACTTCGAAGGCGAAGAGGAGTTTGTCGTCGAAGGTGAGATGGAGGCGTCCGGGAAGAAGAAGCGCTGCCAGAAATAAGAAGCTGGGGAGCGCGAGGAATGACTTGACCAGGCCGTAGGGCGAGAAGAGGGCGTGGAGTTTGGTGTCGGGATGAAAGAAGATGAAGAGTTTCAGGAAGAGTAGCTTGATCTCTTCGAGAGGATGGTGAATGGCAAAGTCGATTGATCGCTGGTTGTAGGTTGCGCCGATCTGGGGAGAGTAGAAGTCGGGGATCGGTTCGCCGGGGTGGGAGGCGTAGAAGTCGGGGATGAGGGAGTATTCGGCGTTGAGATGATTGAGGAGAGCGGCTTTGGTCTGGGGGTTGTGGCCTGCGTAGAGGTTGTAGGGGCCGTTGCGGGGAAAGTAGATGGAGCCGTGGCTGGCTATGCCCAGCAGGGAGAAGCCTGCGGCTGTGATGATCAGCAGGATTGCTGCATGTGCGGCTGCTCGTGCCGGCTGGAGATTGGTGCTGCGGAGAAAAAGAAGGATCAGAAGGATTGGAGCCAGAAGGATTAAATTGGGGCGGCAGAAGATGGCGGCGGCGAAGATGAGTGCTGCTGTGGCGGTCAGTTTGAGCGTGGGCGCGGCTACGCTGTGGGCAATATGGAGGCATGCGAGGACGATGAGGAGGAAGAGCAACGTGCCGAGGGGGAGGTCCCAAAGTTTGGTTACGGAGAGGATGAGGTCGGGAAATAAGGCGACGGGTAGCGAGCCGTAGGCACTCCAGGATGGCGGCAGATTGAGTTCGCGGAGTAGTCGATAGCAGACTGCAGCGAGGGCGAGTTGAAGAAAAATCTGCAGGAGGACGATGCCGTGGTCGCCTGCGAGTCGATAGGCCGGCCCGGCGAAGAGAGGGTAGGCGAGAGGAGTGAAGGTGTCGGCGACGTGGCCGGTGGTGGCCCACTCGACGGTGTCGGCCTGGTAGCCAGGCATGGGATAGGTGACGTGTGTCCACAACGCGATGGCGATGCTGAGGACAGTCGTGATCAGCAAGACGAGGGCTAAAGGCCTTCTGGAGGGCATCTTTGGTGATGGTAGGGAGAGTCGAGAAGGCGGTCAAGAAAACTAATTTGAGGATTTGTTGCGAGCTGAAAGATGAAGCTCCGCTCCTGGGCTGGTTGGCCTGTAGAGCGGAGCATTTAGGTTTTATCGAGTGACCGGTTATTGGCCGCGGCGGGCTGGGCCAGAGCGGCTGCCGCCTGGGCGTCCGCCGGGGCGACCGTTGCCGCGTCCGCCGGAGTTGCGTCCGCCGGAGTTGCCACCACCACCGTTGCGGGCGCGAGAGCCGTTCCGGTTGCCGCCGTAGTTGTTTTTTGGCGTCAACATGGGAGCGACCGGGTCGTTGCCTTTCCAGGAACGAGTCTCGAGTTGCAGAAGGTCCATCCCCGGAGCTGTTATGTCGAGGGGTTGGTTACGAACTTCCTTCTCGAGGTTCTTATCGGCCTCGCGCCATTCGAACTTTATCTTCAATTCGCGTTCGAGCTTGCGGGCGTCGTGCTTTTCCTGCGGCATGACGAAGGTCGTGGCGACACCTTTGGCTCCGGCGCGTCCCGTCCGGCCGATGCGGTGGACGAAGTCGTCGGAGGCGTTGGGCAGGTCGTAGTTGACGACGTGGGCGATATCCTGCACGTCGATGCCGCGAGCCGCCACGTCAGTGGCAACCAGGATGCGATGACGGCCGTTTGCGAAGCCTTTGAGAGCGGCGGTGCGCTGCGACTGGCTGCGGTCGCCGTGGATGACGTCGGCATCGTGGCCGAGCTTTTCCAGCTTCTTGCTGATGCGGTCTGCGCCATGCTTGGTGCGCGAGAAGACGAGGAAGGTTCCTTCTTCCTGGCGCAACATCTGGTCGAGCAGGCCGAGTTTCTGGTCCTGCATGACGGTGTAGACGCGAAGTTCGACACGGTCGGAGGGCTTGGAGGTCTGGCCGATTTCGATACGTACCGGCTCGCGGACGTAGTCGCGAACGATCTCGCGGATGTTGGCGTCGAGCGTCGCGGAATAACACATGGTCTGACGGGTGCGTGGGAGAGCGCCGACGATGCGGCGGATGGCGGGAAGGAATCCCATGTCGAGCATGCGGTCGACTTCGTCGAGGACGAGCATTTCGACGGAGTTGATGTTGATCTCGCGGCGACGGAGGAAGTCTTCGAGACGACCGGGCGTGGCGACGACGAGGCGTGGGCCACGGTCGAGCTGATCAAGCTGGTTGTTCTCAGAGAGACCGCCGCAGACGAGAACGGCGTCGCTCTTCGAACCGGGGACGAGCTTCCAGTAGACCTCAAGGACCTGCATGGCGAGCTCGCGCGTCGGCAGCAGGATGAGAGCACGGATAGGACCGCGTTTGCCCTTGGTGCTGGGCGCGGAGACGGCGTCCATGCGCTGGATCATCGGGATGAGGAAGCTGAGGGTTTTGCCTGTGCCGGTCGAGGCGGTGGCTAGAATGTCTTTGCTTTCGAGCGCGGGCGGAATGGCCTTGGCCTGCACCGGTGTCGGCATGATGAAGCCGGCGTTGGTGAGACGGCTCTTGAGCGAGTCGGAGATGTTGAAGTCGGTGAAGCGCACGTCGTCGACGAGAGAGATGCCGGTTCGATTCGCAGTTGCGGAATTCGTTTGGGGAGGGTTGGGGTTTGCTGAGTGGTGGACGTTCTGTGCGTCCTGCTGGTTCTGTTCCAAAGTTGCAGAGTTCAAGATTTTTCCTGTCTGGATTGCCCCATTTTTGGGGCGGTTCGGTAACGGCATAGGAATGCAGTCGGCGCTTGGTAGCACCGTGGATTTCAATTAGTCAGCATTGCTCGATTGTCGAAGCGCTGCTGCTGCACGGCGAGACTCGTCCGTTGACGTGTCTTCCAGCCAGAGCAACCAGCGCGGCTTCCGATTTCGGGGAAGGTCTGCGGTGGGGAGAGGTGAATCGCAGTCTCTGGCCAAACTCCGAAGTCCATGAAGAGTTTTTGCCTGCGATGCCCGTACTCGTTTTAACCAGAGTACAAATTAATGGTATCACAAACCAGGTTTCATGAGCGATAGAAACGTGGGGAATGTGTTAGTCAACAGGGAATAATTCGGGGATGCGGCGTCCGTAAGCGGACAGGGGTATCCGCGGATGAACATCACGGTGACGATTCAGGTTGAGGAGTGATTGATTCTCATGGAGATAGCACTGTGCGGTGTTGGCAGCCGAAGTGCTGTCTCAAGTCAGAAATTATCGAGGTAACGAACTGAGATGCAATCGCTGATGCAAGACCTTCGCTTTTCCCTTCGTCAGATTCGTCGATCTCCCGGATTCATGGTGACTGCTGTGTTGACGCTTGCGCTTGGCGTGGGCGCGAATACTGCGATCTTTTCGTTGCTGGATCAGGCGCTGCTGCGCTCGCTGCCGGTGAGGGTGCCGGAACAGTTGGTGATTCTGAGTGCTCCAGGCAAGATGTGGGAGGGACACAGCGGCAATAATGGCGCGGGGTTTGAAAAATCCTTCTCGTATCCGATGTATCGGGATTTGCGCGATCGAGGAACGGCGTTCGACGGGTTGATTGCTACGGCGCCGGCTGAGATCGGCATTACGCGTAATGGCACGTCCAACATGGCGAATGCAGAGATTGTGAGTGGGAACTACTTCAGCGTGTTGGGTGTGCCGGCTGAAATGGGGCGCGTGCTTGCGCCGACAGACGATGCAACATCCGGCAGCAATCCAGTTGCGGTGGTGAGCTTCAACTACTGGAAGACGCATCTGGGATCGGATGCGAATGTTGTCGGACAGGCGCTCTCGATCAACGGCCAGCCGTTCCAGATTATCGGTGTCTCCGCGCCTGCGTTTCAGAGTGCAGTGTGGGGGCAGGTGCCGGATGTTTTCGTTCCGATGTCGATGCTGGAACAGATCAGGCCGGGCAGGGGCAGCTATCTGCAGGACCACAAATCGCGGTGGATGAATATCATTGGCCGCATGAAGCCGGATGAAACTCCGGAACGAGCACAGGTGATGATGGCTCCGTTGTGGCATTCGCTGCGCGCGGAGGAGTTGAAGGCGTTGGGGACCCAGTCGCCGCGTTTCGTCGATGACTTTCTGAATAAGAGTGAGTTGCTGGTGTTGCCGGGATCGAATGGGATATCGTACAACCGGGATGGTCTGGAGAGGCCGTTGTACGCCGTGATGGCGATGGCGTTTCTGGTGCTTCTGATCGCTGCCGTGAATGTGGCCAGTTTACTGCTGGTTCGCTCGGCGGCTCGAATGCGAGAGTTCTCTCTGCGGTATGCGCTGGGGGCGAATGCACGACGAGTTGTGCAGCAGCTTCTGCTGGAGGGAGTGCTGATCGGCATTATAGGCGGAGCGGCGGGACTGGTGATCGCGCCGATTTGCATTCGAGTGCTCGTGCATCGACTGGATGCAGACTCTGCCTCTGCGTTCTCGACTACGTTGGATGCACGTCTACTGGCCTTCAACTTTGCGGTTGCGCTAGCTGTGAGTGTGTTGTTCAGTCTGGCTCCGGCGGTGCAGTTGCTGCGGCCGGATATTTTGAACTCGTTGAAGCAAAAGACTGGGACCATGGCTGGCGGCTCGTTGAATTTTCGGCGGTTGATCGTTTCGCTTCAGGTAGGGCTCAGCGTTCTGCTGCTGGTCGGCTCTGGTTTGTTTGTGCGTACGATGCAGAATCTGCGGCGCGTTGATCCAGGGTTCAATACCTCGCACCTGATTACGTTCCACATCGATCCTCAGCTCTCCGGATACGCGAAGGAGAAGATTCCGCAGTTGCAGCAGAATGTTCTGGATACTATGGCAACGTTGCCTGGCGTGCAGGCTGTGGGGGCGACGGACGATCCGGAACTGGCCGATAGTGACCGCAGCGGCAATGTGACGGTGGAGGGTTACAACGCGCCTCCGGATGAAGATTACGATGTGGAAGCTCCGTCGGTGAGTGCAGGTTTCTTCCATGCGCTGCAGGTGCCTTTGCTAGCGGGACGCATCTTTACAGAGGATGATGACAGCAGCCATCCTCTGGTCGCGATCGTAAACGAGAGTTTTGTGAAGCACTACTACAGCAGCACAGCGGCTGCCGTAGGCAAGCGTGTGGCTCGAGGCGGTGGCAAGAATCTGCAGTACATGACGATCGTCGGGGTTTCGCGCGACGCGAAGCATATGACGTTGCGGCAAGAAGCCCCGCCAACTCTTTTCATTCCGCTTCGACAGGCAAAGGCGGTGGACCAGCTTTATCTTTATCTGCGCACGAATACGCCGCCGGAGCAAACCTTCGCCGTGGTGAGGCAGGCTATAAAGCAGATCGATCCTGGGCTTGCTGTCGATGCGATGCGAACGATGAACGATCAGATTGAGACCACGCTTTCGAATGAGCGCATGATTGAGTTGCTGGCGATCTCGTTTGGGCTGCTGGCTACCATGCTTGCCGGGGTTGGGCTCTATGGGGTGCTTGCTTACTCGACGGCGCAGCGGACGTGGGAGATTGGCGTTCGCATTGCGCTTGGGTCTTCCAAGGCGGAGGTTTCGCGGCTGGTTCTCGTGGATGTTCTGCGTCTTACCGGAATTGGAGTTGCTGTAGCGATTCCCTGCGCCATCGTTCTGGCGAGATTGGTGCGGAGTCAACTCTTCGGTGTTTCGTCTTCGGATCCGATTACACTCAGCGCGGTTGTGCTACTGATTGCTTTGGTAGCTCTGGCGGCGGCTGTGCTGCCGGCATGGCGTGCATCGTCGGTTGACCCGGTAAAGGCACTGAGAACTGACTAGGGATGACGCCAAAAGTTGAGGGTGACAGGTAAACATTCTTTCGTTTATTGGTGGAGGCTGTGTTTTCGTGTCTCTTTTTGTCCCTTCCTCTGCATTTCTTTGCGCAAAGGCAGGCCAAGCGGCGCGCAAATGACTCAATCTAAGAGCCCAGGATTGGTCATTCAGGTGCAATGAGAGAGTCTGAACACTCAAGCTGAGCATTTGGGCCGTGTTTTTCCCGTACCTTGTTCAAGCATTTGGGCCAATCGCAAAAACCATTCCCACGCTGCCATTTGTTGAATGCGGAAGACCGCATATCGATAGAAACCTTAGCGCTAAAGAGGATTGCTGCTCCATGAGCAGCGGAGGACCACTCTATGTTGAAGTTGAATTCATTGATTGTAGCTGGCTGTTTGCTTTGTGGAATTGCACATGCCGACACGGTCGCCGTTGTAAATTTCGATAGTTTACCGACCGGACCGTCGACGTTCGCTGCAGCTGGTCCGGCGCAAACTATCGTTGTCCCAGGTATTGCTACTTTTACAGGTGGCGTCATTCTGGGGGATGCAACTAACCTGCCGGGGCTCGAATTTGCGACACCTCCAAATGCCTACGGCACCGCCGGCTTCGGCGATAGCAGCCTTTCTTCCACGCTCACCATTATGGTGGATCCTGCCTTTACTGCAGATGAAGTGAGCTTTGCGCTGCTCAACGGTGCAACGATTACGTCAGGCTATGTCGTAAACGCTTTTAGCGGCGCAACTCTCGTGGATACAGAGAACTTCACTCTTGCTGCCAACCTTAGCTCCGGTTTTGGACTGCCGGACCTGCTTGGATCGGACATTACTATGGTGACGATCCAGTCGACAACGGATGATCCCTCTGTGAATGGATGGGATTTTTTCATTGATTCAGTAGCGTTGAATGAATCGATCAATCAGGAGATCAACCCAACTCCCGAGCCCTCTAGCTTGATCCTTCTCGGAACCGGCATGGCAGGCGTCGCTGGCGGGTTGTATCGCCGGATGCGTCGGTCTGCCTGAGGGAAGGTTCGCCGAGAACGCTCGATTGTTGAACGAGAAAGGCAGAGGCCAGCAATCCGCTGTTCTCTGCCTTTGTCATGCCGATAACGTTTTGCTAAATGCAATTTGTAGCCGTTTTGGCTGCGTTAGATATGGCAGCTGACCATGCCACGTTTCTCGAGATATTTCTGGTGGTACTCTTCCGCTTTCCAGAAGGTTGTTGCCGGAACGACTTGGGTTGCGATGGGCTTGCGGTAGGAGCCGGAGGCGCTGAGTTCGGCGATCCTTGCACGGGTCTGGGCGAACTGCTTTTCGTTGTGGGTAAAGATGACGCTGCGGTACTGGGTGCCCCAATCCGGGCCCTGGCGATTCACCTGGGTGGGGTCGTGCATGGCGAAGAAGGCGTCCAGCAAGGTTTCGTATGACAGACGGGATGAATCGAAGATGACTTCGACGACTTCCGCATGGCCGGTGCGGTCGGTACAGACTTCTTTATAGGTTGGGTGTTCGAGGTTGCCGCCTTCGTATCCTACGGCCGTATCGATAACACCTGAGATCTCTGCGAATCGGGTTTCAACTCCCCAAAAACACCCTGCACCAAATGTTGCTTTTTCCATTGCCACTCTGTTACTCCTTCACTGCTCCTAATTGGATGCTCTCAGGCTGTGATTGTCATCAACCACAAGGTTAATAGCGGGAGTATTTTGGGCGCGTGGAAGGAGATGTGTCAATGGGGTTTATCGAACTTTTGTGGGAGAGTCAACGAGTTGCAATATTTGGCTGGAAAATGATGAAAAGAAGAGTTTTCCCCGGTAGGGAATCTGGTTGGTCAATGGGGAAAATCTGGCACGCTAGTTCGAACGGCGAGGGCGGTTCGCGGACCGGGCCCCAAGGGGTTGACGACGTGGCTTGGTGGATTTTTTCTTCGCCGGAGATTTTAGCTGCGCGAACTCCGGAGCTTTTTTCTTAGGGACGACTTTCTTTCCCTTCGCTGCGCGATCGAGAGCCATGACTTCGCCTGAGGTCAGTTCGCGGAATTCGCCTGGAGGTACGTCGAGGCGAAGCGCTCCGTAGCCGATGCGACGGATTTTTTCGACGTGATGGCCAATCTCTTCGAACATTTTTCTGATCTGGCGGTTGCGGCCTTCGGTAAGGGTGAGTTCGTACCAGGGATTGTCGCCGCCGCGGACGAGTTCGATCTTCGCGGGTGAGGTGATGATGCGGTCACGACGGCCGCTGCGGACTTCGTTGAGACGGCCGCGGTCGATCATGATGCCGCAGCGAATTTGTTCCAATCCTGAAGCTGGAGGGACGCCGCTTACTTTGACCAAGTAGGTTTTTTCTACTCCGGCTGCTGCCTTGGAAAGGGCGTTGGCGAGGTTGCCGTCGTTGGTCATCAGGAGCAGACCTTCGCTCAGGTAGTCGAGACGGCCAACGGGGTAGAGGCGGACGTTGTCGCCGTGCGGACCTGACCTTTGCTTGGCCATGAGCTGCATGACGGTGGGGCGCTTTTCGGGATCGTCGAGTGTGGTGACGTAGCCGCGAGGCTTGTTCAGCATGTAGTAGCGCTGCCGCTCGCGGCCGTGGAGGAGTTTGCCGTCGACGCGGATATGGTCGTGGCTGGCGTCGTGGCGCGTGCCGAGTGTGTTGACGATGACTCCGTTGACCTGGACTCGGCCCTCGAGGATGATCTCCTCGGCCTTACGGCGGCTGGCGATGCCTGCCTGAGCGAGGATCTTCTGGAGTCGGTCGCCTTTTGGTTCTTCGGGGGATTCAGGTTTTGCGGTGGAGATGGATTTCGTCATTGTCGATAGCCTTCTGACTGCGGAGCTGCTCATCGCGGTCGGGTATTTCAATCTCTATTATCGCCTGTTTTCATGCGAGCGGAATCTGGCCCCGGGCTACTCCGTGCTGTAGAGGCGCACGATGAAGGCGATTTGATAGAGGAGGGAGACGGCCAGAAGGGTCAATTGAACTCGCTGGTTTCTGACCAGTATCGCGATCAGGCACACGATCAGACCTATTGCGATTCGGATCGGATATTCCATGCCGAAGGAATGAAGGTGGGTAGAGCCCTTCAGGCAGGGTGTCGATGATATCGGCGACGTACGTGGCCGCGAGGAAGCCGAAGAACCATTTGCGGCGTGACAGGAAGTATTCCGTAGCCGGAGTAGTTTCTCAGATCAGGGGGAAAGAGAAATGTGCAGAGGGATAAAACAGGATCGCGTAGAGAATGACGGAGAAGTAGATCGTGAAGGTCCACTGCTGCACGAGCGAGAGGTGGAACTCCTACCACCAGAAGTGAATGATGGAGAGAAGAAGCGATGCAGCCCAGCCGAGATGGAGGATGGATACCTTGTCTTCGTTTGGGGTGCTGGACGAACCGGGCGAAACGGCTCAGAAGAGTGGTGATACATAAGCCAACGATGATTGAGATGACGACCCGGACGTGTTGGTAGAGGTCGGGATTGGATTGGGCAGGGCTCATATCGATGATGCTGCCTGGTCGATTACTTAGAGTTTATCAGTGTTGATCCACCGCGTACGCTGCATGCCCTCGGGAGCTGGCGTTAGCGGTACGTCGGGAGGGTATTCGTTGTCGCCCTCGGGAGTGGCTACGGTGTCGGGTTCGTTGTCCTCGGGGGTGTCGGGAGAGTCGCGAGGGTCGGGTTCGGGATCGAGGTTTGATTGTGCCATCGTGTCATCAGCCTTCCTCGGAGTCGCGGCGCTGGTCGCTTTGAATCTCGGCGTCGAGCGCGGGTGAGTCTGCGCCGTCTGCGATCTGATCGGTGTTGTAGTTTGGCGGAAGACCGGAGATACGTCCGTCGACGATTGCTTCGTCGGCTACGGTTTCGCCGCTGTCGCCGTCGGCTTGCGGCTCGGTCTGATCCTTCTCCCGCTCCACTTGATCTGGAGTCTCAGGTGCGTGGTGCTCCATGGGGATCTCCTCCTGCTCGGCAAGCTCGCCAGCCATCTTCTCAAACTCTTCGATGCTGGGAAGCTCGTTGATGTCTTTCAGACCGAAGCGGAGGAGGAAATCTTTTGTTGTCTTGTAGAGGATGGGGCGGCCAATGACCTGTTTGCGGCCGGCGGTGGTGATGAGCTTGCGCGCCATGAGGCTGCCGAGGACGCCGCCGGAGTCGACTCCGCGAATCTCAGATATCTCGGGCGCGGTTACGGGCTGTTTGTAGGCGACGACGGCGAGGGTTTCGAGTGCCTGAAGGGAGAGCTTCAGAGGAGGCTTGAGAGATTTGACAAAGCCGCGGACGGCGTCGTGGTATTCGGGCTTGGTGGCGAGGCGGTAGCCTCCGGCGACCTCGCGGATTTCGAGGCCGCGGTCGGAGGTTGCGTAGTCGGCGATGAGTTCGTCGAGGATGGTGCGGAAGTAGTCGCGGAGACGGCGGTCTTTCTCTTTGGCTTCGCGGGCGATTTTCTTTTCGTCTTTTTCTTCGGCCGGTGGTTCGGCGGGCGCTTCGCTTCCCTGCGCTGCGACTGTTGGTTCGGTTTGAAAGATCTCAAGGAAGGGTTCTACGGAGTCGGCAGAACTCATGGCAGCTGTTGCTGCAGCGGTGCGTAGGCGAACGGCCCGGGCGTGTGCAGCCTCCTCGGCAGCGACATCGTGCAGGTGACGCTTGAGAGCTTCGGCGTGCTGGGCTTCATCCTCAGATCCGGCCTGGGGTTCAGCCGGAGATTCGGAGTGGGACTCTTGAGAATCTGAGAGGACTTCGCTGTTTAGCTCGTCCTTGTCTGGTGCGCTTTCCTCGAGCGCGAGTGCACGCTGGGCGGAGTCGAGGTGGTCGAGTTCGGCCTGGGCTTCGTGACCCAGAAGGCCAGCGAGTTGGACGAGGGTGACGGGTTCTTCTGATGCGTAAATGACTGCTTCGATCTTTGCTTTAAGGCTCATGGTCTCTTTGGTGTACTTCTAAGCATACCAATGCTGGGTATGATTGCTTTCAACATGCGAAGGAGCCGCAGAAATGTTGACACGCAGGGAGTGGATGAGGCAGGCGGGAGGCGTAACCGCAGTTGTTGCAATGCCGGGATTGCTGAGAGGCAACGGGTTCGCCAAAACGTCAGATGAGAAGACGCAAGCGATTACCGGAGCAGGGTCCTTGAAGGCTCACGCAGAGGCTCGCGGGCTGCTCTGTGGATGTGCGGTGAACGCGAGTCTGTTCCGTCAGGATGAGGGTTTTCGGAATTTGCTTGCAGAGCAGTACAACATCGTGGTGCCAGAGAACTGTCTGAAGTGGAACATTCTGCGGCCCACGGCCGATACCTGGAACTTTGCCGATGCGGATAGCCTGGTCGCGTTCGCCGAGGCGCATGGGATGAAGGTTCGGGGGCACAACTTCGTTTGGCATGAGGCTCTCCCGCACTGGTTCGCCGGTACTGCCAATAAGGACAACGCGCAGAGGCTTCTTGTCGAGCACATCCACACGGTAGGCGGACGGTTTAAGGGAAAAATTCATTCATGGGATGTGGTGAATGAGGCGATCTGGATTGCTGATGGGCGTCCGGATGGGCTGCGGAGCACGTCGCCGTGGTTTGAGATGCTGGGGCCGGGGTACATCGATCTGGCATTCAGAACTGCTCGGGAGGTGGACCCTTCTGCGCTTCTTACCTATAACGATTACGGTATCGAATACGACAACGACGAAGAGAGAAAGAAGCGGGCGGCGGTGCTTGCTCTGTTGCGGCGAATGAAGGCCGATAAGGTGCCACTTGATGCGCTGGGGATTCAGTCGCACATTCACGCGGAGAGTAAGGATGGCTTTGGTCGAGGAGTTCGCGAGCTGCTCGATGGAGCGAAGGCGTTGGGTTTGCGGGTTTTTGTGACGGAGCTGGATGTGAAGGACGATGGCGTTGCCGCAGATGACATCGCCGAGCGTGACAAAGTTGTAGCTGACGTCTATCGCGAGTATTTGACAGCGGCGCTCGATGGGCCGGAGGTCAAGGCAGTGTTGACGTGGGGAGCGAGCGATAAGAATACCTGGCTGAACAATGGGACGAAGTTTCGCAAGCAGCATCCGGACAGGCTGCAGAGGCCGTTGCCGTTCGATACCGACTATGCGCCTGCACTGGCTTTCTTTGCTATGCGGGAGAGCTTTGATAAGGCGAAGAAAAGATAGTTCTGTCTGAAAAGAAAACGGCCCACCGGAGCGGAGGGCCGTTTTCTTTTCTACGAACTGGTTATTTCGCGACGGTGTTGAATAGCCAGAAGAGGCAACCCGAGAGTAACGCAGCTACGGGCAACGTAAACACCCATGCAAGGGCGATGTCCCGCAATGTGGACAGCTGGAGACCGCTCTTGTTCGCAGCCATAGTGCCTGCGACTCCTGAAGAGAGGACATGCGTCGTGCTGACAGGTAGACCGTAGGTATCTGCGGCGAGGATGGTGCACATTGCGACGAGTTCGGCGGAGGCACCCTGGGCATAGGTGAGGTGAGTCTTGCCGATCTTTTCACCGACGGTGACAACGATGCGCTTCCATCCGACCATGGTGCCGAGACCGAGGGCGAGAGCGACCGCGACTTTGACCCAGGTAGGAATGAATCGGGTAGATCTGTCGAGCCAGCCCTTGTAGTTAGCGATGATCTTCGTTTCGTCTGCGCTCATCTTCGGTCCGGATTTTGTCAGGATGCGAAATGATTCGCTGGTCAGATACATCTGGTTGCGAACGTTGGCCTGCATATCCGATGGCACCTTGCCGAGCGAACCATATTGGTTGGCTTCGTTACGGATATCGGTGACCATCTGCTGGAGGGCCGGGACGACGTCGGGCTGGTATGTCTTCGTACTGACGAAGTGCTCGAGCACGGGTTCGGCCTGCTGCGGCACGGCATTGGGATCGACGTAGTTGTTGAGGACGCCTGCCACCTGTGTGGAAACGGCGGCGAAGGTTTGTACATCCTTAAGCCCCACGGCGTGATTGAGCGCATAGGCGGTCGGCACTGTGCCGACGAGGATGAGCATGATGAGACCCATGCCCTTTTGACCGTCGTTCGAGCCGTGCGCGTAACTGACTCCGCCACAGGTGAGGATAAGCAGAAGGCGGATATAGAACGGCGGCGGAGCGCTGCCTTCCGGAGCCTTGTAGAGACGAGGGTCGCGGGCTATCAGTTTGAACAGGAAAAAGACAAGAGCAGCGCCGACGAAACCGACGATGGGAGAAACAAGAAGAGCTTTGAAGACCTTGATGACCTGATCCCATTCGACGCCGGAAGTGCCGGAGTTGCCTTGCATGAGCTGGTTGGCAATGCCTACGCCGATGATGGAACCGATCATGGTGTGTGAGCTCGAGGCTGGCAGGCCGCGCCACCACGTCGCCAGATTCCACAGAATCGCCGCGACCAACAGGGCGAAGACCATTGCGAACCCAGATCCCTTGCTGACCTTGAGGATGAGCTCAACTGGCAGCAAGGTGATGATCGAGAACGCGACCGCGCCCGAACTCAGAAGCACGCCAATGAAGTTCATGATGCCGGAGTAGACTACGGCGATGTGGGGCTCAAGCGAGTGAGTGTAGATGCAGGTGGCGACAGCGTTGGCGGTATCGTGGAAGCCGTTGACGAACTCGAAGCCGAGCGCGATAAAGAGCGCAACACCCAGCAGGATGAATGGGAATACAGAAGAGGTGTGGACGATCGAGAGATCGGAGGAGAGCTTTATGCCGATGTAAATGAGGCCGCTAACCAACATGATGCCGAAGACGATCCCGCCAATTTTTCCAGGGGATGACTTTTTAAGTTTCTCGTCCAGAAGTGAGCCGTTGGGGGTGATTACAGGAGTAGCCATCGGTGGATGCGCCTTGGAAATCAGGATGATTTGCGTGAAATCACGATAGGCGCGGAATGAGAACAATGTGTTACAGGAGCGTGAAAGATGTGTTCTTTGATCGCCAAGGTGGGGTGGTGAGTTACTGTGAGGCCTCGTCCAAACCCAATCAGACTATTGTTGCAACTATTTGCATAGACTGATTGTATGGACTGAATCATGCTCGACCGAATTTAGGCATCCAACCTATAATTTGCGGCAATTGAAAACGCTTTGATGTGACCGTAACCGCCGGAATGCCTACAACTATCGTTCGTTTCGTTTCTGATAAGTGGAACCTATAATTCAGGTTTTCAGGGGCCTTCCTACTATGAAACTTTTTGCATCATGGTTAAGTAGTGCGATGTTGGTTTTGGCGGGAATTTTCCTGTTTTCGGTCCACCCGGCGCTGGCCGATAGTTACACCATTTATGACCTGGGAAGTGATAATGCGCGCGGCATTTATGGAATCGATGCGGCGGGGGATGTTGTGACCTGGGGGACCACCGGATGTGGATCGTCTTCGTACTGCTATTCGACTTATGTGGATGGGGTGGTGACGAAAGATGGCGGGACGGCTCCTGCGCTTGACTATGACGATGGCACGGCGTGCTCGTCGACGCCTGCGGGTTTCAATGTGCTGAAGCCGGTGTGCAACGGAGGGTGGATGGGCTTTGGAGCTATCTACAATTCCAATGGCGATCCGAATGGCGTTTACCTTGCTTCCGGGGCGGGAGTCGATTTCCTGGGAAATGGTTCGGCCGATCAGGTTTTCCTGAACTCTTCCGGCGACTTTGCGTGGGTGGATGGGCTGGACGATCAGATCTATGTTGCGATTCCGAACCCTCCTGTCGAGGCGTTTGCCGAGGTCTCGGCGAAGGCGGATTTTGTTCCCGCCGATCCGGTTCCGGAGCCGGGGAGCCTTTTTCTCCTGGGGACGGGCCTGATCGCGGTCACGATCGCGATTCGGGTGAAGGGCCACAGCTAGGGAGGGAACCTGGCTTGCAGTTTTGTTCCTGTTATTGCCAGTCATCTCACTGCCAATCGTCGCGGGCCTGGGCCTGATCGGCGAAGACCTGATCGAAGGCCTCGGTCTTCTTGATGAGGATATCGCCCTGCACTACAGGCTGGTAGAGCAGGACTGCCTGCAGGCGGACAAGCTCGAGCATCGCCAAGAACATGCAGATGAGCGAGCGTGCGGTGTGGGTGTTGTGTAACATGCGTCGCAGGCTGACGGGCTTCTCTTCCATTACGAGACGGCGTTTGACGTAGTCGATCATCTGGGCGACGGTGAGAGCGTCCTCGTCGACGTCAAGGACCGGCCGTTCGCGCATGCGGTTGAGGATGTCCTGGAAGACGCGGACGAGATCGACTGTGTCGGCGGCGATCTCGGGTTCAAAGGCAGTCTCGCTAGTTCCGGCTTCGAGGGTGTCCCGGCGGAAGTTCTTCATGCCGGGGTTGGTCCAGGTGGCCTCTTCGATCTGCTGCTTCTGGAGGAGCATCTGGGCGGCGGCTTTGAAGCGCTCGTGCTCGAGGAGGCGCTCGACCAGTTCGCGGCGCGGGTCTTCGGAGTCAGCGCCCTGCACGTCGCTGGGATCGCGCGGGAGGAGCGTCTTCGACTTGATGTGGATGAGGAGCGAGGCCATGTAGATGAACTCGCCTGCCGCGTCGACGTCGACCTGCTTGAGATGCTGGGTGTATTCGAGGAACTGGCTGGTGATGCGGGCGATGGGGATGTCGTAGATGTCGATGTTCTGCTTGCGGATGAGGTCGAGCAGGAGGTCGAGTGGGCCGTCGTAGACCTGGCCGACGGTGACGGAGAAGGGTGACTGCGAGGCCTCTTCTTTGGCCTTTTCTTTTTCTTTTGCTGCGCGTTTCGGCTCTGGAGCCGCAGGACGAGGAGGCGGCTGGAGCGTGAAGGGTTCGGTGGAAGGATTTTCGTCTGAGGACGAACCCGGCGCCTGCTGTTCTTCCGGCGAAGCTTGAGGTGCTTCCGGCGAAATGCGGGGGTCCTTCGCTCCGCTCAGGATGACAGCGTCGGAAGGAAGTGGCGAATTGATTTTTTCGTCGGACATCTATTTTTTCAAAGATCCTGGTTTGTTTCTTTTTACTCGAGGCCCATGGCCTGGCGGACGTGCTGGAGGGTCTGGATGGCGCGGCGTCGTGCTCGTGCGGAGCCGTCCCATAGAATGGCGTCGACGCTGCCGGGGTCGTCTTCGAGGACGCGGCGGCGCTCCTGAATGGGAGTGATGACGTTGACGATGGCGTCGGCGACCCAACCTTTGCATTGGATGCAGCCGATGCCTGCGGTTCGGCAGCCCAGAGCAGCTTCGGTTTGCGTTTCGGAGGTGGAGAAGACTTTGTGGAGGTCGAAGACGGGGCAGACATCGGGGTTGCCGGGGTCGGTGCGGCGGATGCGCGCGGGGTCGGTGACCATGGTCTTGAGCTTGGCGCGAATGTCGGCTTCGGGTTCGGAGAGCATGATGGTGTTGTTGTAGCTCTTCGACATCTTGCGGCCGTCGAGACCGGGGAGTTTTGGCGAGGGTGTGAGTAGAACTTTGGGTTCCGGGAGGATTCCGGCGGTGACGTTGTTGGCTGCGACTTCTGCAGCGATGATCTCTTTGTCGGAGTGGTCTGCGCGGGCTTTTTCGATGGCCGGGGTGGGCTGAGAACAGTAGAGGGCGTTGAAGCGGCGAGCGACCTCGCGGGTGAGCTCGACGTGGGCGATCTGATCCTGGCCTACGGGGACGAAGTCGGGCTGGTAGAGGAGGATGTCTGCCGATTGCAGGAGCGGGTAGCCGAGGAAGCCGTAGGTGTTCAGGTCCTTCTCGCGGAGCTGCTCCTGCTGGTCTTTGTAGGTGGGGACGCGCTCGAGCCAGGGGAGAGGGGTGAACATGCTGAAGAGGGTGTGCAGCTCGGCGTGCTGAGGGACGTGGGACTGGATGAAGATGGTCGAACGCTCTGGGTCGAGGCCGGCGGAGAGGAAGTCGAGTGCTACGTCGCGGATGTTCTGGCGAAGGGTCGAGGGGTCGGCGTAGTCGGTGGTGAGGGCGTGGAGATCGGCGATGAAGAAGTAGCAGTCGTACTTGTCCTGGAGCTGGACCCAGTTGTAGAGCGCGCCCATGTAGTTTCCGAGGTGGAGACGGCCAGTGGGGCGCATTCCGCTGAGGACGCGTGGACGAGAGGGGATGGATGTGGTTTCAGTCATTGCGATTACGTGTAAGGGTAAATGATTCGAGCGAGATGGAGGCTTTGGCTGCCCTTGGCACCCTCCCCCTCCCCCCTCCTGGGGTATTTTGGGAGTAAGTTATCTGGAATGAGTAGATTACGGCGGTTGGCCGCCGGTAAAATATTCAAAGTAAAAGGTTTGCGTACAAAATACTTTAAATCAATGACTTAGAGCGGTGAGAGTGGTCCGATCTGCTTTATTTCTCACTATTAACAGTATAGCGGTTGTGGCGTAACTAATACGCCACACTTATGTTGCTGTGGAGGAATGGGTTAGGTGATTTTGGGGCTTGACATGCGATTTTTGGGCGGAAAATGGCGAAAGAAAATTGCACGGGTCCAGAGGGTCAATCAAATCAGGTGATTCTGCCTTATGTACTCATAGCCTCCTCTTTGAACCCAAATTCTGTTTTGTTGGGAACCATCCGACTGAACCTAGTGCAACCGGTATAGGTCTGAGCCAAATTGACAATGAGGTCGATATCGGGTTCCGGTGTTCGTAAGCCGAAACATATCTGGTTCAAGAATGGTTCACCGTGATTGAAATTGAAAACGCCAGGTTTGTGCCGGAAGATTCTCTCTTCCTCTTCGTACTTCCAAGCGGGGCTTTTTGTTTTGAGATATTTATGCAGAAGTCCTTCGACGAACTTATCCAAATCATCCATAGGCGTGCTCTTTAGCCACTCCTTCAATGGCTCAACAAGGTACTCAACTTTGCCCGCCGCAGTAAGATGGAATTCGTCAGTTGTAAAATAGGCCGCTCGAAATTGGTATTTTAGGCACACGCCCCTGTGCTCATCGGCATAATGTGACCATAGCAAGGGATGTAGATTTTCTCTTGAGAATGCACACACGCCTAATTTATCGACCGTACAACGCCAGTTTTCGAAAAATTTCGGCTTGGCTAGAAATGATAAGAGAAAGTTCTTTCTGTCACCTGTGGCGGATGATCCTGCTTGTTCAAATGCTTCCTTTAGTTCTATACGGCAGTCGAACGGGTCGTTCAGAGTACTAGGTTTGGCGAAATATAGACTTCGGTTAACCAAAGATTCGATCAGCCGTTTATTAATCGCTCTGAATTTATACAAATCGAATGTTTCATTGTTCGTCGTCACTTGCCGTCGGGGGCCGGGACCATGACGGCGTTGGGGTCGATCTTGGGGATGCCGAAGTGGCCGCTGAGATGGACGAGGTCGAGCGGGCGGAGTTCGCAGGTGACCTGGACGACGGCCATGTCCTGCGGGGAGCGGGTGAGGACGGTGACTCCGGTGATGTCCGCGCCGACGTAGCGGAGCCACAGGTCGGTCACGGCTGAGTGAGGCTGGGCTGTATTGGCCGGAGTCTGCTTCGCGTTGACGAGGTGTTTCCATCCGGCAGCGTGGTAGTTGGCGATGATGGAGGCCATGGTCTCAGGGGTGTAGAAGGCCGGGTGCGGGTAGTGGTAGTTGTCGACGGAGATGCCGGTGAGAGCGGCTGCGGCGCGGTTGGCGTCCAGGCCGCCTGAGAGCAGGAGGTTCCGAGCTATCTGGAGCTCGGTGCGGTCGAAGCTGAAGGCGGTGTGGCTGGCGGGCTGGTCGGCGAGGTTCATCAGCGAGCCGTGGAGATCGAAGTTGCCAGGCGGCTGGGCGAGGGCGACGGTGGCTGAGAGCGCCAGGATCAAGAGGGCGGGACGCAGTTTCATGGATTTCTCCCTGCTTGGCTTAGACCCGGATTTTGGCGGGGAGTTACTCCCGGTGTGTTCATTATTTGCCTGAGGGAGGAGGGTGGCAAGTGGTGGCGGTCCGCCATAGAGGAATGGTTCTCCCGCTTTGCGGAAAAGCCAGCTTTTTGGCGGGCTTGAGAGCGGTATGAGCTACTGGGCCGGGCGCGGTGAGAAGTAACCCTTCTGGGCTCGGACTTTGTAGCGGGGGTCGGTTGCCTGGAGGTAGATAGTGCGGAAGGATCCGTCCATTTTGAGGTTTGCGGGGCGGTAGACGAGGTGGTACTGGCTGCGGAGCTCCTCTTCTACGTTGCGGAAGCCGATGGCTACGTCTTCGAGCTTGATGGGATAGAAGGCCTGGCCGCCGGTAGCCTCGGAGATGGCTTTGAGGACCTCGTCGCCCTTGTCTTTGCTTGGGCTGATGTTGGTGCTGATGGAGTAGACGATGGTGTCGGCGCGCTGGCACATTTTGATGGCGTCGGACTCTTCGACGCGGCTGTAGTTGTCGTCGCCGTCGGAGACGAGGATGAGCGCGCGGCGTACGGCTCCGCTCTCCTTGAGGGTGAGCATCTGGTCGCGGCAGGTTTTGTAGAGCGCGTCGAAGAGTGCGGTGCCGCCGCCGGGACGGAGCTTGCGAATGCCCTGGTTGAGGAGGTCGACGTTGTTGGTGTAGTCCTGGGCGAGATCGGTCTGGATGTCGAAGCCCTCGACGAAGGCGCGATCGTTGAGGTGAAGGATCTGGAGGAGGAACTCGATGGCGGAGTCCTGCTCGAACTGGAAGCGCTGGCGGATGGAGCTCGAGGTGTCGAGCATGATGCCGACGCGGAGAGGGAGATTGGTCTGCTGCTGGAAGCGGAGGACGGCGATGGGCGGGCGGCCGTCGTCGAGGAGGCCGAAGTTTTCACGCTTGAGGCCGGTGATGAATTTGCCCTTCTTATCGGTGACGGTGAAGATGAGATTCACTTCGTTGACGCGGACGACGATGTCGGCGCCGCCGGAAGGTGGAGCGTCGGGTTGGGATTGGTCGGTTGCCGGGGTGCCGGACGTTTGTGCCGCGGGCAGGGCGGGGACAGACGGTTGTGCGGGAGTCTGCGCTGGAGTGGCCGGCGGGGTCTGCGTCGTTGACTGAGGAGGCGTGGCAGTGGCAGTGGACGGCTGGGGCGTGGAAGACGTTTGCACGGAGGGTGCGGTCGCGGGGGTTGCGGCAGGTGTGGGCGCGTTTGTCAGGGTGCTGGCCTGGGCGTTCGTCTGGACGCTGGCCTGGGCACCGGTTTGGGCGCGTAGACACCCGGTTACGGTGAACAGGCAGAGGAAGAAAACGGAGCTTCGAAGCCCCACAGGGCGGATAGTGCGGTTGAAGGCGATCACTTCGGTAATTTTACTCAATTGTGGGTTAATTCGTGCGAATTGCTTTGAGGAACGACTCCAGTTCGACAGGGAGGGGGGCGTGGAGGTCGAGGGGCTTGTGAGTCTGGGGATGGGTGAGGGATAAATGGGCGGCGTGGAGGAAGTTGCGGTCGAGGTGGAGGTTGGGTGCGAGGCCGGGGATGAGGTGAGGGGCGCCGTAGAGGGTGTCGCCGACGACGGGATGGCCGAGGGACTGGGCGTGGACGCGGATCTGGTGGGTGCGGCCAGTCTCGATGCGGACTTCGACGAGGGTGAAGGGACCATGGGGAGTAGTTAGACGTTCGAGGACGTGGAAGTGGGAGACGGCGGTGCGTCCGTCGGCGCGGCGGGTGGTCATGCGGGTGCGGCGGAGGAGGTCGCGGGCGATGGGGAGGGTGACGGTGGTGTCGTCTTTTTTGAGATGGCCGTGGAGGAGCGCGAGGTAGGTCTTGGCGACGTGGCGCTGGGAGAACATCTCGCCGAGCTTGCGGTGGGTGCTGTCGTCTTTGGCGACGAGGATGAGGCCGCTGGTCTGTTTGTCGAGACGGTGGACGATGCCGGGGCGGAGATCGCCGCCGGTGGTGGAGAGTTTATTGAAGTGGTAGAGGAGCGCGTTGACGAGGGTGCCCTGGTTGCGGGCGTTTTCGGTTGCGCCTGAGCCTGCGTGGACCATCATGCCAGCGGGTTTGTCGATGACGGCGAGGTATTTGTCTTCGTGGAGGATTTGGAGGGGGATGTCTTCTGGGGTGGCGTGGAGTGGTGGGGGTTGCGGGGTGCCCTCGATCTCGATGGCTTCGCCACCGCGGAGTTTTTGCTTGGGCTTGGCGGGGTTGCCGTCGACGCGGACCTGGCCCGCTTCGATGAGGAGCTGGACGCGGGCTCGGGAGATGTCGGGGATGGCTTGCGCTAGATATTGATCGAGGCGGAGGTTTGCTGCGGCGGGGTCGGCGTTGAAGGTGCGGCTGCTGGTTGTGTCGGTTGCCCCTGAATCTTCTTCGAGGTCGTCGAAGTCGATTACCGGGACCGGCGGCGGGGTGGGTTCTTCGACGCCGCGGGTAGCGCGGTACTCGGGTTTGACGGTGCGGCGGCGCTGGCCCTTGGGGAGCATGTTCTTAGACGGCATGAGGGACCAGCTTTCGAGGTTGCAGGAGCAGGACGAGGCCAGCGAGGGCGATCATGCCGAGGGCGATCCACTGGATGGGATCGAGGAGGTTGGAGTCGGGAAAGGGTTGGCGGAAGAAGGTTAGGAGGAACTGCGCTGTGCCTGAGGCGGCCAGGGCTAGAGCGAAGGTGTCGCCGGGATGCTGGCGGCGGGGGAGCTGGCGGAGGAGAACGATGGTGAGGAGCGCTGCGGTGATTGCGGCGTAGAGGGCGACGGGGTGGAGTGGCGTGCGGTCGGGTGGGATGCGGAGGGCCCAGGGGAGTTTGGTGGGGAGGCCGGCGTCGCTGCCTTCGGCGAAGTGTCCGAGGGCAAGGAAGGCCCAGGTGAGGGTGGCGCAGGGGGACCAGGCGTCGAGCGTGTCCAGGAGGGGGAGATGTTTGACGCGGAGGTAGATCGCGGTTGCGACGAGGGTGAGGAGGATGCCGAGAGCGCTGAGCGAGGGCACCATGAGCAGAAGGATGGGGAAGGCGATGAAGTCGTGCAGGTTGGTGACGATCAGGAGCAGGCGCGAGAGTGCGAAGGCGGAGAGGAGGGTGAAGAGGCCGGCGTTCCAGAGCTTTTCGGGGTTGAGGCCTAGTGTGGCGGCGGTGCGGAGACTGAGGGTTAGCGCCAACATCAGGCCAACGGCGGCCAGGACGCCGAAGGTGGGAAGCAGAAGATGGCCGGAGTGAAGGAGGTAGGGATGCATTGAGAGCTTTGAGTTTTGAGCTCTGAGCTTTGAGTGGAAGCCGCGATTTTGAGCAAGAAGACCGACCCACGGGGCCGTACATCGAAGCGCTGGTGAACCCGTCCTAAGACGGCGGGACCTAACCGTGGTTCTTTAGGCGTTCCTGACTGGAGGACTGCACACCGAACCATGTCTACGAGTCGGGCCCCTGTTCAATGAATGTTGGTTCAACCAGCGTTGTTCTAGTACCTGCTTAGCAGGCCGGCTTTCTTAAGTTGGATGCTAAACGTGCCGGCCTGGAATGGCAAATCGGTCGGTACGGTGTGGCGGAAGGCTAATGAGGTCGTTACGAAACTCAGTTCAGGAGATGGTAGAGGGACGCTCACCGGCCGGCTTGGCGATCTTCGGAGTAGTGGACATGGACCAAGCGCCAGTTCCCAGATTCTTTGCGATAGACCTGGGTTTCGACGCCGTGCGTTGTTACGGCCGATTCATCTTTGCGCGTTGTCGCGTGAAAAACCCAGTGGAATTCGGACCAGGCTTCATTACCGTTCACGTGGATTGCTACCCCACTTGTCTCAAGATCGCGGGCCGAAAACATGCCGCCCATTACGTTCTGGAAGACATGCTGCTCGATGGCGTCGAAGCCATGCTCCTCGCCCAGCGGATAGATAAACGAAACCTCGGGCGAGTGAGACCAAATTTGCGAGAGTAGTTTCAGATCAACCGTATCGACAGCTTTGGTGTACTGGTTGATGAGCGTGTGGATAGCCCCGACATCGGGCGCAAGGCCAGTGTCAGTCTGCGCAGCGGCGCAAGCGGAGATGAGGCAGAGAATAGCGGAGAACAGAATGCGGGTCCGCATGGGATGCTCCCAGTCTATCTGAACGACACCAGGGGTTTGGGCCTGAACAGAGACCTTGTGGCGTTCTAGGCGGTTTATTGGCAGCTCGGAAGTTAGCCCTGGCTATCTGCTTCACCCAGGCAGAGAGTTTCGTAACAGTGGCTAATTGCCGACTTGGGTTGTTGGGGCAGGAGAGGCGGCTTTGGCTTTGGCGATGAGTTTTTTCAGCTTGCCCTCGACGTTGGAACCTTCGCCTAGCATCTCGGCGGTGAGGACGCCGTCGGAGTCGATGGTGAAGTAGTGAGGGATGGAGTTGATTCCGAAAAGATTGCCGAGGCGCTGGTCGGCGTCGCGGTACTGGACCCAGGCCATTTCGTTTTTGTTGATGAAGTCGCGCCACTTCTGCTCGTCGGAGTCCCAGCTGACGCTGATGATGACGAGAGGCTGACCGGCAAACTCTTTGGCGATCTTCTTCATGTTAGGAAGCTCTGCGTTGCAGGGTCCGCACCAGGTGGCCCAGAAGTCGATGAGGACGACGCGGCCGCCCATGGCGTCGAGATTGAAGCGGGAGCCGTCGAGCGCGGTGACGGTGAAGGCGGGGGCCATCTTGTGGGTTGAGAGGGCGGGGTCTTCGGCGAAGTGCTGGGCGCGGAGGTAGTTGGGGTCGGACGATGGGACGCAGGTGAGGCAGGTTTTGAACTGGTCGCGGGCGGCGTCGATCTGATTGAGACGGGCGAGGACCTGGCCATCAAGGTAGTGGGCCGCGCCGTTTTTAGGATTGTCGGCGATGGCCGCCTTGAAGGCTGCATCCGAGGCAGTGAGGATGTCCGATTTGTTTTTGTCTCCGGCCTGATAGAGAAGGGCGTGGCCGCGCTTGACCTCGGCGTAGGACTTGTCGGTTGGGTTGTTGGCGATGGCTTCGAGCGCGGAGGCGGTAGCGGCTGCGTCCTTGAAGTTGCCGCTCTTCATCTGGGCGGTGTAGAGCTCGGTGAGGCAGGTCTCGTCTTTTTCAGCGGAGATTTTGCAGGCTTTTTTGAAGGCGTCTACGGCGAAGACGTACTGTTGTTGGCGCGAGAGCTGACGGCCTTCGGCCATGGCGGAGGTGAATTTGGGATCAGATTTGTACTCTGCCGAGGTTTGGGCTTGCATGGCAAGCGGCGCGAGGAGGCTGCAGGAGAGAAAAACGTTAGGCAGGATGGAGAGACGCATCGGAAGCTCCGCAACGATGATGGTCGAGCGTGTCGATCATGGCAGCACTGATGCCGAAGTTCAAGGAAATTGTTATTTATTTGATGGCAGGCCGCGCAACGCCCCATGCAAGAACAAAGCAGATCGCCTTCGGGGATGGCAACAGGAAAGGCGGCAGCAGGAACGAACGAGGGTGCTTCGATTAGCCGACTTTGCGGTCTTCGAGGACCTCGTCGAGCATGTGGGCGAGGGTGGTGGCGCGGGTGCGGGTGGAGTGCTGCGAGTTCTGGATGGTGCCGGCGAGGGAGTCGAGGCGCTGGCGCGCGGTGACCAGTTCGTCGGCGATGTTGAGGGCGGCGAGGACGGCTACGCGGAGGCTGTCGACGGTGTTGCCGTGGGCGGAGACGGCGCGCATCTTAGCGTCGACGATGGCGGCGAGGCGCTCGATGTAGGGGGGATCGGTGCCGCGGAGATTGTAGACCTGGTCGTAGATGTCTACCGAGACGGACTGGGCGGCGGACGGACTTTCTGTGGGTTTGTGCGGGGCTTCGAGGGTCTGGTCCATCGGGTTCTCCTGGCGTGCCGTTAGAGGAGTTCGTCGATCTGGTTGAGCATCTTTTCGACGCGGAGGCGTACCTGGTCGCGCTCTTTGTTGAGGGTGGTGAGTTCGGTTTCGATGGCGCGGGCGTTGGTTTTGTACGAGGCGAGTTCTTCGCGGAGGGAGGCGGCTTCAGCTTCTGCGACGGCGCGGGCTTCGCGTTCGCGTTTGACGATTTCTACTGCGCGGAGAACTTTTTGCTCGAGTGCCTGGAACTCGTCTGCGCTGATACCGGAGCTGATTGTGGAGGTGCTCATATTTCTCTAAGTATAGACGGCTGAAGCGTGGATTCTGCCTGCGGAAAACGTGGGTGGAATCAATCTGGGTGCGGTTTTTTGCGGATTAAATTTTTTCTGTGGTGAAGTGGGCGTTTTTCGAGGGGGTTTTGCGAAATGTGAGTGTTTTAAAGATGGTTTTTTGTGGCTACTACGTGGTGGTTATGTGCAAATTCGTGGTTCTTTGATGGTTGTTATTTGCGATCGAAAAATACGCCAACTTTTTGAAATATTTTTTACGGATGAAGCGTCAGGCGCGGAGCGTGCCTCCGAGGGCGGTGAGGGTGTCGATGATCTGCGTCGACCATTGGGTGAGTTCTTCGTCGCGGAGCGTGCGGTCGTGGGACTGGAAGACGGTGCGGATGAGGTGGGAGTAGACGCCGGGGTATTTCTTCTCGTTGCGCCAGACCTCGATGGGCTTGAGGGACTGGAGTTCGGGGATGGCGAGAGCGTGGATGGCTGCGGCGATGGCGTGCCAGTGGACTGCGTTGGGGAAGACGAAGGAGAAGTCGCGCTCGACGGCCTGGAAGCGGGAGAGTTCGTGGGCAGTGACTCGCCTGAGCGGGAGTTCGTAGAGGCGGGCGAGATCAATCTGGGCGAGGAAGACGGACTGGCGGAGCTTGCGGGCTTCGAGTTGTGGGGCGGCTAGTTGGCCGAAGTGCGCGATGGGTTGGTTGTTGAGGAGCGCGGTGGCGGAGCGGCCGGGTTCGAGCCAGGTTGGGGCAACGGCCGAGAAGGTGAGCGCAGAGGGGCCGCCGGGTGGGGTGAAGATCGAGAGCAGGGAAGCGATGGCGCCTTTGAGCTCGAAGATGGGAGCGTCTTCGGCGGGGTAGAGATTGGTTTGGGCTGCGTCACCGGTGAGGCCGAGGGAGAGTTGCGGGGTTTCGTGGACCTCGGAGATGAAGGTGCCGTCTGGCGGGATGGTGCCGGTGAAGACCTGACCCTGCTCGAAGAGGCGGACGTTTTTTACGTCGCGGTTGAGGTTGTGGGCGAGCATGGCGAGCATGCCGGGGATGAGGGATGGGCGGAGGAGTGAGGCCTCTTCGGAGAGAGGGTTCTCCATGGGGACGGTTCTTTTGCCTGCTTTATCTGCTGCGGCGAATGCGGTTGCATCGAGTTCGCTGGCGAAGGTGCTGGAGATGGCTTCGCTGTAGCCGAGGGCGAAGAGGCGGGCGCGGATGACGGATTCTTTTTGCGCGGTGGGATGTGCGATGACGGGAAGCGCGGTGGGAAGGGTGTTGGCGAAGCGGTTGTAGCCGTAGACGCGGGCTATCTCTTCGATGAGATCGATTTCTCGTTCGAGGTCGAGACGCCAAGAGGGGAGTTCGACTTGGAAGGTGTCGGCTGTCTTCCCGGTGAGGTTGCAGCCGAGGGAGGTTAGGTATTGGTGGACCAGATCCGCGGTCAGGGCGGAGTGAGTGGGAGTGTCTTCGAGGGTGGTGCCCAGGTGACGCTGGACTTGTTGGATGGAGAGCTGGATTGCGGGGCGGTTTGCGGTTTTGGCTTCGATCTCGGGGATCACAACGTCGATGAGTGCGCCTTCGGCGTGGCCGCCGTGTTCGAGGATTAGTTTCGAGACCAGGGCGTTGGCGATGGGGGCGGCGTTGAAGTCGGCTCCTCGCTCGAAGCGGTGTGAGGCGTCGGTGTGGAGGCCGTGGCGGCGTGAGCTGCGGCGGATGGCGGCGGGATCGAACCAGGCGGCTTCGACGAGGATGTTTTTGGTTTCGGGGGTGATCATGGAGTCGTAGCCGCCCATGACTCCTGCGAGGGCCAGGACTTTCTTTTCGTCGGCTACGACGAGGTCGTCGGCTTCGAGTGTGCGTTCGGTGCCGTCTAACAACTTTAATTTTTCGCCTTTGTGGGCCAGGCGGACGATGATGCCGCCTTCGAGTTTGTCGAGGTCGAAGGCGTGGGTGGGATGGCCCATGCCTAGCAGAGTGAAGTTGCTGGCATCGACTGCGTTCGAGATTTGTTTTTGGTTGAGGAGGGTGAAGTATTCGGCTACTTGGCCGGTGCTTGGCGCGATGGTTACGTTGCGGAGGACTTGGGCGGTGAAACGGCCGCAGAGGGTTTTGGCTTCGATGGTGATCGGGTAGGGCTTCGGTGACTCGGAGGAGATGCGGGGGTTCTTCCCCTTCGACTCTCCTTCGACAAGCTCAGGGTCGCTCAGGGTCAGAATGACGGCATCATCTTTGTTGTCAAGCAACGGTGCGAGTGGGAGGTTGTAGATGGTTGCGGCTTCGCGGGCTATGCCGTAGTGATTCATAGCGTCGACGCGGTTGGTGGTGATGTCCATCTCGAAGAGGTGACCGTTGTTTGGGCCGAGGGAGTGGACGCCTTCGACGGCGATGCCGCGGAGGGTGAGGTCGTCGGCTAGTTGCCGGTCATCGACGGGAAGTGCAGGGAGATAGTGGCGAAGCCAGTTGGTGAGGATGTTCATGATGGACTTTTCCAGTCTAAATGTTTGCTTTGCTTACCTGAAACTGGCTTTGAACTAAGATTCTCTGCATGAAATGGTTCGGACCTAGCGCACTTGTGGAAGTGATCGATAGAGGAGATGAGCTGCAGGTCAACGTCACTCAAGAGCGACGCGGGATTGATTTTGTGGTGTTGGGGACTTTTTTATCAGTGTTCGCATTTATGTTCTGGCGTGACCGAGGTTGGATTTATTTTGTCTGCTTGCTATTTGCCTGTGCGTTCAGTCTTCGCGCTTGGCTCAGTAGATCCGAAGAACAGTTGCTGGTCACTGAGACCGGTCTAGAAGCTATCGGCGATTTCGGTGGATTTTCACGTGAGCGTGTAGGTCTTCCATGGTTGGATATCTCCGGATTGGAATATCAGGAGGGCGGAGAAGACGAGCCAAGTGGTCTGCATGCACGAAGAGGTGGATGGAGGTCTACCCTCCTTATGACTCATGTGAACAAAGAGCAGGCGGAAGAGATTATTGCCGCGATCTACCACCGGTTTTCTTATGTCGATATGGCTGAAGATGATGGAGTTTGGTTGCCCATGGGCGGAAAAAGTGGCTTGACAACACTAGGGCTATCAAAGCTTGATCGCGATGATGCGAAAGGCGCTGCGAATTTGGACGAACATTCTGCTTCGTGACTGCGTATTGGGGTGAGTGTTCACCTTCGAAAGGCGGAAGATCATGGAGAAGCTCTGTGCGTTGATGGCGGCGTTTTTGGTGTCGGGTGCATCTGTTGCGGCGAATGCTCAGGCGGTTCCTTCACTGGACAGTATCAAGAGTCAGGAGGAGCTTACGAAGGCGATTACGGAGTTGGATAAGGAGCTGTTCGACGCGTACAACACTTGCAACCTGGAGAAGCTTGGGGCTTTGGTGGCGGAGGATCTGGAGTTTTATCACGACCTGAGCGGGCTGGCGACGGGGAAGAAGACGTTTCTCGATGCGATTAAGAACAATATCTGCGGAAAGGTGACGCGGGAGCTGGTTCCGGGGACGCTGGAGGTGCATCCGCTGAAGGGGTTCGGGGCGATGGAGATGGGGACACACCGGTTTCTGCATCCGTGGACGCAGGACCATGGCGAGGTGGGCGAAGGAAAGTTTATTACGCTGTGGCAGTACAAGGATGGGGCGTGGAAGATGACGCGGGCGATCAGCTACGACCATGGGCCGGCGAAGTAAGTCGCCAAGGACCGACGGTAAGGGCAGGATTAATAGTACGGTTCGGGCGAGAGGTGGGGTATGCTCTTGGGGCGGAGGGTCTGCCGCGATCTCCTGATTTGAAAACTGAAACGGAAAGGACTTCTATGCTTCGTTTGTTGCTGCAATGGATTCTGAATGCCGTGGCTCTACTGGTGGTTTCACACTTCGTGGAGGGTTTTGACGTTAATAACTTCGTTTCCGCGCTGATTGCCGTGGTGGTGATCGGGTTGCTGAATGCGACGCTTGGACTGATGCTGAAGTTTATTACGCTGCCGTTGGGGATATTGACGTTTGGGCTGTTTTTTCTGCTGATCAATGCGGTGATTTTGTATTTTTCGGCGAAGTTTGTGCCGGGATTCGCGGTGACGACTTGGAAGGCGGCGTTTCTGGGTGCGCTGGCGCTGGCTGTGATTCATTTGCTGTTTGGGTTCTTTTGGAAAGCGACGAAGAGCTGAGGGCTTAAGCTAAGGGTCTGGGCTTGGCTCCAGGTATGGACAGGGAGAGTGTAGTGAACCCCTTGAACTATCCGTTGCTGATCTTCGTGATCACGTTTCTTCTACTGTGGGCCGTGGGGTGGATCGGCGCACGTAAGAGCCAGCGGCGGCATGCGCTGACGGATGAGGCTGGGCGGAGCGACTTCAGCACGGTGCAGGCGGCGACTCTAACGCTGCTGGGGCTGATTATCGGCTTCAGCTTTTCGATGGCGACGGGACGTTACGATCTGCGGAAGAATTATGAAGAGGCGGAGGCGAACGCAATTGGCACAGAGTATGTGCGGGCGGATTTACTGCCTGCGACGGCTGCAGCGAAGGTGAAGGGATTGTTGCGGCAGTATACGGATCTGCGGTTGCAGTGGTACTCGGCGAATAACTGGAGCGATGTGACGCAGATCAATACGGCAACGGCGGAGGTGCAGGATCAGCTTTGGGCTGCTGTGTCCGGCCCAGCCAATGCGCAGCCTACGCCGGTGACTGCACTGGCTGTGGCGGGGATGAACGATGTGCTGAACTCGCAGGGGTATACGCAGGCGGCGTGGTGGAACCGGATTCCAGTGGGGGCCTGGTGTCTGATGTTTGCCATTGCGCTTTTCTGCAGTTGGCTGGTGGGTTATGGAATACGACGGCCGGAGCCGCGGCTGCTGATGATTCTGCCGCTGGTGGTTGCGGTTTCGTTTTTTCTGATTGCAGATATCGATAGTCCGCGCGGTGGAGTGATTCGGGTGCGGGCGCAGAATCTGGAGAGTTTGCGGGCTGGGTTGAAATAGCTGGTTAGCTGTTGGCTAGCGCAAGCCAACCAGCTATTTGCTACTTGCTAACTAGCTGCTTTACGCGAACTGCTCTAAGAAGCGCATGTCGCCGGAGTAGAAGTGGCCTATGTCGGAGACGCCGTGGAGCATCATGGCGATGCGTTCGACTCCCATGCCGAAGGCGAAGCCGGTGATCTTTTCGGGATTGTAGGCGTCGTCTGCAGGGTTCAGCTTGCGGCGTTCTTCGGTGACAGCGGCGAAGACGGCGGGATCGACCATGCCGCAGCCGAGGAGTTCGATCCAGCCGCTGTGTTTGCACTTGCGGCAGCCTTTGCCTCCGCAGAAGATGCAGGAGATTTGCACGTCGGCGCTGGGTTCGGTGAAGGGGAAGAAGCTGGGGAAGAAGCGGGTTTTGACGTGGGAGCCGAAGAGGGCCTTCATGGCGTGGGCTAATGTGCCTTTTAAATCTGAGAACGTGACAGAGGTGTCGACGCAGAGGCCTTCGATCTGATGGAAGATGGGGGAGTGGGTGGCGTCGGCGGCGTCGTTGCGGTGGACTTTGCCGGGGATGACGATGCGGATGGGTGGGGCCTGCGCGATCATGGTGCGGATCTGGACCGGACTGGTGTGGGTGCGCATGAGGAGGCGGTCGCGGCCAGGGCGGGTTTGCTGCGCGGCGATCTGGAGGGTGTCCTGCGTGTCGCGGGCCGGGTGGTTCGGGGGGAAGTTGAGGGCTTCGAAGTTGTAGAAGTCGGATTCGACCTGGGGGCCGAGGTTGGTGCTGTAGCCGAGATGGTGGAAGACGCGGACGATCTCGTGCATGGTTTCGAGGAGCGGGTGAGGGATGCCCGGAGTGCGGAGGGTGCCGGGGAGGGTGATGTCGATTCCCTGGGCTGCTGACTGTTTGGGTGCGGCTGGGGCTTCGAGTGCGGCTTCGATTTGCTGCTTGAGCTGGTTGAAGCGGATGCCCAGGGCTTTTTTAGCTTCGGGTCGGACGGATTTTAGATAGGACTCACTGAGTATCTTCAGGCGCCCTTGTTTGCGGCCGAGCCAGTAGAGGCGAAAGGCTTCCGCGGAATGGTTTGCAAACGTGGTGCGAACCTCTTCTTCATGCACTTTGAAGAGTTTGTCGAGGCTTGACTCGTCATCGCCGAATTCAATTAGTTCGATCGGATCGGTCATTGGTTCACTTAAGCGGAGATAGGCATTTTTGTGACGCGGGTGGTTGGTTCCGGGATGGGATCGCCGTCGGCTCGGAGGCCTTCGATGTGGAAGTTTATTCCTTCGCGGATGAGTTGCTCTGTGGCTTCGTAGGTTGGGCCAGCTACGCCAAGGCCGGGAAGGTCTGGGACGTAGGCGCTCCAGCCGGTGGAGGTCTTCTCGAAGATAACGGCGTACTCTCTCATGGCTTTAATCCTGCCTGTTTGAAGATACTTTTGCGGGTTCCCTCGTCCATTTCCTCTGAAGGATGTCCGGCAATGGTGACTCTGCCGGGTTTGGTCGGGTGTTTGAATTGACGGTGGCTACCACGTTGAGCGACTTGATACCAGCCATCATCATGGATGAGGCGCAAAATGTCTCGCGTCTTCATTCTTTCTTCCTGTTAGTGTATCGCAGCGTTATAGGGAGAGGAGGACGACGAGAACAGCCTTCTGGTGGGGCACGTCTTTAGAATAAACGGTTGCGCGTGAGTTGTGTCTGGGAGTGGCTTGTTTGATGGCCCTGAGCGTGACGTGTTGCTATTGAGGCGCTCAGGGCCGGGGGGAGGGCTGCTTTACCGACCGTGGTGATTCTTTTTCTTGCCGGCCGAGATGATGAGCTGCGGTCCGGCGGATTCAGGTCGCGGCCTGGGTGGAAGCGAACCGGTTTGCTTGCGCCAGGTTCGTATCGTCTCCAGCGTTTCGGCCTGAGTGAGTCTGGAGACCGGCATGAATTTGTCGCCAGCCTTCGCATTCATTGGCCGGACGATCATCGCTTCACGCAAGCCGGGGCGGACGCGGAGGAAGACACCACCGTGCTTTCTTTGGGTGGAGCTTGGCGGTGTGGTTGCCATTCGCAGCTCTCCCCTGGGTTGCATGTTGTGAAGCGCGTAGACAGCGCAGTCTCCGTCTTTCAGTAGTTCACGAATCAAGTCTTTGACGAGTTCAGCCTGATCGGGATTGAACTCGATTCCATGTACATTCGGCATTGAAAAATGCCTCCCTTCTTTGCTACTGACCCGATGCTAGAGGGCAGCACATAAGTAGTCCGTAAAGAAGGGATTGAATCGGTTGCGGGGCGGTTAATCCTGTTCGCCGAAGACGGCCGCGTAGGTCTTTCCGTAGGGATAGAAGCGGTCTTTTTCGCCGCGCTGCCAGGCGGCTCTGTGCTCGGCATCGGTGATGTCCCAGTCGGGGCGGCATTTTTTTGTTACGGCGCGGAGGTCCTGGCGGAGGTCTTCGAGGGTTGGGCGGCCCCAGAACCAGTAGCCGTTGTAGATATTGAAGACGACCAGGCCGGGTTCGAGAACGATGGTGTGGGGGATCATGGGATTGTGAACCGGGTCGGTGTACTCGGCAATGTCGAGATCTTTTTGGATGCGACGGCCTGCGTCGGAGAGGAAGGTCCACTGGGCGCCGACGCCGCTGCGGAATTCGTTGGTCTCGGAGATGCTGTCGGTGCTGATGGTGACGAGACGGGTGTAGGCAACTTCCATCTCGCGATGGAGCTGGAGGAGGAGTTCGGATTGGCGGCGGTCTTTTGGACAAAAGCCTCCGCGGCTGAGTACGAGCACCATGGGATGTTGCCCTTGCAGCTCGGAGAGCTTGCGGCGGGTTGCGGTGTGGTCGCTTAGTTCGTAGTCGGGGAAGATGGCGCCGGGAACGATGTCTGCTCGCATAGGTTCTTAACTCCTTCTTTTTCCATCATGCGCTTCGATGATGGAGGAAGAAAGTTTCCCTTCGGCAATAAAAGTAATGGCGAGTTGTAGGTTAGAGGGCGGAGAGGACTACGAGGACGACTAAGAAGCCGAGGAAGAGACTGCGGCGGTCGGTGATGGCGTAGACGACTGGGTCCTCGTGGAGGCGGCCGCGGGAGGCCTGGAGCCAGAGACGGCTGATCCAGAGGAGAAGGACGGGAACGAGAAGCCAGAGGCGCTTGGTGTGGTGGTAGAGCTGGACGGCATCGAGGTTTGAGATGTAGAGGGTGAGGACGACGACAGAGGCGTAGCCGCTGGCTGAGCCGAAGCTGCGGAGCTGCTCGATGTCGTTGGTGTGATAGCCGCGGCCACTGGCGGAGACGCCGCCGCGCTCGCGGAGGTTTTCGAGTTCGGCGAAGCGTTTGACGAAGGCGAGAGAGAGGAAGAAGAAGATGCTGAAGCTGCCGAGCCAGGTGGAGACGGCGATTCCTGATGCTGCGGAGCCGGCGATGATGCGGATGGTGTAGAGGCCGGAGAGAACGATGACGTCGACGAGGACTGAGCGCTTGAGACGCAAGGAGTACGCGAGCGTGGTGACGAGATAGATGCCGAGCCAGAGGAGGAAGTAATGCGGCTTGAGGAGGTAGAAGAGTTCCGGCGAGAGAGCGGCGACGGTGTGGGGAACAAGCAGCGCCAAAGTTAATGAGATTGCGAAGAAGAGAACGACGACGGCGATTCCGGAGGTGACGGAGAGATCGCCTGAGGCGAAGGGGCGGCGGTGTTTGCGAGGATGCTCGCGGTCGGCGTCGAGGTCGAGGAGGTCGTTGATGATGTAGGTTGCAGAGGCGCAGAGGCCGAAGCTGAGGAATGCTACGGCTGCAGCGGCGATGAGTCCGGGAGCCCAGGCGTGCGCGAGGAGGAGCGGGATGAAGATGAGGACGTTTTTGGCCCACTGATGGAGACGGATGGCTTTGAGCCAGGCTTTGAGGGGAGAGACGCGCTCGTTGAAGGCGCGGACGGGGGTGACGCGGGCTCTTCGCAGAGCGGCGCTAAGTGCGGGGGTGGGATTGGCGACCATGGGCTCCTGACAGTGCTGGAGGAGGGGAAGGTCGGGCAGGGCGTTGCCGATGTAGGAGAAATTGTCGCCGAATTGGGATTGGAAGGCAGCTAACTTGTTCTTTCCGGCGAGGTTGGTCTGGCCGTCGGAGGCGAGAACGCCGGTGAAGAGACCGAGGTGGTCGGCGATGCGGTTGGCAGTGCCGGCGTCGGCGGCGGTGGCGAGGTAGATGGGGCGGCCGGTGGCGCGCTGCTGCTCGAGGTACTGGAGGAGCTCGCGATTGTAAGGGAGATGGACTACGTCGAGCTGGATGGTTTCGGCTAAGTGACGCTTAAGGGAGGCTTTGCCCTGGAGGAGCCAGCCGGGGATCTTCAAAAGCGCGGCGGGGTGGTGCCGGGCGACGGCGAGGGCGGAGTCGTGGAGGGTGTCGGATTTGACGAGGGTGCCGTCGAGGTCGACACAGAGCACTGGCGGCGCGGCGATGTCGAGTGCGGGGGCCGGGTTGGGCAAATTTGTCCTTCCTTACGTCTAAACCACTGACGGCTAAAAGATAGCGTAGAACGATTGCTGGGTGATGACTGCGAACTGAAGCAGCCAAGGTCATTATCAAGTATTCTGGAGTATCGACACAAAGAATCGAAGACACGGTCCCCTGAAGCAAAAGGGAAGATACTTCTGAATCCAGAGAATAGAGAGCAGATATGTTGTCAGCGCAGATAAACGATCAGGATTCGCACGCAGAGAAACGGACCGGGGAGTCGCAGACGAATTTTTCCTCGAAGCAGATGACGCCGGAGACACCGAAAGGGTCGGCCGCGCGCAAGTGGATCGTGCTGCTGGTGATTTTGGCGGTTGTGGGAGCGGCGGTGTGGAAGATCCGCTCGAATGCCAAGGAGCAAGACTCGATTCAGCAGATTATGGCTGCGCAGGCTGAGCGGCCAACTTCGGTGCAGGTGTCTGCGGTTCAGCAGAAGACGATGCCGATCTTTTTGACCGCGCTGGGGACGGTGACGGCGTATAACACGGTGACGATCAAGAGCCGCGTCGATGGACAGTTGATGCTGGTTCCAGTGACTGAAGGGCAGTCGGTGCGGGAGGGACAACTGCTGGCTGAGATCGATCCGAAGCCTTATCAGGCTGCGCTGGAGCAGGCGCAGGGCCAGCTTGTGAAGGACCAGGCGAATGCAGTGAATGCGCGGGCGGAGGCTGCACGGTACGACGCTCTGCAGAAGGCAGGCGTGGTTTCGAAGGAGAGCCAACAGCTGCAGGCTTCGAATGCAGGGCAGGCCGAGGGTTCAATTGCGGCGGATCAGGCGGCCATTCAAGCGGCGAAGGTGAATCTTGGGTACACGAAGATTGTGTCGCCGATTAATGGAGTGGTGGGGCTGCGGCAGGTTGATCCAGGCAATATAGTTCATGCTTCGGACACGAATGGACTGCTGGTAGTGACGCAGTTGCAGCCGATCTCGGTGATTTTTACGCTGCCGGAGGACCAGTTGCCCGAGGTGTTGAAGCGGACGCGTGGAGGGAGCAGGCTGGCGGTGGAGGCGTTTGATCGCGCGGCTCAGACGCATCTGGCGAGCGGAAGTCTGCTGACGGTGGACAACCAGATTGATACGGCGACGGGAACGGTGAAGGCGAAGGCCGTCTTCGACAATCACGATGGTGCGTTGTTTCCGAACCAGTTTGTGAATGTTCGGCTGATCTTGCAGGAGCGGCAGAATGCGATTGTGATTCCGGCTGCGGCTCTGCAGACGGGCGCGCAGGGGAATTTTGTTTATTTGCTGAAACAGGGGCAGCCACCGGCGGATCTGGCGGAGAAGAAGAACTCGGATATGCCGCTGCCTGAGTTGCCGGAGAATCAGACGAACTACTACGTGACGGCGCAGACGGTGAATGTAGCTCTGACTGAGGGAACGCAGGTGATCCTGAACGGGGGAGTGAAGCCGGGAGACCAGATTGTGGTGGATGGGCAGGAGAAGTTGAAGAATGGAAGCAAGGTGTTTCCGCGGACGGCTTCGGGTAAGACGGATGGGGCGACTGCGGAGTTGAGTGTTGCGGGTGATGGGACGGGCGAGGGTTCATGAGTTCGATGAGTCCATCGAGGCCTTTTATTCTTCGTCCGGTGGCCACCTCGCTTTTGATGGTGGCCATTTTGCTTGCAGGCGCGGTGGCGTATCTGCAGTTGCCGGTGTCGGCGTTGCCGCAGGTGGATTATCCGACGATTCAGGTGCAGACGTTTTATCCGGGGGCGAGCCCGGAGGTGATGGCTTCGTCGGTGACTGCTCCGCTGGAACGGCAGTTTGGGCAGATACCGGGTCTGAGCCAGATGACGTCGACGAGCTCGGGCGGCGGAAGCGTGATTACGCTGCAGTTCTCGCTGGTGGAGAACATCGATGTGGCGCAGCAGGATGTGCAGGCGGCGATCAATGCGGGGTTTACTTATCTGCCGAAGGACCTGCCGAATCCTCCGACGTATAGCAAGGTGAATCCGGCGGATGCGCCGATTATGACACTGTCGCTGACGAGCGATACGCTGCCGCTATCGCAGGTGGAAGACCTGGCGGATACGGTGATTGCGCAGAAGATCTCGCAGCTTTCTGGCGTGGGGTTGGTCTCGATCAACGGTGGGCAGAAGCCGGCGGTGCGGATTCAGGCGAATCCTACGGCGCTGGCGAACTATGGGCTGAGTCTGGAAGATATTCGCACTGCCGTGGGTACGGCGAATGTGGACCAGGCGAAGGGAAATCTGAATGGCGCAACGCAGGCTTATACGATTGGCGCGAACGATCAGATTCCTTCGAGCGCGGGCTACAACAATGTGATCATCGCGTACCGGAATGGGTCGCCGGTGCGGTTGTCGGATGTGGCGAATGCGGTGGATAGCGCGGAGAACCTGTTTCAGGCAGCGTGGATGGGGACTTCGGCGAGGCCTGCGGCGAATGGACAGCCTGCACAGACCGCGACGCTGAAGCCGGCGGTGATTGTGAACATTCAGCGGCAGCCGGGGGCGAACATCATCGGTGTCGTGGATGAGGTGCAGGACATCATGCCGCGGCTGCGGTCGTCGATGCCTGCGACGGTTGATCTGCAGGTGTTGACGGACAGGACGACGACGATTCGTGCGTCGGTGGCGGACGTGAAGTTCTCACTGATCCTGACGATGGGGCTGGTCGTGATGGTGATCTTCCTGTTCCTGCGGTCGTTTGCGGCGACGGTGATTCCGTCGGTGGCGGTGCCGCTGTCGATTGTGGGGACGTTCGGGGTGATGTATCTGCTGGGGTATAGCCTCAACAATCTGTCGCTGATGGCGCTGACGATCTCGACGGGATTTGTGGTGGATGACGCGATTGTGATGATTGAGAATATCGCGCGTTATCTGGAAGAAGGTGATTCGCCGCTGGAGGCTGCGCTGAAGGGTTCGGAGCAGATCGGGTTTACGATCGTTTCGCTGACGGTGAGCTTGATCGCGGTGCTGATTCCGCTGCTGTTCATGGGCGATATTGTGGGGCGGCTGTTCCGCGAGTTTGCTGTAACTCTGGCGGTTACAATTCTGGTCTCGGCGCTGGTGTCGCTGACGCTGACGCCGATGATGTCGGCGAAGCTGCTGAGGCATACTCCGGCGAACAAGCAGAGTACGTTCTATCGGAAGAGCGAAGATTTCTTTGAGTATGTGATTGCGAAGTATGCGGTCGGGGTGCGGTGGGTGCTGCGGCATCAGACGCTGACCTTGCTGGTGACGCTGGGGACGTTTTTGCTGACGGTATACCTGTTCTGGATTGTGCCGAAGGGGTTCTTCCCGGTGCAGGATACGGGCGTGCTGCTGGGGATTACGGAAGCTTCGCAGACGGTGAGCTTTGGGGCGATGAGTTCGCGGCAGCAGGCGTTGGCGCGGATTATCTTGCAGGACAGGGATGTCGAGAGTGTTTCGTCGTTTATCGGGATCGATGGGACGAACTCGACGTTGAACAGTGGACGCATTCAGATTAATTTGAAGGACCGCGAGTTGAGGAAGTCGTCGGCGCTGGATGTGATTCAGCGGCTTGAGCCGAAGGTCGCGAAGGTGGATGGGATTCAGTGTTTTCTGCAGCCGCTGCAGGATCTGACAGTTGAGGATCGGGTGAGCCGGACTCAGTATCAGTACTCGCTTGAGGACGCGAATGTTGAGGAGCTGGCGTTCTGGACCGACAGGATGGTGAAGGAGCTGAAGACGGTTCCGATCTTGAGCGATGTGGCGAGCGATGAGCAGTTGGGCGGGCTTGAGGCTAGTCTGGTGATCGATCGCGATACGGCTTCGCGGTTGGGAATTACTCCGCAGAATATTGACGACACGCTGGATGATGCGTTTGCGCAGCGGCAGGTGTCGACGATCTTCACGCAGCAGAACCAGTATCACGTGGTGCTGGAGGTTGCTCCGAAGTTTCAGAGGAATCCGGAGTCGCTCGACAATATTTATGTGAAGAGCTCGAATGGGACGCAGGTGCCGCTGTCGGCGTTTACGCACTTTGAAGAGAAGCCGACGCCGCTGGTGATTAGTCATCAGGGCCAGTTTCCTGCTGTGACGATCTCGTTCAATCTGGCGCCGGGGAAGTCGATTGGCGATGCGGTTGAGGCGGTGAACAAGGCTAAGGCGAAGCTGAATATGCCGCCCAGCGTGAATGCGGAGTTCCAGGGTTCGGCGCGGGCGTTTGTGGCGTCGCTTGAGAATGAGCCGCTGCTGATTCTGGCGGCACTGATCGTCGTCTACATTGTGCTGGGGGTGTTGTATGAGAGCTACATTCATCCGATAACGATTCTGTCGACGCTGCCTTCGGCTGGTGTTGGCGCGATCCTTGCGCTGCTGTTGTTTCATGTGGATTTGAGCGTGATTGCGCTGATCGGAATTATTTTGCTGATCGGCATTGTGAAGAAGAACGCGATTATGATGATCGACTTTGCTCTGGAGGCTGAGCGTGAGCAAGGGCTGACTCCGACGGAGGCGATCTATCAGGCTTGTTTGCTGCGGTTCCGGCCGATCATGATGACGACGATGGCGGCGTTGCTGGGCGGATTGCCGCTGGCGCTGGGTACGGGCACGGGAAGCGAGTTGCGGCGGCCGCTGGGCATCACGATTGTGGGCGGATTGATTGTGTCGCAGGTGCTGACGCTGTTTACTACGCCGGTGGTTTATCTGTTCTTCGACCGGCTGGCGCGGAAGACAAAGGGTTCGGAGGAATTGGAGATGCATGCGATGTCGGCGGATTGATAGATGACGTTTGGAGTGGACTTGCGTTGAATGATCGAAGGACAACAGCAAGAACAAATGCGAAATGCGGGGGTCCTTCGCTGCGCTCAGAATGACAAGCTTTTTGCGTTGCTCCTACGAGGTTTGGGGAAAGATAAGGGTTGAAGATCTAGAGGGTTATGCATTTTTCAGCACCATTTATTCGGCGGCCGGTGGCGACATTTCTGATGTCGATCGCGGTGATTCTGGCGGGTGCGGTGGCGTATACGCTGCTGCCGGTGGCCAGTCTGCCGCAGGTGGAGTTTCCGGTGATCTCGGTGGGCGCGAGTCTGCCGGGGGCGGACCCGGAGACGATGGCTTCGTCGGTTGCGACGCCGCTGGAACGGCAGTTTTCGAAGATTGCCGGGATCAATGAGATGACGTCGTACTCTTCGACTGGCGCGACCGGGGTTGTGTTGCAGTTCGATCTGACGCGGGATATCAATGGCGCGGCGCGGGATGTGCAGGCGGCGATCAACGCGGCGCGGAGCCAGTTGCCGGCGAATCTGCCAAGCAATCCGAGTTATTACAAGGTGAACCCGGCGGATTCGCCGATCATGATTATTGCGCTGACATCGGAGACGATGACTGTGCCGCAGTTGTACGACGCGTGCGACAGCATTCTGGCGCAGAAGATTGCGCAGGTGGACGGCGTGGGGCAGACATTCTGCGGAGGGAGCGCGAAGCCCGGTGTGCGAATCGAGGCGAATCCGATGCAGCTCGCTCACTATGGGATTGGGCTGGAGGCTTTGCGGGCGGCGATCGGCACGGTGAATGTGAACCAGCCGAAGGGGTATCTCGCGGACGATGAGCGGCGATGGAGCGTCAGCGCGACGGATCAATTGTTTGGGGCTGCGTCGTATGCTCCGCTGATTGTTGCGACGGATCGTGGGCCGGTGAGCTCGGCGCCTGCGAGCACGGGACTGCCTGCTTCGGTTGCGAGCGCGGTGGCGAATGCGCCCTCTGCGGGCAACGGCGGCAATTCGCCGTCAAGTACGGCTAGCGCGGCTGCGATGACTGGAAGCGCTTCTGCCGCGGGGCCGGCGCATGGAATCGTGCGAATTCGCGATGTGGCTAAGGTGGTCGACAGCGTCGAGGATGTGCATGCGACCGGCGTGTTCAATGGCAAGCCGGCGATTCTGGTGATTGTGTTCAAGACGTCGACGGCGAATGTGATCGAGACTGTCGAGAACGTGAAGAAGATGCTGCCGATGCTGGAGGCGTCGATACCGCCGGCGATTCAGGTGCACGTCGCGCTGGATCGGACGACGACGATTCGCGCTTCGGTGAGGGATGTGACGCGGACGCTGATCATCTCGATTCTGCTGGTGATTCTGGTGGTGTTCCTGTTCCTGCGGGAGGTGCGATCGACGCTGATTCCGACGGTCGCGGTGCCGCTGAGCCTGCTGGGGACGTTTGCGGTGATGTATCTGCTGGGGTATACGCTCGACAACCTGTCGCTGATGGCGCTGACGATCTCGACCGGGTTCGTGGTGGACGATGCGATTGTGGTGATTGAGAATATCAGCCGTCATCTTGAAGCGGGGATGACGCCGTTCCGCGCGGCGATGGTGGGATCGAAGGAGATTGGGTTCACGGTGCTATCGATGAGCACGTCGCTGATTGCGGTGTTCATTCCGATTCTGCTGATGGGCGGGATTGTCGGCAGGTTGTTTCGCGAGTTTGCGGTGACGCTGTCGGTGGCGATCATGGTTTCGCTGGTGGTTTCGCTGACAACGACGCCGATGTTGAGCGCGAAGTTTCTGGAGCCGCATGACAGGCGGAAGCATGGGTGGTTCTATCGCGCGGGAGAGCGTGCGCTGAAGTGGCTGGCGGATGAGTATGAGCGCGGGCTGCGGTGGGTATTGCAACACCAGAAGCTGGTGCTAACGATTACGGTGCTGACGTTTGTGTTGAATGTTTATCTCTACATTCTGGTGCCGAAGGGGTTTTTTCCGGAGCAGGATGCGGGGCGCATCGGCGGGCAGGTGCAGGGGCAGCAGGATGTCTCGTTTCCTGAGATGAAGAAGAAGGTGCTGGCGCTGGCTGAGATCGTCGGGAAAGACCCGGGTGTGCAGGATGTGACGGCGTTTGCCGGTGGGCGCGGCAACTCGAATTCGGGCTTCATGTTCATGTCGTTGAAGCCGGATGCGGAACGGCTGAAGCGAGGCGATACGGCGCAGGTGATCGTGGACCGGCTGCGGCCGCAGGTGAGCGACATGCCGGGCGCGACCCTGTATCTGCAGGCGTTTCAGGATCTGCGGATTGGTGGACGGAATACAGCGACGGAGTATCAGTACACGCTGACCTCAGACAGTTTGAAGGATTTGAACTACTGGGGACCGAAGCTGAACGATGCGATGGACAAGCTGCCGCAGATCAAGGATGTGGCGACGGACCAGCAGCAGGAGGGGCTTCGGGGACAGCTTGTGATCGATCGGGCGACGGCGAGCAGATTGGGGGTGTCGCCGCTGACGATCGATGCGACGCTGTCGGATGCGTTTGCGCAGACGCAGGTATCGACGACCTATATGCCGCTGAACCAGTATCACGTGGTGATGGAGGTTGCGGATGAGTTCCAGCGTGATCCGGATGCGCTGAAGAATATTTTTGTGAAGAGTACGACGGGGGCGATGATTCCGTTGTCGGCGGTGACGCACTTTGAGACGCAGAGGATTCCGCTGGCGGTGAACCACCAGTCGCAGTCGCCGGCGACGACGCTGTCGTTCAATCTGGCGCCGGGCGCTTCTCTGAGCGATGCGACGCAGGCGATTCAGCAGGCGCGCGTGGATATTGGAGTGCCGACGTCGATTCATGGGGGATTTGCCGGGTCGGCGCAGGCGTTCAAAGACTCGATGAAGAGCGAGCCGTGGTTGATTTTGCTGGCGCTGATTGCGGTGTATATCGTGCTGGGGATCTTGTATGAGAGCTTTATTCATCCGCTGACGATTCTGTCGACGCTGCCATCGGCGGGAGTGGGCGCGATTGTGGCGCTGCTGTTGTTCCAGGTGGATTTGAGCGTGATCGCGATGATCGGGATTATTTTGCTGATCGGGATTGTGAAGAAGAACGCGATTATGATGATCGACTTTGCTCTGGTGGCGGAGAGGCAACATGGGAAGTCGCCGCAGGAGGCGATTTATGAGGCTTGCGTGCTGCGGTTTCGGCCGATCATGATGACGACGATGGCGGCTTTGCTGGGTGGGTTGCCGTTGGCGCTTGGACATGGGGCAGGAAGCGAGATGCGGAGGCCGCTGGGGATCACGATTGTCGGTGGACTGGTTGTGTCGCAGGCGCTGACACTGTTTACTACGCCGGTGGTTTATCTGTTCTTTGACCGGCTGCGGGGAAGGTTTGAACGGGCGGGTTTGCGGCGGAGGCCCGGGCGTGGGGTGGCTGAAGCGGTAGCTGGGGATTAGGCCAGCTCGTCAACAGCCCCTTCAAAAAGATCAGAGACAAAATACGTAATGTGCCAGCATCGCCTCAGTGCATTATTTTGTTCGTCTGGCTAGCAACGAGATGTTTGGTCCTGCAGGAGCATTCTGGTCGAACTGGATTGTGATTTCATTGAAGCCAAAATGGTTGAGTGCTCCTATCAAGTCTTCGCGGCTTAGCCAGTGGCTGTAGTGCTCAGAACCTCCCATGAACCCTGGATTGCCGAGCCTGAGCTGGTAATGTTGCCGATGAAGTGTGTGATGAAAGCCATCGTATATCGAAGGAGAAGTCGACTGAAAGTGGCGGCTCAATGTGGCGTTTTTTTTGACTTTTTCGTCATCGTAGTAATGAGTCCAGATGTAGACGGTATCCGTTGTCTTTGAAATGAGCGCAATTGCTTCAATCGGGTTCACGAGATGGTAGAGAACACCGCACGCGACAACTAGATCGTATGCCTGGTTAGTGCGCAGGTAGCTGACGAAATCTCCAAGAACGAAACGCGCCTTTTTGGAACCAAGCAATTCGCGAACAACGAGGCATCGCAAAAAAGCGTGGGTATTTGCTTCGACGGAAAGTATGGAGGCAACACCAAGCTGCTCAAGCATGTAGGTATGACCACCTTCGAGCGGACCGCACTCGAGAACATTCATGTGGTCTACCTTGCCAAGCTGCTCCCCGAGCCAGGTAATTCGCCCGTCCCCAAACAGTCCGGCCTGGCCAGCAGTTAGATCTTCAAATGGCGCTGGGAGTCTGGATGCCCATTCCCCTTTGAAGAGATCAAGTGAGTTTTGGGCAGATGGTACGGTGGTGATGTATTCAGCTTTGAGATCGAGGCCGGCAAGCTTTAACGCACGATCTTTAACTACAGCGTTCAGTTTTTTTACGGTAAATTTCATTCCATCCAAGATTGCGATTGATTTGGTTTTTCGTCAGTATACAGGTGACGTTGAGAGATTTGGAGCCCGGGCGGGGGTTGAGGTTTTTCGAGGCAATCTCTCTCTGTTAGGCGAGGACGGGTTCGGGAACGAGGATGTCGCTGGAGCGGCGGCGCTCGAGGGGGCTGCCGGGGGTTTTGTCTACCTGAGTGGGTGGGAAGTAGGAGTTTTCGAAGTACTGGGCCAGCATGCGGTGGGTGTTGAAGAAGCTGCCGTTGATGGCGATGCAGTGTTGCTGCATGTGCGCCCATGCGCTGGGGTTGGCGTACATGGGCGCGATAGATTTTTCGAGCTTGTCGTAGAGGCTGTTGGCTTCGGCGGCTTCGGATTCGCCGTCTTCGATGGCCCAGCCGGTGGTGTTTTCGGCGCAGCCTTCGATCCACCAGCCGTCGAGGATGGAGAGGCTGGGCACGCCGTTCAATGCGGCTTTCATGCCGCTGGTGCCGCTGGCTTCGTAGGGGC
>Ga0208193_1000126_pt1 | contig 52670 bp, 40 predicted proteins | sample June2015DPH_17_2_FD_184716 | JGI IMG/M metagenome (GOLD analysis project Ga0208193, IMG submission 184716) | Peatland microbial communities from SPRUCE experiment site at the Marcell Experimental Forest, Minnesota, USA - June2015DPH_17_10... | ecosystem: Environmental > Terrestrial > Soil >...
CATTGGCGTCGCGTCCACCGTAACGATACGCAGACCAATCCGCAAACCACTTCGCCAGATCGAGCCGCTCCCGACGCCAGGCCAGCTCCGTCAGCAGCGCAAACGCCGCAGGATTGTTGCAGCTCGCTTCCGGCATCACCGCAATTCCCTGCAACTTGCTTCCCGCCTTTGCAAGCTGCAGAAAATAGCGCTCATTCCACACGCCCGCATTCGCGCCAATCGTCGTGTGCCCGCCAAAATTCCAGATGCTGCCAAAGGCATACGGCGTCGAATCCCACTCGGTCTCGCGGTCCTTATACGCAAAGCGTTCGGATTGGCCATCCAGAATCAGCATCTTGCTCTTGTCGCGAATTCCCGCCAGCAGCTCATGCTTCGGATTGCTCTGCCATCCCAGAATCGCCCACGTCGCACCCGGATGCGCCTTCTCAAGCGCTGCCGCAATCGCCTCAGCCACGCGCCCCAGATCCACGCCACCCTGCTTGCCGCCTTCATGCAGTGGATCCATCTTGAACATCGTGGATGGCCCCAGCAGTCGCTCCTGCGCGCGATAAAATTCTTCCGCCACGCGTGCAAAGATCTCGCTTGTAGGATTCAGCCAGTCGGGCCGCTTCAATCCCAGCCAGTCTCCCTGCGGAATCACATTCGCGCCCGCATTCTTCGCGGCAAAATTATCCGGGACCATACCGTAATAGCCGGGAAACACAGGCACCATGCCCAGCTCGCGCAGCCGCCGCGTGATCTTTGCGCCAAGCTCCGCGCGCGCATCAATCAGATGCTGCGGCACGGTCGGCCCAACCCAGCCAGAAAGATTCTGCAGCAGCCACCACGGCTGATGCGCCGGTGTCGGAAACCAGGCCCGCAATTCCTCATCCGTGTAGCCAAACTTGCGAAAGGTCTGCTGATACACCGCCTCTGCGCCCATGTACACCAGCACCTCGTTGATGCCGTGCAACGCCAGCACGTCGATCATCCGCTCCCACTGCTCCCATTGCCAGTACGGGCCGGTGTATCCATCGTTAGTGTCATTCAGCGCAAAGCGATGCGGCGCGCTCGCTGTTTGCGTAATCGGAGCCGCGGGCGCGGGCAGCATCTTCGGCAATCGGTTCAGGCAGTCGCCATTCCAGCTGATGCTCACGCCAGCCGCATACTTCAAATACCAGTTCACACCCATCATCACGGCGGAAGGCGACGAGCCTTCGACAAGAATCTTTCCCGTACTGCCGGAGATGTGAAAACTCTCTGCACCAGATTGCGCTGCGACTCGCGAATGAACCTGCTTCGCATATTCGCCGAGCAGCCTTTGCAGAGCCGCATTCAGCGCAGCAGTGCTCGCGGCGGCAGACGGCCCGCTCGTCAGTGCCGTCATGCGCAATGGCGCGGCAGCAGCCAGGGCCGCTGCACCGGAGATCTCAAGAAAACGGCGGCGTGTATGTATACGATTTTTCATCCCTACAAGAATAGGCGTCGTACCGTCTCAAAAATATTTCCCTGATCTGTGGAAATCTCGTGCGTAGAATTATGCCCGTTTGTGCTTTACTCATAATGAGCAGAGAAAAACGGCCCGAATCCACTATGGATTTGGGCCGTTCTGTTTTTAGCTCTGGTTCACAAAAAAAGGAAAAAATTCTAATTTTTTTGGAAAAGTAACCACTTTTTCGAGACCTGTTATCGAAATAGTAAACGCACGAAATCGCTCACAAGCTTAGTAACTTCAATTACTTACCACGCACCCACTGGGGCTTCCGTTTTTCAAGGAAGGCTCGCACTCCTTCGCGAAAGTCGGGATGTTGTCTGGCTTCCGCATTCGCGGCAATCGCAGCCTCAATGCTGTGGTCGAGCGCCGGAAGGCTCTGCGCCAGGAAGAGCGCCTTGGTCTGTCGCATCGCAGCGGAGCTATTTGCAAGAAGCTCCTGTGCCAGCTCACGAGCCCGCGTCAGCAAGCTTGCAGGCTCAACGATCTCTTCCACAAGCCCTAGCGCATGCGCCCGAGGCGCATCAAAAACACGGCCCAAGAGCAGAAACCCTTTCGCCTGCTTCTCGCCAATCTGTACTGCAAGAAACGCAGACACAATAGCTGGAATAAATCCGATGCGGACCTCGGTATAGCCGAACTTCGCCTCCGGCGCAGCCAGCGTAAAGTCGCAGAGTGTCGCCAATCCGGTGCCCCCGGCAATGGCAGGTCCGTTCACAGCGGCTATCGTTGGCGCAGGAAAGGTATAAAGAGTACGAAAGAGATGAGCGATGCGCCGCGCATCCGCTTCCTGCTCTGCAGGAGAGCTCGCGGCAATCGTTTCGAGCGCCGCAAGATCCAGCCCCGCGCAGAAAGCCGCGCCCGCGCCGGTAAGAATCAAGATCTCCACCGACTCACGCGCCGACTCAAATACATCGATCAGCTCCTCGCGCATTTCGGGCGTTAGCGCATTGCGCCGTTCCGGCCGATGCAGCGTAACGGTGAGGATACCGTCGTCGCTTTGCTCGGTAAGCAGCGTCTTATAAGTCTTCATTTGGCTTCCTGTGTTGCGTGGCTGTAGCGGCTGCCAATCTCGCATGAGGCCGCAATCAGGCCATCAAGCGAATCGAGCGTTGGAAGTCTTGCGCCAAGGCTCGCAAGCTCAGCAAGTGCCACCTCTGTGGCAATGTTGCCGACAAGATCATCCTGCGCAAAAGGGCAGCCGCCGAGTCCGGTCAGAGCCGTGTCAAACCTGCGGCATCCAGCCTGGTAGGCCGCGCGGATCTTTGCTGTTGCCTCATGCGGCCGCGCATGCAGATGCAGGCCAATCTCAACAGCCGGATCCATTTCCGCGCGAACTGCCGCAAAAAGTCCCGCAATCTTCTTGGGAGCGGCAACGCCGACCGTATCTGCAAGCGAGATCTGCCGCACTCCCAGCGCGGCAAGCTCTCGGCACGCATCGAGAACAGCGTCAATGCTCCACGGATCGTTGTACGGATTGCCGAATGCCATCGATATATACACAACAAGGCCCAGCCCAGCCTGATTCGCAGCAGCCTGGATAGCTTGAAGCGTCGCAAGCGAGCTCTCCGGCGTCTGGCTCTGATTGCGGTGCAGAAACTCCGCTGAGATGGAGTGCGGAAAACCAAGCGTCGTGACTTTGCCGGTAGCAATCGCACGCTCCGCGCCCTTCCCGTTGACCACGATGCCAATGACTTCGACATCGGCGGGCACGTCAAGCTGCGCAAGCACTTCTTCCGAATCCGCCATTTGCGGAACGGCTCGCGGTGAAACAAAACTGGCCGCATCGATGCGGGTAAATCCTGCCGTAATGAGCGCACGCAGATATTCCGCCTTGGCCGCGGCTGGAATTGCGCCAGCCAATCCCTGCCATGCATCGCGCGGGCACTCGACGAATTGGATTGCATTGTTCATCAGTCTTACGTTTGAATTGCACCTGGATTGAACGGCGCAACATCCGGGTTGAGGCTCGCCGCTTCCAGCGCCGCAATCAGCGCGGCTCGCGTATCCACAGGATCGACAATCGCATCCACCCAGAGCCGCGCGGCTCCATAGCGCGGATCGGCCTGCGTGTCATAAGTGTTCTTGATCTCGTCGTAAATCTGCTTGCGCTCCTCGTCGGTGAGAGCGTGGCCGCCGCGCTCCAGTTGCTTTACGCGTACTTCAACGAGCGTGTTTGCGGCCGAGGCTCCACTCATCACGGCGTAACGTGCCGTGGGCCACGCAAACAAGAAGCGCGGATCGTAGGCTTTCCCGCACATCGCGTAGTGGCCCGCGCCAAAGCTGCCGCCCAGGATGACAGAAATCTTCGGGACCACAGAATTGGAAACGGCGGCAACCATCTTCGCTCCCGCGCGAATGATCCCACTCTGCTCGGCATCCCGGCCCACCATAAAGCCGTTCACATCGTGCAGAAAAATCAGCGGAATCAGGCTCTGGTTGCAGTCGAGAATAAAGCGCGCCGCTTTTTCCGCGCTCTCTGTATAGATCACGCCGCCAAACTCAGTGCGTCGGTCGCCGCCCGCCGCAGTCGTAGTTTGATGCTGCTTCTGGTTAGCCACAATGCCCACCGCATAGCCACCGATGCGCGCATAACCGCAGACAAGCGTGCGTCCATAACCCGCGCGGTACTCATCGAACTCCGAGCGGTCCACCAGCCGCGCAATCACCTCATGGATGTCGTATGTGTTGGTCCCGGAACGCGCTGGATCAGGATCAAGCAGCCCGTAAAAATCCTCCGCTGCATAGAGCGGCGCATCCCTCTTCAGATCAAAGGGAATCGCACTAAACGGCGCTCTGCCACGCGTTCCCAGCTTTTCCACCAGCGACCGCACACGCGTAATGCAGGCCCCATCATCCGGCTCTTTAAAATCAACCGTGCCGGAGATCTCCGAGTGCATGGTGGCTCCGCCCAGCTCTTCCGCGCCCACCTTCTGCCCAATCGCAGCCTGCACCAGCGCGGGTCCGGCAAGAAACAATCCGCTGCCTTCGGTCATCAGCACGGTATCCGTCATCACCGGCAGATACGCGCCGCCCGCCACGCACATCCCCATGATGGCCGTGATCTGCGGAATATTCTTTGCCGACATGACCGCGTTGTTGCGAAAGACGCGCCCAAAATCATCTTGATCCGGAAACACATCCTCCTGCAGCGGAAGAAACACGCCGGAAGAATCGACCAGATAAATCGTCGGTATGCGATTCTCAAGCGCAATCGTCTGCGCGCGAATCACCTTCTTCGCTGTCATGGGAAAGAATGCGCCGGCCTTCACGGTGGCGTCGTTCGCAATCACCATCACGAGCCTGCCATGCACGCGGCCCAGGCCAGTCACAACGCCCGCTGCAGGCGCGCCGCCCCACTCCTCATACATCTTGTATGCGGTGTACAGGCCGAGTTCCAGAAAAACCGCGCCCGGATCGAGCAGCAGCGCGAGCCTCTCGCGCACAGTCAGTCGCTTCTTCGCGTGTTGCGCGTCAATCGCCTTCGCGCCGCCGCCAAGCCGAATCGTCTCCTGCTCGCTGCGCATGGCGCCGAGCAGCACAAGCAGCGCTTCGCGATTCTTCCCGTAGCGCGTGGCTTTGGTATCCAGCTTTGAGGGCAATGTGTTACTCATTTGTTCTCCGCGGCTATTTCAGAATCTCGCGCGCAATCACCATGCGCTGAATCTCGCTGGTGCCCTCGCCGATGGTGCATAATTTTACATCGCGGTAAAACTTCTCCGCCGGATAGTCCTTGATGAATCCGTAGCCGCCGTGAATCTGCACGCACTCATCGCAAATGCGCACCGCGGCCTCGCTGGCAAACAGCTTCGCCATCGAAGACTCAAGCGTAACCTTCTCGCCCGCAGTCTTTTTGCGCGCAGCGCGCAGAGTCAGTTGCCGTGCAGCTTCGAGTTGCGTGGCCATGTCCGCCAGCTTGAACTGAATTGCCTGAAACTCCGCAATTGCCTTACCGAACTGCTTCCGCTCCTTCGCATATTTGCGCGCAGCATCGTAAGCTCCATGCGCAATGCCAAGCGCCAGCGCGGCAATCGAGATGCGCCCGCCATCCAGCACGCGCATCGAGTCAATAAAGCCTTCGCCTTCTGCGCCAATACGGTTCTCATCCGGCACAAAGCAGTCCTCGAAGATCAGCTCCGAAGTGTCCGAGGCGCGCAGGCCGAGCTTGTCTTCCTTTTTGCCCGGCCGAAAACCAGGCGTGCCTTTTTCCACCAGGAAGGCCGTCAAACCGTGGCTCTTCTTCTCGCGGTCCGTCACCGCAATTACCAGCGCACAATCCGCCTTGCCACCATTGGTAATGAAGGTCTTGCTGCCGTTCAACACCCAACCGTTATCGCGGCGCACAGCCGTGGTGCGCGCACCAAGCGCATCAGAGCCCGCGCCCGGCTCGGTCAGCCCCCATGAGCCAAGCCACTCGCCCGATGCCAGCCGCGTCACCCAGCGCTTGTGCTGCTCCGCATTGCCGGCAAGATAGAGATGATTCGTGCATAGCGAATTATGCGCAGCCACAATAATGCCAACAGAGCCATCCACGCGCGAGAGTTCTTCAATGGCAAGCACGTACTCCACGTAGCCCATGCCGCTGCCGCCCAGCTCCGGCGGAAAGATCACGCCCAACAGGCCCATCTGGCCAAGCTGCCGAACGATCTCTGTGGGAAAAGTAGAATGCTCATCCCACTCGCGCACATGCGGAGCAATCTCGCGCTCCGCAAAGCGGCGTATCTCGCGCCGCAACTCTTCCTGTTCTTCCGTTAGCTCAAACTCCGCGCTCGCGGTACTTGCGGACATGCAAACTCCTTCTTGCAACTTTTTCACTATAGTTAGATGCGCCTGACTTCCACATCATTCGACCGCGAGTATCGCATCGCGAAGCAAGCTGAGGCAATCACCCGTCATTCAATTCGGTACGGTTTCTTCCCGTTGGTCTAACGTGCTATTTTTCTCTGGCATTATGGGAATGCAACGATGAATAAACTCTGGCCCAGCGCGGCCGCGGCGCTTGAAGGAATTGTGCGGGATGGAATGCTGCTGGCCGTTGGCGGCTTTGGCCTGTGCGGCATTCCAGAGGCTCTCATTGCAGCGCTGCGCAACACCGGCAAGCGCAACCTCACTGTGGCCAGCAACAACGCAGGCGTAGACGGCTGGGGCCTCGGGCTGCTGCTTGAGACGCGCCAGATTCGCAAGATGATTTCGAGCTACGTGGGCGAGAATGCCGAGTTCGAGCGGCAGTTTCTGGCCGGCGAGCTTGAAGTGGAGTTTGTTCCGCAGGGCACGCTGGCGGAGCGCATGCGCGCAGGCGGCGCGGGCATTCCGGGCTTCTACACGCGCTCGGGTGTTGGCACGGTCGTGGCTGAAGGGAAAGAGCACAAGGAGTTTGACGGGCAAACTTACATTCTGGAGCGCGGGATGCAAGCGGACCTGGCGCTCGTGAAGGCATGGAAGGCTGATCCGCACGGCAATCTCATCTATCGCAAGACGGCGCGCAACTTTAATCCGCTCGCTGCCTCATGTGGCAAAGTCACCGTTGCGGAAGCGGAGATCATCGTAGAGCCAGGCGAGTTGGACCCGGATGAGATTCATACGCCGGGAATTTACGTGCAGCGCGTGGTGCATAACCCGACACCTGAAAAACGCATCGAGCGACGGACGATCAGGAGTGCGAACTAATGGCCCAGACCGGAGGTTGGACACGCAACCAGATGGCGCAACGCGCCGCCGCCGAGCTCAAGGACGGCTACTACGTGAACCTCGGCATCGGCATGCCTACGCTGGTGGCGAATTACATTCCCGCAGGCATCTCGGTTGTGCTGCAGTCAGAGAACGGAATCCTCGGCATGGGTCCGTATCCGCTCGAAAGTGAAGTCGATGCCGACCTGATCAACGCAGGCAAGGAGACTGTGACACTACTGGAGGGCGCGGCAATCTTTTCAAGCGCGGAGTCCTTCGCCATGATTCGCGGCGGACATATCGATCTCGCCATTCTTGGCGCCATGCAGGTTTCTGCCAGCGGCAATCTTGCCAACTGGATGATTCCCGGCAAGCGTGTAAAAGGCATGGGCGGTGCGATGGATCTGGTAAACGGCGTGCGGCGCGTGCTGGTGCTCATGGAGCACAATGCCACAGACGGCAGTCCCAAGCTGCTGCCGGAGTGTACGCTGCCGCTCACCGGCGCTGCCGTAGTGAACCGCGTCATTACGGACCTCGGCGTGATGGACGTAACTCCGGATGGCATCGCAGTCACGGAGCTCGCCGAAGGTGTCACCCGCGACGAGTTTGCGCAGCGCACCGGCGTGCCGGTACGGTTTGCTATCGGCTAAGCCGCAGTCTCTATACTCATTCCCATAAGAAGTACGCCTTCTCTCTGCCCATTCTTCTGGGAGGTCTCATGCATTTTTCTGTTTACCGTCGCGTGGCGCTGTCCGCTCTCTTTGTCTTTACTGCATTCAGTGCTTCGGCGCAGTCCTTCACCGTAGAGCAGGTGATGAGCGCGCCGTTCCCTTCCGATCTGGCAACGGATGAGCATGGTTCCACGATTGCGTGGGTCTCGAACAGCAAGGGTGAGCGCAATATCTGGGTTGCCGATGGGCCGGAGTTCACCCCGCGTCAGCTAACGCATTACACCGGCGACAACGGGCAGGAAATCGATTCGGTTCGGCTAACGCCGGATGGCGGCACGGTGCTCTATGCGCGCGGAACGGAGTTGAACGATGAAGGCCGCGCCGCGAATCCCACGACGGAGCCCGCGCAGCCGCTGCAGCAGGCGTGGGCCGTGCCTATACAGGGCGGCGAGCCAAAGCTGCTGGGTGATATGGGTTGCGGAAGCGAGGACTGCGAGGACATTCAGATCTCGCCCGATGGCCGCTGGGCTCTATGGACCGCAAAGCATCGCATCTGGATTGCCGAAATTGCGGGCAAAGAAAAAGCAGTAGCTTTAACTGACGAGCGCGGCACGCCCCAGAACCCGAAGTGGTCTCCGCAAGGAGACCGCATCGCTTACACACTGAGCCGCGGCGATCACGCCTTCCTTGCGATTGCCACAGTGAAGGACGGCAAGCTGGTGAAGACCGGCTACGTTGCTCCGTCCGTCGATCGCGACACACAGCCGCGCTGGTCACCCGATGGCAGGCACGTGGCCTTCATGCGTCTGCCGGGTGAGCAGAATAAGCTGCCGATCATTCCTCAGACGCCGGAGCCGTGGGCCATCTGGGTGGCGGATACCGACGCAACAGACTCAACAACGCTGAAGGCGCACGAAATCTGGCACAGCGGCGCGGGCTTGCGTGACTCACTGCCACGCTTTTCCGCAGGCTCATTTCATTACGCGGCGGGCGAGCGGATCGTCTTTGACTCCGAGCAGGATGGATGGGGACATTTGTATTCCATTGACGCGCTGCGCGGCGGCCAGGCAACACTGCTCACGCCAGGCAAGTTCGAGATTGAAGACGTGGAAATGAGCGTCGATAGAAAGACTGCCCTCTACTCGTCCAATCAGGGTGACATCGACCGCAGGCATATCTGGAGCGTAGCTGCGGCAGGCGGAACTCCAATAGCGCTTACGCAAGGCGAGACAATTGAGTGGAGCCCGGCAGAAACAGGCGACGGCAAGATGCTTGTCTGCTTTGGCTCGACAGCAACGACCCCTGCAATGCTGTATCGCATCGCAGGCGGCAAGCGGATTCTGCTCTCTGGCTCATTGCTGCCAAAGGATTTCCCATCGAACAAGCTGGTGACGCCGAAGCAGGTGACCTTCCAGAGCGAAGACGGGCTGGCGATTCACGGGCAGCTCTTTGAACCGGCAAATCATAACGGTCGCGGACCTGCGGTGATCTTCGTGCATGGTGGGCCAATGCGGCAAATGCTGCTCGGCTTCAACTACCGGCCCTACTATCACAATGCCTATGCTGAGAATCAGTATCTGGCAAGCCTGGGCTTTACCGTGCTCTCGGTCAACTACCGTCTCGGCATCATGTACGGGCATGACTTCCGCGTAGCTCCAAATGGCGGCTGGCGCGGCTCATCCGAATACAAGGATGTAGTAGCCGCGGCGAAATTTCTGCAAACCCTCCCAACCATAGACTCGAAGCGCATCGGCATCTGGGGTGGTTCGTACGGCGGCCTGCTGACAGCGCTCGCGCTCTCCCGCAACTCCGATCTCTTTGCCGCGGGCGTGGACTATCACGGCGTGCATGACTGGAGCGTGATCTTCCAGGAAGACGACCCGACAGCAAACAAAGCTCCGGACTACATTGCCGCAAGAAAGCTGGCGTGGGAGTCCTCACCCGATGCCTCGATTGCGACATGGAAATCGCCAGTGCTGCTCATCCAGGGCGACGACGACCGCAACGTCCCCTTCAACCAGATGGTCGATCTGGTGCAGCGCCTGCGCGCGGCCAATGTGCCATTCGAGCAGATCGTCTACCCGGATGAGATTCACGACTTCCTGCTCTGGCGGGACTGGGTGGCAAGCTACAAGGCGACAGCCGAGTTCCTATCGAAGCAGTTAAAGCCGGAGGTTCGGCAGTAGTAGACAAAAGGCCCACTCATCGCAGCTTCATCGCGATGAGCGGGGCTTCAGCCAAGGCCACAACGGGATTACGATGACAACATGCCCTACGGCCTGAAGCGGTTCCAGAGAGCGGAAGCTCTCCACTTCGTCACGTTCAACTGCTTCCACCGGCTTCCGTTCCTCGAAGCGCCGGAACCGAAGAAAACGGTAGAACACTATTCTTGTCACTGTGATTCCATAACTGGCGCGGTGCCCCCAGGCTCCGTTTTTGGGACCCGGGACAGCACAAAAGCCAATCTGCCCACTGGCCCCCGTAACCTGTCAACCGCCGCCATGCTCTTCAAGCATCGCGCTCACCCTCGCCAGCGGCAGCCCCACCACATTGAAGTAGCATCCCTCAATCCGAGGAATCCACTTCCCGGCACGCCCCTGAATCCCGTAAGCTCCAGCCTTATCCAGCGGCTCGCTCGTCTCCACGTACGCGGCAATCTCGGCTTCTGAAATCTCGCGAAAACGAACCTCCGTCACTTCCGCCGAAGCTTCCACACCACGCGCACTCACCACCGCCACGCCCGTAATCACGCGATGCGTCCGCCCGCTCAGCCCCCGCAACATCCTCACCGCATCCGCCTTATCTATCGGCTTGCCCAGAATCTCTTTATCCAGCACAACCGTGGTGTCTGCCCCCAGCACCACGGCCTCGCTGTCACCCACGGCATCAAATACGACCTGCGCCTTCTCCCGCGCCAGCCGAGTCACATACGCCGTCGGCTCCTCCCCCGGCAGCACACTCTCATCCACATCCGCCGGATGCACGATGAAGGAAAATCCAGCCTGCGCCAGTAACTCCCGGCGACGCGGCGAAGCCGAAGCCAATATCAATCGCGCCATACGTTCAGACTACCGCCGTTTTTTCACAGAATCCTGGATGCCACAGGTCCCGATTTTGGAACCTGGGATAGCACTCCCGGTCGGTCTACCGTCACGGAGCTAAAAGCTGGGAGCTAAAAGCTAAAAACTGCTCTTCAACCCCGTCTCCAAACCCAACTCCGTCCCCACACCCCAGGCCATCCCCGGCGTATTATGCGCCAGCCCCCATCGCCCATCCGGACCCAGCAGAATAATCCCGCCATGCCCGCCCAGCCGTCTATACAGATAATCAATCGCTTCCCGCGCCGCCAGCTCCGGAGCCACACCGGCCCCCACGCGATCCACCGCCCACTTGCCCAGCACCAGCTTCATAATCGGCTCGCCCCACCCCGTCAGGCTCACCGCCGCCGACAAGTTATCCGCATAACACCCGCACCCAATCAGCGAGGAATCCCCCACTCGCCCCGGCGTCTTGTTCAGCGTGCCACCGGTAGAAGTCGCCGCCGCCAGATTTCCATCTACATCGAGCGCCACCGCCCCCACCGTGTCATGGGAGAGCATTTCTGATCTCTGATCTCTGACCGCTGATCTCTCGTAAGCCGTCTCAGGCCCCTTGTCATCCATAGCCCCAGAAAACGTCTCATCGGCCAATCCCTTCGCTGCCCTCGCCTGCGCGCCTCTAAGCCGTTCCCGCTCCCGGTCCAGCACCAGCGCGGAGTTATCAATCAACTCCACCCCATGCGCCGCCGCAAAATCCTCCGCCCCCGCGCCCACAAAGTAGACATGCGGGCTCTTCTCCAGCACCGCCCGCGCAGCACGAATCGGATTCCTCAGCCGCTCCACGCACGCCACGCCGCCGGCCTTCATCCGCCCGCCGTCCATCAGCAAGGCATCCAGTTGCACCCGCCCGGCGCTGGTCAAAAAACTTCCCCGCCCGGCGTCAAAGGTCTCATCGTCTTCCAACGCCACCACGGCCTCTTCCACCGCGTCCACGCAGCTTCCGCCCCGCTCCAGCACGCTCCAGCCGGCCGTAAGCGCCGCCCTCACGCCTCGCTCATGCGCCACTTCCGCATCCGCCGGAATCGCCCACGCCCCGCCATGCACCAGCAGCACCGGCTTCCTTCGTTTCACGCTTTCGTTCATAAAGCGAATCCTACCGTTCCGCATCCATCGCAGACAATCCAGCACCGCCACGACAACCTGCTACCTAAACCGGATGAAGCCCTCACTGCGGTTTTCCAGTCTGCGGCACCTCCGGCACAATCCGCACCTCGCTCGCGTAACGGTGGCAGTTCGAGTAAACCGACTCCATCTCCCCACTCTCGGTAGCATCATGCGCGGAGGACTTCGCAGGCAGCCAGAAGATGCGGTCGCCGAACTGTACCGGAGCGTAGTCAATGGAAGCGAAATAGGCTTCGCCATTCTGCTCGGAGACATCGGGAGGGATCGTGCGCTCGCTGTGAACAATGCGCCCGGTCTCGGCATCGGCAATCACCATGTAGTGCGTGCCGGCCAGAATCGCCCGGCAGGCTTCAGCCGGCGGCTCGGCCTTGCGATCGGCCTCAACCTGAACCTCATCCGCTCTGCCGTCATTCACCGGAGAAGCGCGATACACAAAACAATCCTTCAGCTCCTCGCGGTGGAAGCCGATCAGATTCGCAAAGATGCCTTGAATAAAAAACGGAAGATTCAAATCTTCCGCATCCAGCGTCCCACCCGGTGCCCTCACCAGCTTTCCGTTCACCTTCGCGATCCTATGCTGCTCGCTGAACGGGTCGAACGGATCGGGCGGCGTCTTGCGCAGCTCCCGAATCGTGCCTTCGAGCCGCACCTGCCGCTTGACCTTGCCGTTAAAACTCACCTCCTGGGAAACAATGCGCTCATTGCAGGAAAGCGACGGCAGCGTGGTGCGGTACTGATCCGCATACGCATACAGCCGGTCCACCAGCGCATGCAGCGGCGACGCCGGTTGCGAAGCCTGCTGCGACTGCAAACCCGATGCCACCAGAAACAGAGCCAGCGCCGTCAACCGTTTCATGCATCTCCTCCCGCCGAAAAAGAATTTGACGCAGAGCGCCATCGGAGAGTCCCAAATCGACCCAAATTCCCGAATCGGGAAAATCTTGTCAAGTCCCATCCCTGTGGAAAACTCTGCAACCCCATCATTCCAAAGGAGAAAAAACTTTCGTGGAGTTTGCATATAATTATGGCTCGATTTTGTATTCTTAAAACATAGTCAAGACAAAAGAGAACACACAGGGAGCGATGAGCTTCCCGGAGCCTTTGTGCGCTTCGTGGAAGAGACGTGTCGTTCCGCATAAATTACAAACGGATTCAGCCTTCAGGGCATCGGTCTGCTGTCTCGCATGTCGACGTGCGCGACGGTCGCTTCCAATGCGCTCGGAAGTTTATAGCAAGGCGCGCGCAATTTGGCGCATTTGGGGCAGAGGTGTTTCAAGCAGATCTGGGGAATACTGCTTCGATCTCTGCCCTGGGGGCTTCGTCCGGAGAAGTACCTACCTAAATAGAACCGGAGATTAGATTATGAGCAATTGCAGAACGTTCAATCGCAGCAGCAGAAGAGAGCAGAAGAAGCCGCGCGGTGCGGCCATGATCAATGTAAGCAATCTCGCTTACCAAAAGATTGCAGAAGACCCTGAGAGGTTCGTCAACAAGCTCTTCTACATGGTGGAAGAGAAGGATTCCGTCAACGCCGCCAGCCTCATCATTAAGCTGGCTGACGGCGCGGAGATCGTCGCGGTCGAAGAAGCGGAGCTTGATCGTCCCACTCTCATCGAGCGTTGGACCGTCGAGCTGGAAAACGAAGCAGAAGCAGCGCAGGAAGCAGCAACCCGCGAGCTCGGGCAGATTCCCGAGCCGGAAACCGCAGTCGAAGCACTCGCAGAACCGGTCGCAGTCAAAGCAGCCGCGGCATCAACCGCTCAGCCTGAACCGGCCGGGGCACACAGCAACATCGGCAGCACACACATCAACGAAATTGGACTGCCTGTCGTCAACCAGTCCCAAACCATGAATTCGCCGGGAACTCGCTCCTGTCGCAGCACACCGCGGCCCAGCGCGCCCAGCCATGAATCGAAACAAGCCGCAGTCAACCAGTCAGGCGCATCCATCTACGTCTGACCGCATACATCTCGCGAAATAAAAAAGCCGGAGCCGATGCTCCGGCTTTTTACTGTCCACGAACCACGAACCACTGTTTTCGAACCACGATCCACAAACCACTCCGGGCGTCTGCCGTTTTCGCGGCAGACGCCCAAATTTTTGCCCTGGCGGGAAGAGGAAACTCACGTGTACACCTTCAAGCGACAGATAAGTACAGACAATCAGGCAATGCAGGCCGTTCGCGGAGGCTTATTCCGCGCAGGACAGTGGCTCGTTTACTGGCTTCTCTGGGCCGGCATGGTCTGGGCCGCGTTAGCCCAGGGTGTCACCACCACCACCGTCACCACCACTACGGTCCAGGGAACCGTTTATCTGGCCAATGGTACGCCCGCTGCCGGCATGCTCCAGATCAGTTGGCCGTCCTTCACCACCGCCGCCGGCCAGGCCATCGCTGCCGGCAGAACCATGGTGGCCATCGGTGCGGGCGGTCTCGTCAGCGTCGATCTCGCCGCCAATCAGGGAGCCTACCCCGGCGGGCTCTTCTATACCGTCATCTACAACCTCTCGGATGGCAGCGTCCACACCGAGTACTGGACCGTTCCCGCCGCCGCGCAAGCTACCATCGGCGCGGTGCGCGCGCAGATCTTGCCTGCCGCGCAGGCCATCCAGGCCGTCAACAAAACCTACGTCGATCAAGCCATCGCGACGGCTCAGGCCAGCGATCTCACCGCCAACGGTGGCACTCTCACCGGCCCGCTCTATCTCTCGGGCGACCCAACCACACCTCTTCAGGCCGCCGACAAGCATTATGTTGACGGACAATTCGCGCTCGCTCTCCCCCTCGCCGGCGGCGCGGCCACAGGCCCGCTCACCGCCGTCCAACTTGGCGCGGTCTATCAGGTGGATCAGTTTCCCGGCGCTGACATCGGAGCCAAGCTCCAGGCCTGCGTCAACAATCTCAACTCCACCTTCGGCGGCGTCTGCGACGCACGCAACTTTCCCGGCACGCTCACCATCGCCGCGAACGTAACCATCGCCACACCCAACGCAGTCATCGATCTGCCCTGCGCCACCATTACCACCAGCGCGCAGTTCATCGTCACCGCGGGCACGCGCAACGTCGTCGTTCACGGCTGCGGGTTTCAGGGCGGCTCCACGGCCTCCGGCACGCAGGGCGGCACTGTCTGGGTTTACACCGGCTCAAGCAACGCCTTCCAGATCGGGGACAGGACCGGAGCCGCGAACACGCCCGGCTTCTTCATGCACGACATCAACATCAATACCGCCACTGCCGGCGCCGGCGCTGCCGGTATCTACTTCGAGCGCGCGCAAGAGGTCCGCCTCGACGGCATCTACCTCAACGGCAACAACGCCACAGGCCAGATCGGCGTCGTTCTTGACGGCACCGGAAATTACGCCGGCGGAACCTTCATCGATGTCTACATCAACGGCTTCGGAACCGGCTGGCAGCTTACCGGCGATGCGCTCGGCAACTTCGCCAACGCCAGCACATTCGTCAAGACACACGTCGTCTGCCCCACAAGCGTCAGCGGTGGCACACCCATCGTCGGCACCATCGGCGTCAATGTCCTTGAAGGCGACGGCAACACCTGGTCCGGCGGCGATGTCGAAAGCTGCTCCACCATGTTCCATCTCGGTCCCAACGCCGTCAACAACACCATCGACGGCCTCCGCAACGAGAACTCCACCATCCAGTATCAGGCCGACTCCGGCTCCAAATGGAATGCTGTCTTCACCGGCGGCACCTTCTTCACCGGCGAGCTGATCGACAACGGCAGCCGCAACAGCTTCTGGGATGCCTTCCACCGCAATGCAAATGGCATGAAAGGGGATTGGTACGCCAGCCAGCAGGATGCAACCGTCACCAATCACATCCGCGTCGGCATTGGCTCCGGCAACGAGCGCGGAATCTCCAACGAAATCCAGACCGACTACGGCTATCGCTGGGAAGAAGGCTACTCCGACGCCATGGGAACCGGCTTCCAGACCTGGGCGCTGCAGGATCTGCTCAACAATGTGAACAGGCTCGCTGTCGGCCAGTATCTTTCCGCCACGGCCAACGTCGTCACCAACATCGTGCTCAACAACGGCGGCTGCTATAACACCAGCACGCCGCCCACCATCACCATCTCTGGGGGCGCAGGCACGGGCGCCACAGCAACGGCCACCATGGCAGCCTCCACCAGCCTCAGTTGCAATGGCGGCGCGGGCTTCCAGGTTGCATCCGTCGCCGTTACCGCGATCGGCAGCGGATATACCTCCGCGCCCACCGTCACATTTGCCGGCGCCAACCAGGTCACCGCGCCAAACTCCATCGCGGAAATTGTCTCCGCGGGCAGCACCAACAATCAGACCGTCATCAACTCAGCCGGCACTGGTTCCATCGTTCTCAATGGCTCCAACAATGCAGGCACCGGCGGCATTGTCATCGGCTCCGGCGGTTTAACCAGCACCGCGGTCGCCACCATCGGCAATACCGGCAACGCGCAGTTCATCGGCAGCCTCTCAGTGAACGGAACCTCTCTGTCCGCAGGCACGCTGAGCGTAAGAAACGGAGCGGATACGGAAGTGGACTATTATCTGCAGCCCGGCCTTACCGCCACGCAGAAGGGATCGTTCACCTACAAGGACTACACCGGCACAAGCCAGTGGTACATGGTCAAGGACGCGAGCAACAACTGGTCACTCAACTCCGCGCCCGGCAACATCGATATTCTCAAGGCCTTCCAGAACACCAACTCCGGCGACACGTACCTGGATACCAGTAACGCCACAGGCCACATCCGTCTCAATTTCGAAACCGGTACAGGCACGGAAACAGACATCTACTCCGGCGGCAGCACGAATCTCGATGCTGCATTCCAGAGCCCAACCGCCATCAAGTTCCCTGGCCTTGCCGCCACGAGTGGCAAGTTCTGCCTGCAGATCGATAACTCCGGCTTCCTCTCCAACACCGGAACCGCCTGCGGCACCGGCACCGGCACCGGGTCCGGCACCAGTGGCATCATCAACTCCGGCACCAGCGGCCAGATCGCGGTCTACAGCAGCACCGGCACCACCATCGCGGGCGTTACCAATCTTTCAATCGCCGCCGGCGGCACCGGCGCCACCACCGCCGCGGCCGCTCTCACCAGCCTCGGCGCGCAGGCCGCCCTGCCCGGCGTCTCATCGAATGGCAGCAACGGTGTCACTGTCACCGGCAGTATTGCCGCTTCCGCGGTCAGCTCCAGTACCTCTGTCTCCAGCGCCAACAACGTCATCAACATCATGGCGCCGCCCTACAATGCGCAATGCAACCTGTTGGAGTACTCGGCATTAACCGCTTCGGCAGGAGCCACAACCATCACGGTTGCAGGAGCGACATCGAAATTAGTAGGCCAGACCCTTATTCTCTGGGGCGCAGGAGCAGCCGCCGGGAACACGAATCTTCCTGTTGCGGCTCTGGTGTCGGGCGTATCCGGCAACGCAGTGAGTCTTACCAATCTGACGACTCAGCCTGTGAATACAACCGCACTCGGCTCCGGCCTGACAACCGCGATTCCAAACGCCTCAAATCCGAACGGGCAATTTGAGATCGGCAACGACGATACGTTGGCTATTCAAGCTGCCTACAATGCGGCGCATACCTCTGGAGCGGCAATCCTCTTTCCTGCACCGGGAACTACTGCTGGAGGGGCGCAGTTTTCATGTTTTGCGCAGGCGATTGATCTGAGCGCCGGAGTGGCTGGGTCCTATAATCCGGTGCCGGTTAAGGGAGATGGAAGCATCGTCTCTTTTGTGACTGGCTTTCCTGGTCAGGACGTGTTTCAGGGCCCGGATGGAAAGGTCATCGGCTCTGGGTATACCTATCTCAAGGGACTTGAAATTCGCGTGGACGATAACGTGGATGTGTCGTGCCCGACACAACGAAATTGTCCGTCGGTGGGCAACGGTCAGACGACTTTCGGAAGGTTCACCGGCGTTCAGGTTGCCGAAACGATCAACGATACCTATCCGGCGGAGTCTTCGATTCAGTGTACGTCCGGGACTGCTCCCTACACATGCACGGTTGCCCTGTCGAATCAGATGGGCGGCCAGATTCAGTGCAATGCTCCCGTTCACTTTACGACCTTTACCGGCACGCTCGCGGCATTGTCGAACACAACGCAAACAGCGATGTGTCCCGCAGCTATGCCTGTGAGCGTAGCCATTGCCTCGCAGAATGTCGGATCAGGGTATTCGGGCTCGTGGACCTGCACAGTTAACGGGGGCACATTCTCCTCGCAGGCTACCTGCAGCGCTTCGGTGACAGGAGCAAATGGACTTCTATTCACGATTATGAATCCTGGCGTGTACACCGTTGCCCCCACTTCCATCTCGTTTACAGGAGGGACTTTCACTCCTGGCACTCCGGCCTCAGTCTCCATCTCGACAACTACAGCGACAAACACATTCATTTTCCAGAGTTCAATTTCATCCCTGAACGGCTTCAGCAACGCGACTCCCGACACTACAGGGCAGATCAGTGGCACGATGCAGATCACAAATACCGCGGGATTGCCGGCAAGCAGCGCTCCACTCATCACTCCCGGTCCAAGCGTGTTTCAGGGCGCCTCAATCGCTCAAAGCGCGGACGGAACATTTGATCTGCTAACCGTCGCCAATCCGAATTCAAACGGCGGAAACTTTCAATTTGCCCCCATTGACGGACCGATTGGGAAAGTAATCTCCATACCCGGCATCAGCCTGTCCGCAACAATCACAGGAAACGTGACAAGCACGACTTTCTGCCCTTCGGGAGACAGTTGCGTGACATTCTTTCCGGCCTACAGCGGAGCCGCGTCGAAACTGACAGGATCGTGGGGATTTTCCAGTCCGAGCGGGCCGACTGGAGACCTGCCTCCGTGGTATTTGGGAAATGCCGGGGTCGCGTATATTGCTTCGAATGCTACAACCGCCGGCGGACCACAGGGGATGTATGACGACTTGAACTTTCAGACGATTGGTCCGGCGCCGCCTCGGACTGTACCCTCTGGGGCATTCATGATTCAGCAGGGGACATATTTTGGACAATTTGAACGGATCGCAGCGGACAACCTCTATTACGGATACGCTGAAGTTCTGCCGGTGATCAACGGCAACATTTCCAATTACACGCCGGACACTGCGTCCTACAAAAACCTGAGTTTCAATGTTGCATTGCCGTGGGTTTCTTACGCCGGCAATCACAGGAGCATCGACGGGTGGAGTGTTTATAACGCAAATAACCCACTGACGCTTGGTCCGATGGTGCTGAACGGACCTGAGAACGCCGCGGGTGGATGGACGGTCTCGCATTTCTACCACGAGTGCTGGGGCCTGAATAACGGCACAAATCAGGTGTGGATGGGTGGAGGGTTCACCATCTCCTATGCTGCTCTGACGCAGTGCGCGGGAAACACGATGGGGCCGCAGGTGGTGTGGGCAGCAAGTGCCAGTAATGTGATCGGCGGAATCGGCGGACCAGCTTCTCCTTCTCCGGCGACCGCAGGATTGCAGCTCCTTGGCAGCGGAAATATTTTTTCTGTCGGATTGGCAAACAACTCCGATAATCCCGGTGCGCAGGTAAACGATTTGGGAATTGGCAATCGTGTTCTAGGCAATCTCAACAACGTCAGGCTGCCGGTGTGGTCAAACTCCGCCAGATGCACCCCTGGTGAGTTCGATGCTTCTTCGCTGGGGGAGTTCGCCTCGTCTCCGTTCACATCCATGTGCGGGCTCATCCTGGATTATTCGACGGCTCTTCTTACGGGACCCGGAGCGGGCAACGCGCAGTATATGTCGAACAGCACGGCCTTTGCCGCTCCTTATAGCCTGTCGGGAAGCAATCTTGCGAGTGGGTTCATCTACTCGCCCAGCGGCATCGGAGGATTCGATCTCAATGCGATCGGCGAACCGTTCACCGTCTGCAATGGATGCCGAGTACCCCTGGGAACCATCAACCTTGTGACTGAAATGGCGACTGGCACTACAGGAACAGTGGCTGTAAATGTCTTCGATATGACTGCGAGCACGAACATCTTCACCTGCACCGTCACCATTTCCGCGGCAAACACAGTGGCTCTTCATGGGTATGCGGGTTCATCCGATCCATGCAGTTTCTCTACATCCGCATTGAACGGACATACGCTCGAAGTCGGCGTGAGTGGTGCGCCGATGGGCGGAGCATTGTGGTTTGGGTTCTCAGCTTTTGTACCCGTCTCGACAGTGCCCAAGACTCTGCCGAATGGATCAACAGCGACGACACAGACTACTTCGGACGCTTCAAACCAGGTTGCCACGGATGCCTTCGTCCACAGCGCCATCGCATCGCAGACTGGCTATCAGTTGACCGAATGGACAAACGGAGGCCAGAAAACCTCCCCGGGGGTCTCATTCTCCGCAAATGCCACCGAGCTGTACAGCTTTGAGCTTTCGGGCAGTCTTTCGGCCTCGAAGATCAGTTACACGCCTTCGGCAGCCGATGTAAGCAGTTCGGACTTCTATGACATCGGTATTTACAACGCCACGGGCGGACTTGTATGCCAACTCGGAGCCACGCCAGGATCGAAGTTCGCGCCGAACACGAACACCGTGACGCTCTCCTTCACGAGCGCCTGCAGCCTCTTGGGAGGCGCCCGTTACTACCTCGGAATCACAGCCAGCTCGGCAATCGCAACGCTGACCAGCGTGGGCTCGATGATGATGGCCGACAGCGGCTTTACTCCGTCGAGCGGCAGCGCCACAACCGGAGGAGCGTTGAACTCCTCCATGACGCCGCCTGCCGACGGATGGAACGCTAACGCAACTATGCCGCAGATTGCGCTACATAACTAAATGGCTGGAAACAAGGGAGCTGAGCATGAATGTCGAAGAGCCCGTACTGGGAGCGGAAAGCTGGACGCGGGAGGATCTTGCGCAGGCCGGCAAGATCCTGGACCGACGTCCGGCGCATCTGCAGGGACGGACGGTATGCATGGAGCTGGCCGAGCAACTGCTGTTTGTCCGCAGCAAGGACGGACACAGCCGTCCGCTCCGCGCCAACTCCGTGCAGCAGCTCTTCGAGCAGCGTCGCGGTCAGCGCAACATTGTGCTCAAAGCCCGGCAGATGGGACTGACAACCTGGACCGCCGCACGGTTCTTTCTCAAAACCATCACGCATCCGGGAGTCATGACTGTGCAGGTGGCGCATACGCAAGACGCCGCCGAAGAGATCTTCCGGATGGTACACCGGTTTCTGGACTGGCTGCCGGACGAACTCCGCGAAGGACCTCTTAGAACTTCGCGGCAGAACGCCCGGCAGATCGTCTTTCCGGAGATTGACTCGCAATACCGCGTTGTCTCGGCAGGCGATCGTAACGCCGGACGCGGATGGACGATTCAGAACCTGCACTGCTCGGAGCTGGCGCGCTGGCCGCTCAACCCGGCGGAGATTCTCGCCGGGCTGCGGGCTGCACTCGCACCGGGCGCGGAGGTGATTCTCGAGTCCACGCCGGAGGGTGCAGGCGGATGTTTTTACGAGGAATGGAAAAGGGCCGATGAGACAGGCACCGTGCGGCACTTCTTTCCCTGGTGGATGGAAGCGCGCTATCGCGGCACTGCCGTGGATCGGGCTTCTCTCACGGAAGAAGAGGACAGATTGATCGAGCTTCACAGTCTGGACCTTGAACAGATTGGCTACCGCAGGCATCTGCGCGCCAGCTTTCACGGATTGGCGAAGCAGGAGTATGCCGAAGACGCCGAAAGCTGTTTTCTGGCGAGCGGTGAATCGATCTTCGAGCGCGAACCATTGGAGCAGCGCATTCTCAATGTACCGGAGCCGACGGAGACGCGGAACAATGATCGGCTTCGCATCTGGCTTCCGGCCATTCGTGGCAGGAGGTATCTGGTGGCAGTTGATCCTGCGGGCGGCGGCAGTGAAGGAGATTACTCCGCGGCCCAGGTGATCGATATGGAAACGGGGATGCAATGTGCGGAGTTCGCGGCACACATAGGCGGCCTTGAGCTGGCGCAGAAGATGAAGGAGCTGGCCTGGGAATATAACCAGGCATGGTTGGCTGTCGAACGCAACAATCACGGCAGCGGCATTTTGGCGCTGCTTGAAACCGTCTGCACGTATCGCAACATCTTCCGGCAGAGCGGACAGACAGGATGGCTGACCAGCTCCGTGAGCCGGCCCGCGATGCTGTCGCGGCTAAATGCCGCGCTGGTGGAAAAGCCGGAGCTGTTCATGAGCCGGGAGCTGCTGGCCGAGTGCCGGACCTTTGTGCGGCTGCCCGACGGCAGCAGCGGCGCGCGCGCCGGAACGCACGACGATCGCGTCATGGCAATGGCAATCGGGCTCTCTGCCCGCGCGGAGATGCTGGAAGGAGGAAACAGGAACTGATCGCTGTATGCTGGAATCAGTTAAACCCTGCAACGTGAAACAGGAGCAATTTTGGCGGTAACGGCGGTGCAGCATATCCGGCGCATGCGTGGCGGCGCACAGGGGCAGTTGATGCTCGGCGCCGACGGCCATGTATACGTCGTCAAGTTTCAGAACAACCCGCAGCATACACGGGTGCTGGCGAACGAGCTTCTGGCAACACGCCTTGCCGCGGCAATCGGACTGACGACGCCACAAGCAGATCTGGTCGACGTATCGCAGTGGCTAATTGAGAACACGCCTGAGCTGGAGATGGACCTTGGACGCAGCCGGGAGCGGTGCAAGCCAGGTTTGCACTTCGGCTCGCGCTTTGCCGGCGGATTGATGCCGGGCCAGGTGGTCGACTATCTGCCGGAGGAACAGCTGGCCGAGGTAAAGAACATCGAGGAGTTCGCCGGAGTTCTGGCGCTGGATAAATGGACCGGCAACGCCAATGGCCGTCAGGCGGTCTTTGTGAAAAAGCAGCGGGAGCGAAGGTATACGGCACATTTTATCGATTTCGGATATTGCTTTCATGCCGGGGAGTGGCGCTTTGAAGATCTGCCGCTGCGGGGCGTTTACTATCGCAATCTTGTTTATAGGGAAGTGCGTGGATGGGAGTCTTTCGAAAAATGGCTGTTCAAGATCGAGAAGCTTTCGGAAGATGTCGTGTGGGGGGCGGTCAATGAGATTCCGCATGAGTGGTATGGCGGAAATATCTCGGAGCTGGAGGCGCTGGCCGAAAAGCTGCTCGCGCGGCGCGGAAAGATACGCGAGCTGATCGAGGCATTCGGGAACTCCGACCGCCAGCCATTTCCGAATTGGGGTCCTGGCGATAAATTCGCCGCCAAAGGCTGGAACGATTCCCGCTGGGAAGCTAGCATCGAAGGCAGAGTGAACTAAGGAGACGATGGCGTCTGGAAAACAAAGACGGAATTGCGAATTTCAACTGCTCCGGTACGTGCCGGATGCGGTGCGAAACGAGTTTGTGCATATTGGCGTGATTCTGCGCGAGCCGGGAACCGGCGAACCGGTTCAGGTCCGTTTCACACGCGACTGGCGCCGGGTACGTTGTCTCGACCCGGAGGCCGACACGGCAATGCTGGAAGGCATGGAGAGCGAACTGCGCCGAGCGTTGGGAGAGGAGCCGGAAGGTAAGCTGAAGCAGATTCTCTCGGAGTCGCTTTCGCTGAACGTGCAGATGACCGAGCCGAAGGCGTACCTGGCGGAAAGCATGCCTGCAGGAGTGGAAGAGCTGATGCGGCTGTATGTTGAGCCGCCGCCGCGCGAGCGAATTTCGAAGCTCCGCGGGCGCAGCGCGATTCAGGCGGAGATGCGCGGTGAGTTTGAGCGGGCAGGGGTATGGGAGCTGATGCGGAAACAGATTCGTGCCTCCGAGTACACGCGGCCCGGTGACCCGCTTCGCATCGATGCCGGTTACAGGCCGAACGGTATGATCCGCATGTTTCATGCGGTAAGCCTGGAGCCAGGCGTGGAGATGGCCAAGGTACTGGCCTTTTCGGCAGCCGGATTGCGGGCTGGAGTCGAGCGCGTCGAGAAGGCGTCGCTCGATCTGACCGCGATTATCGAGCCTGCTGTAAAGGTTGGAGCAACAGAAGATGAGCCGGAGCGGCTGGAACTGTACCGCTTTGGAGTGGAGACCATGGAGGAGCACAGCATTCGCGTGCTAACCACCTCGGATCTGGGCCGCGTGGCGGAAACAGCGCGGAGAGAATTACACATCGGCTGACAGACGAAACAGTAAAAACGCTCGGTGTCCGCGCGGGACAAAAAATATTTTCAAAATATGCAAAATAGTTTGCATATAATTATGAGGTTTTCTGCTAGCATTGTTTTTGTAAATAAGAAGAGCTGGAGACGGCAGCGCGGATCGCGCTGAACGGAGCAAGCTCTGACCATCGGATTTTGCAAAAGGCATGGCCTCACGGTCATGCCTTTTCGTTTTTATGCCTTCAATGCAAGGCGGGAGAAGAGGACCATGCGCGTGAAAATGGGAGAGCAACTGCGGCAGATCTGGCGCCAGGCAACGAGCGGCGGGGCGAGCCGCGAAACACTGGAGGCGAGCGCTGCTTCCGCCGATGCCGCACGCAAGACGCTGGCGCTGCCTTCAATCCTGAGCCCCTTGATTGGGAATGGGCGATTTCCGGGACAGCACTTGCCCAAGCCCACTCCGGCCAATCTGCGCCGCTTTGCGGAGACGCCCGTGGTGCGGCGCGCCATCAACGTCATCAAGGACCGCATCGCCGCTATGGACTGGCATGTGCGCATGCGGCGCGGCGTGCAGCTGGAGAAGGTGGCCTATGTGGAGCGCAAGCTGCGCGCTCTCCGGCGCACGCTCGAAGAGCCGAACGCCACCGATAGTTTCCGCACTCTCATCGAGCAGGTCATTGAGGATGCGCTAACGGGCGGCTATGGTGCCATCGAGATGGAGACCACCGGCGAGCCCGAGCGCCCGGCAATGCTCTGGCCCGTCGATGGAGCATCGATCCGCATCAACGCCAGGTGGGATGGCGATCCCGAGACGCCGCGCTATGCGCAGGTCGCCGTCGGCCAGGCGCCTGCGAACGCAGTGGATCTGCTCGACAGCCAGCTCATGTATATCCGCATGAACCCGCGTTCTTTTACTCCTTTTGGACTAGGCCCTCTGGAGGTTGCGTTTGAGACTGTCAACGAATTTCTCTCCGCGCATCGCTTCGCGGGCAAGCTTGCTGCGAATGCCGTTGCGCAGTATGCCATCTGGCTCAACGAGGCCACGCCGCAGCAGCACGACCGGCTCATTCGCTGGTGGCAGGACGAGATCGAAGGCACCGGCCGCGTGCCGATCATCTCGACGGAGCAGCAGCCGCAAGTGCTCCGCTTTGCACAAGGCACCGATGCCGATCTGCGTCTCGCCTGGCAGCAGTTCCTCATCCGCATGGTGGCGAATGCCTTTGGGCTTTCACCGCTGATGCTCGGACTCGAAGCGGATGTGAATCAATCGACCGCGTCTGAGATGGCTGATGAAGCTTTCCGGGGCGCGATTCAACCGCTAGCCACGCTTATCGCGCAGCACATCACGCGCGATCTCTTCGACAAGTGCATCGGCTGGCGGGAATTTGAATTTGTCTTCAACGATTTGAGCGCGCGCGACGAGCAGACCGAATTGCAGGTGCAAGTACAGCTTCTGCAAGCCGGTGTGCTCACAATAGATGAAGTGCGCGCTATGCGGGGGCTTGGGCCGCTCCCGCAGAAAGGGGAGCCGAACTTGGCAGCGGTTTCCCATGACTGACAGCCGGCCTCCATCTTCGCCGGCGGATACAGGGTGCAGGGATCGGCGCAGATGCGGCCGGCTGCAGTCGAAGCAATACAGCAACAAAAAATAACTGCCGGAAGTCCGGCGGAGCGCGGGGAAATACATGAGATTGGAAGCAATGGCACTCAGGATCCCTCCCGTTGAAGGTCACCCTAACCGGGTTCCCTTTGAAGGAGTTCTCACTATCGTGAATCAACCAAGTGACAAGGCGCCTTCGGGCGCGCGCGGTCACCGCGTCATGCTCACGCATACGGCAGCGGAAAAGGCGCTTGCCTCATTGCTGGGCATGGCCGTGGATTACCGTCCCGGCTGGGACGGCCACGATGCGCGGCGCAAGATTGGCGTTATCACAGAGGCTACCCTGGTGCGCAATCGGATCAATGTGAGCGGCTATCTCTACGCACGGGACTTCCCCGATGTAGCGGAGGCGATTGAAGCGCACACACCCAACGCACTCGGCATGAGCTATGAGCTGGCGGATGCGCGCGTGGACGACATGCGCGCCGAAGTCTGGCAACTCACGCGCGTCACTTTTACCGGCGCGGCGATTTTACTGCGGGAGAAGGCGGCATACCGGGCCACCAGCTTCCGCATGAAGAAGGAGAAGCCGGAGCGCGCTTCAAAGGTGGCGTAACCGGCTTCTTCTTTCTCCAGGCGGAGCGCCGTTTTTGCGGAATGGCAAGGGGTGCGGCGCTCCGTCTTTTTCAAGATCCGGGCAACCGGAAGCACGGAAGGCTCTGCGAACAATGTTCGCGGGGCCTTTTCATTTGTTGGCCAAGTCCTCCCCTGGACGAATCACAACACAGAAAGGAAACAGTATGGAAAGGGAATCGCAGGATGTAACGGCACGGCTGGAGGCCGCGGCCAACCTGCTGGAGCGCACGCTCGGCTGGCTTGAAGAACGGCAGAACGCGCTCTCCGGCGAAGTGGAACGCATCTCCGCGACGGTGGAACAGAGCCGCCGTGAAGAAGAGCTGGCCTCAAAGCTGGAGGCCGTGGAAAAGGAGCTGGCGGAGTTGAAAGCCAACGCTGCCCAGGCAGTTCCAGCGCACTCGGCGCTTGCGCCGCTGCGCAAAACGATACCGGGCGCCACGCTCGACATGCTGGCCAAGCAAGGCGTCGGCGAGGGTCCGGTGGACTCGCGCACGCTGGATGCCGCGCTCTCAAGCCTCAGCATCGAGCAGCGGATCGCAGTCAAGAGCCAACTGCTCCGCGCCGGCGCAATCGCTTAAGTGCAGCTTTTAGCTACCAGCTCTTAGCTTTTAGCTAAAGCATTTCAGCCGCGAGCCATGTCCGGGAGCGCAGGGAAGCATGACAGCACGCTTTTCCGTGCGCTGCCGGGTGTCACACCAACAAGCTAATAGCTAAAAGCTAAGAGCTAAATCGCAACACATCCCCACGGAGGGGCAGAAGAATCATGAACGCATCCTTTGCAGACATCCATGCCGCGGCTGACTTTATCGGACCCGGTGCAATCGAAGTTCCGCTGTACCAGACCGAGATCCTCGACATCTGCCGCAGGTCCAGCCCCTTCGGCCAGCGCATCAAGCAGGTGCCGGCCACGGGTCATCCGTCGCGCTACTTTGAGGAGACCGCGATTCCAAATCCTGGCGCAACAGCCGGTTTTGTGAATCCGCGCTCCATCGCGCCGGCGGTTGTCTCGCCCACACGCGTGGAGCGCGCCGTGCCGCTCAAGGCGCTTGTGGCGCAGATGAACTACAACCTCTTTGACATGGAGCTTGGCAAGCAGCAGAAACAGTTTGAGTACCTGCAGGCGAAGGACCTGGCCGACACAGTTTCCGGCCTGATGGTTACGCACGACGTTGCACTGTGGAACGGCAACGACACCAGCCTTACCACACCCACCACCAACCAGTACATGGGTGTGACGGCACAGATTGCCGCAGGCGGCAACACTGTCACTGTTTCCACCACGGAGAAGATCATCACGACAATCAAGACCACGGTGGCGCTGATGGTGGCCCAGAGCGGCTTCTATGTCCGCCCCACGGCCATCTATGCCAACCCGGTGCTGCTGGACCTGATGGATCAGGAAATGCTCACCGAGTACAACGTGGTCCTCAACACCACGCAAATCACTGGAGGCTTTAACGTCAAGAGCATCACCACCCAGGCCGGCGAACTGCCGCTGATTCCGGACTGGAGCCTCGCCTACACGGGAACTCCTGGTTCGGGCACCGCGGTGCTGCCTGCCTACATCGTGACGGAGGACCTGATCGAGTATCACTGGCTCGGCGATCCGGCTCCGCGCATCCTCCAACTTGGCCTGCCCAATTCGCTCAGCCACCAGTATGTGGCTGTGAAGTTCGGCGCGCCTGTGGTGAAGGGTGCAAACTACGCGCACTACCAGGTGCTGGTGGATCGCTAAAAAGCAGGGGATAGGGAACAGGCGACAGGGACCGGAAAACTACTGCACGGCTTGCTCAAGTGTGTGGCTTCCGGTCTTTGTCCTGTTCCCTGTTTCCTAATCCCTGTTCCCTGTACTTCCCGAAAGGACTCTTCCAATGGCCTATCTGCAGCCATCCGTTTACACCAACTATGGATTGCCGGCCGCTACCACGGCGGACTGGATCACGGCCGCGACAGCCCTGATTAACAGCTACTGCAGGCGGCCGGACCTGAATGTCATTCAATACACGGAGCGTCTGCGTGTCACGGCAGGATCGCAAACCGTGCATCTGAGCTATCTGCCTCTTGCGCCTCTGGCTCCGGCCACTTCGCCTCTCGTCAGCATGCAGGGTCGCTACGCGCGTCCGCGCCGCGGCGAGATGGTCGATACGCCCATGCTCGAGATGGCATTGGCTTTTTCGCTTCCCGGTCAATGGACCAACCTCGATCCCACCACAGTCGATTTCGATCCCAACACCGGCGAGCTTACGTTGCCTTGGAATCTCTTAGGGCTTCCCTACAACGAAGTCTCAGTTACATATACCGCGGGCCTCTCCACCATTGGCGACGACGTTCTGAGCGCCTGTGCGCAGATCGTCCGCAATGCCCAGGCGCAGCCCGCGCTGAATGCGAGCTCGTCCAAGCTGGACACCATGCAGATGCAGTATTTTTCCAGTTCGCTCATCGACGAGACCGTGCAGGCATGGCTTCGTCCCTACATTGCGAACAGGCTGGGGTGAGCCACAGCAGTTCTCCTTCCGGTCTATGCCGAAGCGAAGAACTTTACGCGTTTTTTCCCTTAAGAAAAAACGCTCTGCATAAATCTCAAAGGGAGATAGCTGAAGGAGAACTGCTCTATGAGCGATACATCACCGCGTAATCCCACTGCCGCGCAGCAGATGCTTGCCGATGCACTACTGCGCAGCGTTGGAGGAGCGAGCGCGCAACTGGTTGTCTCAAACACGAGCACAGACAGCGCAATGTCAGAAATGGGTCTGGTTGCCACCAGCTTCGGCAGCGTCATCGTAAGTCCGGTGGTGATGCGAAAGCTACGCCCGACGTGGCAGGAAGGCAATCAATCGAAATGGGAGCTGTTCATCTCGGCTACCAGCGTTGAAGAGCAGGTCGGCGCGCTCGATCTTGCATCCGCTCAATCGCTCTTCGCCATGACGCTGAGTGTCATCGTCGGCGAACAGAGTTATCTCATCGAGGCCATAGCCTCCAACGAAGCCTTCGGCCAGATATTTCTTTACCGTCTCCTGCTCCGCGAACAGCGGCAGCAAGCGGTTTAACGAAGAGATCAGGGGTCAGAGATCAGTCTTGATCTCACTCTCCCCGGCGCTCATCTTTTCAGATCGGTTTTTTCAACTTCGGTCTGCTTCCGCGAAAGCACGAACCGGGAAAGGCATACAGGAAAACAAGGGAGTGGTCACCGAGCAGCTTTTGCTGATCTCTGATCTCTGACCCCTGATCCCTGTCTTCTATGCAGAACGCAAAAGATTCTTTCTACATAGCGCTGCGCACACGGCTTGTTGCCATCAATCCGGACCGCACCATCCTGCTGCGCGGCGCGGTCCGGCCCGGCATTCTTGTTGAAGAAGCGGAGGCTCCATTTCCGCAACTGCCGGACGATGTCTATACGCTGCGGTGGCTCTCGCTCGGAGTGGATGTCGATCTCGCATCTACGCTTGTCGCGCAGGAATGCGAGATTCTCTACTCCACCTGCGGCACGCAGAGCTTCGGCGGACTTGACCGCGGTCGTCTCCTGAGTGCCATGGACGAGGAGATCACCTCCATGCTGCAGCCTTTTTGTACGCCCAAGCTCAGCTACGTGGCCAGCCCGCCCACAACCATGCTTACTCAGGTTTTCTGGGATGAGCCCGTCTTCGGTCCCATCGTCACGCAGCGTGATCGCATCAGCCGCGTCGTCAAGGTTCTTGTATACAGCTATCAGGAGCAGGGTGAGTGATGTCCACCACGAACTGGTTTTCCAACTCCGCGCCGGTAGCGCGCCGCGTCCGCGCCTACTTTGCGCCCGTCAACCGCGCCGCGCAAGTACCAGTCCTCTTTGATCCCTCTGAGCAGGGTACATTCAGCTTTACTGCCCCGCCCGCGCCATGGATCGACCTCGGATGGATTCAGGGCTTTGCACGCAAATCCGCGAGCAAGATCGCCGCGATTAACACAGGCATACCCGCCGCGCCACTCGATCAGGTCCGCGAAAATCTCTCGGCCCAGGTCCTCTTTGAGTTCCTTGGCTGGACCAAGCTCACCATGGCGCTCGCCACCGGATCGCAGCACATGAATCTGCTCGCGCCCGCATCCGGCGCGGCTCACGCGGCGGTCGGCGCTCGGGCTACATCCGCGGTGGCCGTGCAGAGTGGGTCCACGGCCACCTCCATCGTGCTATCCTCCACGGCGGGTTTCACCGCAGGTCAGGCCGTTGCTGTAGATATAGACAACACCGGCCAGACAGGCTACGTCGGCTCGCCAGTCTCCGGCGCGTACATTCGCCAGGCCATCTCGGATGTCGATTACATCCGGCGCGTCACCTTTAATGTCGCGCTGATCTCTCAGGTCGCATCTACCAGCCTCACGCTGGCATCTCCTCTTCCCGGCGGCGTGCCCGCCACAGAAGCCAAGGCGCAGGCCGTTACGGGATTCGTCGATCGCGAAGGCGGCAGCTTTTTTCAGGAGTGGTCCGCGCTCTTCGTCATGGAAGGTTCACAGCACGAGCGCATCTTCTTCCACTACCCGCGTCTGCAACCTAACACCGGAGCGGAAGAAACAAATATAGCGCTCGCTTCGAAAAGCAAGCTCCAACGCATTTCGCTGCACGCACAGTTCACCGCGCTCCCGGTCACCGACCCACTCGATGGGGAACGAATTCTCTGCTACCGCAGCTTCCTGCCTGCGCCCAACGCGCTGGTCTAACCAAACCAACCATCTTGTATAGGAACCTTCGTCATCATGATCATCACCATCCAGAGCCAGAACTATACAACGGCGCTCGACTCCGCACACCCGCTGCTCATCAAGCGCACGCTTAACGAGCCATCCGTCTGCGAGCTCTGGCTCAGCCTGGCTGCTAGCGGTTCTCTTGCCGTCCCTGTGCGCAATCAGTCGCTCACCGTCACAGGAGACGACGGCACGGCCTACTTCACCGGCTACATTGCTGCCGCTCCAATGCCGGAGTATGCAGGTCTTGCGCTCGAAGGACCGCGCTATCGTTATGCGGTCCAGGCCATCAGTGATGAGGTTCTCCTCGACCAGGTCCTCATGGCGCCCAGCAAAGGCGCCAGCGGTCAGAGCGCAGGCGCACTCATGACTTCGCTCGTCACCCGGACCGCCGCCAGATCTCTTGTCACCAGCTCGCTCACTCTCAATCTGGGGGTCAGCCACTTCGCGCCGGACGCCGGCACGCCCTTCAGTGGATGCGCCTCGCAGGTCGCGGGTCAGGTCCGTGCAGCTTATCGTGCGCTCACCGGCCAGCTCACTCTCACGCCCGTTCCCGGCGCCACACATCCGCTGAATGAGACCGACGGCAGCCTCACGCTCTCCAATCTCACTCTCACCGCAAGCGTCAAACGCGCCCTCGCCAACGACATCACTGTCTGCGGAGAAAATGAGGCATGGGCCTACGCCACGGAGTACTTCCTCGGCGATGGAACGACCACACAGTTTCCGCTCTCCGCCGATCCATACTACATCGCCTCATCTAAAGCAAAGATCATCACTGAGCTCTTCAACGAGGCCGGGATTAATCCCGCGGTGTGGGCCGCTAACTCCACTTACTTCGGTATCGGAGCAGCCGGCCTCACCATGATGGGCGGAAACGGAAATGACGGCCAGACGCCTCTCACGTGGATCGATCCTATCGAGATGGGCGGAACCCTCATGTTAGAGGTTGACGGCCTGACACTGGCCACTAACAGCGCGGGAATCGTCGGCGGATTCTTTTCCGGACTCTTAACGGCGGCATCCTGCATTGCAGGCTTCCAGGCCACCGCGCAATCCGGTACCGGCGCCGTAAGCCTGCAACCGGTCGTCATTGGCGCTGCGACCGGTACCAGCTACTCCATTAATCCAGCGAATCAGTACACCCTCCGCGTCCGCGTCCACTGCCAGGAGCAGGAGCGGATTCAGGCCACCTATTACTCCTTCGGAGATAGCGGCGGCATCAGCGGTGGCGGCAAAATCAATCTCGCCGGGGCCAATCTCCTCTTTGAACTGATCGAAGTAGTCGATGGCGTTGCCGGCATGCCAGTCATTCTTTATGACGGCGCCATCCCAAATCTGCCGGACACCTGCAGCATTCTCCCTGCCAGCAGCATCAATCTCCAGGGAACCATGCGTTCCTTCAGCCTCACCAATCTCGGTTCGGGATGGGTTGTCTGCACGCCTTCAGGCGGAGCACCCTTCACGCGCCGCGTTGGTCCTTCCACGGCAAACTCTGAGTGCGAAGTTGAGCGTACCGGCAAGCTGGCTTTTTATACCGGTTACATTCCTCCAGTGGGCGAGCAGATCGCTGTTACTTATCGCACCCAGGGCCGCGCAGTAGGCCGCTCTGTCAACTCTGCCAGCCAATCCACACTAGCTGCCGCAGGCCTTCCCTCCGTCTCGGCATGGATTGGCTCCGTCACCAATCCGCCGGCACGCAGCTCCGCCGATTGCCGCACTGCCGCCTCGGTGATCGTGCAGGCATCCTCCGGTGTCAGCGCCCTCTGGAGCGGAACCTACAAGGGCACGCGCCTGAGTTTTGCTTCAGACGTCTGGCCAGGCGACGAACTTCAGCTCAACGCCACTTCACTCAGCCTGAGCGCGCAGGTCGTCGTCCGCACGGTGGAGATCACATACACGGCCAGTTCGCCGGATCTCGTCCAGTACGAAGTCACCTTCGCTAATGACTGGGCAGACGATCTCGCTATCAAGACCAGCATTACTGTTCCAGCAACTACATGGCTCCCCGCGCCTGTCGGCTATACACCCATGGCCAACCTCAACGCGCTCACCGTCACCGCACTTTCGGGCAGCAGCGTCACTGTCAACACTGGCGTTGCTCCTCCGACTGGCGGCGGCTTTGAGGTTCGCACCCGCGATTTTGCCTTCATGCCCGGCAGTGATCCTACGCTAGTCCTGCGCGGCTCTGAGCAGACGCTCACCTTCGCACGCCAGTCGGCCAATGATCGCTTCTATATTCGGATGTTCGATGGCTCTACGCCGCCTAACTACTCCGAGTTCTCGACAGCGCTTTTCATCAATCTGCCGCTGTAAACCAAAATCGTTGTCATCCTGAGCGAAGTTTCGCGCATTGCGCGAAACGAGTCGAAGGACCTGTGGTTGCTTTTTACTGATCTCTGGCCCCTGCTCTCTCATGGAGTTCTATATGCGCATGATGAATGAATTCGAAGCCCAGGTCTTGAGCGACCTCTCCGTCCTCAAATCGCAGATCAATGGCCTCATGGGCGACGGCAACGGAGGCCGCATCGCGGAACTCGAGCGCCGCATGGAGCACCACGAGCAGAACTGGCAGCGCGCGAAGGGATTTCTCGCTGCTGTCAGCGTCCTCTTCGCCGTCCTAGAAGTCGCCGTCGAAGCTTGGCACAGGCACTAGGAGTTGCGGTAGGGTAGGATACCCTCTCCCCCTCCCCACGCACCAGAATCTGTGTTTATGCAAATCTGTAAGTTAGCAGCCGGCGCAACACGCCTACATATAATGAACAGATGAGCCAGCAGCCGCCAACCGGCCCTATCGTGGGCGTCGTTATGGGCAGCAAGAGTGACTACGAAGTCCTCTCTGCCGCCGTCGAAATTCTGCGTGTACTTGAGATTCCGTACGAAGCAAAGATCGTCAGCGCGCACCGCACGCCGGACCTGCTCTTCAGCTATGCGGAAACAGCTCGCGAACGCGGCTTGCGCGTCATCATTGCCGGAGCCGGCGGCGCGGCACACCTGCCCGGAATGCTCGCTGCAAAAACGCTCGTCCCGATCCTCGGCGTGCCTGTGCCCGCCACGGTTTTGAATGGCCAGGACTCGCTGCTTTCGATCGTCCAGATGCCCAAAGGCGTTCCGGTCGGCACGCTCGCCATCGGCAAACCTGGCGCAGCCAACGCAGCCCTGCTTGCCGCCGAAATTCTCGCTATCACGGACGAGGATCTCTACGACCGCCTCGCCAAATGGCGCGCGGCACGCACGCAGCAAGTGCTCTCGCAGGAGCTTCCTGACGTGGAGCACAAATCTTGAGCAGCAGAGTTATCGTCCCCGGCAGAACTCTTGGCATTCTTGGGGGAGGCCAACTGGGCCGCATGATGGCTATGGCAGCCCGCACTATGGGTTATCACGTCCGCGTCATGGACCCCGAGCCGAACTGTCCGGCCAGTTTTGTTGTAGATGAAGTCGTCGTGGGCAAATGGGATGACGTCGCCGCAGCCGAGCGGCTTGCAAGAGGAAGCGACGCAATCACCCTCGAAATCGAGCAGATCGGTGTCGATGCCCTCGCGCGCGTTGCGGCCATCGCTCCGCTCCGTCCCGGCGTTGAAGCTATTCGCATCATCCAGGACAAGACGCTGCAGAAGCCTTGGCTCGCCGAATACGGTTTTCCTGTCGGCCCCTTTCGCATCGTCAACTCGGAAGCCGAACTGCAAGAAGCTGTTCCTGCGCTCAATGATCAGGTCTTTCTCAAGATTGGCCGCGGTGGTTATGACGGCCGAGGGCAAGTACGCATCGGCCTTGACTCACCGGCAACCGAAACATCCATCGCGGAAGCATGGAAATCAATCGGTGAAAAGCCTGCCGTTGCTGAGCAAGCTCTCGATCTCGATTTTGAGATCTCTGTCATGGCCTCGCGCAATCCATCGGGCGAGGTTCGCAGTTTTCCCGCCGCGCGCAATCATCATGAAAATCAGATTCTTGACTGGAGCGTTCTTCCGGCAGGCATTTCACCTTCTTTAGAAGAAAGCGCGAAGCGCCTTGCAGGCGAGATCGCCGCAGCTCTTGGCATCGAAGGCCTGCTCTGTGTTGAGATGTTCATCACCAAGCAGGGCAAACTCTTTGTCAACGAACTCGCGCCCCGCCCGCACAACAGCTACCACCAGAGCGAGCGCGGATGCGTTACGAGCCAGTTTGAACAGGCGGTGCGCTGCGCACTCAATCTTCCCCTCGGCGACACTTCGCTCATCTCTCCCTGCGCTATAGTTAACCTCCTTGGCGACCTTTGGCTCGGCCACGATCCTGATTTCGCCGCCGCGCTTCAAGTGCCCGGCGTCCGCCTGCATCTCTATGAAAAGCACACGCCACGCACAGGGCGGAAAATGGGTCACTTTTCTTCGGTCGGCTCAACGGCAGAAGAAGCGTTGGAAAGAGTTTTAGAAGCCAAACGGCGCTTATAGGCAAATACAAATGCCCGCCAATCGGCGGGCATTTGTATTTGAGCTGAAGCTGGCTTTACGCTTCTACCTTCTGCCACCGCTTCGGGCGCTGGTTGGCCTGCAGAATCTTCTTCCGCAACCGCAGCGACTTTGGCGTTACTTCCACAAGTTCGTCATCAGCGATGAACTCGATGGCTTGCTCGAGATTCAGTGCCCTCGGTGGTACCAGCCGGATCGCTTCATCCGAGCTCGATGCACGCATGTTCGTCAGCTTCTTCTCGCGCACCACGTTTACGTCGAGATCGTTGTCGCGTGAGTGCTCGCCCACAACCATGCCTTCGTAGACATCCACGCCGGCGCCAACAAAGAGAATGCCGCGCTCCTGAAGTCCGTTCAGCGAGTAGGTCGTTGTCAAGCCATTGCGGTCGGCAATCAGCGCGCCCGTGGGCCGCTGCGGAATCTCGCCCTGGTAGGGAATGTAGCCGTCAAAGAGCGCGTTCATCACAATCGTGCCGCGCGTCTCAGTCAGCATCTCTGAGCGCAGTCCGATCAGGCCACGGCTCGGTACGCGAAACTCCATGCGCACGCGGCCTGAGCCATGATTATGCATCCTGGTCATTTCGCCTTTGCGCGGTCCGAGCTTTTCGATCACCACGCCGGTGTGTTCTTCCGGCACGTCGATTGTCAGATGCTCGACAGGCTCCATGCGCGTGCCGTCCACCACCTTGGTGACAATCTCCGGGCGGCCTGCCAGCAGCTCATAGCCTTCGCGGCGCATCATCTCAATGAGAATCGCAAGCTGGAGTTCGCCGCGTCCCAGCACCTTGAAGGTGTCGGGTGAATCGGTTTCTTCCACGCGGATCGAGACGTTCGTCAGCAACTCGGTCTGCAACCGCTCGCGCAGGTTGCGGCTTGTAACGTACTGGCCTTCGCGGCCGGCGAAGGGCGAGTTGTTCACGCTGAACTGAATCGCAATCGTCGGCTCATCAATGACGATGAGCGGCAGCGGCGCGGGATTCTCGACGCTGGTGATCGTCTCGCCGATGGTGATGCCTTCGACACCCGCTACGGCTACGATGTCGCCCATCTCAGTCTCCGTAGTTTCAGTGCGCTTGAGGCCGTAGAAGGTGAAGAGCTTGGTAATCTTCGTCTTCTGTAGCGAGCCGTCACGCTTTGAAATCAAAACTTCATCGCCGGCATGAAGCGTGCCCTGGAAGACGCGGCAGATGGCGATGCGGCCGAAATAATCCGAGTAGTCGAGGTTGGTGACGAGAATCTGGAGCGAGCCGCTCTCGTCGCCGGTGGCCTGCGGAATGGTTTTGACGATAGCCTCAAAGAGCGGCTCAAGGCTCTCGCCGGGCTTGGCCGGGTCGAGTGTCGCCGTGCCTTGCTTGGCTACCGCGTAGAGAACCGGAAAGTCGAGCTGATCCTCGGTCGCGTCGAGATCGATGAAAAGATCGTAAATTTCGTTCAGAACTTCCTGCGGGCGCGCATCGGGACGGTCGATCTTGTTGATACAAACAATGGTCGACAGCTTTGCTTCGAGCGCCTTTGAGAGCACATAGCGCGTCTGCGGCAGCGGACCTTCCGCTGCGTCGACGAGGAGCATGACGCCATCGACCATCTTGAGAGCGCGCTCCACTTCGCCGCCGAAATCTGCGTGGCCCGGTGTGTCGACGATGTTGATCTTGCCGCCGCCGTAGTGGATGGCGGTGTTCTTGGCCAGAATGGTGATGCCGCGCTCGCGCTCGAGCTCATTCGAGTCCATGACGCGGTCGGCGACCTGCTCGTTGGCGCGGAAGGTTCCGGACTGGCGAAGCATGGCGTCTACAAGCGTGGTCTTGCCGTGGTCCACATGCGCGATGATGGCGATATTGCGTATCGTCTGGCTCACTGTATGTAAAATTCCTGTTCTGCGGATCAAGCCCCGATTGCGGCCGCATGAAGATGGAAAAGGCGGGCCATAGAGGAGCGATAAATCACGGATTTTGCCGCTAATGCGGCAGTTTCTATTCTAACAGTTGCCTGATTTTCCTGCCTTTGGCAGGGTGCGATAGACTTGGCGCGCCATGAAAATCACTTTCCTGAGACTCGCCTTTCATCTTTCCGTCCTCTCACTCCTCTGTCTTGCGGCCCAGGCGCAAAGGCAGGACAAGCTGCTGATCTATTCGATCGACGTTGAGGGCGGGCAGTCCACGCTGCTGGTTTCCCCTTCGGGGTCTTCCCTTTTGGTTGACACTGGTTGGCCCGGCGAGAATGGCCGCGATGCCATGCGCATTCAGGAGGCGATGAAGGATGCCGGGATTACGAAAATCGATCATGTGTTGATTACGCACTTTCATGTGGATCATGTGGGCGGCGTGCCGAATCTTGTGCAGCATGTCAAAGTGGGCGAGTTCATCGATCATGGCGAGAACCGCGAGGACTCCGACATTACGCGTCACGACTATGCCGCCTACCTCAAGGCCATCCAGGGGCATCCGCGGCGGATTGTCCATCCAGGCGACACGATCGAAGTTCCGGGCCTCAGCATTGTCGTTCTGACGGCGGATGGTGAGCATATTGCGTCTGTTCCGGGAGTGAAGCCGGAGCCCAATCCTTATTGCGCCAGCGAGCCGAAGTGGGATCTCGATACGACGGAGAATCCGCGTTCCACTGGCATTCTGGTGCGCTTTGGCAAGTTCCGCTTTCTCGATCTTGGCGATCTGACGAAGGCCAAGGAAATTCCCCTTGTCTGCCCGAACAATCTGATTGGGCGCGTCGATCTCTACCTGGTGAATCACCACGGCTTCAACCTTTCGAATTCGAAGGCTTTTGTGGATGCGATTCATCCGCGCGTGGCGATTATGAACAACGGGGCTCATAAGGCCGGCAGTCCGGAGGCATGGCAGACGGTGCATGAGAGTCCGGGCCTGGAAGACCTGTACATGGCGCATACTGCCGAGGAGTCCGATGCGGCACACAACAGCCCGGAGGCGCTGATTGCGAATCCGAAAGGCACGGCAAAAGACGGCGCTTACTTCAAGGTGCTGGCCAGCCGGGATGGCAGTTTCAGCGTGACGAATATGCGGACGGGGCGGAGGAAAGAGTACAAGTAAGGCCGTACTTCCTGATTTGCCGGTTTCAACTTTCGCTTTTTGTTTTCCTTGAATTCATGCTGAAGAAAAGCATAGCTGTTTTGCTTCTAGGTGTCTTATTTTGTGCTGTTTGCGCTCGATTTCAACTGTTTACTAATTGCACAACAAAATAGGTTACTGGCGGGGGGAGACCCTCAAAAAAAATATTGTGCCCCTGCAAGTGGGACGGCTGCCTGCCGCAGAAAAGCCCGGGGCTGAAGCCCCTCTTGAATACATCGGCCTTATTCGTGAGGCTGAAGCCTCACGCTCCCTCCGGAAATGCCAAGATGGGTTTTCCCGGAAAAGCGAAGATGGTTTTTTCATCAGGCTGCGGGGCTGAAGCCCCTATGCTTTCCGCTTGTTTTCCGGGGCCTGAAGGCCCCCTGTGCCCTGCGGCTCGATTTGTTGGGACACTTTCCAGATTTTTTTGGGATTTATAGGGATCACTTCTTCGATGTCCTGGGGCGCAAAACTGCGCTTCTGGAGATGCCTTAAACATTGGGTCTTGTTCCTTTAGCGGGTTCGCCGCGCTTCGCGTGTTAGCGAGTTGGCAAGTTGGCGAAGAGAAAAACGAAGAGGGGAATTCGATATGTATAATTCCCAAAATTTTCTCTACGCGGCGGACTGGGGCTGTTTGCGCGGGTTGGCACGGTCGAGGCGCGTCTGGGCGATGCCGGTGCGGAGAGCGGATTCGTTGGCTTTGAACTCAGTTCGGATGGTGTCGAGGACCAGGCGGCCAGTTCCGAGCATGGCATTGCCCTCAAAAGGTGGGATGACCCTGATAGCGATGCCGTGATTGATGCAGGCCGCATAATCCCTGATGTCCTGTGTGGAGGCCAGCTCCGGCAGGGCGGCGAGATAGGCTTCCGCGCCTAGCGCGGCTGCCTGGAAGTCGAGAAGCTTGAGGTTTTTGCAATCGGCGAGAGCGCGATTGCGGGCCTGGCAGCAGCGGTGGACGGCGGTGTTGCGGGTTTCCTGGTGGATGCAGGGACGGTTGTGGGGTGCGGACATGGCGATCTCCTTTTGTGCCTGAAAACAGAAAGGCCCCGCGGTGGCGGGGCCTTCGGCTGGATAAAATTTTTCGAGCTACTTCTATTAAGGCATAAAACCCCTTAATCTTGTGCAAACTATTTTTAGAAAATTTTGTGCGCGATGGATCGGCACGCCAGAGGGTACACCATCAGCGTTCCCGGACCATGCGAATTCTGGCCAGCGGAATCAGCAAGGGCTCAGGATTCTCCGCCAAGCGTGCCGCGGTCATGGTTTCAAGCTGCGCGATAAACTCCGCTGCTCGTCCGAGGTTACCGTCCGGCTTTAGAGCAGACGTGAGCGTGGGAAAGACCGAGGCTCGCGAAAAGGCTGACCACCGGGCTCCAAAGGATTTGGCGTCTCGATCCTGTAGGAAATCCGACCAGATTTGATCTTCGCCTGAAAAGATCTCCGCTTCTTCGACCCGCATTCCGGCGAAGTGTCCGCTGGCCACGAAGGGCGCGAGAAACTCTTCACGGCTTCTTCCCACGGTAGGAATTGTCATCCGCAGCAGCTCTTGCTCCGTTATGAAACCGCTTTCGACCATCTTCCGCAGAGATGCGTACATGGATTGCAAAAGGGCGCGGTATCCAAACTCGCCTTGTTCATCGACGGCCATGGTGAGTACGACGAGCCTTCCGCCGTTGCGCAGTTCCTTGCCGCGCGCAAGGAGAAACTGCTGCCAGTCTTCCGCCGCCTGACGGTGAAATGCGGCTTTGGCCGCCAGATCAGCACTGAAGGCTACTTGTACCTGGTCGGGAACGATGCATGGCACCTGGTTCAGCCACTGCACGGCCCACGAACTCCAGCCCAATGTGACGGAATCAGCCGGAAGAATTTGTTCATAAAACGATCTGCCAATGGCTGAGGCGAAGACTGCCGAATCGGGCTTCAAATATGTTTGAGGATCGGTGCGCAGGGTTTCAAAGAGCGCTGTGAAGTCGTTTGTGGGCAGGTCCACGTGGACGACAGAGATTGCCTGGTTGCGTCCGGCCCGTTCTCGCAGCGCGTCAATCGCCGCGCACATGGGAACGAGGGCGTTGTGGCCCTGAGACGAGCCATAGTCCGCGATCACGATGGGGCTCTGCGCATCAGGAAGCGAAACGGCCTGTGCCGCGCGTTGCAGCATGGGCACAGCGGGCGACTGGCCCGCCGCCTGCACTTGTGAGTTGCGGTTATAGCGACCGCGCCCTTCCATTGCGGCGGATGTGATTTCTTTTGTCAAAATTTACTCTTTTGCGGCCATATTATCAGTCAGAAATTATTTGTTCCATGTGTAATATGGGCGCATGCCTCTCTATCCTGGAATTCCTTACGGGCCGGCGCCGTCGTGGGCGTTTCCCTTCTTCGATTGCTGCATTGTCTTTCTCTTTGTTTTGTGCCTGCTGGATGCGTGGAGGCGGGGACGGGGCGCGATCTCGTATCTGCTGGGCGGGATGTGTTTCGGGCTGGTGCTGGAATATCTCGAGGTGGCATCGCACAGCTACACCTACGGGCACTTTCTGCTGATGCTGGGGCATGCGCCTATGGATATTCCGGTGAGTATTGGCCTGGCGTGGGGGATCATTCTTTATACATCACGATTGTTTTCCGACGGGCTGCGGTTGCCCTGGGTGGCCGCGGCGGCGCTTGATACCGTACTGGCGCTGAATCTGGATCTGACCATGGATGTGATTGCCTACCGGATGCACATGTGGCACTGGGACTGGACCGGAACCGGGCTGGACCCGTTGAAGGCGGAGTGGTTCGGGATTCCCTATGGCAATTTTGTCGGGTGGATTTCAGTGGTTTTCTTTTACTCGTTTTTCAGCAGGCTGTACGAGCGCACGATCTTCAAGCGAACTGGACTCAAGCAGACGGGCATGTGGCGGTTTCCGGCGATTGCTGTGCTGGCGCTGATTTCGGCACAGGTGGAGTTGCTGGTGACGGAGTACTTCCTCTTTCATTGGCTGAATGCTGTCCATATTGGATCGGGACGGCGGCTGGCGATTGAAGTTGTGGTCCTGCTGGGGCTGGTTTGCTGGGGAAGTTTGCGTAGGCGGGGCGGGCCGAGGCGCAGGGTGCCGGGCGTGGCTGTCTGGGTGCCTGCATGGTTCCATGTCTATTTTGCGATTGCGCTTGTGGCGCTGGGATTTTTCCGGGAGAACGGCTGGATGACGCTGGTGGCCGGGGTGAATGTGGGGATTGGGCTAGTGATTCATCTTTGGCCTGTGGTGGGGAAGAAGGCCGAGCCGGGGTCGCTTGTCTGGGCTGAGACGGTGTGAACGCTGTCCGGTGAATTGGCGGGAGTGCTGTCCCACCCATTCGGCAAAGAACGCCGAATGGGTAGGGCACGGCGGTGATTGCTTCACGATACGCGTGAAGCTGGTTAGTCGAGCTTGGGGTGGAGTTTGTGGAAGCCGGTGGCTTGCTGGTAGGCGTGGCCGAAGGCGGCTAGTTTTGCGTCGTGGTAGAGGCCGGCGAGGAAGGTGATGGAGACGGGTGTATTGGGGCCGCCGATGTTGTCGTTTTCGCCGTCGTCTTCTTTGGGTGGGTGGGGTGCGTCGGCTGCGCGGAGGCCGTTGGGCACGATGAGTGCGGGGTGGCCGGTGAGGTTGGTGGCGACGAGCTGCAGGCCGTTGGTGGGAGCGACGATGATGTCGACTTTTTCGAAGAGGGCTGAAACCTGCTGGCAGGCGAGTGTGCGGGCGCGGGCGGCCTGGACATATTCGACTGCAGGGTAGAAGCGGGCGATGCGGAAGGTGTTGGGCCAGTCGCCGGCGGATTGCTCGGTGAGGAGCTTGTCGCGGCCGGAGCGGGTGAGGTCGTCGAAGGCGGCGGCGGCTTCAGCTTCAAGCATGGGCGTTATGGCGTTGTAAGGCAGATCGGGGAGCTCGACGGGGATGAGGTCGATGCCCATGGAGCGGAGCTTGTCGAGGGTGGCGAGGTCGTATTTGCCGTCGTAGTCGCGGCGGGCGCGGTTGGTGGCCATGCTCGCGTTGCGGTCTTCGCGTTTCTTTTTGTCTTCGGGAGTTTCGTTGGGCTTGGGTTCCTGCGGCTTGAAGGGCCTGGGTGGGTCGAAGGCGGATTTCAGGTAGCCGATGCGGAGGGTCTTCGGGTCGAGGCCGGGTTCCAAGTAGAACGGAGCGGGAAAGACGGAGGTGTCTTTGCCGTCGGGGCCGTGGATGGCGTTGAGGACGAGGGCGCAGTCTTCTGCGGAGCGGGTGATGGGACCTAGCTTGTCCATGGTCCAACTGAGGGCCATAGCTCCTGTTCGTGGGACGAGGCCGAAGGAGGGTCGAAGGCCGGAGACACCGCAGCGGGTGGAGGGGGATGCGATGGAACCGAGAGTTTCCGAGCCTATGGCGAAGCCGACGCAGCCTGCGGAGACGGCGGAAGCTGAACCGGCGGAGGAGCCACTGGAGCCTTGTTTGGGGTTCCATGGGTTGCGCGTCTGGCCGCCGAACCATTTGTCTCCCATGGCCAGCGCGCCGAGGGTGAACTTGGCAATGAGGATGGCTCCGGCTGCGTCGAGGCGCTGGACTACGGTGGCGTCTTCATCGAAGGACTGGTGCTCGAAGCCGCCTGCGCCCCAGGTGGTGGGGTAGCCTTTGACGGCGAGGAGGTCTTTTGCGCCCCAGGGGATGCCGTGGAGTGGGCCGCGATATTTTCCGGCGGCGATTTCGGCGTCGGCCTGCGCGGCTTGTTTGAGGGCGCGATCTTCGAGGAGCGTGATGACGAAGTGGAGCTTGGAGTCGTAGCGCTTGAGGCGTTCCAAATACATCTTCGTCAGCTGAACTGAGGTCACCTTGCGTGCTTGAATCAAGCTCGCTAGATCGCTCACAGTCCGAAAAGCTAGTTCCTCTATTTTTGCGGGTGCGCTTGCGTTTGGGTCAGGAGCCCATTCGTCTAGCCTGTTAAACGGAGGCCCACCCGCGCTATAGGCCGGAATACGAATTGTCTGCGGGTCCGCCTTCCACGCCGGCTGCGGATGAAAGACGAACGCCGGTGCGACGGAGTTTGGGATATTGAGCTTGCGGATGGCTTTCATTGACCCGTTTACGTCGATTAGCGAGTCGATCATCATCTGCTTCTGTTCGGCGGTGAAGGGGCCGATGCCGGCGAGGATGGCGGCCTGGTCGATCATCTCCGGGGTAATGACTGGCGGCTTGGATTGATCGGTGCCTGAGGCTTCCTGCGCTTGTATGGAGAGGGTGTAGAGCACGCCGGGAAAGAGGGTGGATGAGATGCCAGCGAGGGTGGAGGCGGTGAGAAAGCGGCGGCGGTCGAAGGTCACTGAAAACCTCTGGGAATGGGGAAGATGTCTTTTCGACACTATAGCGGAGTTGGGAGATTTAGTTGTCTGTACTCGGTGGCTGAGTTTCAACAGGGGCTAAAGCCCTGCACTGCCAGTCGTGCTATGTTGCGAAGATTAAGGGGGCGGGAGTGCCATCCCAGGTCCTTAACTGCAAGGACCTGGGGCACCCGGATGTTGTGGCGGAACTCGCGAAAGATGATGGGCAATCTGAATTCTGGAGCGTTTAGTATCGGGTCATGGCGCTGGTTGAGGTGCGGTCGGTAACTAAGAGCTATGTGCGATATGCCGGGCTGCGCGCGGAGGAGCGCGTGGTGGTGGATGATGTGTCGCTCGAGATTGAGGCGGGCGAGACGCTGGGGCTGGTAGGCGAATCGGGTTCGGGCAAGACGACCGTGGCGCGGATGATCCTGGGGCTGGTGAGGCCGACTAGCGGGATGGTTCGGGTGGATGGAGTGGATCTGACGGAGGCTTCATCCAAAGAGTTAAAGAGCCTGCGGCTCCAGATGCAGCCGGTTTTTCAGGACCCGTATGCGGCGCTGAATCCGCGGATGCAGGTGCTGGAGATTGTGACGGAGCCATTTGCGATTCATAAGCCGAGCATGGGGCCGAATGCGCGGCAGGCCGAGGCCGTGATTCTGCTGAAACAGGTGGGGATGGATGAGAGTGCGCTGGGACGGTATCCGCATGAGTTCTCTGGCGGGCAGCGGCAGAGAATCAACATTGCGCGGGCGCTGATGCTGCGACCAAAGCTGCTGATCCTGGATGAGCCGGTGTCGGCGCTGGATGTCTCGGTCGGCGCGCAGATTGTGAACTTGCTGCGGACGTTGCAGCGCGAGCATGGGCTGACGTATCTGTTTATTTCGCATTCGATGCCGCTGGTGCGTTACCTGAGCACGCGGATTGCAGTGATGGAGCGCGGGCGGCTGGTGGAGACGGGCGAGGCTGATGCTCTTTGTGCGGCGCCGCGGGAGGCGTATACGCGGCAGTTGCTGGAGGCTACGCCGGAAATGCAGGGATTAGGGAACAGGGATCAGGGTTCAGGGTTATAGATAAACGGCAATGACTGTATATATTTCCACCCTTGCGATTTTTTCTTTCGCAAGGGTGGGATGGAGCAGGATAGATTACTTCGACGGCGGTGGGGGTGTGGGCTTGGGTTGAGGCGCCGGAGTTGTTGTTGCTGGTGGCGGCGTTGCAGTGGAAGGCGCGGTTGCCGGGGCTGAAGGCTGGCCGGGCGCAGCGGGTTGACCGGGAGTGCTGGGAAGCGGAGGCTGGCCAGGCCTTGGTGCTGCTCCGGGTGCGCCGGGGATCATTCCGCCGGGACGCGGCGCGGGTGCGGGCGGTGGTGCAGGCATATCCGATACGCTGACGAGCTCGACATCAAAGACGAGATCAGACTTGGCGGGAATGCCGGGGTGGTCAGGGCCGCGATCAGGCATGGCGCGATAGCCGTAGGCCAATGCCCAGGGGATGAAGATGCGGCGCTTGCCGCCGACGTGCATGCCATCCACGGCGAGGTCAAAGCCGGGAATCATGCGGCCAACGGCGTGCGGAAACTCCAGCGGCTGGGGGTCACCCATCTTGGGCTTATTGTCCGGCCCCATGACGGGCTTGCCGTCCGGGCCGATGACTGGCTGCGGGTGCTGATCCCACGCGTCAAAGACTACGCCATCGGCAGCGCGCCAACCCTTGTATTTGACATGCCACATTTGCTTTTCCTGGCCGAGTGGGCCGGTGCCGAGCTTGATGTCCTGATACTTGAGCGCGAGGGTGGTTTTCATGATTCCGTGCGCGGGTAGCACGCCGGGAGGCAGCTTAGCGGCGCTGGCGGCCGTGGTGGTGGAGGCATGGGTGGCAGGCGTAGCGGGCTTGGGTGCGGTTGGTGCCTGTGCGGGGAGGGTGACGGCGAGTGCGGCTGCAACGGGAAGCAGCGAAAAACGGGATCTCATTGCGTGATTTCAACTCCGGGATGGGCTTACACACCGGAGTTTAGCACCTTGAGCGCGGGAGATGTTGACATGGATTGCGAGTCCTCCATCCCATCTTTATGAAGCTGCGGCTACGGTGAATAGATATGTCCCTGCATTTTGCGGATGTAGTGCGCTGGCTCTGGCTGCCTGTGGCATCTTTTTTTGCCGGAGCTCTGAATACGATTGCGGGCGGGGGATCGTTTCTCACGCTGCCGGCGCTGTTCTCCGCCTCCAGCGCCGCGGGGGTGGGCGCGGTTACGGTGCAGGCCACGAACACTGTGGCGTTGTGGCCTGGGCAGCTTACTTCGCTGGTGGCATTTCGCAGGCATTTGCTCGCTTACGGCTGGAAGATGGCTCCGATTGCGCTGGCGAGCGGGCTGGGCGGCTGGATCGGCGGCAGGCTGTTGCTGATTACATCGAACCACTGGTTCAGGGAGCTGCTGCCGTGGCTGCTGTTGTTTGCCGCAGGGATGTTTATCGCCAGCATGCCGCTGGGCAAATGGCTTGCGACGCGCTCGGGCGGCAAGCGGTATGACGTAGCGCTGATCATCGGCATGGTGGTGGTGAGCGTGTATGTGGGCTACTTTGGCGCGGGCGGGGGATTTCTGGTGATGGCGCTGTTTGGGATTTGCGGCGTACACGATATTCACGAAATGAATGCGCTGAAGGTGCTGACGGCGGTGGTTTCGATTGGCATTCCCGCAGTGACGTTCATGCTGGCGGGGCGCGTGGAGTGGCGCTTCTGCCTGGAGATGGCAGTGCTGGCCGCAGTGGGCGGATATCTGGCCGCACACCTGAGCCCGCGCGTGAACCAGCGCGTGATGCGCTGGACGGTGGCTTCGATTGGTCTGCTTACGGCGGCGTATTTCTTTTTGCAGAATGCGCTGATGCGCGGGTGAAGATGGGGCGCTAAAAGACGTGCCATCCGTCCTGTACTACGCCCTGGGCGCTGATGCGGATGTAGCCGGCGGTGGGGTTGATGCCAGCCATACGTGTAAAGTTCTTGCAATGACAGTCCTGCTCGATCTTCGCCATGCTGTGCGGCAGTTGAAACTTGCGCCGATGTTTACGGCAACCGTTGTGTTGACGCTTGCGCTGGGCATTGGCGCATGCACGGCGATTTTCTCGCTGATTGATGCGGTCATGCTGAAGTCGCTGCCGGTGACGGATCCATCGCGGCTTTACCAGATTGGCATTGGCAAGGCTTGCTGCCTGATGAACAGCCCGGAGGGAGACTGGGATCTTTATTCGTATAAGCTCTACAAGCAGCTTGCTGTGGCCGCGCGACCGGAGTTTGATGAGGTTGCCGCCTTCCAAGCACAGCCCGGTGTGCTGAGCGTACGCTACGGCACAGACATGGACCGGGCGCAGGCGCGCGCGCTGATGGGCGAGTATGTGAGCGGCAACTACTTTCAGACGCTGGGCGTGAATGCGATTGCCGGACGCATGCTCAGGCCGGAGGACGACAGGCGCGGTGCTCCGCCAGTGGCTGTGATGAGCTATCGCACGTGGAAGAACGTCTATGGCGGCGATCCGAAGATCATTGGGGCGACCTTTCAGATTGAGACATTTTCTTTCACCGTCGTTGGCGTAGCGCCGCCAGGATTTTTCGGCGAGACGCTCAGTAGCAATCCCATGGACCTGTGGGTTCCGCTCTCAGTGGATTACCTGACGGATGCCGAGGCTCCCTACTGCGATGTGCCCTCGATGGCATGGCTGCGGCTGATAGGCCGGCTGAAGCCGGGCGCGACAACGGCCGGTGTAGCGGAACGGTTGACGGCTCACCTGCAGCACTGGCTTACCGGCGAGGGCGCAATGGCACCGCAGTTCGAGACGCAACTGAAAGACGAGCTTTCGCGGCAGGTGATTCGCCTGGGTCCCGGCGGACAGGGCATTGGCGAGATGCGCGATTCCTATCGCAGCAGCTTGTATATCCTTTTCGGCATCTGCGCCGCGGTGCTGCTGATTGGCTGCGCGAATGTGGCAAATCTCCTGCTGGCTCGAGGCATGACGCGAAGTCCGCAGACGGCATTGCAGCGTGCGCTGGGAGCGTCTACGAGGCGGATTCTGCAGCAATCGTTTCTTGAAAGCATGCTGCTGTCAGTGATGGGCGGTGTGCTGGGCGTGGTGGTTGCGTGGGCGGGAGCGGGCTTGATTGTGCGGCTGGCATTTCGGTATGCCGTGGTGGCTCCGGTGCATATTTCGCCGTCGCTTCCGGTGCTGGGATTTTGCCTGGCGCTATCGATTGTTACAGGCTTGATTGCAGGGATGGCGCCGGCGTGGCTGGCTTCACGCACAGACCCGATGGTTTCAATGCGCGGAGCAAACCGCACGATGAGAGGAAGCGCGGGGTTGCCACAGAAGACGATGGTCGTTGTGCAGACGGCTGTTTCGTTGGTGCTGGTGGCCGTGGCTGGCATGCTTTCGCATAGCATCTCTAACCTGCGCCACCAGGATTTTGGCTTTCATGCGGAGAATCGCGAGATTGTGACTGTTGAGCCGCCGCTGGCGAAATATACGGTTGCCGATCTCGACAGGATGTATCGCGAGCTGAAGATACGGCTTGAGGCTTTGCGTGGAGTTCGCAGCGCGAGCGTGGCCCTGGACAGCCCGATGGATGGACACTGGGAAGCCTATGTGCTGAAGCCTGGGGAGGGCGTGCCGCCAAGCGATAGCGCGCACAGTGTGGACTACGATCGTGTGGGCCCGGATTACTTTGCCACTATCGGCCAGCCGCTTGTGAAAGGACGCGGCATTCTGCTCTCTGACCGCGAAGATACGCAGCATGTTGCCGTGGTGAACGAGGCCTTTGTGCGTAGGTTTTTTCCGGACGGCGATGCCATTGGCCGCCACTTCGGCTTTAATCTGCCGGCCAACAGCGACAGTTTTGAGATTGTGGGCGTGGCTCGCGATGCGAAATATGCAGACCCCGCGCTGCCGCCTGCGCCGATGGTCTTTGGCGCGCTCTCGCAGAGCATTCTTTATGCCGATAGTGCGCTGAAGGAAAACGAGAAGTGGTCGCACTTCATCAATGGAGCGCAGTTATGGATTGATGGTGACATGGGACGGCTGGAGCCGCAGATCCGCAAGGTCTTTGCGGAGGTTGATCCCAATCTCGCCATCATGAATATGCATCCGTTGCAGCAACAGATTGATGTGCACTACGAGCAGCAGCGAACTGTGGCTGAATTGAGCACGCTCTTTGGCGGACTTGCAATTCTGCTGGCGTCGATTGGCCTTTATGGCGTGATGGCGTATACGGTTGCGCGGCGCACGATGGAGATTGGTGTGCGGATGGCTATCGGGGCATCGCGAGTGAACGTGATTCTGTTGGTGTTGCGCTCGGCGCTTGCGCAGGTGACGGTGGGACTGGTGTTGGGATTGGCGCTGTCCTTTGTTGCAGGGCGCATGCTGCACGCAAGCCTGTATGAGGTGGGAGAAGTCGACCTGGGGGCGCTGGTTATTGCGACGGCTGTTCTGCTGCTGAGCGCATTGATCGCTAGCTTTATTCCGGCGCAGCGCGCAGCGAGTGTGGAACCTGTGACGGCGTTGCGGACGGATTGAGAGAGCTATACTCGTCATGTTTCTTTTTACGCGAGGTATGTGGCAATGAAGTCCTTGGTCATAATCTGCATTCTGCTCGGCTCAGCGTGTTCCCTATATGGGCAAAAATACCGCATGGGACAAGCGCCTGAGACGGTCAAACCAACTGATTTTTCGCTCCACCTGCATATTTCGGCATCGCACCTTCGGCGCGTCTGCAACGGCTATGACTCCGCCGGCCACGCTCTGGCCGGGGTCTCGTGCAGCGCGAACGGACTCTTTGTCGACGCTGTTCTGGATGGCAAGAAAGTTGAGCTATGGGGCGATTCAAAGATCGGAAAACTACAATCAGCTGTCCTGGCCCCGGGTGATTACACAGCGCAACTCGCGAAGGACGGACACAACGCTGACCAAACGGCGATCAGCCGGGATTACATGGTTCTGCTTCCCGACGGCACTATTTGGCAATGCCATTTGAGCGGCATCACAGAATAATCTCGAAACCCAAGAACGCCTGACTGTGATCTACCATGCTGTCCGAAGATTGTCCCGATAGAAAACTCGCGCTTTTTAGTCTGGTGGCGGATAGTAGGGCAGCTTGTTGTTCTTCTCGTTGGCACGCTTGACGGTGACATCGCTGAGCAGGAGCGCGGGGGCGAGGACGGTTTCCGGGGTCGTGGAGTTATAGTTGGCTACCCAGAGCTTGTTGCCTGCCGCTTCAATGCCGGAGCGGATCGCGCGCTGATCGATATCGGCGAGGGCTGCGCCGCGCACCAGTTCGCGCTTGCCGTCTGCTACAGAGACCTTGTAGAGCACGTGCGGCGAGAGCCCGGAGCCGAGGGTGGCTGCGTAGTAAACGCTGGTGAGGCCGCGGTCTTTGGCCATATCAAGCAGCTTCTTGTTGAGGTCATCGTCGGAGAGACCGTTCTCGGCTGAGATTTTAAGCACGCCGATGACGGACCGCGCTGGGCCGGAAACTGCGGCGCGCGCGTGGCCGTTGGATTGCGGGAGATCGCGCACGGGCACGCGGCCGATAAGGTAGCTCTCAAGCTTGCCCGCGGTGACGAGCTGCACGGCCTGGGCTGCGACGCCTTCATCATCGACGTCATAGGCGCCCATCAGATCCTTGCCGTCATAGGTCTTGAGGCTGGGGTCATCGACGGCGTTGAGAAAATCGGGCAGGATGCGCGCGTGATAACTGGACGCGAAGGGCCCGTTGGTGCGGGCCTCAGTGCCGAGACGCGGCCGCGTGGCGGCAAGTCCGGAAGCCAGAAGCGTGTGCATGGCCTCAGCTCCGGCGTGCGAGGAAAGAAGCAAAGGTCCGTGGTACTCCTCTTCGACCAGAGGCGCGTTGCGCAGATCGGCGAGCGAGGCGATTGTGCGCTCCGCGTGTTTTTCGAATTCATCGGGTGCGTCGAGCGCGGCGAGGGATCTTCCGCTGGAGGCGTTGGTGCGGTCGATGCGCATTCCATCGGCGGCCTGGGTGCCGACGCCGAAGGACTCCTGATAGCTGGAGCTGGCCTTGCGGACGATGGTGCCTTCACTGTTGACGAGCCATGTGGTGACAGCACGCGCGGAGAAGGATGAGACGCAGTACTGGACCGGGTTGTCTTTTGCCGCGTTACGGTAGAGCCCGCTGGCGTGCGCGACGCGGTCATCCCATGTCTTCTGCGCCTGATCGTTCAAATCGAGAGCTGTGGGCGCGGCGAGCGAGATGAGCGGCTTTTCCTGGCTGAAGTCATCGGCCTGCGGAGGGGTCTGCACCTGCTTGAGCTCGGCCTGCTTGCGCGCGTAGGCGTCCAGGGCTGCCTTATAGGCGTTGTCGGCGGCGGACCAGAGGGCGGAGCGCAGTGCGATGGGATCGTCGTCGATGGTTGTGATTTCGACTGCGCCGTCTCCGCGCGCGGTGGAGCTGTCGGTTTTGTAATCGCCTACGCGAACCGTTACGCGCGCCACGCGCTGATGGCCGCTCTCGGAGCCTTCGCTGGAGCCGAACTCAGCGCGCGTCTCAAAGTTGGTGACGTCCTCAATGCGGAACTCGATAAAAAATGGCTTTTGAAAGCCCTGGAGCTGGAGGCCGGACTTGCTGCGGTCCATCTCGGTGAGCATGGCTTTGAGGACGGGATCTTTTTCTGCTTCGGTGCGGGTTTGCTGGGCGGTGGCTACTGTAACGGAGATCGAGGCTGCGAGAAGAATTGCGATCCCTGGTCCCCAAATGCGAGGGACCAGGGGCACCCGGCACCCGAGAGTAGAGGCAGAGCGGATTGAGGTCACTTTGTGCCTCCTGTGGCTGAGGGGATGGGCAGGATTGGTGGGCGCGATGTGCCCTGCGGCTGGCGCTGCGTTTCCATCTCGCTGACCAGCATGGCTGGAGCAATGGCGCTGACAGGAATTGATCCCGACTCCGCGCCGCACTCGCCGTTGAAGACTTCGCTCTTGTTGCCGGTGGCCATGATGCGCTTCATGGCGGCAAGCGGTGTGCCGACGATGGAAACGCCGCGCACGAGTTCATCGGGGCGGCCATCGACGTAAACCCGGTAGACGACCAGCGGAATGACCTGAAAAGCCTGCGGCGAGGAGCGCGTGGTGACGGCGAAGCCTGAGGAAATGTCCTCGAAGTAAAGGCCGAAGGGCTTGTTCTGCTTCTTTGCCTCTTCAATGAGCTGCTTGCGCAGGTCGGCTTCGCTTTCGGTCTTGGTGGAGGTGACGATCAGGTTGCCCTGGCGGCCTGTGGGCACGTGGCCGGACTGCGCGCGACCGTGGCCGTTCGACTCTGAGAAGCTGGCGATGGGCAGGCGCGACATAAGGAAGGTTTTGAGCACACCATCCTGAATGAGATCGACGCGGCGAGCCTTCTGGCCTTCGTCGTCGTAGGCATAGGTGCCGCTGAGCCAGGTTCCGCCGAACTGCGAGACCGTGGGGTCATCCGACACGGACAGGAAGCTGGGAAGGACGTCTTTATTGAGATCCTTGGTGAAGGTCTGGCCCTCCTCGTCGCCGCGTTGGCGCTGGCCTTCAAGCCGATGGCCGAGGACCTCATGAAAGAAGACTGCGGCGGCGCGTCCGGAGAGAATCGCGGGTCCGTCGAAGGGCTCTGTTACCGGCGCTTTGCGGAGGGCTTCGAGGCTCTTACCCAGCTCTCGCACGGAGGCTTCCAGCTTGTCCTGCGAGGGAAGACCGTCCGGCGTCTCCGCCTCAAAGGTCTGCGCGCGGAAGAGGTCCATACCGTCATCG